>Ga0335083_10000095_pt1 | contig 155352 bp, 145 predicted proteins | sample Lox_Sample_42_FD_206716 | JGI IMG/M metagenome (GOLD analysis project Ga0335083, IMG submission 206716) | Soil microbial communities from Loxahatchee National Wildlife Refuge, Florida, United States - Lox_Sample_4.2 | ecosystem: Environmental > Terrestrial > Soil > Wetlands | place: USA... | reverse complement strand
GCCACACCCTGCCGGGGTCGCCACGAGACGCCCGGGACGCACCTCGGACGGCCGCCCCACCCGGCGCAACGTGGAATCACCCTCTCGCCAGAAGCCCGTCGATCTGGCCGATGGCGAGAGCCATGCCTTCCTGCATCCCCATCTCGAGCAGTTTCTCCATCTGGGCGAGGTCGACGAAGTTGGTGACGACGGTCATCCGCGTGCCGCCGTCGATCGGCTCGAAGGTGACCGATCCGCCCGCGGGCTCGACGCCCGGCGCCGGCTCGCCGTCCTCGCCGGCGAGGCCGTTGGCGAACTCGATCCGCCGCGGCCTGTCGATCTCCTCGATCCGCCACCAGCCGCGCGGGGTCTCCCCCTCGGGCCCGGTCATGTGGTACCGGGACTGACCGCCGACCTCGAACTCGTGGCGGGTGAAGGTCGCCGGGAAGGTCGGCGGACCCCACCAGCGCTCGAGCTGCCGCGGGTCTTCCCACACCGCCCAGACCCGCTCGGGGTCGGCCGCGAGCTCGGTCACGATCGTCAGGGTCAGGTTCTCCGCGTCCTTCTCGCTGCTCACAACGGTCATCTTTCCTTCCCTTCCTCGGCCGCCAGCAGATCGGAGATCTGCGCGACACGCTGGGTCCAGAGTTGCTCGTACGCGTCCAGGAGACGGGAGGCGCGGCGCAGGGTCGCGGTATCCGCGTGGACGATCTGCTCGCGACCGCGGCGCTCCTTGCGGACCAGCTGCGCCCGCTCGAGCACGGCGACGTGCTTCTGCACCGCCGCGAAGCTCATCTCGTACCCCCGCGAGAGCGCCGAGACCGACTGCTCGGCCTCGACCACCCGCGTGAGGATGTCGCGCCGGGTGGCGTCGGCCATCGCGTGGAAGACGCGATCCGCCTCCTGGTCCGATAGTTGATCTACAACCATCTGGTTGTAGATTAGCGAACCGCGGAGCTGCCTCCCGAGGTCGAGATCGCGGTCAGCTCCGGTGCCAGCTCCTCCAGCTGCGCGAGCGCCCGGTCGAGGCTCCCGACCAGGGGCTGGAGGCAGACGTGGTCGGCCCCCGCGTCGAGGTGGGCGCGGACGCGATCGCCGATCTCCTCGGCCCCACCCCAAGCGACCAGGTCATCGACCAGCCGATCGCTGCCGCCGTCGCGGAAGTCGCCCTCGCCGTAGCCGAACCGGCGCAGGTTGTCGACGTAGTTGGGGAAATTCTCGAGGTACGGGGTGAGCGCCCGCCGCACCCGGGCCCGGGCGGAGTCGGGGTCGGGGTCGAGCACGAACATCAGCTCGGGAGCCAGGAACGGCTCCGGACCGAGCGCCTCCCTGGCGCTCTCCGTATGGGCGACGCCGACGAAGTAGGTGTGCGAGCCGGCGCTGCGCTCGCGCGCCAGGTCGAGCATGCGCGGTCGCAGAGCCGCCAGCAACAGCGGCACGGGCTCGGCCGGGGGCGGCGGCACGTAGTGGGCCTCGGCCATCGCGTCGAGATAGGCGCGCATCGCCTGCAGCGGTTTGCCGTAGGCGTGGCCGCGATGACCGACCAGCGATGCGTGGCTGACCCCGATCCCGAGCCCGAAGCGTCCCGGGTACGCGTCGCCGAGGGTGAGCGCGCCGCTCTTCATCGCCATCGGGTCGCGCGCGTAGATGTTCGCCACCGCGGTCAGCACCACCAGCGAAGAGGTCGCCTCGAGCGCCAGCGCCGAACCGGTGAAGACATCGCGGTTGAAGGGCGCCTCGCCTCCCCACCACGCCCGCCAGCCCATCCGCTCGACCGCCGCCGCCGCCTCGCGGACCGCGGCCGCCGACCTGCCGGTGAACGCGGTCATCCAGACGCCGGTCGCCGGCAGGCGGCCACGCAGCACCGATGGATCGGTGCTCAGCTCGGCAGGCTCAGCCACGCGACCCGGACGTCTTCGAGAGCCCGTGGCGGGTCCAGTACTCCTCCGGCACGTCCTCCGGGTCCTTGTACCAGTACCAGACGCAGGGATCGCGGTCGAAGTCCTCGGGTGGGTCCTCCGGATACAACGGCAGCCCGTACCATTTGATCGGCAGCATTTCGTTCTGCAGCGCGCAATGGGTGCAGTAGAGAGGGAACCCGGTGCGCCCATAGGACCAGTCGTGCGGTTCCTTGGTGACACCGTAACCATCCGGACCCTCGTAGAGGCCGAGGCGCCAGAACCGCTGGCCGCTCCCGCAAGGATTCATCGTGAAGGTGAATTTCTCGTCGTCCTCCTCGACCGTGAAAGCACCCGGCAGCTTGCCGATCCCACTGGTGCTGTGGGCGCGCCAGGTCGCCGCCAGGCCCTCGACCACCTTGCGCCGGTCGGCGTCGACGATCGCTTCCGTCTCGCGCTTCCAGCCCTTCTCCAGCGTCTTCGTCCAGGCCTCGCCGACGTACTCCTCGCCGAATTTCTCCTGGATGAAGGAGACGAGGCCCAACATGTTCTCGGCGAGGATGTGGTGCTGCATCTTCCACTCGTTCTTCATCTCGCCGCAGAGCCGGATCGCGGACTCGTAGTCACCGGCCTCGATCGCCTCGATCGCACGATCCATGGTCGGCCGGGACATCTGCTCCAACTCGGACTCCGTGAACCATCTGTCGCCAGTCACCCGTTCCTCCTATCGCGCCCGGGAAGCCGTGGCGCCTTGATTCGCATGATCACTTCCGTCGCCTGGTCATCTAGCCCCTGGCGGCGTACTCCGCATCGGTCACATGTCTGCCCCAGCTGACGAAGCTGCCCGACGAGTCGCCCTCCTGGATGGCGATATGCGTCATGAAGCGATCCGGCGCAGCGCCATGCCAGTGGTTCTCCCCGGGCTCGAACCGGACCCGGTCGCCCGGCTTGATCTCCTCGATCGGCCCACCCTCGCGCTGACAGAGCCCGACCCCCTCGGTGACGAAGATCGTCTGTCCGAGCGGGTGGGTGTGCCAGGTGGAGCGGGAGGCGGGAGTGAAATGGACGATCGCCGCCGCGGCGCGGGCCGGGGGCTCAGGAGACGCCACCCAATCGAGGAAGACGTCGCCGCTGAACCAGTCCGCAGGACCCCTCACCGTCTCCAGCGAGTTCCTGATGATCTGCATGGTCCTCCTTCGGCTGCCGAGAGCGGGCGACTGGCGCCCATTCTGCCATCAACCGTTGACATTTGGCCCGCCCTCCCGATGGCTGACGAGGCGACGCTCCTCCCCCGCTCTGGGTCGGAGCATTCTTCTGGGTGTCCGGCCGGGGGACGAATCCCGAACACGGACGCCCCGTCAGCCGCCGTCGGTCGGTTCTATCGCCAGGTCCCACTCCTTACAGACGACGAGAAGTGGCTCCGGGGCCGGATCGGTGAGCACTATCGGCCTACCCAACTGCTCGAGCTCCGCGCGTCCCTCGAAGAGCGCAAGGGCCGGCGATCCGTCAAGTCGGGATGGGAACCGCAGGGCGGCCACCCCACGGTCGAAGAGGTCAGCAGCGATCGACTGCGTCACCACGCGACGCCGCGCGGTTATCTCGTGGAGGTCCAGGTGCTCGAGGCCATGCTCAAGGAGCAGCGCCACATGTCGATCCTCCAGATCCGCTCGAACCACAGGCTCGGTGAGATCGGCAAGATCCCCGTCGAGCAGCAACCGTGCGGAGACCAATAGATGCTCTTCCCGCCATCTTGCGGTCACCGAGGCTGCAGGAAGGTCGCCGAGCGCATCGACGCCGAACACGTCGACGAAGGCCTGTCGCGCCGTGAGGTTGGGACGAAGGTCGGCGAGCACCTCACGCAGCGAAGTCTCGGGGTGCTCGGCGCAGTAGACGGTGCGAAACCGTCGCTCCCGATCGTCGAAACGGTGATTCCAAGAGCAGAGCTCATAGGGCGTATATGCCAATGGATCGGAACGATGTCCGACCCGCCAAAGCTCTCCCCCGCTCACCCCTCGAAGCTAACAAGCTGCCTGGCGGCGGCCTTGACCTCGGCGAACCGCGTCGCCTCGGTGGCCTGGCGAAGCACGTCGATCGGGGCCGCGTCGTCGAGGCGCGTGTTGGTGCCGAAGAGCCAGGCGCGAGCGGTCTTCTCGTCGAAGCTCTCAACGATCATGCGGACGACCTTGTAACCCTCGCGGAGACGCAGATCAGTCGTCGGGTTGGGCGTCGGGCCATCGACTTTCCGGTAACGACCGATCTGCTTGGCGTCGCGCGAGCCGACAAGATGGGCCGCGATCCGCTGCCCGAGCGCGTCTTGCAGGTAGCCGGCGATCTCGGCGACGGGCAAGGTAGACGCATCGTGGTCGAGCCGCTCGGCGGCTGGACGGGTCAGGACAGGCATTGTGGCTCCTTGGTCGGTTGAGCCAGGCTACCATGAACTACACCTGAAAATACACCTAAATGTCGACCCAGGACACGGAGTTGCCCTACCGAGGTCGGAGATGATCGTTCAACTCAGAGGGAGCACCGGGGCAGGGAAGTCGACCCTCGTCCATCGACTGATCGAGGAGCACGGCGGCGAGGTCGTGGACGTGCACGAGTTCGACCGCGGCGCCGAGGTGGAGCGGATGAAGCTCTGGCGCTGCGAGGGGGGACTTCATGTGATCGGCAACTACACCCGCCGAGACGGTGAGTCCGTGTCTCGCGGAAGAGGCGCCGACGCGATGAACGGGGCCGTGGCCGACGACATGTTCGCCCACTACACCGGCCTCGGCCTACCGCATCTCCTCTGGGAGAGCGCCCTTGACTCGATGGTCATGCCGGGGGAGCCGCGGCTGTCGATGACCAGGGAGCTCGGAGTCGTATGGGCCACCCTCGACACCCCGGCCGACGTGTGCCTGGAGAGGGTGCTCCGGCGGCGCGAGGAACGGGGCGTGACGGAAAAGGACCCGCCCCGGGCGGACTCGATCGCGGCGATGGTCGAGGCGGTTCGAAGACGGGCGACGGAGGCCCGGTCGCTCGGCATCCACAGCGTGACCCTGCGATGGGATGACGACCCGCACGCCCGGCTGCACGACCTGCTCAGCTCCGGTGGCTGGCTGCGAGATCGCCTCAGGGCTTCAGGAGGACCTTGCCGACGTTGCGTCGCTCGGTGAGCATCGTCTGGGCGGCACCGGCTTCCTCGAATGAGAAGGTGCCGGCGATGACGGGCTCGATCGTGCCGTCGTCGAGCATCTCCTGGAGTGGTTTGACCCACGGCTGGAGCGAACCGTGCTCGTTCCAGAGGGTCAGCATGTTCAGTCCGATCACGGCCTTCGATTCGCCGGTCTGCTTGATCATGTTGAAGCGCGGCATGCTCACCACCGCTTTCAGGGCCGCGACGGGGTTGCGTCGCTCACCGGCGACGACCGCCGAGGCGCCGTAGGCGATCAGGCGACCGCCGCCGCGCAGCAGCGAATAGCTGCGCCTGAAGCTGCGCCCACCGACCGCGTCGAGGACCAGGTCGAACTTGGGCAGATCCCGCTCCCAGCCGGCCTTGTTGTAGTCGACGGCATGATCGACACCGAGCCCGAGCACGCGGTCGTGCTTGCCGACCGACGCGGTCCCGTAGACCTCCGCCCCGATGCGCTTGGCGATCTGCGTCGCCGCGATCCCGACGCCCCCGCCGGCCGAGTGGATCAGGACGCGCGCCCCGGGCTGGAGGTTGCCGTAGTCGACGAGCCCGGCCCACGCGGTCGCATAGTTGACCGGGATGGCCGCACCCTGCTCGAAGCTGAAGTGGTCGGGCAGCGCGAAGGCGCAATCCGCGGGGATGACGACCTGCGAGGCGTAGCCCCCGAATTTGGTGCTGCCGACCACCCGCTGGCCGACCGAGAACTCCTCGACTCCGGCGCCGACCTCGCTGACCGTGCCGGAGACCTCGTAGCCGACCACGCACGGCGCCTTCGGAGCGTCCGGATAGAGCCCCAGGCGTGCCATCACGTCGGCGAAGTTGATGCCCGACGCCGCCACGTCGATGCGAATCTCCCCGGGCGAGGGCGAGGGGTCCGGCTGCTCCTCCACCTTGAGGACGCCGGGTCCGCCGTGCTTGGTGATGACGACAGCCTTCATCGCTTGACCCCTCCCTGTCTAGCTTGTTAAAGCGAAGTAACCGCTTGCTAAAGTAAAGCACAGATTGGGACGCGGTTATAACCAGCACTGCACGCTCGCCTACGCCCTCGATCAGATCGGGGAGCGCTGGACGCTCCTGATCGTCCGCGAGCTGTTGGCCGGGCCGCGGCGCTACACCGATCTCGCACAGGGGCTGGTCACCGTGCCGAGCAACATCCTCGCCTCGCGCCTGCGCGACATGGAGGCGCTCGGGCTGGTCGCGCGTAAACGACTTCCCGCACCGGCCGAGAACGTGACCGTGTACGAGCTGACGGAGGAGGGAGCGGCACTCTCGGACGCGGTCACCGCGCTCTCGCGCTGGGGCATGCGCAGCCTTCCCCCGACGACGGACGGCAGGGCGTTCCGGGCCCACTGGCTGATCCCCGTGATGGAGGCCCGCTTCGATCCCGAGGCGGCAGCCAGCGTGAGCGAGTCCTACCAGCTGCAGATCGACGACGAGGAGTTCGTCCACTTCACGGTCCACGACGGCCACGGAGAAGCTCTGCCTGGGCCCGCACCAGAACCGGCGGTCGCCGTCAGCGCCGACGCCGAGACGCTCGTGGCCCTGGCCAACGGAGCCATCACGATCCCCGAAGCCACCAGCAGGGGCGCGACGATCCAGGGAGCCCCCGACGCGATCCAGCGGATGCTCGAGATCCTCCCCCCGCCGACGAGGACGAGCAAGGCCACGGCGCGGCGGGATGCTGTTCGTCGATAATCGTCACCCTTGAGACCGGCGGTCCCCGATCTACGCCGATGACCACACCTCGGTCGTGGAAGCTGGTCGGTCGCGCACCCGAGCTGAGGCGGATCGGGGCGGCGCGAGCCGAAGGCCTGGTCGGGGTGGCGATCCACGGGCCGCCGGGCTACGGGAAGTCGCGCCTCGTCCGGGAGGCGCTCGGCGAGGCGGAGGAGGAAGGCGCCGCGGTCGCCTGGGTGCAGGCCACGCGCAGCGCCGCCGCGGTGCCGCTCGGGGCATTCGCCTCGGTGATCCCACCGACGGCCCGCTCCGACGATCCGCTCGAGCTGATGCAGCGCGCCGTCGTCGCCCTGCGCGAGAGCGCCGAAGGACGGCCGCTGGTGCTGGCGCTCGACGACGCGCAGTGGCTCGATCCCCCTTCCGCCGCCCTGGCCCTGCAGCTGGCGAGCACCGGGACGGCGTTCCTGGTCGTCTCGGTCCGCAGCGGCGAGCGGTGCCCCGACGCGATCGTCTCGTTGTGGAAGGACGCCGGGGCGCTGCGGCTCGAGCTCGGCCCGCTCGACGCAGCCGAGACCGAGGAGATGGTCGCCGCGCTGCTCGGCGGCGACGTCGAGCGCAGCGTCGGCCGCTGGGTCTACGAGGCGGGCGCCGGCAACGCGCTCTACATAAGGGAGCTGATCCACGGCGCGCTCGACGACGGGGCACTGCGGGAGGTCGACGGACTCTGGCGGATGTCGGCCCGGCCGGCGGCCGGCGAGTCGCTCACCGATCTGATCGATGGCCGGATCGGCGAGCTCGGCGACGAGGAGCGGCGCGCCATCGGCCTGCTCGCCCTCGGTGAGCCGCTGCGCCTCTCCGAGCTGGTGGCGCTGACCCGTCCGGCCGCGCTCGAGGCACTCGAGGACCGCGGGCTGGTCGCCGTGGCGGCGGCCTCCTCCGATGCCGAGGTCCGCCTCGCCCACCCCCTCTACGGCGCCGCCGTGATCGCGCGGATGCCGGTCTTGCGGGGACGCGAGCTGCGCCTGGCGCTGGTCGAGACCGTGGGCGCCCGAGCCGAGCTGGAGCCCGAGGACACCGTGCGGCTGGCCCGCTGGCTGAGCGAGGCCGACGAGCCGATCCCCACCGGCCTCCTGATCCGCGCCGCGCGCGCGGCCGGGGAGGCGGGCGACCCCGGGTTCGGGGCGGTGCTCGCCGAGCAGGCGCTTGCCGCAGGCGCCGGGATCGAGGCGGCCCTTCTCCTCGCCCGCGCCCACTCGGTCCGCAATCGCTTCGAGCAGGCCGAGGCGGTGTTGGCCGAGGCCGAGCCGACGATCCAGAGCCAGGCCGACGCGATCGCCTATCTCGAACAACAGCGCGACGTGCTGCACTGGGGCCTCGGGCGGACCGCCGAGCTGCGGGCGGTGCTAGACCGCGCCGCCGGCTGGTGGACGGACCGCGAGTGGCAGGCGCAGCTCGAACCGCTGCATGTCCTGCTCGGCCACTTCGAGGAGTTCCGCACCGACAATCCGGGCGGCGCCGGGGCCGACGACCCCGACGCCCAGGTGCGCGAGCTCGCCAGCCTCTTCTACAGCGGCCGCACCCGTGCCGCGCACGAGCTGGCGCTGAGGATCCGCCCGACGCCGCCGGTGCGGGGCGTCCCCGACGCGCTGGCGCTGGTCCTGTGGAACCGGATCGCGCTCGAAGACGGCGAAGGCTGGGAGGAGCTCGACACCTGGATGGGCGCGGCGCTCGAGACCACGGTCCGGCTCGACGACCACGCGACCGCCGGCCACGCCGCCTACTCGCTCGCCTGCCTGCGGACCCTCGCCGGGCGCTACCTCGACGCCGCCGCGCTGCTGGCCGAGGCCGAGGCCCAGCTGGAACGCCAGGACCCGGTCGCGATGCTGGTCGTCGTCCACGCCCAGCAGGTGCTGGTCGCGGTCGCGCGCGGCGATCGGGAGGGGGCGACGGCGGCGCTGGGGCGCTGCCTCGAGCGGGTCGGCGACTCCGGGCCGCTCGTCCACCAACTGCCCTCGGTGGTACGGGCCGAGGCCTGGTCCGCCCACCTCGACGGCGAACACCAGCGCGCCCAGGAGCGGCTGCTCGAGGTCGCCCGCGAGCTCGAGCAGCGACCGGTCCAGGCGGCGCAGCTGACCTACGAAGCGATGCGCGCGGGCGCCGACGCAGGCGGGGCGGCAAGCGCGCTCTCGGCCCTCGCCGAGCGCTGCGACGCGCGGCTGGTCGCCGCCTACGCCGCGCACGCCGCCGGCCGCGCCGCCGGCGACGGGCCGGCGCTCCTGGCGAGCGCCGAGGAGATGGCCGCGATCGGCGCGCTCCGCTACGGGGCCGAGGCGGCGGCGCATGCCGCGGAGGCGTTCCTGGACGAGGGGCGCCAGGACTCCGCCCGCCGCGCCGCGGCCCGCAGCAAGGAGCTCTTCGCGGCCGATCAGGACGGCACCAGGCCGCCGATCGAGGGGCTCGACCGCACCGCCACCGACCTCACCCAGCGGGAGTCCGAACTCGTCGCCCTGGCCTCCCGGGGCCTCACCAACGCGGAGATCGCAGAGCGTCTGGTGCTCTCGGTGCGCACCGTCGAGTCGCACCTCTACCGGGCGATGCGCAAGCTCGGCGTCAGCGATCGCCGCGAGCTGCGTGGCGTCGGCGACATCGCTTAGTAGAGCCGCCGGAGGCGAATGCAGTAGCCCGGTACTGAGGACGCCGGGCGTCCCTCCCCGCAGGATCTGGTCACCGGGGGCGAGCCGACCGATCGGCCTCTCCCCACAAGACCAGTCAAGACCCCGGGGAGGGACCCGATGGCCAGCAAGACCGAGAAGACTTCCGAGCGCCGCGCCCGTCGCCGCCGGCTCCATCACGCGGCCGTCGCGGTCGCGCTGATCCTGTTCGCGGCGCTGCTGGGCGCCGCCGCCGCGAGCGCCAGGCCGGCCGCCTCCCGCGGCTCGTCGGGCTGGGCGAAACCCTGGGAGGCTCGGTTCGTGACGCCGGACAACCACGAAGTCGTCACCGACGGGTCCGTCGACGTCACCGTGCAACTCGCCCCCGGCGTGAAGAAGTTCCGCGCCCTCGTCGACAGGTCCAAGGTGACCGGCGCGTTCCAGGTCACCGCCGGCGGCCGGGGGCGCGAGGCGACCCTGAAGGTCGGCAAGACGCCCGGCCTCGGCTACGGCCGCCACATCATCTACGTCGAGGCGCTCGGCGAACCGGGTCAGACCTGGTGGGCGCAGCGCCGCATCCTCATCGCGCACCCGGGCACCGGCCTCCTAGGCGCGGCCTCCGTCCGCCGCGTCCCTGGCGCCGGGGTCAAGGTAAGCGCCACCACCGCCAAGCCCTACTTCCACACGAGCCTTCGCGTGGACGGCGGCAGGCGGATCGAGATCCCCGGTGCCGGCAGCCGGCATCGGCTCCGCCTCAGTGGCGACGACGGCCTGCATCCGGGGCGGAACCTGATCATCATCCGCGCCCTCGACGGCAAGAACGGCCGCTACGAGACCCGCCGGATCCCGATCGTCCTGCCGCGCGACGTGCCCGTCGCCGGCGCCGGCGGCCCGCACCGCGCCCAGCAGGGCCGGAAGGTCCGCTTCGACGGCCGCGGCACCAACGTCGCCCGCGGTGTCCACGCCCACTACCGCTGGACGATCGCCCACTCCCCGGCCGGCTCGAAGGCGAAGCTGCGCCACGCGACCAGCCCGCGCCCGGTCCTGCGCCCCGACCAGGTCGGCCGCTACGTCCTCAAGCTGACCGTCACCGGCAACGGCGTCGCCGGCGGGGCCCACGCGAGCGCCGCGACGGCCTCGGCGGCGGGCGAAACCGCGTCGGTCGCCTCCGACAGCGCGACGACGACCCTCGAAGCCGCGCCGCCGCACGGCGCGATCGGCGTCCCGATCGACACGATCGACGGCGCCGGGGTGATGCTCGGAACCACGCGCTACCCGGCGCCGAACGAAAAGGACGCACTGCAGATGATGGTCATCGCCCGGGGAAGCCTGGAAGTGAAATCCAACCTCCCCTACCCGAACACGGTGGCGGGCGCCGAAGAACTGCTGGCCGCGGTGAAGAAGCTGATGCCGACCGAAGAAGATCCGCGGTCGGAAAACCTCGTGATCATCGCCAAGACGATCTCGTCGACCAACAACAGCAGCGAAGCGAAGGCGAACGAACTGATCAACAAGGCACTGGCGGATATCGGTGCACGATCGGTGTCACAGCTGGTCTCCAACGGCGCTGCCTCCTGCTACGACACCGTTCCCTGCAGCGTCTTCTCGGCGATCGGGGTCCCGGGCCTTTCGCTCGGGGAAGGGAACGTCAACGGTGGCCTCGGCGACCTGCGCGGCCATGCCTGGGGCGACCTGCACGGGTACCTCCAGGAAGAACTGACGGGCAAGAATCCCTTCGTCTACGTCTCCACCGAACGCGTCCCCTTCGACACCGGTGCCGAGACCGAAGACCCGGCGACCGTCACCATCGGCTCCAATGAGAAAGGCAGTCCGCTGGCCGCCGAGACGTTCACCTCCGGCAAGGAGGAAGGCGGCGGCTGGTTCGTCGTCCTCCTGCAAGCCGGCACGCTCAAGACGATCAGCTCGGAAACCTTCCCCAACACCGCAAGCGGGCTGGAAAAGATGCACGCGGCGCTGTCGCCGTGGAGCGGATCGCAGAACGCGTTCTTGATCGTGCGATCGATCGGCAAGGTGAGCCGGGTGAACTCCCCGGCCTGGGACAGCGTCGCCGCCGACCTGCAGGCGTTCGGTGGAAGCTCGCTCTACCTGAACTCCCTGGGCAGCAGCGCCAGCAACCAGACCTACGCGCAGGTCGGACCGGGGGGCACGCCCGGGTACCCAAGCCCGTGGACGCAGGTGGCCACCGGGGTGCGGACCGGCACCGGGCGGCTGACCGGCCTGCTGGGTTACAACGCGCTCAGTCAGCTATATCCCGCCGAGTCGATCCCTCCGACGACCGAAGTCCTCGCCCATCCGCTCGAAGGAACGCTCCCGGGCGTGGTCTCGCTGCCGGCGACGGCCTGGCCGGAGGAAAGCTGGGCGGCCCCCGAAAAAGCGGTGGAAAAGTGCATCGCCTCCTTGGTGATCGGTAACGGCGGCTCGCTGCAGATCCCGATCTATCGGCACTACAACAACGCCAACGCGTCCGCGAACTGGAGTGGGTACGCAAGCAAGCTCCAGGGCTATTCGCTGAAGACCATCCAGGGAGTCGAAGGCTGTGGCTCGGCCACCGAAGGACAGTTCAAAACGGTGCGCGAACAGCTGCTCGAAGAGTGGCCGACGATCTCGACCGTGTACTCCTTCTTCGCCAACCTGGAAAAAGCGGTCAGCGAAGTGGATGGTGAAGCGCAGGCCAAGTCGGTCGCCGAGGAAGTGAACCAGGCGATCAGCCTTCCTGAATCGACGAAGGTCGGCTTCAACCGGCTCGGGCTCGCCAGCGACACGCTGTGGGTGGCCAGCGCGCTCTTCCCCGAGGCGGATGCGGTAGCCGGCCCGCTGAACTTCCTCGCGGGCGCGTTGGGGCTGGCCGGGGAACTCCAGCAAAGCACCGAAGAAAACGCCCAGGAACAGGTCTCGGTGAGCGCCGACAAGCTGTCAGAACGGCTCGCGAGCCAGCTGAGGGAATTGACCACGAACCTCGGGCGTGACCGGGAAATCGTCCTCGGCGACTGGAGCAAGCTCCAGATCGTCGCGAGGAACGCGAATGACATCACCGATGCCGCGGCAAACTGGGAATGGACCCTCCCCAACTCAAAAAAGGCGGTCGACTCGATGATGGTCTCGGTTCGTCGGCAGGCATACGAGACGCTGTTCCCGGTCGCCTACTCGCTGTTCCGGCTCCAGGCCGGTACCGCGACCCTGCCTACCAATCCGGCCCAATACCAGTGTGTGCTCGAAGGGGCGGACTGGACGAAGTCCCACTGGACGCCCTTCGAAGGCATCCAGCAGTTCGGCAGCGTCGACGTCACCGTCAACGGTTCCGGCGCCACCGAGGACTGGGTGTACGGCAAGCCGGACAAGTCCTTCGTCTCGCATCCATACATCAATGTCGAAACCGCGTCGGCGGAAGTCCTGAAGAAGATCTTCGGGCCGCCGAAGCCGAAGGACGAATACCAGACGGCGCCGCTCTTCAACGGCGCGCAGTTCGCGATCGAAACCTATGAGAACGGCACCGCCAACACGATCAAGGTGACCCACGTGGCGCCCGGGAAGCACTCGGTCGTCCCGGCCGAAATCTGCCAGGCGAGCTGATGGGTGCCGGTCCGCTGGCGAGGGCGACGCGCAGCACCGCTGCGGTGTACGCCCTCGCCGAGGGTCATCGCGTCACCGTCCTGATCGACGCGAGCGAGACGGGCGGGGCGTTCGACCTGATCGAGGTCGTCGCCCCGCCCGGCCCGGTCTCCCCACCGCACCGACACGAGTTCGTCGAGTGGTACCACGTCGTCGAAGGGACGCTGCGGGTCTCGACCGCCCGTGATCAAGGGCCGGCCGCGCCGGTGCTGGTCGAGGCCGCCGCCACCTTCGTCGTTCCCACGCAGGTGGTCCACGCGATCGAGAATCCGGCCGAGGGAGCCGTCCGCTTCATCGTCGCCGGCTTCCCCGCCGTCACCTCGAGCTTCGTCGCCAAGGCCGGGGTCAGGGTCCGCGACGTCCAGACCCCTCCCCCGGTCCTCCCCCAGGACCAGGACGCGCTGAACGCCCTCGCCGGCAGCTTTGGAATCGACCTCAGAAAGGACCTGAACGCATGAGCTCCATCCGCAGACGCGTCGCCGCCGTCGCCTTGGTCACCACCTTGGTGGCGGCGCTCGCCACGACGACAGCATCGGCCGCCCCCTCCCCGGGCGGCACCCTCTACCTCCAGCAGGCCCGCGGTGGCACCTTGATCAAGAAGGGCTCCTCCTGGCAGCTGACGCTGCGCGAGCCCCTGACCAGGACCACTGCGTTCACCGATCGCCCGGAGCGGGTCGGCGGGTCGGTGTCGCTGACCCGGTTCGTCTCCTCCTGGCATAAGAACTTCGGCACCGATGCCCCCAACGCCGCGCTCGAGATCGCCGGCGCACCGCAGTCGCGCAACGTCGTGCTGCTCGAACTCTCGGCGCCGCGCTACGACGCCTCGCGCCGGCTGCTCACCTTCACGGCGAAGCCGCTGAAGACGAGCTCCGATCCGGCCCTCGCCGCTTTGTCCCGCCAGGCCGATCGCGGCGTCCACGGCGGCTTCGGCCATGCCTCCCTGTTCATCGACAGCGGCGACGAAGGCAGCGTGGTGACGTTCCAGTTCAGCGGGATCCCGAGCGCCTACGTCGAAATCGGCCTGATCGAGACCGGGGACCGATTCGTCTACGACCCACCGGCGAGCTTTACGTCAGCGACCCAAGGGATGCGCTGGATGGGTGCAAAGACGGTCCTCTTCCTCGGCTGCCTGGCGGAAACGTGCAGCGGCACCGCGACGCTCTCGGTAGATGCGCCGCCGACCGCACCGCTCACCATCCAGGCCAACCTGCCGACGGGTGGAACGGTCACCGCGTCCTGGGCGGGCGGGCCGGTGACGACGCTCCCGTCCGGCGGCGGCCGCCTCTCACTGCAACCCGCCCATCCCTGAAGCGGCGGGGGGCGCCTCGCGCTCAGACGACCTCGAAGTCGTGGCGCGAGGCGATCTCCCCGATCGTCGCCGGGTCGGGCGGACCGCCGTTCCGGGTCCAGGCGGCGGCGAGCTCCCGCATGTAGACCTCGAAGCCACCGGGCACGTTGAAGTTGAGGAATCGGGCGGGCTCGGCGGAAGGGTTCGAGAACGTGTGCCGAGTGCCCGGCGGGGCACAGAAGAAGGTTCCCGCCGGGCCCTCGATCGTCTCCTCGCCGAGCCGGAAGGTGAGCGTCCCTTCGAGCACGTAGAACATGTCGGTGAGCGTGCGGTGGATGTGCAGCGGCGGCCCCGCGAACCCCGGCTCGACCGTGGTCTCGGAGAGGAAGAAGGCGCCGTCGGTATCCGCCGAGGTGGCCTTCAGGCAGATCCGCGAGGCGCCCATCACGTGGTCCTCGCCCTCGCCGGGCAGATGAAGAGTCGGGTCGGTCATACGGCGAAAGCTAGCGGCCCGGCACCTCGATCTCCCGCTTGAGGATCTTCCCGGTCGGCCCCTTCGGCAGCTCCTCGAGGAACCAGACGACGCGCGGATACTTGTAGGCGGCGATCCGCTCCCGCACCCAGGCGCCGATCTCCTCCGGCGCGCACTCCTCACCCGGTTCGAGGACGACCGCCGCGCCGACCTCCTCGCCCCACCTGTCATCGGGCACCCCGACGACCGCCGCTTCGCGGACCTGCGGATGCTCGTAGAGCAGCTCCTCGACCTCGCGCGGGTAGACGTTGTAGCCGCCGCGGATGATCATGTCCTTCTTGCGGTCGACGACGTAGAAGTAGCCGTCCTCGTCCTCGCGGCCCAGGTCTCCGCTGTGGAACCAGCCCTCGCGGATCGCCTCGGCGGTCGCCTCGGGGCGGTTCCGGTAGCCCTTCATCACGTTGTGGCCGCGGATCACGATCTCGCCGATCCCGCCGCGGGACACCCCGGCCCCGGACTCATCGACGATCCGCATCTCGACCCCGTCGATCGGGGTCCCGATCGAGCCCGGCCTGCGCTCGCGGTCGACGCGGTTGGAGCAGCAGAGGGGTGAGGTCTCCGAGAGCCCGTAGCCCTCGAGCACCACCGCGCCGAAGGATGCTTCGAAGCCGCGCAGCACCTCGACCGGCATCGAGGCCCCACCCGTGATGCAGATCCGCAGCGAGGAGGTGTCGAAGCGCTCGCGACCCGGGTGATGGAGCAGCGCCCCGAACATCGTCGGCACGCCGAAGAGATGGGTCACCTCGTCGCTCTCCATCCTCGCCAGCACCTCGCCAGGATCGAATTTCGGGATCAAGGTGATGCAGGCTCCCTGCCGCAAGGTCGCGTTCATCGCCGAGTTGCCGAAGGCGTGGAACAACGGAAGGGCGCCGAGGATCATGTCGCCGGCATCGATCATGCAGACCGTGCGCGCCGCCATCTCCGAGTTGCGGTCGACGTTTCGGTGGCTCAGCTCGGCGCCCTTCGGTTTCCCGGTGGTGCCCGAGGTGTAGAGGATCACCGCGGTGTCGGAGTCCTCGACCTCGGCCACTCCGCTCGTCGGCTCGACCCCGGTGAGCGCCGCCGCGAAGGCCTCCGGCTCGACCTCGATCAACTCGGTGCCGGCATCTGCGGCCCCCTCGCGCGCCTCCTCGGCGAAGCCGTGCCAGGCGAGCAGCAGCCTCGCCCCGGAGTCCTCCAGGTAGAAGGCGATCTCGCGCCGTTTCAGCAGCACGTTCATCGGCACCACGACGGCCCCGGCCCGCAGCACCCCGTAGTAGGCGACCGGGAACTCGGACACGTTCGGCAGCATCACCCCGACCCGGTCGCCGGGCTCGACGCCGCGCTCGCGCAGCAGCGTCGCCATGCGGGCGCTCGCATCGTCGAGCTCACCGTAGGTGACGGCCTGCCCGCCGAGCCGCACGGCGGGGGCACCGGCGTCGAGCGCGGCGGTGTCGGTGAGGATCGAGGCCAGGTTGCTCATCGGGGTCTCCCTCCGGGGTTCGTCTGTCCTCCTCGATCCTCCGCCATGTGCCCGCGGGTGACTTCAGTAGCGGACTACTGAAGTGCATCGAGAACCGGCCTTGATCTTGATAGTTAGTGTAGACTAACGGTTAGTTATGACTGACGCTGCATCGAAGACCATCGAGGCACTGGCCGACCCGACCAGACGGCAGATCTTCGAACGCCTCGCCGGGGCTCCAGCGGCGGTCGGCGAAATCGCCGCCACGCTGCCGGTGACCCGGCCCGCCGTCTCCCAACACCTGAAGGTGCTGAAGGAGGCGGGGTTGGTCGAGGTCCGCAAGGACGGGACCCGCAACGTCTACAGGCTCGAGCCGGACGGGCTTGGCGCGCTGCGCGATTACCTCGACCGGTTTTGGAAAAGCTCCTTGGCCTCCTTCAAGGCGGCGGTCGAGGAAGAGAGGAGTGGGAGATGACCGGGACGGACATGATCACGGAGGTCGTACAGGAGACGACGGTGGAGGCGCCGATCGAGCGCGCCTTCGCCTTCTTCACCGAGGAGATGGGGAGCTGGTGGAACCCCGAGCACCACATCATCGAGGCGCCGCTCGAGCGGATGGTCTTCGAGCCGCGGGTCGGCGGGGCGATCTACGACGTCGGAACCGACGGCAGCGAGTGCCGCTGGTCGCGCGTCCTCGCCTACGAGCCTCCAGAGCTCGTCACCTTCAGCTGGGACATCGGCCTCGACTGGAAGGTCGAGGCCGACCCGGCGCGGACGAGCGAGGTCGAGGTCCGCTTCGTCGAGGACGGCCCGGAGCGGACCAGGGTGGTCCTGACCCATCGCCACCTCGATCGCCACGGAGAGGGCTGGGAGCAGATGCGAGAAGCCGTCGGCTCTCCGGGCGGCTGGCCCGCAGGGCTCGAGCGCTTCGCGAGCGGGATACGGTGACGATCTGAGCGAGATGGCGGCGAGGGCGGGGCAGGAGCGGACGCCGCTGCGCGTCTCGCTCCTCTGCGGCCTGGCGGCCGGTGCCCTCCTCGTGGCACTGGTCGTCCCCTTCCTCGGCCGCTACGGCTGGGACCGCGACGAGCTCTACTACCTGGCGGCCTCGCGCCATCTGGCGCTCGGCTACGTCGACTACCCGCCCCTCGTCGCGGTGCTCGGCTGGGCGGTCCGGGAGGTCTTCGGCGACTCGCTCGACGCGCTGCGGGTGAGTTGCCTCCTCTGCGGCGTCGGCTCGGTCGTCCTCGTCGCCCTGTCGGCACGTGAGCTCGGTGGCGGCCTGCGCACGCAGCTGGGTGCGGCCCTCGCCTGGGCGCTCACCCCCTACGTCCTCGGCTCGGCCTCGATCTTCCACCCGACCTGGCTCGACCTGCTGGCCTGGAGTGCCTTCGGCTACCTCGCGCTGCGCATCCTCGCCCGGCCCGAGCCACGCCTCTGGCCCTGGCTCGGGGTCGTCGCCGGGCTCGGCCTGGAGGCCAAGTACACGATCGCGGCGCTGGTGCTCGCCTTCGCCATGGGCCTCCTGCTCACTCGGGCGCGGACGCTGCTGCGAACCCGTGGGCCGTGGATCGCGGCGGCGATCGCCCTCGCGATCCTCGCCCCGAACCTCGGCTGGCAGATCGCCCACGGCTGGCCGAGCGTCCACTTCCTCGGCTCCCAGAACCAGACCACCGCCGAAGAAACGCCCCGGTTCGAATTCGCCCTCGAGCAGCTCCTCTTCCTCGGCGCCGCCGCCGTCCTCTCGGTCATCGGCGTCGTGCGACTCTGGCGCGACGAGCGGCTGCGGCCGCTGGCGCTCGTGCCGGTCATCGTCACGCTGATCTTCTTCCTCTCGCGCGGGCGTGGCTACTACCCGCTCCCGGCCGACTCGGTGGCGGTGGCCGCCGGCGCGGTGGCCGTGGCCGGATGGCTGCGCGGGGCCAACCGGCGACGTTGGGCGCTGGCGGCGCTCGCGCTCCTGCAGGCGGCGGTCCTCGTCGTCGTCGCACCTGTCGTGGTCCCCGTGCTACCGACGGCGACGATGATCTCGCGCAAGGTCTATGAACCCTCCTTCTATGACGCCGAGATCGGCTGGCCGGAATTCACCGCCGCGACGGCGCGGGCCTGGGACTCGCTGCCTGCCGCCGAGCGACGTCGCGAGGCGATCGTCACCTCCAACTACGGCGAGGCGGGGGCACTCGCGTTGATGGGCCCGGCGCTGGGGCTGCCGACACCGCTGAGCGGCCACCTCTCCTGGCAGTACTGGCGTCCGGCGTCGCTGCCGCAGCGCGCGGTCGTCCTGGTCGGCTTCGCGCCGGGGTTCGTCGCCCGGCACTGCGACGGCCATCGCCTCCTCGGCCGCGCCAGGAACCGCTGGCACATCGAAAACGAAGAGCGCGGGGCGCGCATCGTCCAGTGCCGACTCCCTGCAACCCTCGGCTCGTTGTGGGGACGGGACTTCGCCACCAACCAGCTCTGACCGTGGAACTGCACACCGACCGCCTTCTGCTCCGCCCCTTTCGCGTGGACGACCTCGACCGACTCGCGTCGTGGCAGAGCCTGCCCGAGGTGGCCAGGTACACGTATTGGGAGCCGAGCACGCGCGAGCAGGTCGAACCGATGCTCGCGCGCTGGATCGAGGCCACCCGGCTCGAACGCGACGACGACGCCGTGACCCTCGCGGTCGAGCGGCCGGCGGACGGCCTGCTCCTCGGCAGCGTCACCATCTTCCTGCGCAGCCTCGAGCACCGCCAGGTCGAGGTCGGCTACGTCTTCCACCCCGATGCGGGCGGCCGCGGCTACGCGACCGAGGCGACCCGGGCACTGATCGACTTCGCCTTCGCCGAGCTCGGTGCCCACCGGGTCTTCGCCCGCACCGACGCCCGCAACGTGGCCTCCGCCGCCCTCTGCCGGCGACTCGGCATGCGCGAGGAGGCCCATCTCCGGGAGGCCGAGATCTTCAAGGGCGAGTGGGGCGACGAACTCGTCTTCGCCGTGCTCGACCGGGAGTGGTGCCCGGGCGCAGGCCCCGGTCCCTCGGACTGACCTCTTGACATGCAGCCGTACGGCTGCGTATATTTGGCAGCCAGATGGCTGCATCTCGATCAGACGATCCACTCGACCTCGCCTTCCGGGCGCTCGCCGACCCCAGCCGTCGGGCCTTGCTCGACAGCCTGAACGACCGCGACGGCCAGACCTTGGGCGAGCTTTGCGCGCAACTGGAGATGGCCCGCCAGTCCGTGTCGAAGCACCTGGCAGTGCTCGAGGAGGCAAACCTCCTCACCACCGTGCGGCGAGGGCGGGAGAAGCTCCACTACCTGAACGCGGAGCCGATCAACGCGATCTCCGAGCGCTGGATCGACCACTACGACAGAAGGCGCGTGCGCGCGCTCGCCGACCTCAAACGAGCACTGGAGGAGACCCCGATGGAACGACCCGAGTTCGTCTACACCACCTACATCAAGACCACGCCGGAGCTGGTCTGGAAGGCGATCACCGATCCCGCCTTCTGTCGCGAGTACCTGGCGCTGGAATCCGACTGGGAGGTCGGCTCGACCTATGTCTGGGACCAGGACGGGCTGAAGATCGCCCACCCCGACCAGGTCGTCCTCGAGTCCGATCCCTACCGCCGCCTCGCCTTCACCTTCCACACCTTCGTCCCTGAGCTGGCGGAGGTGACGCGACTCGAGGAGGAGACGATCGTCGCCGCCGCGGGGGAGCCTCGCTCGAAGGTCACCTTCGAGATCGAGCCCCGGGGAGACCAGGTGAAGCTGACCGTGATCCACGACGGCTTCGAGCCCGGCAGCACGGTGCTCGGCCTGATCGGCGATGGCTGGCCGATCAAGCTCTCGATCCTGAAGACCCTGCTCGAGCGCGAGGGCACGGGAGACGCCGTCCCGACGGCGGCCACCTGAGGCGCATCTCGGCGAGGAGCCACATCATGCCCCGTACCGAGGCCGGGCCCGCCCCGGCATGGACCCTCCTGGTCGCCTCCCTGGCGCTGATGATGTCGTTCCTCGACGCGCTCGTGGTGACCACGGCGCTACCGGACCTGCGGGCCGCCCTTCACGCCGGAGTGGGCGACCTCGAGTGGACGCTGAACGCCTACAACCTCGCCTTCGCCTGCCTGCTCCTGACCGGTGCGGCGCTCGGCGACCGCTTCGGGCGACGGCGGATGCTCTGCCTCGGCCTTGGCGTCTTCGTCGCCGCCTCGACGGCGGCGGGGCTGGCGGGGAGCGTCGGCGTCCTCGTCGCCGCCCGCGCGGTAGGCGGCGCGGGCGCGGCGCTGATGGTGCCCCTCACCCTCACCCTCGTCGTCGAGGCCTACCCGGCGGAGCGGCGTGGTCGCGCGATCGGGATCTGGATGGGGGTCGGCGGCCTCAGCGGCGCCATCGGACCCTTCGTCGGCGGCGCCCTGGTCGAGGCGATCAGCTGGCACTGGATCTTTTGGATCAACGTGCCGATCGGGCTGGCCCTGATCCCGATCGCCTTGGCGAAGGTGAAGGAGAGCCGTGCCGGACACCCGCGCCTCGATCTCGTCGGTGTCGCCCTCGCGAGCGCCGGCCTCTTCGGGGTGACCTGGGGGATCGTCCGCACCGACGCGGCCGGCTGGGGAAGCGCCGCGGTGCTCGGGCCGATCGCGCTGGGACTCGTGGTGCTGGGCTGCTTCTCCGCCTGGGAGGCGCGGACGCGCCATCCGATGGTGCCGCTCGAGATGTTCCGCGGGCGGCGCTTCACCGCCGCGAACGGAATCAGCTTCTGTCTCTACGCGGGCCTCTTCGGCTCGCTCTTCCTGATGAGCCAGTTCTTCCAGACGGCACAAGGGTGCTCGCCACTGCAGGCGGGCGCCGAGCTCCTCGCCTGGAGCGCGACCGGCCTCGTCGTCGCACCGCTCGCGGGGCGCGGTGCGGACCGCTTCGGCAACCGGCCGTTCATCCTCGCCGGGCTCCTGATGCAGGCGATCGGCCTCGGTGCGATCGCCTCGATCGCCGGTGTCGACACCTCGTTCCTTGCGCTTGCGCCCTTCCTCCTGATCGCCGGATCGGGTACGGCGCTCGTCTTCCCCACCGTGACCAACGAGGTGATGGGGGCGGCTGCGCCGGAGCGGGCCGGGATCGCTTCGGGAATCAACAGCTCGCTGCGTGAGTTGGGCGGCGTCTTCGGCGTCGCCGTCCTCGCCTCGGTCTTCTCCCGCGGCGGCGTCTTCGTCGACCCGGTGACGTTCGTGGCCGGCTTCCACGCGGCGCTCTGGGTCGCCGTCGCCTTCACCGTGATCGCGTTGCCGCTTGCGCTCTCGCTCGGCGGCGGCGTCGACCGCGGTTCCGAGGCGACGCCCGCCGTCGCGGTCGGTCCGCTGGTGGTCGAGTGATGCTCGGCTACCCACCCGACACCGTCTGGGTCCGCTACGACTGGAGGAGCGAGGATCTGCCCCGCGAGCCGCCGCCGATCGCGGTGAAGGTCATGATCCGGCCTGCGCTACCCGACGAGGCGGAGGCGCTCGCCGAGCTCGTCGTCCTCGCCTACGCATCGGACCCGGCCTGGGCCGAGATGATGGAGGGGATCGAGATGCGGATGCGCTCCCGCGTCCTGAAGACCTGCGGCCGGCCGGGGAGCGCATATGTCGTCGTCGCCGACATGGCCGGCGTGCCGGTGGGCTGCTCGGGGGTCGCGACGGAGCACGAGACGGGGCAGAACCTGCTCACCGGGATCTGCGTCCTCCCCACCCACCAGCGGCGCGGCCTCGGCCGACGCCTCCTCTGGGAGTCGTTGTGCGCACTCCGCGATCTCGGCGTCACCCGGCCGCGTGTCTACACCGAGGAGGGAGCGCTTGCCGACCGCCACGTCTATCCGAGCTTCGGATCCGAGCGGACGGCGGGCGTCGCCTACCCACCTTGACCTGCGCAGGGCGCAACCCGGCAATCCTCAATGTGAGCCGTATCAGGCTCATCAATGCCCTCTCGATTTGCCTGGAATATAGGGCGGCCCATGTCGGACCGAAGAGCCCGGGAGCGATTCAGCCTTATGGCGACCGGCGCGGCGCCGTTCGCCGTCTAACGATGGCGTCGCAGCCCGCCGGCGCGCTTGAGGCAGACCTTGCGCGCCTTGCCCTTGCGCCTGGCGCAGCGGGACTTCTTCGTCACGGTCGGGCCCGGGCTCGGCGCGGCGCCGTCGGCACCTGCCGGAGCCGTGTCCGACGTCCCGCCGCCGGTGGCACCGGTCGCCACGGACGAGGATCCGCCCGCACCCGACGCTTCGCCGCCGGCCGAAGACGCTTCTCCGCCGCCTGCCGCCACGGCTTCGACCGCATCCAGTTCGGCAGGGGGCGGGTCGGCGATGTAGTGCTCGTGGACCCGCTCGGCGGAGAGCGCCGTCGGGTAGTAGGCGACCTCGTCGATCGCACCGTAGAACCAGGGGGCGAGCTGGCCGAAGCCGACGTAGAAGGTCGAGGAGGAGCTCGGCCGCCTGGTCGACTCGACTTCGCCGCAGAGCTCGCCGTCCACGTAGATCCGCATCGTCACGCCGTCCCAGGTGCCGACCACGTGGGTCCAGACGCCCGGCGTCGGCGCGACGCAGTGGCCGCCGGGGCCGATCTGCGCGGTCAGCGTCGTTTCCATGCGGCGGTAGGAGAAGTGGCCGCCGATGATGTCGAGCTCCCCCGCGTCGCCGTGGCCGACGATCGCCTCGTCGCGGCCGTCGAAGGGATGGACCCAGGCCTCGAGTGAGGATTCGTCGGTCGGCGCCGTGATCCCGTCGACGTAGCCGTAGCCCCCTTCGCCTTTGAAGAGGCGGGCGTGGTCGCCGTCGCCGGAGATCCCGACCGGGCCCGATTCGGTGTCGTTCTTGTAGGTGCCGTCGTGGCCGTTGCCCGAGGAGTCGGCCATCGTGTCGCCGGTGTCGCCGAGGCGGTAGTAGGCGATCGGATCGTCGGAGCGCACCACGTCGGCATAGGGCTCGACCGTGAAGGTGTGGGTATGCGTGTAGACGTTGCCGCCGATGTCGGTGGCGACCAGCGTCAGGTGGTAGACCCCCGGCGTCTGCGGCAGCGGGGCGCCGCTCGTGATCGACGTCCCGTCCAGTTCGGCTTCGCAGCTCGCGATGTCGCCGGGGCCGTCGGGATCGGTGCAGTCGAAGCTCGAGTTCGGGACCTTGGTCGGAGCGTAGGTGCCGTCGTTGACCGGCACCTCGATGTTCGCGTAGGGGATCGCCGTGTCGGTGTTTTCGGGACCGGTCTGGCTGGTGCCGGGGCCGGTCGGCGACGGGTGGTCGTAGGCGGTGCCGATCTGCCAGCGGTCGAAGATCCGCCCGGCGCTCAGCGCATGCCCGTAGTAGGCGACCTCGTCCTCGTAGCCGTGGAACCAGGGCGCCTGGTCGCCGTAGCCGACGTAGAAGGTGGCGCTCCCCGACGGTTCCTTGTTCGCCCAGTTCGCCGAGTCGACTTCGTGGCCGTCGACGTACAGGCGCGAGATATGGCCGTCCCAGGTCGCGGCGACATAGCTCCACCGGCCGGGCGGTACCACACCGTCGGCGCCGGAGGCGACGATCGTGTCCTGGGTCTGGCGGAACGCCAGGTGTCCGCCGGAGATGAAGAGCTGCCCCCCGCCGCCATGCGCGGCGATCATCATGTCCTGGCCGTCGGTGGGCTTCACCCAGGCCTCGATCGAGTACGCCTGGGTCGGCGCGGTGATCCCGTTCGCGTAGCCATAGCCGTCACGGGGTGGGAAGTAGGCGGACCAGTCCTGCGGATCGTTCGTCAGCTCGCAGGCGTGCGGCGGATGCGGCCGGCGCTCGCAGGCGATCGCCGCGGCGCGTCGCAACACCACTCCGTTCTTGTATTCGCCGTCGTGGCCGTTGCCGGAGGAGTCGAGCATCCGGCCGGAGCCGAGCGGCTCGTCCAGGCGGTAGTAGGCGAGCGGATGGTCTTCGAGGACGAATTCGCCGTAGCGCGGCGGATCGACCACGTAGGTCACCGTCTTCGTCGATTCGTTGCCGAACTTGTCGACGGCGGTCACCGTGAAGAGGTGCGGACCGAGCGTCGAGGTGTCGATCGGGGTCGCCGTGCAGGAGGCCGCCGAGGAGCCCCCGAGCGGTTCGCTGCACGAGTAGCCGGGGGTGACGTTCTGGTGGAGCGCGAAGTGTTCTTTGTCCGGCGGGAAGGAGATCGAGATCGTCGGGGAGGGCTGGGCGACCGTCACCGACTCGTCGGCGCCGTTGCAGCCATCGGTGGCCGCGCTGTTGTCGGAGTCACCGGAGTATTCGGCGGTCCAGCGGTAGGTGCCGGCGGCGGTCGGGGCGAATTCGGTCGATTCCGCACCGGCGCCGGCGACCGCCTCGGTGTCTTCGAAGGCGATCCCTCCCGTGCAGCTCGAATCGTCCGGCCCGTAGAGCCTGAAGGTGACGGTGCCGCCCGGCGAGTAGCCGGAGGTCAGGGTGGCGGTGTCCTTGAGCTTGATGGCGCCGCCGTGGATGACGCCGGGCGAGGCGTCGGTGGAGAGGGTCGGGGCGGCCTTGTGGACGGTCGAGGTCTCCCCGGAGGCTTCGCAGGGGGAAGTCGCCGCGCTGTTGTTGGCGTCGCCGGTGTAGACGGCGACCCAGTAGTAGGTGCCGACCTGGGTGGGGGCATAGGCGGCCCACGAGATTGCGGGTTCCGTGTGCAGGGCGGGGGTCATGATCGTTTCGATGACCCCGTTTTCGCAGCCGCTGTCGTCAGGCCCGTAGACCTTGAATTCGATTTCGTCTCCTTCGCCGGGTTCGCCAGGCGCGACGCGACCGGAGACCCTGGCTTCGTCGATGATCTGGCCGCCGATGGTGGCGTCTGAGGCCGTGGTCGAGATCGTGGGAGTGGCTTTGGCGACCGTCACCGACTCGTCGGCGCCGTTGCAGCCATCGGTGGCCGCGCTGTTGTCGGAGTCGCCGGAGTATTCGGCGGTCCAGCGGTAGGCGCCGGCGGCGGTCGGGGCGAATTCGGTCGATTCCGCACCGGCGCCGGCGACCGCCTCGGTGTCTTCGAAGGCGATCCCTCCCGTGCAGCTCGAATCGTCCGGCCCGTAGAGCCTGAAGGTGACGGTGCCGCCCGGCGAGTAGCCGGAGGTCAGGGTGGCGGTGTCCTTGAGCTTGGCGCCGGAGCCGAAGGTGACGCCGGGCGAGGCATCGGTGGAGAGGGTCGGGGCGGCCTTGTGGACGGTCGAGGTCTCCGCGCAGGTGGAGCCGGCGCTCTGGTTGTTGGCATCCCCGGCGTAGATCGCCGACCAGTGGTAGGTGCCGGCTTCGGTGGTCGTGTAGGGGCCCGAGGAGACCAGCGGTTCGCCCGCGGCCGCGTAGGGGGCGGTGTGGGTGTAGACGGGGGTGTGCGAGCAGGTCGGGTCGCTCGGCGGGTAGAGCCTGAATTCGACGCCGGAGCCGGCGAGAGGGTCGGCGCGGCCTTCGACCTTGGCTTCGTCTTCGATCGTGGCGCCGACGGTGACCGGGCCGCGGGGGGTGGTCGAGATCGTCGGTTCAGCCTTTTTGACTTCCAGGTCGAACGTCTTGGCCGTGCCCTGCTGCACGCTGCTCGAGTCGCCGGCCTGCACAGTGAAGGTGTAGGACCCGGCCGCGGTCGGCGACCCGCTGAGGACGCCTGAGCTCGACAGCGACACCCCTGGCGGAAGCGAGCCGCCCGCTTCCGAGTACGTCATCGGGTAGGTGCCGCTGACCGACCACAGCGCCTGCGAAAAGGATTCCCCCACGGTGGGCGCCGACAGCGTCGTGGCGTTGCCGATCCGCATCGGCGCTGCGATCGCGACGCCGACCGGAGAGTCCGCGTACGTGTAATTGGGTGCGGTCGGCGTCGGCGAGGCTGCCGAGTCGTGGCAGGCGAGGTAGTTGTGTTCGTTGTCGGTGTAGATCGTCTGGCCATCCGGGGTCACGGCGATCCCCAGCGGCGCCCCGAAGTTCCCAAAGCCAAAGCACGGGAGAAAGGGCGTTCCGGAGGTGTTGCCGGTGGTGTCGATCGGGGTGATGGTGCTTCCGTCGGGGGACCCGGGGAAGTTGTTGGCAACCAGCACCTCGCGGCCGTCGGGAGTCGCGGCCAGGGCGACCGGGTCCGCCGGCACCGCGATCGGGCTGCCGGCGACGTTCGTCGCCGTGGCGATCGGCGTGACGGTGCCCCGTACGCTTGCCGAGCCGAAATCGTTGGCGACGTACACGGTCCTGCCATCCGGAGTTACGACCACACCCTTGGGATCGTCGAATCCGGCGATCGTCGCGGTGACACTGCCGGCCGAGACGTCTATCACCGAGATGCTGTTGCCGCCACTGTTGCTGACGTACGCAGTCGACCCGTCGGGCGTGAAGGCGATCTGCCACGGATTGCTGCCCACCGGGATCGTCGCGATGACCGTATCGGTCGCGGTGTCGATCACAGAAACCTTGCCGGCGGTGCTGTCGGCCACATAGGCGATTCCTCCGGTCGGATCGAACGCGACGCCCATCGGACCGCCGAAGCCGGTGATCGTCGCGGTGACCGTATTGGTCGCGGTGTCGATCACCGAGACGCTGTTGCTGCCATGGTTGGCCACGTACGCCGTTTCCTGATCCGGCGAGACCGCCGGCTGTTCCGGCTGGCTCCCCACCCCGATCGGCGAGTCGTCCACGTTGGTGGCGATGTCGACCGGCTGGATCCTCGAGGACTCGCTTCCCACGAACACCTCATCGGCCCCGGCAGGCACCGCCTCGCAGGCCGATTCGGCTTCTTCGTTGTCTGCATCGCCCGAGTAGACGACGGTCCAGTGATAGGTGCCGGCTTCGGTGGTGGTGTAAGGGCCCGAGGAGACGGTCGGTTCGCCGCCCGCCGCGTAAGAGACCGAGTTGGTGTAGACGGGAGGTTTGACGCAGGTAGGGTCGCTGGGCGGGTAGAGGTCGAATTCGACTTCCTCCCCAGCCTGCGCATCGACGCGGCCTTCGACCGTGGCCTCGTCGTGGATCGCCCCTCCGAGCGTGGCACGAGACGGGTTGGTAGAGATCGTCGGGGTGGCCTTGGCGGCGAGCGAGACGGCCGGCAGGGTCCCCAAGACGACTGCGGCGAGCACGAGCGCGAGCGCGGCGCGGGACGCCGGCCTGACGCTCCTCGACTGCATGCCTGGTTCCCCCTCGACGTGGAGCATCTCCGCGAGCGTAGGCGCTGTTTGCCGCCCTGGACAAAACCCTGTAAGCGGATGCTCCAAAACCTGTAATGCCAGTACGGAGCGTCCTGCACCCGGCGCGACGGGTCAGTCGGGCCGGAAATCGAGCGCGGCCGTGAGCTCGCTGCGACCGGGGATGCCGAGCTTGCGGTAGGCGTTGCCCAGGTGGAACGCCACGGTTCTCGGCGCGAGGACAAGGCGCTCGGCGATCTCGTTGTTGGTCATGCCGGAGGCCGCGAGCTCCGCGATGTCGGCCTCGCGCTCCGTGAGCGACTGCGGTCCTTTGAGTCGGGGACGGCGCGGCCGGCTGCCGGCAGCGTGAAGCTCGGCCAGGGCGCGGCGCGCCAGCGCTTGCCCGCCGCACTGCTCGGCCAGGTCGAGCGCGACGCGCAGCGTCTCGTCCGACTCGCCGGTTCCCGCCTCGCTCTGTGCGCGGCCGAGCGCAAGGAGTGCATGCGCATGGTCCAGGCGGGTCTCGCTGTCTTCGAGGACCCCGACCGCGCGGCTCATCCAGCCGAGTCGCTCGTCGGGCGATGCCAGGAGTCCCCGCACGCGCAGCGCGCCGCCGAGAGCCCGCGGCGCGCCCCAGGCTTCGGCCCGCTCGAGGTCCTCGTCGGCCAGCGCGATCGCCTCCTCGGCGCGTCCCAGCGCCGCGAGCGCGACCACGCAGTCCGAGCGCCAGGGTGAGCAGGCCGGATTCGAGATCCCAAGCTCCGCCGCCATGCGGCGGCCCGTCTCCTCGAGGATCTCGAGCGCACGGGCGGGCTCGCCGCGCGCGAGCACGAGGCGTCCATGCGCGGCGTCGGTCATTGCCCACATCGGACTCTCACGGGGATGCAGGACGAAGTCGTCGGCAGCCGCAAGCACGGCGTCGGCGCCGTCCAGATCATCGCGCTCGATCAGGACGTAGATCAGCGCCGAGGCGGTGATGGGCAGCCACGTAGACCAGCCACGCCCTCGCATCTCGAAGGCGGCGCGGAGCTCCGCCTCGGCCTCCTCGAGACGGCCCGCGTAAGCGAGCGCGTGCCCACGCATGTGCTGCCAGGTCGCGATGTCCATGCGCGAGCCCGACCGACGCGCGGCGGCGAGACAGCGATCGGCCATCTCGATCGCCTCCCGCTCGGCATCGGCGTTGTGCAGTAGGGCGAACAGCCGGATCGCGGTGGGGTCGTCCGCCCCGCCTCCCGGAAGCTTCGCGGCACCGGCCCACGCCTGGCGCGCGAGATCGGCGGCGACTTCGTGATCGCGCCCGGTGAAGAGCCGCTCGCGAGCCTCCGCGATCAGATCTTTCATCCCCGGCATGAGCTCGATCTCACCGGCTTCCTCGCCGCCCCCGGAGGTCCAGATGATCGCCGTGTCATGCGCCGCCGTCAGCTCGGTTCGCAGCTGGTCGTCGCGAGGATCGATACCCAGCCCCAGCGCAGCGGTCTCCGCGGCCTCGGCGAAGCGAGCCTGGTCCTGGTAGGCCCGCGTGAGGCCGAGCAGGAGCCACGCCCGGTCCTCGTCCGCGTCTGTGACGGCAATCGCTTCGGAAAACGTCTCCACGCCGGCGGCATCGCCGATGGCCGCCTGCGCACGAGCCAACTCGGCGAGCACGAGTGGCCGTTGCTCCGGCCTCGGTGTCTCCTGCAGGGCACGCTCCAGCAGCTCGACGGCGCGCTCCGGGCTCGCTCCCGCGCGCGCCTGGTCCGCTGCGCGAACCAGCGCCTGCACCGCCCAAGGCTGACCGGTGGCAGGACTGAGAAGCAGATGAGCGGCCACGGCTATCGGGTCCCCCCGCTCGGCAAGCAGCTCGGCTGCCCCGGCATGGAGCGACGCTCTCTCGGCCGACGGTATCGAGGCACGAACCGCCTGCCCGATGAGCGGGTGTGCGAAGCGCAGCTCTATCTCGCCCTCTACCAAGCCGGCGAGCTGTAGCGCGCTGATCGCATCTCGGGCCGAGTCCGCAGCGACGCCCGCCAGGGCGGCGGTAAGCTCGATGGTGCCGTGCGTCTCGAAGACGCTGACCGCCCCCGCGATCGCGGTCGCCGGTTCGGGCAGCCTGCGGAGTGTCCCCTGTACCGCCCACGCGACCGGCTCCGGGCCGATGCGTCTCAACAGCTCGAGGTCCCGATCGGAGCCGACGGCGCCGTGCTCGGCGAGTCCTCGAGCCAACTCGCGGACCAGCAACGGGTTGCCCCCGGTCACCGAGAAGCACTCGCGGGCGAACGCGGGATGCAAGGGGCAATCCAGTGCCGCGGCGACCATCTTCGTCACCTCCTCTTCGCGCAGCGGTCGGGGCTCGATCCGCTGCGCCCCCGGCGTCTGGATCAACTCGCCCAGAAGGTGCGTCTCAGCCCCCGGGTGTGACGGACGCAGAGCGACGACCAAGACGACCGGCAGATCGCGGACGCGGCGCGCGAGGTAGGCCAGGAAGCGCAGGGACGGCGCATCGAGCTCGTGCGCATCGTCGACGAGCAGGGCCAAAGGTTGCCGGGCCGCCAGGTCGGCCACGAGCCGATAGAGGCTGTGGATGAGCAGGTGCTGACCTTCGACCTCGCTGAACGCGCCATCGCCGACATCGAGGAAGAACAGCCGCCTCGACATGCCCGCCGTCCCGCTGAGCAGCTCGGGCGAGCGTCGCACCGATGCCTCCAGTAGCTGGAGCGGAGCGCCGAACGGCATCTCGCGCTCCAGTTCGGTACCGCGCGCGACCAAACGGACCAGCCTCGGACGAGCGATATCGGCCGCCGCTTTCAGTAGGTGGGTCTTGCCGATCCCGGCGGGCCCGCTCACGAGCAGCGTCCTCCCGCGGCCCGCTTGCGCACCGCCCACGGCCGCACGCAGAACATCCACACCGTCGGGCCCCTGCGGTGCCAGCACCGGGCTGTCGCCACCCCCCTCCAACTCGCGACTCATGATAGTTCCGCTGCAGCGCCTGCGTAGACCCGATGACGACGCCGGCGGCGCCGCCGGGGACATCGTGGCTCAGCGCAGGAGCGTGAACTTGAGCGAGTGCGTCTTCGATCGCTGACCGCCCTGCGTGGCGGTGACGGTCAGCTTGTAGTGGCCGGGCTTCAGCTCCTTGCGGCCAGAGAGGCGCCCTTGGAAGGCGACTCGGTTGCTTCCCCTACGACCGGAGACGGTGAGCACGCCCTCGCTTTTGTAGCGTTTGCCATTGCGGATCGCGAAGGAGAAGCTCACCCGGGCGCTCTCGTTGAGACTGAAGCTGAAGGTGGTCCCAAGCGGAGCGCTCTTGCCTCGCGTGGCGTGCGAGCCGGTCGCCAGTGAGCTCGCCTTGACGACCGCGCTACCGCGCCGCCAGCGACGGTTGGACTGACGAAGTTTGCTGAGCGTCGGTCGCGCAGTCGCGGCGTGGGTGATCGGAGTGGGCGCACCGGTGACGGTGAGGGCGATCGGGGCACCAGAGGCGACGACGCCATCGCGGTCCCTGACGGTCAGGGTCACCTCGGAAGTCCCGGCCGCCTGCGGCGTACCGCTGATCCGGCCGCTGGCGGCGTCGATCGAGAGACCCGCCGGCAGCCCACTCGCCTGCCAGGAGTAGGGCGCCACACCACCCGATGCGACCGCGGTGGCGCCGTAGGCCGCACCGGACTGTCCGCTCGGGAGCGAGTCGGTGGCGACCGCGAGCTGGGCGACCACGGCAAGCGTGTGTTCGCCCGTGCCGCCGGACGCGATCGTGACGATCGTCGTCCCGGCCCCGAGTTCGACCAGGGTCGGGGTGGGGTTGGGGTTGCCGGTTTCGTTGTTGGTGGAGCTGCCGAGCTGCCCGAAGTGGTTGTAGCCGAAGGTGTAGAGCTGGCCGCCAGAGGTCAGCACCTCGCTGTATTCGCTGGCGGCGACGATCTTGGTCACCTGACCGGTCGCCCCGGGCAGGGTGACCAGGGTCGGGGTGGGGTTGGCGGTGGCGGTGCCGTTGTTGGTGGTGCTGCCGAGCTCGCCGAACTCGTTGAGGCCGAAGGCGTAGAGCTGGTCGGTCGAGGTGAGCGCCAGGCTGTGCCGATAGCCGGCGGCGATCTGCGTCACCGGGCCGGTCGCCCCGGGCAGGGTGACCAGGGTCGGGGTGGGGTTGATGTTGCCGGCAGCCCTGCCGAGCTGGCCGGCGCCGTTATCGCCGAAGCCGTAGAGCTGGCCGGTCGAGGTAAGCGCCAGGCTGTGGTCCGCCCCGGCGGCGATCTGGGTCACCGGGCCGGTGGCGCCGGGCAGGGTGACCAGGGTCGGGGTGGGGTTCGGATTCTGGGTGCCGTTGTTGGTGGCGTTGCCGAGCTCGCCGTAGTAGTTGTCGCCGAAGGCGTAAAGCTGGCCGGTCGAGGTAAGCGCCAGGCTGTGATCCTCCCCGGCGGCGATCTGGGTCACCGGGCCGGTGGCGCCGGGCAGGGTGACCAGGGTCGGGGTGGGGTTGGCGTTGCCGGTTTCGTTGTTGGTGGCGTCGCCGAGCTCGCCGAACTCGTTGAGGCCGAAGGCGTAGAGCTGGCCGGTCGAGGTGAGTGCCAGGCTGTGACTCCCCCCGGCGGCAATCTGCGTCGCCGCGCCGGTGGCTCCGGGCAACGTGACCGCGGTCGGCGTGGGGTTGGCATTGAGGGTTTCCTTGTTGGTGGCACTCCCAAGTTGGCCGTACAGGTTGAGACCGAAGGCGTAGAGCTGGCCACTCGAGGTGAGTGCCAGGCTGTGATCGGCTCCGGCGGCGACCTGAGTCACGGGACCGGTGGCGCCGGGAAGTGTCACCAAGGTCGGGGTCGGGTTGGGGTTCTGGGTGCCGTTGTTGGTCGCGAGGCCGAGCTCGCCGAATTTGTTGTAACCGAAGGCGTAGAGCTGGCCGCCGCCGGTCGCGGCCGCCGCGACGGTGGTCGTCACGGCCGCAGGCGCCCACGTCGCCAGCGCGACGAGCAGGGCCACCCGCCATCCGAGACGACGGCCCGTAGGCCCGATATCGGCTCCCCGGGACATCCGGATATCGATCCTCGCGCAACCCGTCGGATTTCTCAAGAGACCGTGTCGAACCCGATTGCGCCCTCAGGGCTTCAGCGTCACCGTGACCTTGCTCCCGGCCGCCGGCACGGTGCTCGACCGCGCACCCTGCCGGACGACCATCCCGTCGGGTCTCACGAAGACAACCTGCTGCAGTCGCTCCTTGACCGTCATGACCGTGAATTTTTACCGGCGGAGCTACTGGCTCGCCGGCGCATGGCGGAATCGCCAGCAATTCCCGCCGATAACGCCACCAGCGGCGCTATTCCGTAATCGCCACGCATCCCCAAAACGCAAATCGGCCCCGAAAAGAGGCCGATTTACAGCAACTTCTCAGAGCCCAGGACGAGACTCGAACTCGTGACCCCTTCCTTACCATGGAAGTGCTCTACCAACTGAGCTACCTGGGCGGATCGGCTCTGGCGAGCCAAGTCTGTGAAGTGAGTGCAGGGCATCACCGCTGCATCGGAATCACGCAGCCGATCTTAGAGGGTCATCGGCCGGCGGGAAGACTCGAAAGAGGATGGTCGCCGTCTTCCGGCAAGCGCCTCCCCGGAGGCGGTCATCGCTCCGGTGGGGATTCGTAGCCGAGAACGGCGAAGGTGGCCGGGATCGCCTCGCCGTCGGTCTCCTCGAGGCGGGCTTCGGCGTCCACCCTGATCTGTTCGAGCGCGTCGAAGCTGCGGCTCATGGCCGCCATCATCTCTGTCCATCCGCGCTCGTCCAGCTTGGCCACGGTCCAGCCCAGCCAACGATCGTCGCGGGCGTCGAGCGTTCCTGCCATCCTCGCCGCCTCGGTCCGCGCCATCAGGCCCTGCCAGGCCACGGTCGTGATCCGGCCCTTCTCGTCGTCGGGAACCTCGCTCCACTCGTCGTCGGTGAAGTGCGCCCGCATCGTCCCTCGATAGACCCGTTCGAATGCACCGCGCCTCGGCACCATCTCCACGACTTCTATGCAGCCCGCTTTTTCCAGTTCCCGGAAGTGGAAGGAGACGTGGGAAAGCGCCCGTTTGTAGTCGGCGGGTTGCTCGGCGAGGCTCAGGCCCATCACCTCCTGCACGAAGCGCGTCGCGCTGATGTCGCGGTCATTGGCGATCACCAGTATCTGAACGCGGACGGGATGGCGCATCACCGCAGCCGCCGTCTTACCTCTTACCACCGCCCCAGCCTCCATCACCGATCCTCCAAATGCTCGAATGATCCCGATTGCACGAGCATAGTGCACACAAAGATCCGACAGTGCGGTTTCCAAAACAAAGTTTCCTCTGTCAATGGTTGAAATCTGATTGATGAGGGCGTTTAGATCGCCTCGTCGTTTTGCCTCATGTAAAGGGAGGGGGTGAGCAAGAGTGAGGATGACCTGTGCTGCGCCGACCGTTCCGTCGGCCTCTGTGACCAAGGCGAACTAGCCCGGTCGGCCGCCCGGTGCACTTCACCGATCGGAGGGCGGCCTCCACAACGCACAGGTGGCAGCTCTATCTCTGCGGGTTCTCCTTGCGACGGTGATCGTCTGTGAGCAACTGGGCACTGGCGCTCTTCGACCGCTCCGTCCACCCGACCCAGGTCGCGGTGATGGAGGCTTTCGACTGGATCGGGAAGCCTTTCTCCCCGGTCCAGTTTGCGGAGATGGGCGATCCACTCATGCAGGTCAACAGGGTCGCCTACCACATGCGCGCACTGGCGGCGATCGGCCTCATCGAGGTCGTGAACACGCGGCGGGTCCGGGGCGCCATCGAAACGATCTACGCACCGGTCGACCCGTGAGGGCGAGATCGCGGCCCGGGATCAGTCTTCGGCAAAGGCGACCGCCGCCAGATGGGCGGGGCGCGCCTCGCCACGGGTGACGTAGTCGTGCAGGACCGGCCACGGCTCGAGCAGGCCGCGTGAGTCGGCGCTGCCGAGCACACCGACGCAGACGATGTCGGCGAGGGTGAAGCGGTCGCCGAGCAACCAGGCCTTGCCGTCGAGCGCCGCCGCGATCGCCTCGGCGGCCGCCGTGAAGCGCTCCGAGCTGGCGCTGTCCTCGGTTCCCTCGCGGCGCGCGGTCAGCCATCTGTAAAGCGGGCCCTCGAGCTCGGTCATCCCGAACATCAGCCACTGGTAGACGAGGGCGCGCTCGGTGGTGCCGGGGGCGGGCAGGAGACCTGAGTCGGGATACATGTCGCCGAGCTGGAGGAGGATCGCCGCCGACTCGAAGATGACCGTGCCGTCGTCGAATTCGAAGGCGGGGACACGGCCGAGGGGATGGCGGGCGAGGTGCTCGGGCGAGCGCCGGTCCTCGGGAGCGATCCGGGTCGACTCGAACGGGGCGCCGATCTCGTGGAGAGCCCAGAGCACCCGGTTGGAGCGGGTGCGCGGCATGTAGTAGATCTGGATGATGGCCGTCATGCTATTCGACGGCGAGGAGGACCGGGTGCGCTCAGCGCCCGTTCGGCGCCTCCGTCGTGGCCCGGTACGGGGATCGAATCGAAACGCGACGCCCGGCCAGTACCCCGAGGGCTTCCTGCCAGTGTTTCGAAGGGATCGGCACGGCCGGCAACGCCTCCGCCGCGTCCCTTTCGTGTGTGCTCTTGGCCGGCGGGCGTTCTTGCGGTGTCAGACGACGACCGAGCTGAGAATAAGCTCGGCCTCGGCTTTGACGGCAACGACGACGACCGCGGGGGACGCGCAAGTAACCACGTTCTGTCCGCCCTGGATCGCCATCGCTCGTCAGTCTAGCGCCCGCGTCAATGACCGGGTTCTAGATTCACCGGGGTCGCAGGCGGGGCACCGTCCTGGAGGAGAGTCGCAAGGTAGATGACCACGGGCGTGGCGCCGCGGTTGGCCGCTTCGTGGATGTCGCTCGGCTGCTCGACCAGCCACTGACCGGCGCTGATCCGCGCCGTCTTGCCGGCGGTGATGCTCCGGACCGCCCGCGGTTCGGAGGATTCGCCTTCGAAGAGTTCCGCCTTGCCACGGCGCACGGTGTAGGTGAGCGTCCCGGCGACGACGCGCGAGATCTGGGTGCCGAGGTGATGATGGGTGGCGAGCTTGGCGCCCGGCGGCACCGTCACCTTGCTCAGCACCATGGTGCGGCCGGGGGCGCCCTGGACGTGTTCGGTCTGGGCGAGGGCCTTGCGGACCGGAGCCGGTTCCGGCGCCGCGGCGCCGAAGGCGGTCGGCAGCACGATCGCCATCGCGATCATGCCGAGGACGGCGAGGGCGCCGAGCGGGAAACGAAGCGGCAGTCGACTCACGACTGCCCGGTTCGCCTCCCGTCGACCGACTCCTCCCCGGGCGCCCGCTCAGACGGGGGCGCCGTTGGCGGTCAGCGTCACCTCGATGTTGCCGCGCGTCGCGTTCGAGTAGGGGCAGACCTTGTGCGCCTCGCGGACGACCTCGACCGCGGCGTCGCCCTCGACCGACGGCAGGATCACGTCGAGCTCCACCGACACCACGAAGGTCCGTTCCTCACCGGGGTGGAGCGACACCTTCGAGTCGATCGCGACGTCGTCCACCGCCAGCTTCCGGCGCCGCGCGACGGCGCCGATCGCGCCCTCGAGGCAGGCCGCGTAGCCGACCGCGAAGAGCTGCTCGGGATTGGTGCCACCGCCTTCGCCCCCCATCTCGCCCGGCAGGCGCAGGTCGACCTCGAGCGCCCCGTCGCTGGTCTTGCCGTGGCCCTCGGCGCGGCCGCCGGTGACATGGGCCTCGGCGGTGTAGATCGCTCTGCTCATCGGTCCTCCGATTCGAGTCGGGTTGGTGACGAAGCCTACGGAGGCGCGACCACCGGCCCTGCCTCAGGACCCCGGCGGCGTCTCACCCTGCCAGTAGTCGACCTCGCTGCCCCGGTCGAAGAAGGTGCGCAGGCCACCGCCGTCGGGCCGGCGCTCCGCGGCGCCGAGCTTGTTCGAGTCGGGATAGATGACGATGTCCGGGCGCCCGTTGGTCGAGACGGCGAGGAAGCGGACCTCCTCGTCGGTCGGGTTGGTGATCTGGTGCGCGCCCTCCTCGCCGAGCGGGAAGCGGACGGCCTCGCCGGGCTCGAGCTGCCGCGTCCCCTCCGGCGTCCGCAGGGTCGGCCTGCCCTTGAGGACGAAGACGAGCTCCTCGTCGGAGTAGTGGAAGTGGTACGGGTAGGCCGCCTCGCCGGGCGGCAGTTTCCAGACGCTGGCGCCGAGGCCCTCGCAGCCGAGCTCGAAGCCGACCCGCGCGCGGAAGCCGCGGAAGCCGGGCGGCCCGTCGCGTTCCACGAATTCCGGGTCCTCGATATTCGCCATGGGGACCAGCATAGGTCCGCCTCGGCCCGACTTGTAACTTGATCGCGATGCGCCACCGCCTGCCGCTGCTCATCCTTCTCGCCGCGATGCTCGGCCTCGCCCTCTCCGGCCCGGCCGCCGCCGCCCGCCCGGCGAAGAAGGCGAGGGTCTTCACCGTCTGTCATCACGGCTGCCCCTATCCGGCGATCCAGAAGGGGGTGGACGCCGCGGCCCGCTACGCCCACCGCCACGGTGGCGTCGCGGTGACGGTCGCGATCCGGCCCGGCACCTACGCCGAAGGGGTCGTCCTCGACGGCGGCGAAAGTGGGCGCCGTTACGGCGGGATGACGATCGAGGGCACCAGCCGCGACCGCAAGAAGACGATCCTCGAAGGGCGCGGTGCGGCCGACACCCGGGCCGGGATCGCGGCGAGCGGCGTCGACGGGCTCGTCGTCCGCAACCTCTGGGCGCGGAACTACACGACGGCGGGTTTCCTGATCGAAGGGGACGGCGGCGCCCCCTGCAAGAGCTACATGCTGGAAAACCTGCTCGCCTCGGGCAACGGCGTCTACGGGCTCGCCGCGCATCGCTGCGTCGGCGGCAAGATGCTCGACTCGGCCGCCTACCGCCAGGGTGGCGCCGGCTTCTCGGTCGCCGAAACCCCCTGCGACGCGGCCGGCTGGAGCCCCTACTCGGGGTCACCGTGCCAGGCGCGGCCGCGGTGGACCCTGCTCGAAGGGGATGCCGCCTACGAAAACGCGCTCGGCTTCTCGGGCACCAACTCGAAGTACGTGCGGGTGATCGAAGACGTCTTCTACGACAACGGCGCCGGGGTGGTCGCCGCCTCGCTCCCGAGCCTCGGCGGCGGGCCGAACGGCTGGAACATGATCGAACGCAACTTCGTCTTCTGGAACAACTACGACTACTTCCTGGCCGGGTCGGCGATCGGGCCCGCGCTCGGGGCGATCGGCGAACTGAACGACAGGGCGCTCAACTACCCGATCGGGGTCGGGGTCGCGATCTTCGGCGGTGACGGCGACATCGTCCGCGCCAATCACATCTTCGGCAACTACAAGTGGGGCGTCGCGACCTTCTCCCTCCCCGGCGAATCGCCGGTGGTCGATCCGGCCGACGAGGCGAAGAACGTCGACAACGAAGTCGTCGAAAACGCCTTCGGTCGCGGCGGCGCCGATCCGAACGGCGAATACGACGTCTTCGACGACGCGACCGGCGGCGGCAACTGCTGGGGCGCGAACAGCGCCGGCGCGACCTTCGCGGTCGGCAACGGCAAACTGGCGCCCGGCGCGATCTATCCCGTCTGCCCGGTCTCGAAGGTGGGCTACGGCTCGGTCCGCAGCGTCAACTCCGAAGCGGGGCTGCAGCTGCCCTCGAGCGAAAACCGCGCCTGGAAGACGGTCCTCGGCTACCTCGCCACCGACCCGCCTCAGAACCAGCAGTGCAGTTGGGTGAGGCGGGTGGCGAGCCACCCCCGGTTCCAGACCTTCGCGGCGGCCGAAGTCCCGGCGCACACCGGCGAACTCGGCTGCTGACCCGGCGCGTTCGCACTTCGTTCCGCATAGCGGAACGAAGTGCGAACGCGATCAGCGGCGCCTGCGGGAGCGGCCGCGGCGCTGCGGTTTGCCGGCGTTGCGAAGGGTCTGTTCGGCGGCCTTTTCGGTCTCCTCACCCATCGTGATCTGGAACATCGCGAGGAGCGCCTCGGAGGCGAGCGGCCGCAGCGCCTCGAGCGCCTCGAGCACGGTGTGCCAGTCCTCGTCCGGGCGGCCGGCGCGGTCGAACGGCTCCCAGATCTGCTCCGTGAAGAGGTCGACGTAGGCGCGGGCGACCGCGTCGGCGTGCTCGTGCAGCTTGCCCGCCAGGGCGACCGCGGCCGCCGGGCTGACGCCGAACTCGATCAGGCGGGTCGCGGCCCGGTGCAGGCGGGGGCTGATCACCTCGATCTGGCCGTCGGGGAGCATCCGCAGCGCACCGAGCTTCTCGGCTCGCCTCAGCAGGCGCTCCTCGACCGACTCGAGGTTCCAGGCCGCGGCGAAGTCCGCCGGGTCGAAGATTTCCGGCGTCTCGTCCTCGAACGGGGCGCGCACGGCGCGGGCGAAGTCGACCATCTCCTTGGAGGAGCCGCCGGTGCTCTCGAGCACCCGCCGGATCGCCTCCAGGTTGAGGCCCTCGGCCTGCATTTCCCGGGTCAATTCGATCCGCGCGACGTGCTCCTCGTTGTAGTAGCCGGTCCGCCCCTGGACTTCGGGCGGCGGCAACAGGCCGCGGGTCTGGTGGGCGCGGATGTTGCGCACCGTCATCCCGGTGCGCCGCGCCAGCTCACCGATCGTCATCTTCCCGTCTGGGGTCGTGGCCCCTTTCGTCTCTGCGGCCATCACGGCATCGTAAGCGCCAGACGCCTGCCGTTCATCTCCGCCGCGCCATCCGAGCAGAGCCAGGCGATCGCGTCGGCGACGTGCTCGGCGGGCGTGAAGGTCGAAAAATCCTTGCCGGGATTCTCGGCGCGCATCTGCGGGGTGAGGATCGCGTCGACGACGACGATGTTGGCCGTCGCCCCGCCGGGCCCGAAACCGTCGGCGTAGGCGAGGGTCCAGGTCTCGGCGGCCGCCTTCGCCGCCGCGTAGATGGCGCTGCCGTTGCTCGGCCGCTGCGCCTGCTTGGCGGAGACGAGGACGAAGCGACCGTGCTCGCTCGCCGCCAGCTGGTCGTGGAAGGCGCGCGTGGTCAGCTGCACGGTGCGGATCAGCAGGGCGTGCAGCAGGTCCCAGTCGGCCAGCGGCTCCTCGTGCAGCGGCTGCCCGCCGCGCCAGCCGCCGACCAGGTGGATCAGGCCGTCGACGCGCCCGAAGCGCTCGACCAGCCCGTCGCGCCAGGCGGCGACCGCGTCCTCGTCGGTGAGGTCGACGGCGTGGCCGTCCCAGCGCTCGCCGAGCCCGAGCTCGGCGCCGAGCGTGTCGAGTTCCTCCTGGCCGCGGTTGGCCCCGGCGACGGTCGCCCCGGCCGCACCCAGCCGCGCCGCCACCGACGGCCCGAGGCCGCCACCGACCCCGGCGATCGCGATGACCCGGTCGGCGAGCTCGCTCATATGAGGAGGTTAGCCTCCGATGGATGAGCCAGGAAGTCGCCGACGCCGGCCACGGACACTCGCACGGCCTCGTCGACGCGAGCATCAAACGCTCCCGCGAGGGGCTGATCGCGGTCGGGCTCTCGCTGGCGGTGCTGGCGCTGACGGCGGCCGCCCAGCTCGCGGTGTTCGTCGCGAGCGGCAGCCTGGCGCTGCTCGCCGACCTGATCCACAATTTCGGCGACGCCGCCACCGCGATCCCGCTCGGGATCGCCTTCATCCTCCGCTCCGAACGCGCCGAGCGCTGGGCCGGCCTCTTCGTCGTCGCGACGATCTTCCTCTCTGCCTGTGTCGCCGGGGTCGAGTCGGTGGACCGCATCATCAATCCCGAGACCCCGACCCACCTCTGGGCCCTCGCCCTGGCGGGCGCGATCGGATTCGGCGGCAACTGGGCGGCGGCGATCATCCGCACCCGCGCCGGCCGGCGCCTCGACAGTCCCGCCCTGCTCGCCGACGGCGAACACGCCCGCGCCGACTCCTACGTCAGCCTCGCCGTCGTCGCCAGCGCCGGCTTCGTCACCCTCGGCGTCTCGATCGCCGACCCGCTGATCGGGCTCGCGATCACCGCCGTGATCCTGCGGATCACCTGGCACTCATGGCAGACGGTCCACGGGCATCGCGTCCACGATCACCACACCCACGACCACGACGGACACCGTCACTCGCACTAGCCACGGAATGGGGGAGAGAGGATTCGAACCTCTGTAGGCAGAGCCAACTGGTTTACAGCCAGTCCCCTTTAACCACTCGGGCACTCCCCCGGGATACTGGGACGGCGGATTCTAGAGAGGCGGGCTCAGGCGGGCGGCGCCGCGCCGAGGCGCTCGATCATCAGCTCGTTGAAGGCGTTGACGGCCTTCAGCGGACGGAGGAAGACGGTCAACTCGACGACGCGGCCGTGGGAGTCGAGCTCGAGGAAGTCGATGCCCTCGATCTCGTACTGACCATCGGCGACCCTGGCCTTGAAGCGCAGGGTGACGGTGTCCTCGCCGTGCAGCTCGTCGGTGTAGTGGAAGTCTTCGAAGACCTGGATCACGTTGGACAGCACGAACAAGGTGGCGTCGCGACCCTCGAAGCCGTTGAAGAGGATCGGGCTGTGGAGGACGACATCCTCGTTCAGCGTCTCGCGCAACTGGTCGAGGTCCTTGGCTTCGGCGGCGCGACGGAACGGGTGCGGATTCGGCATGCGCCCACTCTAACCCGATGGGATACTGCGGCGGGATGCTCAGCGACGACTTCTTGGCGAAGTTCTCGAACACGATCGGCGCCCGCGGGCTGCGCCTGATCGGCAGGCTGAACGTGCCGCTCTATCGCGCGAGCGGCGGGCGGCTGGGCGGCAAGGTCGGCGACGGGCCGGTATTGCTGCTGACCACCACCGGGCGCAGGAGCGGCAGGCAGCGCACGACCCCGGTCCTCTATCTGCCCCACGGTGAGGCGATGGTCCTGATCGACACCAACGGCGGCAACGAGCCGCGCCCCGCCTGGTCGATCAACCTGAACGCAAAGCCACGGGGCGAGGTGGAGATCCGCAGGCGCAAGCTCGACGTCACCGCGCGGATCGCCGAGGGCACCGAGCGCGAGGAGCTGTGGCGCGCCTCCAACGACCAGTACGGCGGCTTCGACAGGTACGCCGAATGGCTCGACCGCACCCCGCGGGTCTGGGTGCTGGAGCCTGCGGCGACCGGCACTGCAACGGTGTGAGCGAAGGCATCGGGTTCACCCGGCGGCGCCTCCTCGCAGGCGCGGCCGGGTTGGGCGCCGCCGTCCTGTTCGAGCGAGGGATCGCCGGGGCGCTCTCGGGCGGGACCCGGCAGCGGCCGGCCGACCCGCCGCGGGTGGCGATCGTCGGCGCCGGCCTCGCCGGCCTCACCTGCGCCTACCGCCTCCACCAGCGCGGCATCCCCTCCACCCTCTATGAGGCGCACCCTCATCGGGTCGGCGGCCGCTGCTGGACCGCGCGCGGCTTCGCCGCCTCGCAGACGGCCGAGCACGGCGGCGAGTTCATCGACACGGTCCAGCACCGCATCCGTGCCCTGGCGGCGGAGCTCGGCCTGACGCTCGACGATCTGGAAGCCGCCGAACGACGGACGCCGCGGCTCCATCCCCGCCTCTTCCTCGACGGCCGGGAGCGCCGCTTCGACGCGGTCTACCGGGACCAGCACCTGATCGCGGCGCGCGCCCGTGCCGACGCGCACCGGATCGGCAGCTTCCGCTGGAACCGGGCCGGGCGAGCCGCCCGGGAGCTCGACGAGATGAGCGCCGCCGAGTGGCTGGACGGAGCGCTCCCCGATCCGTCCCAACACCTCCTGCGCCTGGTGACCGCGCAGTTCATGGCGGAGGAGTACGGGCTCGACATCGGCCGACTGAGCGCGATCGCGATGCTGATCGAGTTCGCGGTCGGGCCCGAATCCGACGAACGCTTCCACGTCCGCGGCGGCAACGACCAGATCGCCTGGGGCCTCGCCGAGCGCCTGCCGTCGGGCGCCCTGCGGCTCGACCACCCGCTCACCGCGCTGCGCCGCCGCGGTTCCTCGTTCGCCCTCTCCTTCGCCGGCGTCCGCGGCGAGGCGCGGGCCGACGTCGTCGTCCTCTGCCTCCCCTTCACCGCCCTGCGCCGGGTCGAACTCGACGGCGCCGGGCTCGGCACCCGCAAGCGCCGCTGCATCGAGGAGCTCGGGATGGGGACCAACGCGAAGCTCCTGATCCAGTTCCGCCGCCACCTCGGCCATTACGACCGCTTCGACGGCGAATACACCGACGAGGCGATCGACACCTGGGACAGCTCCCTCGCCGAGCGGGGGCGCCCCGGCCTCCTCACCGTCTTCTCCGGTGGCAGCTACGGCGCCCGCCAGCGCGGCCGCGTCCCCCACGGACCGGCGCCCCGCCCCCGCGTCGATGCCGCCCTGGCCCGGGTCACGCGCGCGGTCCCCGGCCTGGCCGCAGGATTCGACGGCGCCAAGACGTGGCTCGACCACTGGACCTCGGACCCCTGGACCCACGGCTCCTACGCCGCCTTCGAACCCGGCCAGTACACCCGCTATTGGGGCTTCATCGGCCGCCCCGAAGGACGCATCCTCTTCGGCGGCGAGCACACCGCCCTCCCCGCCCAAGGCTTCCTCGAGGGGGCCGTCGCCAGCGGCGAGCGCTGCGCGGCCGAAGTGGCGGCGCTCGCCTAGCTCGCTTCGCGGAGCATCTGCGCCTCGGGGAGGCGCTTCAGCTTTTTCAGCGTGTTGTTCTCGATCTGGCGGATGCGCTCGCGGGTGACGCCGAAGGTGCGGCCGACTTCCTCCAGGGTCAACGGCTCCGCCCCGCCGAGGCCGTAGCGCAGTTCGATCACCTGCCGCTCGCGTTCGGGCAGCGCGTCGAGCGCCCGCCGCACGCCCTCTTTCTGGAGATGCTCGCTGGCTTCCTCGAACGGCTCGAGGATCGCTTCGTCGGCGACGAAGTCGCCGAGCTCCGATTCGTCCTCGTCGCCGACCGGTTTCTCCAGCGAGACCGGCAGCTGGGCGACGCGCAGGATGTCGCGGACGTCGGAGACCGGCCAGCGCAGCTCTTCGGCGATCTCGACCGCCTCCGGCTCGCGTCCCAGCCGCTGCACGAGCTGCCGTTCGACGTGCGCCACCCGGTTCAGCTTCTCCACCATGTGGACCGGGATGCGGATCGTCCGCGCCTTGTCGGCGATCGCCCGGGTCACCGCCTGGCGGATCCACCAGGTGGCGTAGGTCGAGAACTTGTAGCCGCGCCGGTAGTCGAACTTCTCGACCGCGCGGATCAGCCCGAGGCTGCCCTCCTGGATCAGGTCGAGGAAGGAGAGGCCGCGGCCGAGATAGCCTTTCGCGATCGAGACGACGAGGCGCAGGTTGGCCTCGACCATCTGCCGCTTGGCCAGCATGTCGCCGCGCTCGATCCGTTTCGCAAGTTCGATCTCCTGCTGCGCGGTGAGCAGGTCGACCCGCCCGATCGAGCGCAGGTAGAGCCGCAGCGAGTCGAGGCTCGGTTCGACCGTCAGGTCGAGTTCCTCTTTCTTCGGCGCGCCGGTCGCCGCATCGCCGGCCGACTCGCCGCCGCCGCGCTGCTCGCGCCAGGCGCTGACGCCGTCCTCGCCGATCACGTCCACCCCGTGCTCGACCAGGTTCGCGTAGAGCTGCGACACCTGCTCCTTGGTGATCTCGACCTCCTCGAGCGTCGAGGTGATCTGCTCGTAGGTGAGGTAGCCGCGCTCGCGTCCGAGCGCGATCAGTCCCGACAACTCCTCGATCTCCGTCGCGCCGCCCGCGTCCCCACGCTCGACGACCTCCACCGTCTCCATCGGTTCGATGATCGGTGCCTCCTGAACTATCTCTCCCCCGGTTCACCCGGCAGCCGGCCCCGATGCTCCGGCAGGCGCGGATTATAGGCACGGTCACCGCTCCATAGGAGCCCGATGGACACCGGCCTCTAGGCTTTGCCGATGGCCAACGACACCAGCTCCACCCTGCCCTCGGTCCCCGACGTCCAGTCCGGCCTGCCCGCCACCCAGGTCAGCCTCTCGCGGGTCGGCGTGACCGGCGTCGAGAAGGTGATCCGCGTCCGCGACGGCGAGCGCGACAACCTCTTCTACGCGGAGATGGAGTGCTTCGTCGATCTGCAGCCGCGCCAGGCCGGCGTCCACATGTCGCGCTTCGAGGAGATCGTCGGCGAGGCGATCGACGAGGTCGTCCTCGGCGAGGCTTTCAAGGCCGAGGTGCTCGCCGCCCACGTCGCCGAGAAGGTGCGCGAGCGCCAGCGCGGGCGCCGCGCCGAGGTCTCGCTGACCGCCCGCTACCCGGAGATCGTCTCGACCCCGGAAAGTGCGATCGAGACTCAGGAGATCTACGTCCTCTTCGGCACCGCGGTGGCTTCCGAGGCGGGGACGCGGACCCTGACCGGCGTCCAGGCCCAGGGGATGACCGCCTGCCCATGCGCGCAGGAGATGGTCACCGGGCTGTCGCGCGAACGGCTCGCCGAGCAGGGCTTCGACGCGGAGCAGATCGAGCGGATCGTCGACGCGGTGCCGATCGCCACCCACAACCAGCGCGGGATCGGCACCCTGCACGTCGGCTGCCCCGAGGGCGGCCCGGCCTGGATCGACGCGCCGGAGCTGCTGCGGATCGTCGAGAGCTCGATGAGCTCGGAGATCTACGAGCTGATGAAGCGGCCCGACGAGATGTCGGTCGTCGTCAAGGCGCACGAGACGCCGCGCTTCGTCGAGGACTGCGTCCGAGAGATGATCCGCCAGGTCGTCGATCTCTATCCCGACCTGCCCGACGATGCCTTCGTCATGGCGCGCCAGGAGAACCTCGAGACGATCCACCGCCACAACGTGGTCGCCGAGCGCCACGGCACCCTCGGCGAGTTCCGCACCGAGCTGGCAAGCGGCGAACACAGCCCGCACCACACCTCGGTGCGCGAGTGGCTCGAGGCGCCGGGCGATTAGACGAGCGATTCGACGGCCGGGGAGCTGGCGCCCGAAGCGCGAGGGACGCGGCCGTCCCGGCCACGACCCCGGCAGGGTGTGGCCGTGGCCGGGACGGCCGGGGGTTCGGGGAGAGGGCGTGGGATCGGCGTGTTCCGGGGAGGGAGAGGGCGTGGGGAGAGGCGCGTGTTCCTCCACGAAGGCCCGGGATCGGTGACGAAGACCCGGGCAAGTCCACGGTTCTGTGCGCTTTACTCATCAGGCCGCTCACGACCGTGCACTTGAGCCGCCTATAGGCGGCTCAAGTGCACGGTCGTGGTGGGGACCTCTGTGTCGGTGGGGAGACGCATGAGGACCTGTGACGTCCTCGGCATCTCTCCGACGCCTTCGTGGACTTCCCTGCGGACCCCTCACGTCCCGGGCGTCTCGTGGCGGCCACACCCTGCCGGGGTCGCCACGAGACGGCCGGGACGCTTCTCGGACGACCGCCCCGACTAAGCTGCCGCGGCGCGTTCGCGCTGCTGCTGCTCGATCCGCTTGCGCAGGCCGAAGAAGTAGTCGGCGCCGCTGATCACGGTCACCGCGAGCGCCACGTAGACGAGGATGTCGACCCAGACCGGCGACGGATCGGCGGCGATCAGGGCGAAGACCGCCGCGGTCTGCAGGACCGTCTTCGCCTTGCCGAGCCAGGAGGCGGCGATCACGAGGCCGCGCTCGGCGGCGATCGTGCGCAGGATCGTCACCGCGACCTCGCGGGCGATGATCACCATCGCCACCCACGCCGCGAGCCGTCCCAGGGAGACCAGCGAGACCAGCGCGCCGACGATCAGGAGCTTGTCGGCAAGCGGGTCCATCAGCTTGCCGAAGGTGGTGACCGAGTCTCGCGAGCGGGCGATGTAGCCGTCGAGGCCGTCGGTCAGCGAGGCCAGCGCGAAGACGATCGCCGCGATCACGTCGCCGTCGGGGGTCTCGCCGAGCAGCGCGACGACGACGACCGGCACCGCGAGGATGCGCAGCATCGTCAGTGCGTTGGGGAGGTTGAGCGGGAACACCGCCCCTCAGTCTGACGCAGCGGGGCCCGCGGCGGGCACGGATGCGGCCGCCGCAGCGGCAGCGTCACGAGCTTCGAAGTACTCCGCGCCCTCGATGCTGATGCGCGGCGTCAGGCGATCGAGCCAGGCCGGCATCCACCAGGCTTTCTTGCCCAGCAGCACCATCACCGCCGGCACCAGCAGGCAACGGACGATCGTCGAGTCGATCGCGATCGCCACCGCGAGGCCGACCCCGAACTCCTTCACCACCGGATCGCCGCTGAGGATGAAGCTGGCGAAGACGCAGACCATGATCGCCGCCGCCGAGGTGATGACGCGCCCGGTGTTGGCGAGGCCTTCCACGACCGCCCGCTTCTCGTCCCCATACTCGACGTAGTGCTCCTTCATCTGCGTCATCAGGAAGACCTCGTAGTCCATCGAGAGGCCGAAGAGGATCGCAAACATCAGCAGCGGCACGAAGCTGACGATCGGTATCGCGTGGGGTAACCCGATCAGCGAGGCGCCCCAGCCGAGCTGGAAGACGGCGGTGACGACGCCGTAGGAGGCGGCGACCGAGATCAGGTTCATCGCCGCCGCCTTGAGCGGCACCAGCACCGAGCGGAAGGCCATCATCAGGACGATGAAGCTGAGCGCGACGACGACCGCGATCATCAGCGGCAGCTGGTCGGCGATCTGGTTCGCCAGGTCGATGTAGCCGGCGGTCTGGCCGCCGACGTAGGACTTGGCCTTCGTCCCTTCGACCACCCCGGGGATCGTTTCGTCGCGCAGGTTTTCGACCAGCGAGACCGTTTCGTCGGACCACGGCTCCGAGTTCGAGATCACGGTGAAGACCGCCACCTTCTTGTCTTCGGAGAGGCTCGGTTCGGTCACCGCGGCGACGTCTTCGGCGCCACCGATCGACTTCTGCAGCTCCGGCAGGAGCTTCTGCGCTTCTTCGGGGGTGCGGAATTCGGAGGCGATCAGGAGCGGCCCGTTGACCCCCGGCCCGAAGCCGGCGTCGAGACCGTCGTAGGCCTGGCGCGAGGTCGTTTCCTTGGGCAGGGCGCTGATGTCGTTCTGGCCGAGCGTCAGCTTGAAGATCGGCAGGGCGAGCACGGCGAGGATGACCAAGGCCACGATCGCCGAGCGCCACGGCATGTCGGAGACCCGTTCGGCCCAGCGCCGCCAGCCGTGCGGCTCTTTGTCGTCGGGGTGGGTCTTGCCGATGTGGAAGCGGAGGCTGTTGATGTGGGGGCCGAGCGCGCCGAGCATCGCGGGCAGGAGCGTCGCCGCCGCACAGACCGCGACGACCACCGCGATCGCCGCCGTGAAGCCGAGGGTCGTCACCAGGGGGATGCCGGCGACGAGCAGTGAGCAGAGCGCGATCACCACGGTGAAGCCGGCGAAGACGACGGCGCCGCCCGCGGTCGCCGTCGCGCGGGCGACCGACTCCTGCACCTCCATCCCTTCGCCGAGCTGCAGTTTGTGACGGGTGACGATGAAGAGCGCGTAGTCGATGCCGACGCCGAGGCCGATCATCGTCGCCAGGGTCGAGGCGACGCCCGGGACCTCGAGCACGTGCTCGAGCAGGCGGATGATCATCAGCGTGCAGGTGAGGCCGATCAGCGCGCCGATGATCGGCAGCATCATCGCGGTCGCCGTGCCGAAGGCGAAGAGCAGGATGATCACCGCCGCGATCAGGCCGATCAGCTCGGATTTCTCGGTCGACGGTTTGGAGAGCTGGTTGCCGACGTAACCGCCGATCGAGGCGTTGCCGCCTGCCGCTTCGAACGGCTTCGCGGCATCGAGGATCTTCTGCGACTGCGCTTCTTCGATTTCGCCCGGGCCGATCCCGAGGACGACCGGGATGTAGCCGATCTGCTGGTTCTTGCTCAGGGTTTTCGAGCCCTGCACCAGCGGGCTGGCCGCCGAGTTGACCTCGGGCAGCTGTTCCAGGTTCTTCGCGGTCTCTTCGACCGCCTTCGCGTACTGCGGTTCGGTCAGCTTCGAGCCGTGCGGCGCTTCCAGCACCAGCGGATTCGAGCCGTAGGCCTGCTCCGGCAGGTTTTCTTCGAGCAGTTCGGTCGCCAGCGTCGAGCCGGTCCCCGGCAGGGTCAGGTTTTCGCTCGTCTTCGAGCCGGAGGCCTGGCCGACCACGACAAGGATGATCGCCAGCGCGATCCAACCCGCGATCACCGGCCAATGGTGGCGGGCGCAGAAGCGGCCGATCGCGTAGAGGGGCCCCGTCATCGCAGGGCGCAGTATTCCTTATCCAAGCGGCGGCGGAAAGGTCCCGTTCTCGAACGGGGTGGGGATCGAGGCGAGCGGGCCGGCGCCGAGCGCGCGGCGCAGCAGGGTCAGGTGCTGGGCCTGGTCGGCGACGATCGAGGCGAGCAGCGAGCGCGGCCAGCTCGCTTCCAGCTTCGAGATCGCGCTCAGCTCCTCGTCGATCGTCGCCCCTTCGACTTCGTAGAGGAATTCGAGCCGTTCGCGATCGGTCTTCGGTTCACCGGGTTCGATCGTTTCTTCGCTCGGTTCGGCGGGGCTTCCCAGCCCGCGCAGCGCCTTGATCACCGCGTCGACATGTTCCTGTTCCTGGCGCCGGAAGTAGAAGGCCACGTGGTTGAGGTGCGGCGGCAGCGAGGTGATGACCTTGGCGTAGGCGGCGGCCGCCGCTTCCTGGCGGCCGAGCACCTTGTCGAGGAGGGCGGCGTCGGCGGCCTGGCCGGAGGTCTCGGCGACGACCTTGGTCGCGCCCTGCGTGGTCGCCGTGGTGCTGGTCGTGCTCGACGAACCGCCGCCGCAACCGCCGACGCAGAGGACGAGGACCAAGGCGGCGAGCGTCGCGCCGCCCCGCGTGATTCGGTTCGGTGCCATGGATCGGTGGCGAACCTTATGAATTCGGGGAGCGCGACGGGGCTCGAGGGGCTCGCCGCCGAGATCCACGGCTGCCGGCGCTGCCCGCGCCTCGTCGCCTGGCGCGAGGCCGAGGCCGCCAACCCACCCCGCCGCTACCGCGGCGAGGACTACTGGGCGCGGCCGGTCAGCGGCTTCGGCGACCCGGCGGCGCGCATCCTCATCGTCGGCCTCGCCCCCGCCGCCCACGGCGCCAACCGCACCGGCCGCATGTTCACCGGCGACCGCTCCGGCGACTGGCTCTACGCGGCGCTCCATCGCGCCGGCCTCGCCAACCGGCCAACCTCGGTGCGTCGGGGCGACGGGCTCGAGCTGCGCGACGCCTACATCACCGCGGTCGTCCGCTGTGCGCCGCCCGCCAACAAGCCGACCCCGGGGGAGCGCGACAACTGCCTCCCTTACCTGGAGCGCGAGCTGGCGCTGCTCGACCGCGCCCGCGTCGTCGTCGCCCTCGGCTCCTTCGGCTGGGACGGCTTCCTGCGCGCGGCGCGGGCGATCGGCGTCCCCACCCCGCGCCCGAAGCCGCGCTTCGGCCACGGCGCCGAGGCCGAGCTCGGCCGCTGGACGCTCCTCGGCTGCTACCACCCGTCCCAGCAGAACACCTTCACCGGCAAGCTGACCGAGCCGATGACCGATGCCGTCCTCGCCCGCGCCAAGGCGCTCGCCGCCGATTGAGGGAACGGTTTCCACCTATGTGACACTCTCCTCCAATAGATATGCGTCGCCCGCGGATCAAACGCACGACGGAGTCCTTCCGCTCGCCGGAAGGCGACGTCTACCTGCGTAGGCCGAGCGCCGAACGCGACGTCCGGATCGAGCAGCCCGACACGACCGAAGAACGACTGCTGACGGCGCTCGACGGCGAGCACACCCTCGCCGAGCTGCACGCCGAGTTCGGCGCCGGGACAGTCGACGACGCGATCGCCCAGATGCAGGAGCTGGAGGTGATCGAGGACGCCGCCGACGACGACCTGATCGAGCCGGCCGAGCGGTCACGATTCGACCGCCAGCTGCGCTACTTCTCCGACATCGGCGCCGGCGAGCTGGTCCCGTCCGAGTGCCAACGTCGACTGCGCGAGGCGAAGGTCGCGGTGCTCGGCGTCGGCGGGCTCGGCGGCTGGGCGGCGATGTCGCTGGCCACCTGCGGGATCGGCGAGATGTGGCTGGTCGACGGCGACCGGGTCGAGATCTCGAACCTCAATCGCCAGATCCTCTACACGGTCGCCGATCTCGGCCTCCTGAAGGTGGAGGTCGCGGCGGCGCGGCTGCGGGCCTTCAATCCGGAGGCACGGATCACGGCGACGGCGCGCCGGCTCGGCAGCGTCGCCGAGATCGCCGACTTCATCGACGGCGCCGACCTCGTCATCGACGCGATCGACTGGCCCGCCTTCGAGGTCGAGCTCTGGTGCAACCAGGCCTGCTTCGAGGCCGGCATCCCCTACATCACGATGAGCCACTTCCCGCCGATCGCCCGGGTCGGGCCGCTCTACGTCCCTGGCGTCACCGGCTGTTACGAGTGCCAGAGGACCGCCTGGCGGCGCGAGTACCCGCTGATGGACGCGGCGATCGACGCCCAGCGCGCCAAACCCAGCCCGGCGGCCACCATCGGCCCCGCCTGCGGCCTGATCGGCGGCCAGATCGGGATGGAGGTGATGCACCTGCTCACCGGCCTGGCGACCCCGTCGACCGAAGGCGTCGAACATATCTATGACCTGCGCACGATGGAGGTCGAGCGCAACCCGGTCGTCCCGGAGCCCGACTGCCCCGTCTGCGGTCACCTCCCCCACGCGGGTGCGGCGGCGGTGAAGGAGACCGCGGACGGGTAGTTTCGGCGGCGATGAAGCTCGCCGCCATCGCCACCTTCGCGGTCCTCGGCGCCGCATCGCTCGCCGCCGGGTGCGGAGGCGGGTCCGGGAGCGGCTCGAGCGGTCGGAGCTCGACCGTGCCGAGCGCCCCGGCGGGCTCGAAGGTCGTCTCCTGCACCGAGGGACGCGAGGAAGCCCGGGATCTGCGCGCCACCGCCGTCGACTGCGAGACCGCGCGGACGACGATGCGGCACTGGCAGAGCAGCCACGCCTGCACGCTCGGTGCCCACGGCTCGCGCAGCGCCTGCACGCTCGGCGACTTCCGCTGTCAGGCGGTGCGGATCGACGGCGGAGCCGAAGTGAGCTGCGCCCGGGAGGGCGCCGACGTCTCCTTCGTCACCACCGCCTGGCTGGTCAGGAAGTCCGGCTCCGGATAACCCGCCTGACCAGATGGGTACGCCCCTCGACGAAGAGGAGCAGCCAGCAGTAAGGGGCGATGCTCGCGTCGATGAAGGCGACGGCGATCGAGAGCAGGAAGACGCCGGCGATGAAGAGGGAGCGGAAGAGGCTTTCGGACGCCGTTTCGGCGTCGATCGTGGCCAGACCTGCGCGGCGGGCGTCCCAGTTCATCCACTGCCCGATCAGCACCACCCCGGCCAGGTTGGCCGAGTAGACGACCACCGCCGGAAGCTGGCCCCCGTACTCGCCGAGCACCTGGCTCGAGAACGGGATCAGGACCAGCCAGCCCAGATAGAACATGTTGAGCGCGATCAATTTGTTGTCGAACGCCTTGACCTCGCTGAAGAAGCTGTGGTGGACGATCCAGAAGCGGGCGATGACCGCGAAGCTGATCGCGTAGGCGAGCAGCGCTTCGCGCTCTTCCCACAATTCGTGGGCGAGCTTCTGGTGTGGGATGCCAGGTTCGATCGAGATGCCGAGCACCAACAAAGTGATCGCGATCGAGAAAACGCCGTCGCTGAAGGCCACGATCCGCGAGAACTCGACCTCGTGCTCCTCGCGTTTCTTCGCTATCCGCTCGCGCGCCACCGGAGGATATTCCTACAATGACCCCCCGCGCCGGCGTAGCTCAGTTGGTAGAGCACTTCATTCGTAATGAAGGGGTCATCGGTTCAAGTCCGATCGTCGGCTCTCTCTCGGCCGTGGACGAACAGCCTTCACCGTCGAAACCGAAGAGTCCGGGGGGCGATGGACTTCTGGACCGCCGCCGACTACGAGCTTCAGACCGCTCGCAGCCGCTTCGTCAAGAACCTGGCGTAAAAAGGCCGGGCAACCCACGACGGCTGCCCGGCCGGAAACTGCGCTACGAGATGGTCGGACCTAGGAGCTGAACCACTGCGCCTTGTAGTCCGCGGTGACCCCGTTCGGGTTGCGGAAGAAGCCGTGGACGACGGTCGTGTTCTGCCACTCGCCCTGGATGCACCAACCGTTGTCGCAGGTCTGCGGGAAGCGGTCGTAGGACACGTGGACACGGTTCACGATCTTGTATTCATGGACGTAGAAGTTGACCAGTTCGGTCTGCGACTTCAGCTGGAAGCAGACGATGCTGTAGCCCCTGAAGTCGGCGTGGTAGCCGCTGCTATAGCCGTGGAGGTGGAACGTGGAGCCGCAGTAGTACTGGGCGGCCTCCCGGCTTTCGTTGTAGTAGGAGCACGAATGCCGGCCGCATTCGATGCCGTAGTAGTAGCCGAGCTTCACCGGCGCGGCCGAAGCCTTCGGGCTCGGAGAGGCCGACGAGACGGTCCCGGTGCTCCCGGAAGCGCTTGCCACGACGGCAACCATCAGAAGTGATGCGGCCGCGAAGGCCACCAAGATCTTGCGCACTGAAATGCCCCTTTCTCGCCCTACGTTGGGATTCGACGAACGTCCGAAGTTGTCCCCAGACGGATGTTCTGTCGGCCGACTTTAACCGAACACCGTTCGGAAAATATTCCCGATCCTAAACCTGGCAGCGCTCGCACCACCAGGTGGTGCGGTTGCCGTCGCCCTGGCCGCGGTGGTGGACCGCGCCGCGGCAGCGGACGCAAGGCCCGCGGTGCTTGTAGACGGCGAACGCCTTGCGACCGCCGGCGGCGACTGCGGCGAGCATCTGCTCCCGCGCCGCCCCGAGCACGGCGTTGAGCTCCTCGTCGGAGACCTCGCCGAGCGCGCGCCAGGGATCGACCGCGGCGGCGAAGCAGGCCTCGCTCTTGAAGATGTTGCCGATCCCGGCGACGAGGCGCTGGTCGAGCAGGGCATCGCCGAGGGCGCGCGAGGGGTCCGCCGCGCGGAAGCCGGCGATCACCGTGTCGAGGTCGAGGTCCTCGGCGAGGATGTCGGGGCCGAGGCGGGTGAGCTGGGGGTCGACCGCGACCCGGCCCGCGGGCAGGACGCGCAGGGTCGGGCCGCCGAACTGGACGGCCTCGGTGCCGTCCGCGGCGAGGATGGCCCAGGCCGAGGAGCGCGGCCGGCGCTGGCGGGAGCCCGTCTCGTAGAGGTGCCAGCCGCCGCTCATCCCAAGGTGGCTGTGGAGGACGAGGTCGCCGAAGTCGAGGAGCAGGTGCTTGCCATGCGCGTCGATCCCCTCCAGCGTGCGGCCGTCGAGGCGCTCGACCCCGGCGGCGCGCCCGCGCGGGTCAGGGGCCGAGACGGCGACGGGGCGGCCGACGAGCGCCCCGGCCAGGCGTCGCTTCGCGCGCAGGATCGTGTCGCCCTCGGCCATCGCCTCATGATTACGCCTTGTGCTTCCGAGCTTTCCCGCCACATATGGCGGGAAAGCTCGGAAGCACCGCGGGGGCTGACTAGATTTGTGGGGTGCGCCGTCGCCACGATCCCGACCCGCTCGCCCGCACCGCCGTCCTCGGCGTCGCCGCGGGTCGCACGGCGATCGGGGTCGGGGCCCTCCTCGCCACCCGACCGGCGCTGAAGGCACTCGGCTTCGAAGCGATCGACACCCCGACCCGCACCCTCGCCCGGCTCGCCGGCGCTCGCGACATCGCCCTCGGCGTGCTCACCGTCGCCGCGCGGGACGACCGCACTGCGCTGCTCGAGGTGACCGCCGTGGCCGCCGTCGTCGACCTCGCCGACGCGGTCAGCTTCGCGATCGCCGGGCGTGACCCGGCCGCGGGTCGCGCCTCGGTCCAGGGCGTCATCGCCGGCGGCGGCGCGGCGCTGGTCGGCGCCTGGGCCGTCCGCCGCCTGTCCTAGCCCGGTGCGTTCGCAGTAATGGTCGCTATCCGACCCTAAGTGCGAACGCACCAGAGGGTCAGGCCAGGTCGAGCTCCAGCTGAGGGCGGGCGCGGGCGCGCTCGATCGCCTCGGCGTAGGCGCCGTGCAGGGTGCTCCGGGTGGGCACGCCGCCCACCCCGTAGGCCTCCTCCATCGCCTGCGCCAGCGTCGCCTTGAAGGTCCGCCCGTGCCAGGCGTGCGCCTCGCGGGCGCGGCCTACGTGCAGGTGGACGAGCTCGTGGAGGAGGGTCTCCAGCACGTCACCTGGGCGGATCCCGGGATAGGCGGTGACCTGCAGGCGATGTTCGGCAGGGACCGCGAAGCCGACCCGGTTGGGACGCCGCCGCGCCCGCCGCACCTTTAGCTCAGGGCGTCGCGTCAGCGGGCCATCGGCGAACACCGGCAGCGCCCGCAGCCGGTCGAGCTCCAGGTCGAGCCGGACGCCGGCGACCGCGAAGTAGGCCGGCGACCGTCGCACTCAGGCGGCGCTGGTCGCGTCGCCGCCGTCCCCGTTTCCCTCGCCGCCACCGTCGCCCGCGCGGAACCCGGTCGGGTTCGCCTGGAACTCGTGCGACTCGATCACCCGGTCGATGAGGCCGTACTCGCGCGCCTCCTCCGGCTTGAAGAATTTGTCGCGTTCCATGTCGAGCGAGATCTTGTCTATCGGCTGACCGGTGTGCTCGACGTAGATCTGATTCAGCCGGTCGCGCAGCTCGAGCACCTCGCGGGCGTGGATCTCGATGTCGGAGGCCTGGCCTTCGAAGCCGCTCGACGGCTGGTGGATGAGGATGCGGCTGTTCGGCAGCGCCATCCGTTTGCCTTTGGCGCCACCGGTGAGGATCAGGGACCCGGCCGACATCGCGATCCCATAACAGATCGTCTGCACCTCGGGCTTGATGAACTGCATCGTGTCGTAGATCGCGAGGCCCGCGTAGGCGGAGCCGCCGGGCGAGTTGATGTAGAGGCTGACGTCCTTGTCCGGGTCGTCGGCCTCGAGGTGGAGCAGCTGGGCGATGATCAGGTTGGCGAGATCCTCGGTGACCGGCTCGCCGAGGAAGATGATCCGCTGCGAGAGCAGGCGGCTGTAGATGTCGAAGGAGCGCTCGCCGCGAGCGGTCTGCTCGACGACCATCGGGACCAGTGGCATTCGATCTCTCTCTTTCTCGTTCCGAAGCTTTTCGTGCTCTTCATCCGCAACTGATGAGTTGCGCTTTCCCCAGCCTAGCACTGTGTGCAACCATCTAGTTGCGCATCCGTACTCGAGACGAGAGGAGCAGTCCCATGACCCTACTCACCTGCAGCGTCGACCTCGATGCCACGCCGGCCGAGGTCTGGGACGCGCTCACCGAGGACGCGCTCCTGGGCGAGTGGCTGGCCGACGAGGTGGAGCTGGAGGCCGAACCGGGCGGCGAGATCGTCTGCCGCTACGCCGACGGTGAGGAGCGACGCGGCCAGGTCGAGCTGGTCGAGGAGGCCGAACGACTCGCCTGGAGCTGGTGGCGCGAGGCCGACGAGGGACCGAGCCGGGTCGAACTGATCCTCGACGCGGTCGCCGATACCCGAACGCGGCTCACCGTGATCGAGACCGCGCCGGTCTCCGTCGCCAGGGCACTGCCGGGCCTGCGGGCCGCGGTACGCCTCGTCCTCGCCTAGGGGCGACGGTGCCTCAGCCTCTCCCTCAGCCCTCTCCGCCGCCCGGGGACGCCGAGGCGGGCGCCGTCTTCGCCGCCCTCGCCGATCCGACCCGCCGCCACCTGTTGACGGCGCTTGCGGCGCAGGGCGGCGCAACGGCGACCGGGCTCGCCGCGGAGCTGCCGATCAGCCGCCAGGCGGTCGCCAAGCACCTGGCGACGCTCGGCCGCGCCGGCCTCGTCTCCGGCAGCCGCCGCGGCCGCGAGCAGCGCTTCGAGCTCGACCCCCGCCCCCTCGCCGACGCCGCCGCCTGGCTCACCGCGGTCGGCGCCGAGTGGGACACCCGCCTCGCCGACCTGCGAAAGCTGCTCGCCCCCTGAGCCCCTGAGCTGTTCCTTATGCGCCTATGAGGCGCATAAGGAACAGCTGACAGCCCGGCCGCTAGTCCTCGTCGCCGCTGAACTTGTAGCCGACGCCGCGCACGGTGACGACGAGCTCCGGCTTCTGCGGGTCGCGCTCGACCTTCTGGCGCAGGTTCGAGATGTGGACGTCACAGGCGCGCTCGTCGCCGTCGAACTCGGTCTGCCAGAGCTCCTCCATGATCTGCGCGCGGCTGAAGACCTCCCCGGGGCGCCCGACCAGGAGTCGCAGCAACTGGAACTCCGAGCGGGTCAGGTTGACCGGCACGCCGCGGACTGTCGCCACGTGGCGGACCAGGTCGATCGACACCGGCCCCGACTCGATCTTCACCTGCTGGGCCATCGGCGAGCGGTCGAGTTCGCGCCGGCGCAACTGCGCCCGCACTCTCCCGAGCAACTCGCGCACCGAGAACGGCTTGGTCACGTAGTCGTCGGCGCCGACCTCGAGCCCGACCACCTTGTCGACCTCGGCGTCCTTGGCGGTGAGGACGATGATCGGCACCGCGCTGCGCGCCCGCACCTCGCGACAGATGTCGAGGCCACTCGGCCCCGGCATCATGATGTCGAGGATCAACAGGTCGAAGGGGATGCCGTCGCCGAGCAGCGTGCTCGCCTCGTCGCCGTCGGCCGCCGGCGTCACGTCGAATCCCTCCTGGGCCAGCGCGTAGCCGACCGAGTCGCGGACCGACGGCTCGTCGTCGGCGATCAGGATGCGGCCGCTGCTCACTCGGCGGCGCTCGCGGTAAAGGTCTCGCTCATCTTTCCCTCATCTCGTCCAAACATCTGAACCGTCTTTATACGCCCCTCGCTCATGCGATGGGGGTCGGGCTCGGCTGTGCAAGGGGCAATCGCACCCAGAAAGTGCTCCCCTCCCCCAACACGGATTCGGCCCCGATGGTTCCGCCCATCACGTCGACCATCCGCCGCGCGATCGCCAGACCGAGCCCGAAGCCCTCCTGTTTGCGCGACTCGCTGCGCCGGTAGAAGCGCTCGAAGACGCGCTCGATCTCCGGCCCAGGGATGCCGGTGCCGGTGTCGATCACCTCGAGCACGACCTCGCCGACGCCTTGGTGGCGACCGCGCAGGGTCACCGTCCCCGGCGGTGGCGTGTTCTTGAAGGCGTTGGTGAGGAGCCCGATCATCACCTGCCGCAGCAGGGTCGGGTCGCCGGTCGCGGCGAGGTCGGGCTCGACGTCGACGACCAGCTCGATCCGCGGCGGCGGCTCGACCGCGGCGACCACGTCGCGGACGGCGATCGCCACGTCGACCACCTCGCTTTCGGCGGCGCCGCGGCTCTCCACCCGGGCCAGGGTGAGCAGCGACTGGGTCAGCGCTTTCATCCGCTCGGCATCGTCGGCGAGCCGGTTGAGGAAGTGGTCGCGGTCGAGCGGGTTGTTCTTGGCGCCGCTCTGCAGTACCTCGATCGCCCCCGAGATCCCGGCCAGCGGGTTGCGCAGCTCGTGCGCGGCGTTGGAGATGAAGTCGGCTTCGGCGAGCTCGCGGCGGAGCTCGTCGGTGCGGTCACGGAGGACGGTGAGGACGGCGCGCTCGTCGGGCAGGGCACGGGCGGTCAGCGCATAGGCGCGGTCGCCGATCCGCAGCGCCGGGTGGGCGGCGAAGCCGATCTCGGCGGCGCGGCGCAGCTGCGGCTCGACCGCTTCCGGCGGCTCCCCGTCGGGACCGAGCAGCCGCCCGGCGCTGCTGTTGGAGAAGCGGACCGGGCCCTCGTAGTCGGTGACGATCACCGCGTCGGTGAGGCCGTCGAAGATCGCCGCGAGCTTGTCGCGGTCGGCGGTCAGCACGCCGAAGCTGACCTGCAGCGAGGCGCGCATCGCGTCCAAGGAGCGCGCCAGGTCGCCGATCTCGTCGAGCCCGGAGGTCCGCAGCGGCGCGTCGAAGGAGCCTTTCGCCATCTCCCGCGCGGCCCGCGCCAGGCCGACCACGCGGTGGGAGATCGCGACCGCGATCAGGAAACCCGCCAGCATCCCGATCAGCACCGCGGCGATCAGCGCCTGGTGGTTGTCGCCGAAGAAGTAGACGATCCCGCCGGTGATCAGGCTGACCACCGCGAATGCGCCGGTCAGCCAGAGCCGCATACCGATCCGAGGAGTGTCCGGCTGCGGCCTTCCGATGTCGTCGCCGCCTGCCATGGAGGGTTACTAACACAATCGTCTCAGGACCGGTGCGGGATGCGGCCGAAATCGGCCCCCGTGGAACAATCGGCCCCGCTCGTGCGGACTCTCGTCTTCATCCCTGCCTGGAACGAGGAGGCGTCGATCGACGCGGTGATCGCCGACGTCCGCGCCCACCTGCCCGGCGCCGACATCCTCGTCGTCGACGACGGCTCCACCGACTCGACCACCGAGCGGGCGCGCGCCGCCGGCGTCCTGGTCGCGACGCTGCCGTTCAACCAGGGGCTCGGCGCGGCGCTGCAGACCGGCTACCTGTGGGCGTTGCGCGAGGGGTACGACTTCTGCGCCCACCTCGATGCCGACGGCCAGCACCCGGCGGCCGAGGTCGCCCGTCTGCTGACCGAGGTCGAGGCCGATCGCGCCGATCTCGTGATCGGTTCCCGCTACGCGAAGCAGACCGAGCCGCTGCCGGGCGCCGAGGTCGAGGGCGAGGACTACAAGGCGACCTTCACGCGGCGGATCGGCATCAACCTCTTCCGCTTCTTCCTCACCCTCGCGACGCGCCAGCGCTTCACCGACACGACCAGCGGCATGCGCGCCGCCAACCGCCGCGTGATGACCCTGTTCAGCGAGAGCTACTCGCCCGACTTCGCCGAGATCGAGTCGCTGCAACTGGCCGTGCGCGAGGGGCTGCGGGTCGAGGAGGTGCCGGTGCGGATGCTGGAGCGGACCGGCGGCAGCTCCTTCCTCACCCCGCTGCGCTCGGCCTTCTTCATCTTCAAGGGTCTGGTCGTGATCCTCGTCGGCCAGTTCAAGCCACGCCACGCCGAGGCCGAGCGATGAACCCGCTGATCCTCGCCGCCGCCGCCGACCACGTCAGCCTCACCGCCCGGACGCGGATCATCGCCGCCGTCCTGGCGATCCTCTTCATGCTGCTGATCCTCGACCTGATCCGCCGCGACCGACTGCAGGAGCGCTACAGCGTGATCTGGTTCGTCGCCGGCCTGGCGATGCTGGCCGGAGCCGCCTTCCCGGGCCTGCTGCAGACGGTCGCCGACGCGATGGGCGTCCGCGACACCAACGTCGCGCTGTTCTCGATCGTGCTGCTGCTGCTACTCGGGCTGGCGCTCAACTTCAGCGTGATCATGTCGCGCCAGGCCGCCCAGATCACCCGCCTCGCCCAGGAGCGGGCGATGGAGCGGGCCCGCGAGCAGGCCGCCCGGGAAGCGCTCGAAAAGCAGCTGGACGGGGTGCGCGCCGGGGAGCGCGGACCGGACGCCTGATCAGGCGGTGCGGGCGAGGCGGTAGAAGAGCGCTTCGAGGGCGATCTCCTCGGCGACGTTCAGATCGAGGCCGCGGCGCGTGTCCTGGGCCGCGGCGGCGCCGGCGCGGGCCCAGGCCGCGTCGACGGTGGCCGCCTGGGCGCGGAGGACATCGAGGCGGTCGCGATCGAAGACGACCTCCTCGGCCCCCGCGGCGAGCGCCGCCAGGTCGCGCAGCCAGAGCGCCGTGAGCTCGAGGCCGAGGTCGAGGATCTCGGTCCGCCGCCGCCGGCCCGCCCGTCTGGCGCCGTCGGCGATGTCTTTGGCGGTGCGTTTGAGGCCGGCCTGGGACTCCTCCTCGAGCGCCGCCCGCGCCTCGTCTTCGGCCACCTCCCCGGCCGCCGTGGCGCGCTCGAGGAGCCGTCCCCAGGGGGCGGTGGCGAGCTCGTCGGCGAGCACCGCGGCAAGGCATGCCTCGACCTCGGCGCGCAGCTCGCGGCCGGTCGGCGAGAGCAGCAGGCGCGCCCGCTCGAGATCGCCGGCGGCGAGCCGCGCGGCGGCGGCGATCTCCTCCGGCGCCGCGCCCGCGGCCTCCGGCGCGGCCCCGAGCTGCGCTTCCAGCACGGCAGCGGGGAGCGGTGCGAAGTCGACCGGCTGGCAGCGCGAGGCGATCGTCTCCAGCAGGCCGTCGGGCTCGGAGCTGAGCAGGATCAGGTGGACGAAGGACGGCGGCTCCTCCAGCGTCTTCAGCAGCGCGTTCTGGCTCTCGTCGCGCATCGCCTCGGCGGCCTCGACGACGAAGACGCGGTGCTCGCCTTCGAAGGGCCGGTAGGCGGCGGCGCGGATCACCCGCTCGCGCACCTCCTCGACCATGTGCTGGGCGCCGCGCGGGGCGAGCCAGACGAGGTCCGGGTGCGGCGAGGGGTCGAGCAGTGCGCGCCGCCGCGCGTCGTCGGGGTCGGTGGCGCCGGCCGCGACGATCTCCGCCGCGAAGGCGCGCGCCGCCGCCCGCTTTCCCGCCCCGCGCGGCCCGCGGAAGAGGTAGGCGTGGGACGGCCCCGCCTCGAGCGCCGCCGAGAGCGCCACCCGCGCCCGCCCCTGGTGCTCCGTCGCCTCCTCGAGCGCGGCCCTACCCACGCCCCACCCCCGATGCGTTCGCAGTTTGATCCGGATAGCGGAACGAAGTGCGAACGCGGTCAGGCACGGGCGGCCTCGACGGCGGCGAGGACCCGGGCGTGGACCTCATCGACCGAGCCGGTGCCGTCGATGACGACGACGCGGTCGGAGGCGATCATCGCGATCTCCTCGTAGGCGGCGGCGACCGCGCGCTGCAGGTCGAGGCCCTCGGCCTCGAAGCGGTCTTCGCTCCGCGCCCGTCCCAGGCCCACCTTCGGGCTGACCTTCAGCAGCAGGGTGAGGTCGGGCCAGAGGCCGTCGGTGGCGGTGTCGCAGAGGCTGATCACCTCGCCGACGCCGAGCCCGCGCGCCGCCCCCTGGTAGGCGACGCTGGAGTCGGAGAAGCGGTCGGAGACGACGTCGCGTCCCGCCTCGAGCGCCGGCCGGATCACCCGCTCGGTGAGGTCGGCGCGCGCCGCCAGGAAGAGCATCAGCTCGGCCAGCGGCTCGAGCTCCACCGCCGGGTCGGCGAGCAGCGTGCGGATCCGCTCGGCCGCGTCGGTCCCCCCCGGCTCGCGGATCGCGACCGTCCCCTGACCCAGCGCTTCGACCAGCAGGCGCGCCTGGGTGCTCTTGCCGGAGCCGTCCACTCCCTCGAGGGAGATGAACACCTCAGGCCCTCGGGGCCGGGACCCCGGCCATCAGCCTTTGGCGCCCGCTTTGGCGCGTTTGACCCCGCGCGTGGCGGTGTCGGCTTTGGAGACTTTGGTTTTCGATTTGCGCGCTTTTTTGGGCGCGGGCGCCGCGTCCTCGTCGCCTTTCGGCTGCGGTTTCGCGTCCATCTCTTCTTTGGCTTTTTTCGCCGCTTCGCGCTCCGCCCGCCGTTTCTTCATCTCCTGCATCGACTCGCAGTCGTCGTTCAGGCAGAGGTTCCAGGGGCGGCCGCGGAAGGGCTGGACTTTCAGCCGCGGCGTGCGATCGCAGATCGAGCAGCGTTCCTCGAGTCGGAAGACGTCGCCGCGCTGGGGCAGCGGGAAGGTCTGGTCGCACGACTGCGGATCGTCGGGCTCCGCATCGGCCTTCCAGCCGCTGCAGCCGACGAACCGTTTGCCCGATTTTTTCGCGCGGATGATGCGCAGCATGTTGGGCGAGCCGTCCTCCTTGGTCCGCCCCGCTTCTTCGCAGACCTTGCAGGGGCCGAGGATGCGATCCTCGTCCATCCCTTTCCAGACGACCTTGGCGAGGTCTTCTTTCTTCTCGTCGATCTCGGTCCAGGTCTTGTGGAGCAGTTCGCGTGAGTCGCCGACCACCTTCGACTTGGTCATCTCGCCCTGCGCGATGCGGTCCATCTCGGCCTCGATGTCGGCGGTCATCTCCGGCGTCGCCATCCGCGGCACGTACTCCTTGAACGCCTCGTAGAGGGCGATCCCGGTCTCGGTCGGGATCGGCGGGTTGCCGTAGACGTAGCCGCGGTCGAAGAGCTTCTGGATGATGTCGGCGCGGGTGGCTTTGGTGCCGAGGCCGCGCTCCTCCATCATCTCGATCAGTTTGCCCTGGGAGATGCGCGACGGCGGCTGCGTCTCCTTGGCGACGATCCAGGGGTTCGCGTCCGGCTCGTCCTCGGCGCGGAACTCCGGCACCGCGGCGAGCGCCAGCTCCTGACCCTCGGCCAGCGCCGGGATCTCCTCGTCGGCGGAGCGGGCGTAGGTGTAGATGCCGGCGTAGCCGGGGTCGACGACGACGGAGCCGCGGACGAAGTAGGTCTCGGTGCCCGCCTCGATGTCGGCGCGGGTCGACTCGGTGATCATCGGCGGGCTGAAGGTGGCGAGGAACCGGCGCACGACCAGTTCGTAGACCCGTTTCTTCGGTCCCTCGAGGGCACCCGGGTGGATCGCCTGGGTCGGGTAGATCGGCGGGTGGTCGGTGGTCTCTTTTTTGCCCCGGGTCGGGGTCAGCTCGGCCAGGTCGTTCAGCCCGGCGGCGGCGGAGAACTCCTTGACCGCGGTCAGCGACCGGATCAGCTCACGGGTCGGCAGCGAGCTCGGGTAGACGGTGTTGTCGGTCCGCGGGTAGGAGATGAACCCGTCCATGTAGAGGTCCTCGGCGATCCGCATCGCGCTCGCCGGCGTGATCCCCAGCCGCGACGAGGCGTCCGTGGTGAAGGCGGTGGTGTTGAACGGGGTCGGCGGTTTACGCGTGTTCTTACGCGCCGTGACGGAGACGACCTTGCCCGGCCCGGTGGTTCCGGCGAGCGCCTTGGTCGCTTCCGCCTCCTCCCAGAATTTGTCGACCGTGTGATGCGTCTCGAAGACGCCGTCCGGGTGCTCGAACTTGGCGAACAGTTCCCAGAATGGTTTCGCGACGTGGGCGCGACGCTCCATCTCGCGCTCGACGATCAGGCCCAGGGTCGGGCTCTGGACACGCCCGACGGAGAGGAAGTTGGAGCCGAAGCGACGGGTCGAGAGCGAGACCGCGCGGGTCAGCGTCGCCCCCCAGAGCAGATCGATGTCCTGGCGCGCGGCGCCCGCGTTGGCGAGCGGGTAGCTCAGGTAGTCGAGGTTGTCGAAGGCCCGCAGAAGTTCCTCTTTGGTCGTCGCCGAGTAGCGGGCGCGGAGGATCTTCAGCGTCCCCGCGGCAGTGTCCTCGCGGCTACCGAGCGCCGGGTTGGCGTCGAGCATCTCCTCCAGCGCCTCGAGGCCGATCAGCTCGCCCTCGCGGTCGAAGTCGGTGGCGATCACCAGCTCGTCGGCCCCTTTGGCCATTTTCTTGATCGCTTTGACGACGTTTTTGTCGGTCGGCTCCTTGATCAGGTCCGCGTCGATCAGATCGTGGAGGTCCGTCTTCTGCCAGTTCGAGTAGCCCTCGGGGAAGGCGGGACCGAGCACGTGGCCCTTCAGCCCGATCGCCATTTCCTCGTTCCCTTCGGCGTCGGTCCAGGTGTAGAAGGGGACTTTGTAGGTTTTGTCCGCCTTCGGACCGCCGCTCGGCGCACCGAGCACCTCGGCGATTTTTTTCGCGCTGCTGTTCTTCTCGGTGACGATCAGCCTCATCGGGCGGCGAGGGTAGCAGGGCCGCGCGGCCGTCTCCTCGGCGTCCACTCGGGAGATTTCACGCCTGCGGCCGGCCGATCCGCTTAGGATCGGCGCCCTGATGAAGACCTTGGTAACCGGCGGCGCCGGGTTCATCGGCTCCAATCTGGTCGACGCCCTGCTCGCCCGCGGCGACCAGGTGACGGTGCTCGACGACCTCTCCACCGGGCGCCGCGTGAACCTCGACGGCGCCCTCGCCGCGGGCGCCCGGCTGGCCGAGGTCGACATCCGCGACGCGGCCGCGGTCGGTGCCGTGCTCGCCGAGTCACGGCCGGAGCTGGTCTTCCACCTCGCCGCCCAGATCGACGTGCGCAAGTCGGTCGAGGACCCCGCCTTCGACGCCGCCGTCAACGTGGGCGGCACCGCCAACGTGCTGGAGGCGGCGCGGGCGAGCGGGGTCGGCCGCGTGATCTTCATCTCCACCGGCGGCGCCCTCTACGGCGAGGGCGAGGGCAAGCAGCTGCCCCTGCCGGAGTCGACCGAGATCGCGCCCCTCTCCGGCTATGGCCAGAGCAAGTGGGCGGCGGAGGGCTACCTCGGCCTCTACGAACGACTGCACGGCCTGTCCGGGATGTCGCTGCGGCTCGGCAACGTCTACGGCCCGCGCCAGGACCCGCTCGGCGAGGCGGGCGTGGTGGCGATCTTCTGCGGGCTGGTGAAGAGCGGCGGCCTGCCGACCGTCTACGGCGACGGGACCCAGACCCGTGACTACGTATATGTGGGGGACGTGGTCGCCGCGGCGCTGGCCGCCGGGGGATCGCGCCGCGCCGGAGCGGTCAACATCGGCACCGGCCGTGAGGCGAGCGTGCTGGAGCTGGTCGAGATCCTCGCCGGGCTCTCCGGTCGCGGCGACTTCGCGCCTCGGTTCGCGCCGGCGCGGGCGGGCGAGGTGCAGCGGATCGCGCTCGACGCCTCGCGCGCCGAAGCGGAGCTCGACTGGGCGCCGCGGACGTCGCTCGAGGACGGGCTCGCCCAGACCCTCGCCGCCGTCTAGCTGTTCCTTATGCGCCTCATAGGCGCATAAGGAACAGCTAGACGGGAGGTGCCGGCCGGCTTGCGGCCGCCGCGGCCGTTTATCTGCCGCTGAAGGCGCATCACTAACCTTTCGGGCGATGCCAGCCCAGGCCTATGCCGGCAAGGAGTGCGTCTGCCAGTTCCGCAAGGGGATCTGCGATCAGTCCTGCGTGCGCGACATGCTGGAGACGCCGTTCTACATCGCCTGCCTGAAACTGAGCGGGCGCAGGTGCCTGGTCGTCGGCGGCGGCGACATCGGCCTGGAGAAGGTCGAGGGGCTGCTCGCCTGCGGCGGTGACGTGACGTTGCAGGCACCCGCGGCGCACCCGGAGCTCCAGCAGCTCGCCGAAGAGGGCTCGATCGAGTGGGACAGGCGCGAGTACGCCGGCCCGGAGGATCTCGAGGGCGCCTTCCTGGTGATCGCCGCGACCGACGACTCCGAGGTCAACATCGGCATCTACTACGACGCCGAGAAGCGGGCGATGCTCGCCAACGTCGTCGACGTGCCGCCGCTCTGCAACTTCATCCTTCCGGCGATCGTCCGCACCGGCCCGCTGGCGATCGCGATCTCCACGGCCGGCGCCTCGCCCGCCCTGGCGAAGCGGATGAAGCGCGAGATCGCCGACCTCTTCGGCGAGGACTACGCGCGCCTGGCGGTGATCCTCAACGACGTCCGCGGCTGGGCGAAGGGCACGCTGCCGACCTACGACGACCGCAAAGAGTTCTTCGAGGGCATCGTCAACGCTGATCCCGACCCGATCGAGCTGCTGCGCGAGGGCCGCGAGACCGACGTGCTGGCGATCATCGACGCCGCCAAAGAGCGGGCCGCGTCGGCGCCCGCCGCCTGACCGCCCGCTGCCCCGGTCAGTGGCCGCCGTCGCAGGCGGAACCGCGGACCGAGTCGAGCGTCGTGCGCAGCTGATCGGCCTGCGACTCGGAGAGGCGCGCGGCGAAGGTGAGGTCGAGCTCGGCGGAGACGACCGGGACCATTTCCTCGAGCAGCTCGGCACCGGCGGGAAGCAGGGTCGCGTAGCTGACGCGGCGGTCCGTCTCGCAGAAGGTCCGCTCGATCAGGCCGGCCTTGACCAGACGGTCGACCAGCTTGGTGAGACCGCCGCGGGTGATCACCAGGGCTTCGGCCAGATCCCCCATCTTCATCCGCCGGCCCTCGGCGCCGGCGATCGCGGCGAGCATCTCGAACCAGGCGAGCGGCGGCAGCCCGGCCGCCGCGAGAGCGTCCTGGAGCCGGCTGCTGACCGCGGCGTGGGTCTGGGCGAGCGAGCGCCAGGCCTGGTGGTGGGGCGAGCAGGCGCCGAGCGGATCGGGCTCTGCGGCGGGGACGGCGTGCAATGCGGACGAGTCGGGCATGTCGCAGATGATGACACATGGTGGTTGTCGCGACAATAGTTGTTGTTTCAAGTATTTCTGCTAGGATCGTTTCTGCGTCAATCATTGAATCCGAAACAGGCTGCAAACGCAGAGAAACGAAAGGCGAGCAATGAGCACCGACACCGTCAACCAGCAGGTCCCGGCGGGCACCTGGACCGTCGACCCGGTCCACTCCTCGATCTCCTTCGCGATCACCCACAACAACGTCGCCACCTTCCGCAGCGGCTTCGAGACCTACGCGGCGACGCTGACCGGCGGCGAGCAGCCGAAGCTCGAGGGCAGCGTCGACGTGGGGTCGATCGACATCGACGAGCCGCAGTTGAAGGGCCATCTGATGTCGCCCGAATTCTTCGACACCGAGCGCTTTCCGAAACTGACCTTCAGCTCGACCCGCCTCGACGTCGCCGACGACGGCAGCGTCCGCCTCTCCGGTGAGCTCGACATCCACGGGACCAGGCGCGAGGTCGAGGCGACCGGTCGCTTCGGTGAGCTCGGCGCCGACCTCGGCGGCAACCCGCGCGTCGCGCTCTCGGTCTCGACCGCGGTCGACCGGCGTGACTTCGGCATGGAGTTCAACGCCGACCTGCCGAGCGGCGGCCAGGTCCTCGAGTGGGAGGTCGTCATCAACGTCGATCTCGAGCTCGTCGCCCAGGAGTCCTAGCCATGAGGGTCCTGGGCATATCCGGAAGCCTGCGCCGGGACTCCTACAACTCCGCCCTGCTGCGGGCGGCCGCCGAGCGGCTGCCCGCCGGGGTCGAGTTCGTCACCTTCGAGCGACTGGCGGAGATCCCCGCCTACGACGCCGATCTCGAGCAGGGCGCCACGGCCCCGGACGCGGTCGAGGCGCTGCGCGACGCGATGCGCGAGGCCGACGCCGTCCTCGTCTCCACGCCCGAGTACAACCACTCGATCCCGGGCGGGCTGAAGAACGCGCTCGACTGGGCCTCGCGACCGGCCGGCGAGAGCGCCCTGATGGGCACCCCGGCGGCGGTGATCGGCGCCTCGACCGGGATGTTCGGCGCGGTCTGGGCCCAGGCCGAGACCCGCAAGGTCCTGGGCGCCCTCGGCGGCCGTGTGCTGGAGCGCGAATATCCCTTCCCCCGCGCCCAGGATGCCTACGAGGACGGCGAGCTGCGGCTTTCCCCGGAGCAGTCGGAGACGCTGGAGGACATCCTCCGCGAGCTGATCGCCTCCGCCGAGGAGGCCGAGGAAGCGCGGGCCGCGGCGGCCGCGGCGTAGCGCGGACTGCTCGGGCGCTCCAGCTGTTCCTTATGCGCCTTATAGGCGCATAAGGAACAGCTGGCCGAGGTCCGTCCCGGGCGGGACGTGCGCTCTGTGACGCCCGCCCGGCCTCATGCATCCCCTCGATCCTCGGCCATTTCGGCGGCGGCCACAGCCTGCCAGGGCTGCCGTCGAAATGGCCGCGTCCCCTTCCCCTCGGGCGCCAGCCACCCCTGCGGTCGTCCTGACCGGCGCTATAGGTGGCCAGGGTCGACCGCGGTGCGTCAGCGCGCCCGGCTCAGGCCTTCGGCAGCGCCCAGAAGGCGATCACCGAGAACTGGACCACGGCGGCGGCGATCACGAAGGCGTGGAAGACCTCGTGGTAGCCGAAGATCGCCGGGTTCGGGTCCGGCCGCTGGATCGCGTAGACGACGGCGCCTGCCGTATAGAGCAGGCCACCGGTGACCAGCAGCAGCGCCCCGCCGGGGCCGAGCGTGCTCCAAAGATCGGGGAAGGCGATCACGGCGACCCAGCCGATCGACAGGTAGACGACCGCCGAGACCCACTTCGGGTGGCCGATCCAGACCATCTCGACGATCGCGCCGGCGATCGCGCCGACCCAGACGGCGACCAGGATCGCGGTGGCGAGGGCACCGTGCATGACGAGCAGGGCGAACGGCGTGTAGGTCCCGGCGATGAGGAAGAAGATCATCGAGTGATCGAGGCGCCGCATCCAGGTCCGCACGTTGGGCCGCTTCCATTCGACCCGGTGATAGAGGGCGCTGGTGCCGAGCAGCGCGGAGAGGCTGACCGCGTAGACGGCGGCGGCGAGGGTCGCCTTCGGGGTCTTGGCGAAGAAGATCAGCGCCGCGCCGAGGACGAGGGAGACGAAGAAGGCCCACTCGTGGGAGACGCCGCGCAGCCGCGGCTTGACCGCGGCGATCGCCTCCGCGGTCGCCTCGCGGGCGGCGACGGCGCGCTCGCCGACCGCCTCGCGCGCGTCCCCGGCGGCCTCGTTGACCGCCTCGCGGGCCTCGCGGGCGCGCTCGTTGACGGCCTCACGCGCATCCCGGGCCCTTTCCCCCATCGCCTCACGGGCGTCCCGGGCCCGGTCGCCCATCGATTCGGCCCCGCGGCGGAAGTCGTCGACCATGTACGCAGGGTAACCGGCTTCGCCTTTGCCGAGCTTGCGGAGATGTCAAAATATGGAGGAGCACGCAGGCGGACGAAGCACCCTTATTTGCGGGGTCGCACCTTTTTCATGTCCGACGGTTCGGCCATTCTCGCTAACCCCTAAAAGACGCCTGCGAGAGGAGCAGTTCGATGTCGAAGACCGCCATTGCCAGTCCCAAAAACGGTCTGCGGGGCCTCTCCGTGGAGCGTCGTTTCTCGACGCCCGACCTGCATCCTTTCGACCAGATCGAGTGGGAGATCCGCGACGCCGTGATCGGCGACCCCGCGAACCCCGCCTTCGAGCAGCGCGGGGTCGAGTTCCCCGCGACCTGGTCCCAGAACGCGACCAACATCGTCGCCCAGAAGTACTTCCGCGGCAGGCTGGGCAGCCCCGAGCGCGAGAGCTCGGTCAAACAGATGATCGGGCGCGTCGCCGGGACGATCGCCGGCTGGGGACGGGAACGGGGCTACTTCGCCTCCGAGGAGGACGCCGAGGCCTTCGAGATGGAGCTGACCGCGATCCTGCTGAACCAGAAGGCGGCCTTCAACTCGCCGGTCTGGTTCAACGTCGGCTTCGAGGAGCGGCCGCAGTGCTCGGCCTGCTTCATCCTCAGCGTCGACGACACGATGGAGTCGATCCTCGACTGGAACACCAAGGAGGGGATGATCTTCCGCGGCGGCTCCGGCTCGGGGATCAACCTGTCGAACATCCGCGGCTCGGTCGAGCACCTCTCGAAGGGCGGCCTCGCCTCCGGGCCGGTCAGCTTCATGCGCGGCGCCGACGCCTGGGCGGGCACGATCAAGTCCGGCGGCAAGACCCGCCGGGCGGCGAAGATGGTCGTCCTCGACGTCGACCACCCGGACATCGAGGACTTCATCTGGTGCAAGGCCAAAGAGGAGGAGAAGGCGGGCGCCCTGCGCGACGCCGGCTTCGACATGTCGATCGACGGTGAGGGCTTCACCTCGATCCAGTACCAGAACGCCAACAACTCGGTGCGGGTCACCGACGAGTTCATGGAGGCGGTCGCCGCGGGCGAGGACTGGAACCTGACCGCCCGGGTCGACGGTTCGACCACCAAGACCCTCGACGCGCGCGAGCTGATGAACCAGATCGCCGACGCCGCCTGGCGTTGCGCCGACCCGGGCATCCAGTACGACACCACGATCAACCGCTGGCACACCTGCCCGGAGTCGGGCCGGATCAACGCCTCCAATCCGTGCAGCGAGTACATGCACGTCGACAACTCGGCCTGCAATCTGGCCTCGCTCAACCTGATGAAATTCCGTCGCGAGGACGGCAGCTTCGACGTCGCCGACTTCGAGCACGCGGTCGACATCGTCTTCCTCGCCCAGGAGATCGTCGTCGGTCCGTCGAGCTACCCGACCGAGGAAATCGGTGACAACGCCCGCGCCTTCCGCCAGCTCGGCCTCGGCTTCGCCAACCTCGGCGCGCTGCTGATGTCGGACGGCATGCCCTACGACTCCGACGAGGGCCGCAACGTCGCCGCCGCGATCACCGCGCTGATGACCGGCCGGGCCTACCGCCAGTCGGCGCTGATCGCCGCCGATGCGACCGGGCCCTACGACGAGTACGGGCGCAACCGCGAGCCCCACAACGGCGTCATGCGTATGCACCGCGACGCCGCCTACGAGGTCGACGGCACCGGGGTCAAGGGCGATCTGCTCGAGGCCGCACAGCGATCCTGGGACGAAGCGGTCGAGCTCGGCGAGGAGCACGGCTACCGCAACGCCCAGGCGACGGTGTTCGCGCCGACCGGGACGATCAGCTTCCTGATGGACTGCGACACGACCGGGATCGAGCCCGACTTCTCACTGGTCAAGTTCAAGGAGCTGGTCGGTGGTGGCTCGATGACGATCGTCAACCGCTCGGTGCCGCTGGCGCTGGCGACGCTCGGCTACTCGCAGGCGGAGATCGAACAGATCGACGCCTACATCGCCGAGAAGAACACGATCGTCGGCGCCCCGTCCCTGAAGGACGAGCACCTGCCGGTGTTCGACGTCGCGGTCGGCGAGCGGGCGATCTCCTACACCGGCCACATCGACATGATGGCCGCCACCCAACCGTTCCTCTCGGGGGCGATCTCGAAGACCGTCAACCTGCCCGAGTCGGCGACGATCGAGGACATCGCCGACGCCTACACGCGCGGCTGGCAGGGCGGCCTGAAGGCGCTGGCGATCTACCGCGACGGCTCGAAGACGGCGCAGGCGCTGCGCACCGACGCCCAGAAGGACGACGAGGCCGAGGCGGAGGTCGAAGTCGTGATCGCCGAGCCGGTGCGCAAGCGGATGCCACAGGAGCGCGAATCGATCACCCACAAGTTCTCGATCGCCGGTCACGAGGGCTACATCACCGCCGGTAAATACGAGGACGGCACGGTCGGCGAGATCTTCCTCACCGACATCGGCAAGGAGGGCTCGACGATGCGCGGGCTCCTCAACGCCTTCGCCACGGCGATCTCGCTCGGCCTCCAGTACGGGGTTCCGCTCGAAGACTTCGTGCGGAAGTTCTCGTACATGCGCTTCGAGCCGGAGGGGATGACCTCCAACCCCGAGATCCCGTTCGCCAAATCGATGCCGGACTACATCATGCGCTGGGTGGCGAGTCGCTTCATCGACGACACCGAGACGCTCGAGGAACTGGGGATCATGACCCAGGAGGTCCGCAACAAGAAGGAAGCCGAGACCTCGCAGCTCGGGCTCGGGATCGCGACCGACACCGCGGGTCCCGCCAACGGCGGCAACGGCAACGGCGGCGCGGCGAAGCCCGCGGCGGCGGCGTTCACCGAAACCCCCCCGGTCCGCCCGGCGAAGATGTCGGGCCTGGAACTCGGTCCCGCCTGCGACCAGTGCGGCGGCATGATGCAGCGGACGGGGTCTTGCTACACCTGTAGTTCCTGCGGCAACAACACCGGCTGCGGTTGAACCGAAGGGCTTGGCCGCCGCGTCCGTCCCTGAGGCGTCAGGGTCAAGCGATGGCGTGCACGCGGAGAAGCGGCAGTGCTCTGCACGACGCGGAGCCGCGGGTGCGGCAGCGCGCCGTGCCCTGACGCCTCAGGCGAGGACGACTTCGGCGTTGTGGCGCGGAGTCTCGGTGATCGCGCGGCGGAAGGGGCGCTCGGCGGCGGGGTCGGCGGGGCTGACGACACGTCGGACGACCAGCTCCTGCAGGACGATCTGCATCTCCAGCTGGGCAAAGGCGGCACCGAGACAGCGACGCACGCCGCCGCCGAAGGGGATCCAGGTGTAGGTCCCGGGCGGGTTCTCGAGGAAGCGCTCCGGCCGGAAGCGGTCGGGCTCGGGGTAGATGGTGGGGTCGCGATGGATCAGGTGGATGCTCGGCATCGCCGTCATCCCGGCGGGCAGGCGGTAGCCACCCAATTCGACCGGCTCGGTGAGACGGCGCAGGACGCCGACGATCACCGGCCGCAACCGCAGCGTCTCCTGGATCGTCGCGGCCAGGTAGGTGTCCTCGCCGGCCTCGATCTCGGCGCGCAGCCGCGCCAGCTTGTCGGGGTGGCGGATCAGTCGCTCGACCGCCCATGAGAGCGCCGTCGCCGTCGTCTCGTGGCCGGCGACCAGAAGGGTGAGGAGCTCATCGTGGATCTCCGTGTCGCTCATCGGCGAGCCGTCCTCGTGGCGGGCGGCGACGAGCAGCGAGAGGATGTCGTCGCGCTCCTCGAGGTCCGCCGCGACCCGGCGCTCGCCGATCTCCCTGACGATCAGCTCCGCGACCCGGTCGATGCGTCGCCGGATCGGGGGGATCGCGCGGATCCGGTCGGGTCCCACCATCAGCACCGGCAGCAGCGCCCGCGGGTCGCTCAGCAGGTCGAGGAAGGAGCGCAGGGCCGCGCGCAGGTCGTCCAGGCGCTCTCCCCCGTGCACACCGAAGACGGTCTCGATGATGATCTCGAGCGTCATCGCCTGCATCCGCGGTCGCAGCTGGTATGGCACGCCGCTCGGCCAGCTTTCGATCTCGCGCGCCGCGATCGTCCGCATCGTCTCTTCGTAGCCCGCCATGCGCCGGCCGTGGAAGGGGGGCAGCAGCAGCTTCCGTTGGCTCATGTGCGGCGCCTCGTCGAGGACGAGCAGCGAGTTCTCGCCGAGCAGCGGCCGCAGGATGTCGTTGCCCTCGCCGGCGTGGAAGACCTTCGGATCGCCGGTGAAGACCTGCTTCACCACCTCCGGGTCGGAGATCACGACCCAGGTCCCTTCGTGGGCGATTTCGAGCCTGAACATCCGGCCGAACCGCCGCCGGCCCTGGGTCAGCAGCCACTGTGCCTGTCGCGACCAGATCGCCGTCTGGATCGCTCTCGGCATCCGCGGGCGGGGCGGCAACCCCGTTTGCGCCTCCATGCACCGACCATATGGCCCTCGATCGAGCGCCGGGTGTGACATCCGTCGCACAGATCGGTGTCACGTCGATAGCCTCCCGGCCCATGGCCGAGCTGCCGCGACTGCCGGTGCCTTTCGAGCACCGGATCCTCAAGTGGGCGTGCGGCCTCCCGCCACGGACGAGCCGGGCGCTCTTCGGTAGGCCTCCGCACATCGACGGGCAGACGATGTCGACCGAGACCCACGCGCTGCTGACGTTGGCGCGGCTCTCCGGCAGCAACGGCTTCTTCGCCGGCTTCAGCGTCGAGGAGGCCCGCGCGCGCAGCCGCTACGAGGCCCAAGTGGGCGCCCGTCGGGTGCCGATCCCGATGGCCGAGGTGCGGCGACTCGACGTCCCCGGGCCCGGCGGCCCGCTGCCGTCCCGCCTCTACGTCCCGCCCGTGGCGATCCCCGAGGAGGCCGCCCCCCTGCTCGTCTACTACCACGGCGGCGGCTTCGTGATCGGTGATCTCGATATCTACGACGGCGTCTGCCGCCTGCTCGCCGCCGCCTCCGGCTGCCGGGTGCTCTCGGTCGACTACCGCCTCGCCCCCGAGCACCCCTTCCCGCAGCCGATCGAAGACGCCTTCGCCGCCTTCGAGTGGGCCGTGGCCAATGCCGAGACGCTCGGTGCCAACCCCGGACGGATCGGCGTCGGCGGCGACTCGGCGGGCGGCAACATGGCGACCGTGGTCAGTCGGATGGCGCGCGACGGCGGCGGCGCACAACCCGCGATGCAGCTGTTGATCTACCCGGTCACCGATGCGGCCGAGGACACCCGGTCACGGCAGCTCTTCAGCGACGGCTTCATCCTCACCAAAGCCGACATGGACGCCTTCGAGGCCGCCTACATACCGCCGGGCGTCGACGCGTCGGACCAGCGGATCTCGGTGCTCAGATGCCCTGATCTGCGCGGCCTCCCCACCGCCTACGTCGCCACCGCCGGGTTCGACCCGCTGCGCGACGAGGGCGAGGCCTACGCGGCGATGATGCGGGACTGCGGCGTGCGCGTCGCCCTACGTCGCCACCCGGGGCTCATCCACACCTTCGTCAACCAGACCGCGGTCAACCGGACCGCGCTGGGCGCGGTGCTCGAGGTCTCCGGCGCGCTGCGGCTCGGCCTCGCGGGCGACCCGGCCTAAGCCCGACCCGCCAACGCCTCGCTTCGCAGCGCCAGCTGCAGCTCGAAACGCGCGTCGGGGTCGTCGAGCTGCTCCCCGAGCAGCTCGCGCAGGCGGCTGATCCGGTAGCGCGCCGTCTGCGGATGGACGTGCATCTCGGCCGCCATCGCGACCGCGTTGCCGTCATGGCGAAGATGGGCGAGGGCCGTCTCCCGCATCCGCCCCTGTGCCTTCGGCGTCAGCTCTTCGAGCGGCGCGAGGCGGCGGGCGGCGATCCGCCCGGCCAGCTCCCGAGATTCGAGGAGCAACAGGGCGGCGAGGTTGTCGTCGACGCGAAGCAGGGAGTCGCCGTCGATCGTGGCCCGGCTGAGCGCCGAGGCAAGCGCCCACGACTCGCCCGCCGCCGCCGGGGCGACACTCGGGCCGAGGGTGAGGCGCACCTCGGCCGCCGCCCGCGCGAGTGCCTCGGCCCGCCCCGGCCCCTCGGGATCGGGGAGCAACACACAGCCCTCCCCCTCGACCACGGTCACCAGCGCCTCGGCCGGCAGCCGGCGGGTGACCCGCCCCAGCGCCTCCTCCGGACAGGCGAGTGCCGCCAACTTCGCCGGGACCTCCCAGGAGGCGGCGCGCGCCGCGGCGGCGAGGTCGGCCGGCTCGGCAGGGAAGTCGGCGAGCAGGAGCGCGGCGAGCTCGCGGCGACGTCGGCGGCGCACGTCCTCGACCTCAGCCTGCGCCTGGGCGTAGCCCTCGACCGAGTCGGCGGCCAACTCGTCGATGTAGGCGAAGACCGCCTCGGCGAGGAGCGCCAACGGCTCGGCGCCGAGATCCGCCCGGCGGCAGGCGTCGGCGAAGCGGCGCCAGGCGACGCGGGCACCGATCCGGTAGGCGGCCTGCAGCGAGTCGAGCGTGCGGCCGGCGCGCTGCTCGCCGCGCCCGAGCGCCATGTAGACCTCGCGGCCCGCGCCGCGGCCGGCGTCGGGGTCGCGGATCAGGGCGACGAACTGGGCGAGCGCCTCGCCGACACCGCGACGGATACCGCGTCCGAAGCGGCCCTCCAGCGGCCGCGCGTACTCGGGCACCTCGCGGGCGATCGACCCGAGGATCTCGACCGTGATCGACTCGATCTCGCCTTCGACCAGATCGGCGACCCGGGCGGGCAGGCCGCGCCATGGCTGATCGTCGAAAGTCGGGAGTGTATTTGTCATCTCGATGACAATTTTGAACTGTCGAACTTGACCCAGAAGCTAATACATATCTACGAGGGCAGCGTAACTTGACTTGGGATGACCGAGATGACGACGTTCGAGAAGGGCGCCAATCTGGCCGGGGTCGTCGTGCCGTTCGTCGCCACCATCGTCGCCATCGCCCTGCTCCCCGGCAGCCTCGTCGGCCCTGGCGTCCTAGCGATCGCCGCCTTCATGTACCTGATCACCGCGATCGGGATCACGGTCGGCTTTCACCGTCTCCTCACCCACCGCTCCTTCCAGACCTCGAAGGGGCTCGAGTACACCTTCGCCATCCTCGGCACGATGGCGGTCCAGGGTCCCGTCCTCTCCTGGGTCGCCGACCACCGCAAGCACCACGCCCACACCGACAAGGAGGGCGACCCACACAGTCCCCATGTCGGCCACGGTGAGGGACTGCGCGGGCTCTGGCACGCCCACACCGGTTGGCTGATGGAGACCCAGGGCCGCGCCGACTGGAAGAAATATGCGAAGGACATCTACGAGGATCGCGGGATGCGTTTCATCTCCCGTCACTTCGTCGCCCTGATCGTGCTCAGCCTGCTGATCCCGACGGCGCTCGGGTACGCGATCACCGGCACCTGGGTGGGCGCACTCGCCGGCCTTCTCTGGGGTGGGCTGGTGCGGATCTTCTTCGTCCACCACATCACCTGGAGCGTCAACTCCGTGTGTCATTTCCTCGGCAAGCGACGTTTCGACACCGACGACCAGTCCACCAACGTGTTCTGGCTGTCGATCCCTTCACTCGGTGAGTCATGGCACCACAACCACCATGCCTTCCCGCGCTCCGCGGTACACGGCCTGCGCCGATGGGAGATCGACCCCTCGGCGCTGATCATCGCCGGCCTGGAGCGGATCGGCCTGGCGCGGAACGTGATCCGCATCTCTCCCGAGCGCCAGGCCGAACTCACTCGCTGAGGACCGCCCGGTGATCTGATGTCACCGTTTGGTGACAGAGCGGGCAGCGAATATGTTCGTTGCGCCCCGCCGATCGGATGCACAGTGGGGTGTTCCGTGTGTCACACTCGCACTCCACCACCCTGTTGACTTATGGGCACAGGAATTTGAGAAAGGATCTTGATGCCAAGCACGAACGTCCTTGACGAGGCCCGCCAGCTCCTCGAGCGACGCCTTGCCGACCTCGACGCAGAGCGTCGTCGTCTCGAGCGGGCCCTCGCCGAGCTCGGCGGCAAAGTGAAACGATCGCCCGGCCGGCCGCGCGGCAGCGCCGGCGGCTCCAAAAAAGCGAGCGCTCCGAAAAAACGTCGCCGGCGCCGCGGCGGGACCCGCGCCGACCAGGCGGTGAACCTGATCGCCTCCAAACCGGGGATCAGCGCCTCCGACGTCGCCAAGACGATGAAGATCAAACCGAACTACCTGTACCGGGTGCTCGGTGACCTGGAGAAAGAGGGCCGGGTCAAAAAGGACGGTCGGCAGTACTACCCGGCGGGCTGACGCCCGCCCCGCGTTCGCACTTGGTTCCGGATACCGGAACCAAGTGCGAACGCACCGGAGTGCCCCGGCCTAGATCAGGCCGAGTTGCGAGACCGCGTCGCGCTCCTCCTGGAGCTCGATCACGCTCTTGTCGATCCGCTCGCGCGAGAAGTCGGGGATGTCGAGACCCTGGACGACCGACCACTCGCCGCCGCTGCACTGGCAGGGGAGGCCGCAGATGATGCCCTCGCCGATGCCATAGGAACCATCGGTCGGGACGGCCATCGAGACCCAGTCCCCGTCCGGCGTGCCGAGCACCCAGTCGTGGACGTGGTCGATCGCCGCGTTGGCGGCGGAGGCGGCGCTGGAGGCACCGCGGGCGTCGATGATCTCGGCGCCGCGTTTGCCGACCCGCGGGATGTATTCGTCGGCGATCCACACTTCGTCGTCGACCTGGTCCCAGGCGCTCTCGCCGTCGACCTTCGCATTGACCAGGTCCGGGTACTGCGAGGGCGAGTGGTTACCCCACGCGGTCATGTTGGTGACCGAGCTGACCGGCTTGCCGAGCTTGTTGGCGACCTGGATCTTGGCCCGGTTGTGGTCGAGGCGCATCATCGCGGTGAAGCGCTCGCGCGGCACGTCGGGGGCGTTCGACATCGCGATCAGGGCGTTGGTGTTGGCCGGGTTGCCGACCACCAACACCTTCACGTCGTCGGCTGCGCCCGAGTTGATCGCTTCGCCCTGCGGCTTGAAGATGCCGCCGTTGGCCTCGAGTAGATCGGCGCGCTCCATGCCCGGGCCACGCGGCCGGGCGCCGACCAGGAGGGCGATGTTGGTGCCCTCGAAGGCGGCCTTGGGGTCGTCGAAGATATCGACCCGGTGGAGCAGCGGGAAGGCGCAGTCGTCGAGCTCCATCGCGGTGCCCTCGGCGGCCTTGACGGCCTGCGGGATCTCCAGCAGGCTCAACTCGACCGGCGTGTCGGGACCCAGCATCTGGCCGCTGGCGATGCGGAACAGGAGGGCGTAGCCGATCTGCCCGGCGGCGCCCGTAACGGTGACTTTCACGGGGGTGCTCACGTTCGTCTCCTCGGAATCAGGGGTTACGGCGACGGCTAGGCGGCCATCGCCCGCTGCAGGTTGTCGTCGATCGACGCCAGGAACTCCTGCGTGGTCTGGTAGCCCTGGTCGCCGCCGACGAGCAGCGCCAGGTCTTTGGTCATCTTGCCTTCTTCGACCGTCTCGATGCAGACGCGCTCGAGGGTCTCGGCAAACTCGCTGACGGCGGGGGTGCCGTCCATCCGGCCGCGGGCCCCCAGGCCGCGCGTCCAGGCGAAGATCGAGGCGACCGGGTTGGTGGAGGTCGGGTTGCCCTGCTGGTGCTGACGGTAGTGGCGGGTGACGGTGCCGTGCGCGGCCTCCGCCTCGACCGTCTTGCCGTCGGCGGTCATCAACACGCTGGTCATCAGCCCGAGCGAACCGAAGCCCTGCGCGACGGTGTCCGACTGCACGTCGCCGTCGTAGTTTTTGCAGGCCCACACATAGCCGCCTTCCCACTTCAGCGCGGCGGCGACCATGTCATCGATCAGCCGGTGTTCGTAGGTGATCCCGGCGGCCTCGAAGTCGGCCTTGAACTCGGCCTCGTAGACCTCGGCGAAGATGTCCTTGAAGCGGCCGTCGTAGCGCTTCAGGATCGTGTTCTTGGTCGACATGTAGACCGGGTAGCCGCGGTCGAGGCCGTAGCGCAGGGAGGCTCGCGCGAAGTCCCGGATCGAGTCGTCGAGGTTGTACATCGACATCGCGATGCCGCCGCCGGGGAAGTCGTAGACGTCGAGCTCGATCGGCTCCGAGCCGTCCTTGGGGGTGAAGGTCATGGTCAGCGAGCCCTCGCCCGGCACCACCAGGTCGGTGGCCCGGTACTGGTCGCCGAAGGCGTGACGGCCGATCACGATCGGCTTGGTCCAGCCCGGCACCAGCCGCGGCACGTTGGCGATCACGATCGGCTCGCGGAAGATGACGCCGCCGAGGATGTTGCGGATCGTCCCGTTCGGCGAGCGGTACATCTCCTTCAGGCCGAACTCCTCGACCCGCGCCTCGTCTGGGGTGATCGTCGCGCACTTGACGCCGACGCCGAACTCCTTGATCGCGTTGGCGGCGTCGACCGTGATCTGGTCTTCGGTCGCGTCGCGGCTCTCGATCCCCAGGTCGAAGTACTTCAGGTCGACATCGAGGTAGGGGAGGATCAGTTGCTCTTTGATGAACGACCAGATGATCCGGGTCATCTCGTCGCCGTCGAGCTCGACGACCGGGTTCTCGACCTTGATCTTCGGCATCGGCGGGCGATGCTATACGGCCGGGCGCGTCGGCCGCTCGGCCGTGGCGGGCGCCCACACGCCGGCCGGCGAGCCGGCACAATCCCGGGTCAGATGGCCACCAGGGAGCGCCGGTCCTTCGGCAACCACATTGTCGCCAACCAGCCACCGCCGCTGGCCGACTACAACGTCTTCGAAGCCGACCGCCCGTTGGTCGAGGCGGTGCGCCGCGAGGGCGGTGACTGGGCCTTCGAGCGGATCAGCGCGGTCGGCGAGTTCGCGGGCTCGGCCGAGGCGCAGGAGCTGGGACGGTTGGCCAACGACAACGGGCCGAAGCTGAAGACCCACGACCGCTACGGCAACCGGGTCGACGAGGTCGAGTTCCATCCCGCCTGGCATGAGCTGCTCGGCACCGCGGTCTCCCACGAGCTGCACAGCTCCCCTTGGAGCGACCCGCGGCCGGGCGCCCACGTCGCCCGCGCCGCCGCCTTCATGTGCTTCTCGCAGGCCGAGGCCGGCGTCGGCTGCCCGATCTCGATGACCTACTCGGTGGTGCCCGCCCTGCGCACCCAGCCGGAGCTGGCCGAGGCGTGGGAGCCGCGCATCCTCAAGCCCACCTACGACCCGCGCAACGCGCCCGCGCCCGACAAGCGCGGTGCCCTCGCCGGGATGGGGATGACCGAGAAGCAGGGCGGCACCGACGTCCGCGCCAACACGACTCTTGCCCGACCGGTGAACGGCGGCGGGCCCGGCGCCGAGTACGAGCTGACCGGCCACAAGTGGTTCATGTCGGCGCCGATGTGCGACGCGTTCCTGGTCCTCGCCCAGGCCGAGGGCGGCCTCTCCTGCTTCCTCTTCCCGCGCTGGACTCCCGACGGGGAGCGCAATCGCTTCCGCCTGCAGCGGCTGAAGGAGAAGCTCGGCAACCGCTCCAACGCCTCCAGCGAGGTCGAGTTCGACGCCGCCTCTGCCTGGCTGGTCGGCGAGGAGGGTGCGGGCGTGCCGACGATCATCGAGATGGTCAACCACACCCGGCTCGACTGCGTGCTCGGCTCGACCACCGGGATGCGCGCCGGGATCGCCCAGGCGATCCACCACGCCTCCAATCGCTCCGTCTTCGGCACCGTGCTGACCGAGCAGCCGCTGATGCAGAACGTGCTCGCCGACCTCGCGGTCGAGTCGGAAGCGGCGACGATCTCCGCCCTGCGCCTCGCCCGCGCCTACGACGAGGCGATCGCCGGCGACGCCGAGGCGCAGAGTCTGAAGCGGGTCGCCAACGCGGTGCTCAAGTACTGGATCACGAAGCGCGCCCCCGCCCACGCCGGCGAGTGCCTCGAGTGCCTCGGCGGCAACGGCTACGTCGAGGAGTCCGGCATGCCACGGCTCTTCCGCGAGAGCCCGCTCAACTCGATCTGGGAGGGCAGCGGCAACGTCCAGTGCCTCGACGTCCTGCGGGCGATGGTGAAGAGCCCGGCCTCGGTCGAGTCCTTCTTCGCCGAGGTGGCCGAGGGCGCCGGCGCCGAGCCCCGCCTCGCCGCCTTCGCCGCCGAGCTGCGCGAGGAACTGCCGGGCGACGTGGCGACGATCGAGACCCGCGCCCGCCGCGTCGTCGAACGGATGGCCCTGGCGCTGCAGGCCTCGCTGTTGGTGCGCATCGGCGACGAGGCCGTCGCCGATGCCTTCTGCGCAAGCCGCCTGAGCGGTGACTGGGGTAGGGCCTTCGGGACGCTGCCGGCGGGGCTGGACTTCCAGCGCATCATCGAGCGCCACGCTCCCTACGCCTGAGTGAAGACGCGGCCGGGTCGGGCTGTTGCCCGGGAAAGGGACGCGGCCATTTCGAAGGCGACCCGGGCAGGCTGAGGCCGCCTCCGAAATGGCCGAGTACGGGGAGACGACGAGCGTTCTTGACGGGAGTCGTGGGGAACGTGACGTTTATTCAGGACAGGCGTTAGAGACGTGCGACTTCTGTGACGGGTCCCTGGGCAGTGTCTGCATTTAACCCACGTATACGGGGGTAAATGCAGACGGTCCCAGTGCCGTCGTGCGGAAGTGACACGGGTCACGGGAGTTCGTCACGTCTCCGTCCCATCTCTCCCGCAACGTGCTGGCCCTGCGCCAGCTCCCTCCCAAAACCTTCGCAACCCGGGCGTCTCATGGCGGTCACAGCCTGCCAGGAGCGGCATGAGACGCCCGGGACGCACCGGGCGCCAGCGCCCTACGCCTGAGTTTGGGCGTCGCGGAGGGCTCGCCCGACCTGCTCCACCGTGATCACGCCGCTCAGCCGGCCGTCGGCGTCGACCGCCATCAGGGCGCCGAGGCGGCGGAGATTCTGGTTGGAGAGCAGGGAGTCGAGGGGGGCGTCGTCGCGGACGAAGAGGGAGCGGTCGGGGTCGACCAGTTCGCTCACGGTCGAGACCGTGCGTGAGACCTCGGGGACCCCGTCGGCGGCGTCGCGGTTGAGCAGGCCGAGGAAGCGGTGGGCGGCGTCGACGACCGGGAACCAGGGCCAGCGGTAGCGGAGGAAATACTGGTCCAGCGCCTGCTCGATCGAGAGGTCGCCGCGGATGGTGACCGGTTCGCGATCCATCACGTCGGCGACGGAGATGTCGTGGATGCGGCCGGTCATCCGGGTCTGCATCGCGGCGCCGCGGGCGGAGCCGTTGATCACCATGCCGACCAGCGCCAGCCAGATGCCGCCGAAGGTGCCGAGGATCGAGTCGGTCAGCGCCATGTAGAGGCCACCGGCGATGAAGAGGTAGGCGAAGACGCGGCCGAGGTCGGCGGCGAACTTGGTCGCCGCGTTGCGGTCTCCGGTCGTCTTCCAGGCGATCGCCCGGGCGGCCCGCCCACCGTCCATCGGGAACGCCGGCAGCAGGTTGAAGAGGAGTAGGAGGAGGTTGATCATCGCCAGCCAGCCGATCATCGCCAGCACCCCCGAGGCGCCCGAGCCGGTCTCGACCAGGGCCGACTCGCGCAGCTCGTGCCAGCCGCCGACCAGGAGGCCGACGGCGGTGAGCGCGACGAAGATCGCCGCCGTCACCGCCGGCCCGGCCAAGGCGACCCGCGCTTCCACCCCCGGCCCGTCGGCCTCGCGGTCCATCCGCGCCATGCCGCCGAAGATCCAGAGCTGTATCGAGCTGATCCCGATCCCGTTGCGGGTGGCGGTGAAGGCGTGGCCGAGCTCGTGCAGCAGGATCGAGCCGAAGAAGCCGGCGGCGCTGGCGACGGCGAGGACGAAGGGCGTGGTCGAGCCCGCCGAGCTTCCCAGCAGGTCGCTGTAGAAGTTGGACATCCAGAAGATGACCAGGAAGAGGATGAGGAACCAGGACCAATCGACCGCGATCCGGATGCCGCGGACGTGGAAGAGGGTGATCGAGCCACCGCCGAACATCCCCCAATGGTAAGCGGGTAGCGTGGCCGGCCACGTGGCCGGCCCGATGACCGACACATCACTGTCCGAGCCGGTCGGCGAGCCCGACCAAGGCTGGCTGCGGGAGCGGCTGGAGGAACTCGAGCGCATCCACCGCCCCTCCGCCTCGGAGGGCGAGCGACGCGCCGCAGAGTGGTTGGTCGAACGGTTCCGCGAGCTGGGCGCCGAGGCGCGGATCGAGGCCGCCCCCGCCCACGGCACCTACTGGTGGCCGCTCGGGCTCGGTACCGCGCTCGGCGCCCTCGGCGGACTGCTCGCCCTGCGCGGCCGCCGCATCCTCGGCGCCGCGCTCGGGGCGCTCGGCGCCGCCGGGATCGCCTCCGACTTCCCGCCCCATCAGCGTCGCCTCCGGAGGCCGCTGCCGAAGCGCACCGCCTACAACGTGATCTGCGAGATCGGCGACCCCGACGCGGCGCGGACCGTCGTGGTCGGCGCCCACCACGACGCCGCCCACTCCGGCCTCGTCTTCCACCCGGCGATCCCGCGGATCGCCGACCGGCTCGGCCTGATCGAGAAGATCGACACCAGCCCGGCGCTGATGGCCCCGGTGATCGGCGGACCGCTCCTCGTCGCGCTCGGCGCGCTCACCAGGATCAGGGCGCTGACCAAGATCGGCACCGCGCTCGGCTTCTGCGCGACGGCGGCGATGGCCGAGATCGGCTCGCGCAAGGTCGTCCCCGGTGCCAACGACAACGGCACCGCCGTCGTCTCCCTGCTCGCCCTCGCCCGCCGACTCGCCGAGTCCCCGGTGCCCGGCATCCGCGTGATCCTCCTCTCCTGCGGTGCCGAGGAGTCCTTCAGCGAGGGGATGAAGGCTTTCGGGGAACGCCACTTCGCCGAGCTGCCGACCGCGAGCACCTTCTTCCTCTGCCTCGAGTCGACCGGCTCGCCCCACCTTCTGGTGCTGCGCGGCGAGGGCTTCCTGAAGATGTACGACTACCCGGCGCCGGCGCTCGAGCTGCTCGACACCGCGGCCGAGGAGCTCGGCATCTGGCTCTATCCCAACCTCCGGCTGCACAACGGCACCGACGGCCTCGAGGCCCTCGCCGCGGGGTACGAATCGGCGGTGATCGCGGGCTGCGACGACCGCAAGCAGCCCGCCAACTACCACTGGCCGAACGACCTCGCCGAGAACGTCGACTTCACCTCCGTGGCCGACGGGATCAGGCTCAGCGAGGCCGCCGTCCGGCGCCTCGCCGAGCGCGCCTGACGGCGCCCCGTCGAGTGTGACCAATCCCGACTACGCACTCGGATTTTCCCTCTATAGCATCCGCGCTCGTGCCATCCCACGACGTGCTTGTCATAGGGGCCGGGCTCGCCGGCCAGCGGGCCGCCCTCTCCGCCGCGGAACAGGGCGTTTCGGTCGGGATCGTCTCCAAGGTCCACCCCGTCCGCTCCCATTCCAACGCCGCTCAGGGCGGCATCAACGCGGCGCTCAACCCTGACGACACGTGGGAGTCCCACGCGTTCGACACCGTCAAGGGCTCCGACTACCTCGGCGACCAGGACGCGATCGAAATCATGGCCAGGGAGGCGCCGGAAGAAATCCTCCACATGGAGCACCTCGGCGTCACCTTCCACCGCAACGAGGAAGGCAAGCTCGGCACCCGCGCCTTCGGCGGCGCCTCCGCCGCCCGCACGTACTACGTCGCCGACATCACCGGCCAGGCGATCATGCACGTGCTCTACGAGCAGCTGATGAAATATTCGGAGCAGATCACCCGCTACGAGGAGTGGTTCTCCTCCTCGCTGGCGATCGACGAGAAGGGCGAGTGCTGCGGCATCGTCACCCGCAACGTCGCCGACGGCTCGATGGAGCTGTTCCAGGCCAAATCGGTGATCCTCGCGACCGGCGGCTCCGGCCAGATCTGGAAGCCGACCACCAACGCCCTGATCTGCACCGGCGACGGCATCGCGATGGCCTACCGGGTCGGCGCCAAGCTGATGGACATGGAGATGATCCAGTACCACCCGACCACGCTGGCGGGCAAGGGATTCCTGATCACCGAGGGTGCCCGCGGCGAGGGCGCCCTGCTCCTCAACAAGAACGGCGAACGCTTCATGGAGAAGTACGCGCCCAACAAAATGGAGCTCGCCTCGCGCGACGTCGTCTCCCGCGCCGAGCAGACCGAGATCGACGAGGGTCGCGGCTTCCCTGACGGGACCGTCGCGCTCGACATCACGGTGGTGCCGAAAAAGCGCATCCACGAGGCGCTGCGCGAGATCGTCCTCGTCGGCCGGGATTTCGCCGGCGTCGACATCACCCGCGAACCGATCCACATCAAGCCGGGCAACCACTACACGATGGGCGGCGTCAAGACCGACGTCGAGGGCCGCACCGACATCCCCGGCCTCTACGCCGCCGGCGAGGTCGCCTGCGTCTCGGTCCACGGCGGCAACCGGCTCGGCGCCAACTCGCTGCTCGACACCCTGATCTTCGGCAAGCACTCCGGCCGCGACGCCGCGGCACGGGCCCTGCGCACCGCCTGGTCGAAGCCCTCGGGCAAGGTGCTGGAGGACGAGCAGGCGATGGTCGACGACATCAACGGTCGCGAGAAGGGCTCCGGCCGGCGCGTCTCCGAGATCAAGCTGGAGCTCGGTCAGACGATGGACGGCAAAGTCGCCGTGTTCCGCGACGAGGCCGGGATCACCGAAGCGCTGGAAACCGTGCGTCGCCTCAAGGAGGAGGCGAAGACCGCCTACATCGACGACCACGGCAGCGTCTTCAACCAGGATCTGATGGGGGCGATCGAGCTGGGGTACATGCTCGACTGCGCCGAGTGCTCCTGCATCGGGGCGCTGGAGCGCAAGGAGAGTCGCGGCGCCCAGTTCCGCACCGACTTCCCGGAGCGCAACGACGAGGAGTGGCTCAAACACATCAACCTCGAGAAGACCGAGGACGGCCCGGAGATCTCCTACTCCGAGGTCACGATCACCCAGTGGCAACCGGAAGCGAGGACGTACTGATGGCCGAGTACACGATCAAAGTCCGGCGCTACCAGCCGGAGTCAGGCGAAGCCGCCTACTGGGAGGAGTTCGGGGTCGACCTCGATCCCTCGCTCTCCGTCCTCGACGGCCTGCTGCAGGCCAAGGACCGCGAGGACGGCTCGCTCGCCGTCCGCTGCTCCTGCCGGGCGGCGATCTGCGGCTCCTGCGGGATGAAGATCAACGGCAAGTCGGGACTCGGCTGCCAGACCCAGATCGGCGAGGCTCAAGAGCTGGCCGACAAGAAATCGTCCGCGGTCGGCGGCGCCTCCGAGGGCAACGTGATCACGATCGAGCCGATGGGCAACATGCCGGTGATCAAGGACCTGGTGACCGACATGGAGTCGACCCACTGGACCAAGATCCGCCGCGTCACCCCCTGGCTCCTGCCGCACGGCGAGCCGCCGGAGCGCGAGTACATCGTCGAGCCGGAATCGATGGTCGACATCACCCAGTCGATGGCCTGCATCCAGTGCGGCGCCTGCGTCTCCTCCTGCCTCTCGATGGAAGCCGACCCGCTCTTCATCGGTCCGGCGGCGTTGGCCAAGGCCTACCGCTTCGTCGGCGACCCGCGCGACGCCGAGACCGCCGAGCGCCTCACCGACCTCGCCCACGACCCGCACGGGATCTACGACTGCACCCACTGCTTCAGCTGCGTCGACGCCTGCCCGAAGGGGGTGGCGCCGATGGATCAGATCATGCGCCTGCGCCGCAAGGCGGGCGAGAACGGGATCGAGGACCCGAACAGCGGCCACTCACACGAGATGGCCTTCGTCAAGATCATCGAGAAGAAGGGCACCCTCGACGAGAGCCTGCTCCTGCAGGAGTCCTTCGCGCCCGGCGTGCTCGGCAAGCTGATGCCGACCAAACGGGCGATCAAGGAAATGATCGGCTCGATCCCGGTCGCGATCCGCGGCATCAAGACCGGCAAGATGCGGTCGCTGCCGAAGCTGATCCCCGGCGTCCACCACAAGCTCCCCGACCAGGACGACGTGAAGGCGATCTACAAACACGCCGAGGAGCACAACGAGGAATTCAACCTGTACATCAAGGGCGAGGAGGGCGACGAGGAGGCCGCCGTCGAGGAGGGCCTCGAGCCCGCCGCCGCCCCGGGAGCCGAGGAGGCCACCAATGGCTGATCCGATCAAAGTCGCCTACTGGCCCGGCTGCGTCTCGCGCGGCTTCACCCCCGAGCTGCACGGCTCGATGGCCCTGGTCGCCCAGAAGCTCGGCATCGAGCTGGTCGAACTCGACCGCGCCAACTGCTGCGGCGCCGGGGTGATCGCCGAGCACAACCAGGAGCTGGCCGACACGCTCAACGCGCGCACCTTCGCGCTCGCCCAGCAGACCGGCCTCTCGATGATGAACATCTGCTCGACCTGCCAGGGCGCCCAGTCGGAGTGTCAGCAGCGCCTCGACGCCGACTCCCAGTACCGCGCCCACGTCAACGAGGCGCTCTCCGGTCAGGGCCTCGCCTACGAGAAGTCGGCCGACGGCTCCTGGACCAACAAAAACTTCCTCTGGCTGCTGGTCGAGGACTACGGGCTCGACCGCCTTGCAGCCCAGGTCAAACGGCCGCTCTCCGGCCTCCGCGTCGGCCCCTTCTACGGCTGCTACATCGTGCGGCCGAAGGAGCGCCTCGGCTACGAGGAGCACCCGGATCGCGACATCTACCTGGAGAAGGTGATCGAGGCCCTCGGCGGCGAGATCGTCGAGTACGACGGGGCGCGCAAATGCTGCGGCTTCCCGGTGATCACGATGAACCGCGAAACCTCCCTGACCCAGGCGGGCACCCACGTCGGCGACGCGATCGACGCCGGCGCCGACTGTCTCGTCACCCCCTGCCCGCTCTGCCACCTGAACCTCGACATGCAGCAGCCGGAGGCGGCCAAGGTCGTCAACCGCGACCTCGGCCTGGCCGTCCTCCACCTCCCCCAGCTGGTCGGCCTCGCCCTCGGCGCGACGCCGAAGGAGCTGGGGATGGAGAAGCACATCGCCTCGACCAAGTGGGTCGAGGAGCGGTTGACCGCCGTTCCGGCGTAGAACGCCGGAACGGCCCCGAAAGACCAGGGCGGCCGAGCGAGATCCCGCGGCCGGCTACTTCGTCGTCATCACGACGATGCCGAAGACGACGCCGGCCGCGACCACGGCGAGGGCGAGGCCCGAGGCCGCCAGGGCTGCAACCGCCGGGGCCGGGCGATCTTCGCGGTTCAGGTCCGCGAAGCGCGCCGTCCCCCAGATCACGACGGAGAAGGCGACGGTGATGCCGACGCCCGCGAGGATCGAGGCACCGATGGTCTGCAGCAGATCGCTCCAGTCGACGATCGTCGCGATCATGAGACGGCCACCGGCGCTCCGCGCCTGACCCGCCGGGCGAAGACCGCGGTGAGCAGCGACAGCGACATCAAGGTCACGATCAGCGGCCCGAGTGCCCCGGTGCCGAAGATCCGCGTGATCCCGTAGACGGCAGCGCCGATCACCGCCGCCGCGGGCAGGGTGAGTATCCAGGCGGTGACGATGTTCCCGGCGACGCCCCAGCGCACCGCCGACACCCGTTTCGCCGCGCCCGCTCCCATCACGCCACCGTTGATCACATGCGTGGTCGACAGCGGATAGCCGAAGTGGGTCGAGGCGAGGATCACCGCGGCTCCCGCGCCTTGGGCGGAGAAGCCCTGCGCCGCGTCCATCTTGATGATCTTCGTCCCGGTGGTCTTGATGATCCGCCAGCCACCCGAATAGGTGCCGAGGGCGATCGCCGTCGCCGAGGAGGCGATCACCCAGAGCGGTGGGTCGGCTTCCGCGCCGAGGCTTCCATGGGCGATCAGCGCCAGGGTGATCACCCCCATCGTCTTCTGGGCGTCGTTGGTGCCGTGGGCGAGGGCGAGCATGCCGCCGGAGAGAAGCTGGCCGTAGCGGTAGCCGCGGGAGACGACGCCGGGTCGCTGGTGGCCCACGATTCGATATCCGACCCCGATCGCCACGGCCGCGACCAGGAAGGCCAGCAGGGGAGCCAGGATCGCCGGGATCAGAACCTTGCCGATCAACCCTTCGGCGATGACCGCGTGGAATCCCGCCGCGGCCACCGCCGAGCCGACGACGCCGCCGATCAAGGCGTGAGAAGAGCTCGACGGCAGGCCGAACCACCAGGTGAAGAGGTTCCAGGAAATCGCGCCGACGAGGCCCGCAAAGACGATCGTCGGCGTGATCACTTCGGCATTGACCACATCGTTGGCGACGGTCGCGGCGACGGAGATCGAGATGAAGGCGCCGACGAAGTTCAGGATCGACGCCATGCCGATCGCGACGCCGGGCGCTGCCGCCCCGGTCGAGATCGAGGTGGCGACGACGTTCGCCGTGTCGTGGAAGCCGTTGGTGAAGTCGAAGGCGAGGGCGGTGCCTACGACGATCACGAGGACGACGTCGGAGCTCACGGCCCGCAATCTAGCCGGGTCTTTTACAAATTGTTTACAGAGCCCGTCAGGAGTTCTTGATGACGATGCCCTCGATGATCTGCGCGGCGGTCTCCGTCGCGTCGATCGCCTCCTCGAGGACGCCGAAGATGTCTTTCCAGCGGATCACGACCATCGGGTCGATGCCGTCGTCGAAGAGGGAGGCCACGGCGTCCCGGGAGATCCGGTCGCCTTCGTTCTCGAGACGGTGGATCTCGATCCAGTGCGGATCGAGATCCTTGAAGGTCGGCAGCTTCTCCACCGCCGCCGCGAGTTCGCGACAGGCACCGAGCAGAACCTTGGTCAGCGCCGCCGCCTGCGCCATCGGCGCCTCGATCTTGTAGATGACGAGGAGATCGGCCGCCTCCTCGGTCAGGTCGATCACGTCGTCGAGCTTGGTCGCCAGCGCGTAGATGTCCTCGCGGTCGAGCGGCGTGACGAAGGTCGAGTTCAGCCGTTTGATGATCTCGTGGGTGATCCGATCCCCCTCGTGCTCGGCGGCGACGATCTCGGCCTGCAACTCGCCGACGTCGGGCCACTCGCCCATCAGCCGATCAAGCAGGAGGGCGATGTCGACGCTGTTGTTACCGGCCTCGATGAAGAGATCGAAGAAGGTCCGGTCGCGAGGTAGAAGCGAGAGCCGAGGGGTCATCTGCCAATCGTATTGGCGATCGGCGGCGACGATCGCCTTCAGAGGCCGATCAATTTGAGGATCACGGCTGCGACGATCGTCAACACGCCGCCGGTGATGGTCTTGCCCCAGTTGTCGAGTCGCGCTTCGATCCTGGCCAAATCCTCTTTGGTGGCCACCTCTTCGAAGCGTTCGTCTACTCCGGCAAATCGTTCGTCGACCTTGCCGAACCCGACTTCGACCTTGCCGAGCCGTTCGTCGACCTTGCCGAACCCGGCTTCGATCTTGCCGAGCCGCTCGTCGACCTTGTCGAATCGGACTTCGACCTTGCTGAACCGTTCGTCGACCTTGTCGAATCGGGCTTCGACCTTGTCCTCAAACCGCTCGAACCGGTCTTCGAAGCGGCCGACTCGGCCTGCCAGATCGTCGATGCGCTTTTCGGTAGAGCTTGCCTCCATCACGCTCACTGAGCAAGAGTAGGAAGAAAGCCCTCCGCCATGGGAAACAGAAGTGGAACTTTTGCGTTAAGGCGAGGCGGAGCCGGCGCTCAACCCCGGCTCAGGAGCCAGCCGCGGTCGACCAGGATCTCGGCTACCTGGACGGCGTTGGTGGCGGCGCCCTTGCGCAGGTTGTCGCCGGAGGTCCAGAGGTTCAGGGTGCGCTCCTGGCCCGGGTCGCGGCGGATGCGGCCGACCAGGACGTCGTCCCGGCCGGCGCTCCGGATCGAGGTCGGGTAGGCCGCCGCGGCCGGATCGTCGACGACCTGCACGCCGACCGCCTCGGCGAGCAGGGCGCGGCAGTCCTCGGGCGAGAGATCCTCTTTGGTCTGCACGTTGATCGACTCGCCGTGGCCGACGAAGACCGGCACCCGGGCGCAGGTCGCCGAGATGCCGACCTCCTCGCCGACGTCGAGGATCTTCCGCGTCTCGGCCATCACCTTGCGCTCCTCGGTCGTGTAGTCGTCGCCGTCCTTGAAGGTCTCCACCTGGGGGATCACGTTGAAGGCGATCTGGTGGGGGTAGACGGCGGGCGCCGGCGGCTCCTCGCCGGCGAGGATCGCCCGCGCCTGGGCGCGCAGCTCCTCGACCGCCTTCTGGCCGGTCCCCGAGACCGCCTGGTAGCTGGAGACGACCAGACGCTCGAGGCCGACGGCGCGGTGGATCGGCGCCAGCGCCATCATCATCACCATCGTCGTGCAGTTCGGGTTGGCGACGATCCCCTTGTGGTGCTCGGCCGCCTCGTCGTTGACCCCGGCGACGACCAGCGGCACGTCCTCGTGCATCCGCCAGAAGCTCGTGTTGTCGACGACGGTGGCGCCGGCCTCGGCGAAGCGCGGCGACCACTCCGAGCTGACCGCGCCCCCCGGCGAGGAGAGGACGACATCGCAGCCCTGGATCGTCTCGTCGGTGAGCGGCTGCACGGTCAACGTGCCGTCGCCCCACTCGAGTTGCTTGCCCGCCGAGCGCTCCGAGGCGTAGGCGACCACCTCGCGCGCCGGGAAGCCGCGCTCGTGGAGGAGCGCCAGGATCGTCGTCCCGACCGCGCCGGTCGCGCCCATCACCCCGACTCTGTAGCCGTCGCCCGCCATCTCTCTCCGCGGGCGGCTAGCCGGCGACCGTCGGCCGGTGCTCGGGCCCGGTGGGGTCTTCGGCGCGGATCGCGTCGCTGCCCAGCTCGAAGGTCCGGTGCAGGGACTTGACGGCATCGGGGACGCGGTCGGCGGCGATGACGCACGAGATCTTGATCGGCGAGGTGGAGATCATCTCGATGTTGATCCGTTCGTCGCCCAGCACCTCGAAGACCTTGGCGGCGACACCGGGGTGCGAACGCATCCCGGCGCCGACGATCGAGACCTTGCCGATCGCCTCGTCGGTCCGCATCTCCAGCGAGACGCCGTCGAGGCCCTCGATCACGTCGCGGGCCGTCGCCAGATCGGCGCGATCGACGGTGAAGGAGAGGTCGGCGAGCTGGTCGTCGCCGACCGGCTCGTTCTGGATGATCACGTCGACGTTGACGTTGGCCTCGGCGAGGGCGCTGAAGATGCGGCCGGCCACCCCGGGCTCGTCGCGGACGCCGCGCAGCGTGACGCGCGCCTCGGCGTTGGAATGGGTGACGGCGGTGACGAAAGGTTGCTCCATGGTCTCTTCCTCTGAGATGACGAGGGTACCGGGGCCGTCCTCGAAGCTGCTGCGGCAGTGGATCCGGACCCCGTGGTTGCGGGCGTACTCGACCGAGCGCAGCTGCAGCACACCGGCGCCCGAGGCCGACATCTCGAGCATCTCCTCGAAGGAGACCTGCGGCAGCTTGCGCGCGTCCGGGACGAGGCGGGGGTCGGCGGTGAAGACACCGGCGACGTCGGTGTAGATCTCGCAGACGCTCGCCCGGAGCGCCGCGGCAAGCGCCACCGCAGTGGTGTCGGAGCCGCCCCGCCCCAGCGTGGTGACGTCGCGGCTGTCGGTCGACACCCCCTGGAAGCCGGCGACGAGGACGATCCGGTCCTGGTCGAGCGCCTGGCGGATGCGGTCGGCGCGCACGTCGATGATCCGCGCCTTGGTGTGGGAGGAGTCGGTGACGATCCCCGCCTGCGAGCCGGTCAGCGAGATCGCCTCGTGGCCCATGTCGTGGATCGCCATCGCGCAGAGCGCGCAGGAGATCCGCTCGCCGGTCGAGAGCAGCATGTCCATCTCGCGGGCGACCGGTCGGTCGGAGATCTCGTGCGCCTGCTCGACGAGTTCGTCGGTCGTCTTGCCCCGCGCCGAGAGCACGGCGACGACCCGGCTGCCCGCTTCGCGCGCGGCGACGATCCGCCCGGCGGCGCGTTTGATCTGCTCGGCGCCGGCGACCGAGGTGCCGCCGAACTTCATCACGACTATGTCCGAAGGCTGCCCGGCCATGCCAACGAGGATAGAGAGGCCCTAGCTGCCGCCGAGGTTCCCCAGCATCGCCTGTTCGGCCATCCGGATCAGCCCGAGGCCGCTGTGCGGTCGCATGTCGCTGGAGCGCACGCGGACGTGCGAGCCATGCGGTCCGATCACCTCGACGATGGTGCAGACGTCGCCGATTTCGCAGTCGTCGCCGTAGTCGGCCTCGATCGCTTCCATCTGCTCCGCCACGACTTTGCCGATCTTGCTCTGGTCGAGCATCAACGCCTCCTGTCAGTTCGCCGGTTCCGCGCCTGACGATAGGTGATCTGGCCGAATCCACTTCAGATATATCTCGCTGATACATTGGGGGCTGAGCCATGGACTCGCTCAGCCCGACCGCCTACGTGATCCTCGGCATGGTCCGAGAGGGGCCGCGTTCCGGCTACGAGATCAAAGCCGCGGTCGACGGCACCACCCGCTTCTTCTGGGCGGCGAGCTACGGCCAGATCTACCCCGAGCTGAAGCGGCTCGCCGAGGCTGGCCTCGTGGTCGGCTCCGACGCCCCGACCGGCGGCCGGCGGCGCACCGTCTACGAGATCACCGCCGACGGCGAGGAAGAGCTGAAGGCGTGGCTGCGGCGCTCGCCGGAAACCTACGAGATGCGCGAGGAAGGCCTCCTGAAACTTTTCTTCGCCGCCGCCCTCGAGCCGGCGGAGGCGGCCGAGATCCTCGCCTCGATGCGCGCCCACCGGCTCGCCGCCAACGCCCAGCTGCGCCAGATGAGGCCGATGGCGGAAGCGAAGCGCGCCGACGACAGCGACGACTACCCGCTGCTGGTGCTGGAGGGCGGGCTCGAGTTCACCGAGTGGTTCGCCGACTGGGCCGGGCGGGTCGAGCGGCTGATCCGGGACCGGGCGAAGGCGGCGAGGGCCTGATGTTCGCGGGGTTGGCGAGGCTCGCCCAGCGCCACGCCCGGACGGTGGTGGTCGTCGCGGTCCTCTTCGCGATCGCCGCCGCGGCGCTCGGCGGCTCGGTCGCGGACCGGCTCGCCCCCTACGGCGCCGAAGATCCCTCGACCGAGTCGGTCAAGGCACAGGACCAGCTGCAGGAAGCGGGCTACCGCTTCCCCTCGGTGGTCGCCCTGGTCGAGCACGCCCCGGTGGCACGACCCTCGACCCGCGCCCGGGTCGAGGCACTCGAGCGCGAGGTGCGCCGCAACCCCGAAGTCGACCAGGTCTTCGGCTACTACGACACCCACTCGCGCGCCTTCGTCTCCGAAGACGGGCGCTCCACCTACTTCGCCGTCACCCTGAAACCGACGGGGGACAAGGAAACCCAGGACGTCGGCGGCGAAATCGCCGAAACCCTGTCGGCCCATCCGGGCGTCGTCGTCGGCGGGGTGGCGGTGGCCCAGGAACAGGTGAACAGCCAGGTCGAGGAAGACCTTCAGCACGCCGAGATGCTCGCCTTCCCGCTCCTCTTCCTCCTCTCACTGCTCTTCTTCCGCAGCCTCGTCGCCTCGGTCCTGCCTCTCCTGATCGGAGGGCTGGCGATCGTCGGCACCTTCCTCATCCTCCGCGTCGCCAGCGAATTCGCCTCGATCTCCGTCTTCGCCCTCAACCTGACGACGGCGCTCGGGCTCGGTCTGGCGATCGACTACAGCCTCTTCGTCGTCTCCCGCTACCGCGAGGAGATCGCCCGCACGGGACCGGGCCCGGAGGCGATGCGCCGCGTGCTGGCGACGTCCGGGCGCACCGTCTTCTTCTCCGCGCTGACCGTCTCCGCGGCGCTCGCCTCGCTGCTTGTCTTCCCACAGCGCTTCCTCTACTCGATGGGGCTCGGCGGGGCGCTGGTCGTCCTCTTCGCGGCGCTCGTCTCCCTCACGGTCCTACCGGCGATCCTCACCCTGCTCGGCCCACGCGTGAACGCGGGTGCTCCCGCATTCCTCAAGCGCCGCGCCGAGCGCGACGCTCGCCCCGACGAGAGCGGCTTCTGGTACCGCCTCTCCCGCTTCGTCATGCGCCGGCCGATCCCGGTGGCGACGCTCTCGGCGGGCTTCCTGATCCTGCTCGGCCTCCCCTTCCTCGGGATCAAGTTCAACACCGTCGACCCCACCGTCCTGCCCGAGAGCGCCAGTGCCCGGATCGCCTATGAGCAGATCAACTCCGAATTCCCGCCCTACCGCGAAACGCCGATCGTGGTGTCCTACGCGGGTGGCTCTGCCGCGGGGGCACGCGCCTTCGCGGCGGAGGTGGAGAAGGTCGAAGGCGTCGCCGCGGTGGCGCCGCCGAAGCGGCTCGAAGGCGGGGTCTACGCGATCGAAGCGATCTCCGCCCACCCATTCGTCTCCGACCCCAGCCAGGACACGGCAAGGCTGATCCGCGCCCTGCCGGTGCCGGCGGGCGCCACCGCCCAGGTCGGCGGTGCCACCGCGGACTTCATCGACCTGCAGTCGAGCCTGGCCTCACACCTGCCGATCGCCCTCGCGATCATCGTCGTCACCACCCTGGTGATCCTCTTCCTGATGACCGGGTCGGTGATCCTGCCGATCAAGTCGCTGATCATGAACGCGCTCAACCTCAGCGCGGTCTTCGGCCTCCTCGTCCTGATCTTCCAGGACGGCCGGCTGGAAGGGGTGCTCGATTATTCGAGCCCCGGCGCGATCGAGCAGACGATGCCGATCCTGTTGTTCGCTGTGGCCTTCGGCCTCTCCACCGACTACGCGGTCTTCCTCCTCTCGCGGATCAAGGAGGCCCGCGACGCCGGCGCCTCGGACTCCGAGTGCGTGGCGATCGGGCTCGAGCGGACCGGCCGCATCGTCACCGCCGCGGCGCTCCTCTTCGCCGTCGCGATGTTCGCCTTCGCCACCTCGAAGATCATCTTCATCAAGGAGAACGGGGTCGGCACGGCGCTGGCGGTGCTGATCGACGCCTCGATCGTCCGCGCCCTCCTGGTGCCGGCGCTGATGGAGCTGCTCGGCAAGTGGAACTGGTGGGCACCGGCCCCCCTGCGACGCCTCCACGAGCGCTTCGGGATCAGTGAGGAGCCGGTCGAGCCGGAGCCGGCTTCCGCTCTTTCTTGAGTAAAAGTCGGGGTATTCACGACTCCGTCACAGGAGTGGGCCGGCGGTCCCGTTAGATCGGGGACCGACTTGCACTACATCCTCTTAGCCCTGCTCGGCCTCGTCATCGGCGCCTTCGGCACCCTGGTCGGCGCCGGCGGCGGTTTCATCCTCACCCCGGTCCTGCTGATCCTCTACCCGGAACTGACCCCGGCCCAGATCACCTCGATCAGCCTCCTCGTCGTCTTCTTCAACGCGCTCTCGGGCTCGATCGCCTACGCCCGGATGCGGCGCATCGACTATCGCTCCGGCCTCCGCTTCGCCGCCGCCGGCATCCCCGGCTCGATCCTCGGCGCGCTCGCCGTCCACTACGTCCCGACCCACGTCTTCGACCTGATGATGGCGGTGGTCCTGGCGGTCCTCTCGCTGGTGGTGGTCCGGCTGCGTCCTCACCATGAACGCGCGGCGCCACGCGGCCACACCACACTGCGCGAGCTCGTCGACGCCCACGGCGACGTCTACCGCTATCGGGTGCCGCTCGCCCGCGGCACGCTCTACAGCGCCGGCGTCGGGTTCCTCTCCAGCTTCCTCGGGATCGGCGGCGGGGTCATCCACGTGCCGCTGATGGCCGGGGCGCTCGGCTTCCCCACCCACATCGCGACGGCGACCTCGCACTTCGTCCTGGTCTGGATATCGGGGACGGCGAGCGCGACGCACCTGATCGGCGGCACGCTCACGGTCGGTCACGGCCTGAGGCGGGCGATCGCCCTTTCGATCGGGGTGCTGCCGGGGGCCCAGTTGGGAGCCCGCCTGTCGCGCCGCTTCACCGGCCCGACCATCCGCAGGTTCCTCGGCGTCGCGCTGCTCGCTCTCGCCTTGCGCCTGCTCGTCTCGGCCGCTTCCTGAGCTTCTTCTTCCGGTGCGACGAAGAGCGAGGGGCTGAGCGTCGGCACTTCTTCTTCCGCCGCGAAGCCGACCGGTTCGACGCCGAACATCGTCGCCAGCGTCTTCAGCAGCGTGAAGTGGTTGCCGTATTCGGCTTCGGCCACGGTGCCGGGTTCGACCAGCGGCGAGATCAGCAGCAGCCCGACCTTGCCGCCGCCACCGGTTTCGGTCACCGATTCTTCGCTGTAGGCGGTGGGTTCGGCTTCTGCTTCGGTCGTCGCGGTCGAGGATTTCTTTCCCGAGGTCGCCTTCTTGGTGGTCGTCCCGGCCGACGGGAGGTTCGGGAACTGCGGCGCCAGACAGCAGCCACTTGGGTCCGCCCCTTCGCCCGTCTGCGGCGCCTGCGCCGAGGTGATCATGATCAGGCCGCCGCCTTCTTCGTAGGCCGGTGAGGCCATGATCGCCGGGACCAACGTCTTCAGCAGCGCGGCGACGCCGCGGGCGCCTTTCGGCGCGCCCGGTTCGCATTCGAGTTCGCCGCCCGCGTGGCAGGCATCGGGGTAGATCAGCGAGAGCGCGGGCGTCTTCTTCTTCGACTTGAGGTCGCGAGTGAGCGCTTCGAAGCCGACGTCGAGCTTGCCGCATTCTGGGCTTTCGGCGATCGCCCGGAAGTAGACGACCGGGTTGCGCCAGGTCACGAACTGGTCGCCGACGACCGGAGTCTGGGCCGGATCGGGCGTGTTCAGGGTCGGTTTGCGACAGGTGGTCGGCCAGCCCGCGGCGGCCCCGTTTTCCATGTCCTCGACATAGGCCCGCCAGGTGACTTCTTCTTCTCCGAGCTCGGTCGGCAGCGATTTGACCGTTTCGGCGTAGACGCAGCCGGTGCCTTCGACCTGTTCGGCGGTTTCGGCGACGGTGCCGGGCAGGATTTCGTCGTAATTGGGGCAGTTGACCGCGGTTTCCTGGGTCGGCCCCTGCCCGCTCAGCATCGCGATCTGGTTGGCGAGGACGCCACCGGTGACGCCATAGTAGTTGGGGATCAGCTCGCCCTTCTTGGGCAGCGTCTTCGAGGTGTAGGCGGCTTCGCCGGTCCCGCCGAAGAGGCTTTCGTAGCTGTTTTCGCCGAGCACGATCAGCCAGGCGTGTCTGACTTCGGGCAGTTCTTCTTCTTCGAGGAAGTTTTCGCCTTCTTCTTCCGGGTTGAATTCGGCCGGCGGCGGCTGACCGTCGAGTTCTTCTTCGCCTTCCGGCAGCGGTTCGAAGGGGGCTTCTTCCGGCAGCGGTTCGAAGGGGATCGCTTCCGGCGCAGTTTCGACCGGCGCTGCGGCAATCGCTTCTTCTTCGACTTCTTCTTCCGGTTCTTCGGCGGGCGGCGCTTCGGTCGCGTGGTGGGGGTAGACGAGGAGGATCGTCTGCAGTGGCGCCGACTCGGCGATTTCGCTCATCGCCGAACCGAGCCCGACGCCGAGCGCCAGCATGCCGATCACCGCGATCGCGATCGCCGGCGGCGAGGGCATCCAGGACCAGCCGCCCTCCTCACCGTCGCCCCCTTTCGACTTCGGCAGCTTGGCGCCGGCCGCCGCCGCGACGCCCCTGCCTTTGCTCGAGAGCGCCGCGAGGGTGCCGGCCACCGCCCCGGGCAGACGACCGCGCCGCGCGCCACAGCTCAGGCAGTAGCGTTGGTCCGGCGCGAGGGGGCTGCCGCACTCACTGCAGTTCCCCTGCCCCGGCCCGGGGATCTGTTCGTCTTCGCGGTCGGCCACGCTTGGACGTGATTATGCGGACAAGGTGGTTCCGCTGTTGTAAAAATTTTGCATCGATGGTGCGGCGGCGCCGAATACCCATCACAGGCCCATTCACAACTCTTAAACATGGCTGACGATCCGGCATCTGAAGATGCGCGCGTGAGTGCCGGTCCCGAGCGAACCGAGCCGGCGGTCCCGGCTCCTCCCACGCCTCCGACCCAGCAGGCTGCCGAGCCGGTGGTCGGGCCGTCGATGGCCGCTTTCGGCGGCCACGACAACTGCCCCAACTGCGGCGCGCGGATGGCGGCGGACCAGCGCTACTGCCTGAACTGCGGCCATCGCCGCGGCGACCCGCGGCTGCCGTTCATGGATGCCGTCGTCTTCATGGAGTCGATGAACGCGCCCGCGGGGGGCGCCACGCCTCCCCCACCGCCCGACGAATCGAAATCCTCCAATCGGATGAACGCGAACGCCGCCCTGATCGCGGGCGTCGCGACGCTGGTGCTGGCGATCGGCGTCGGCTTCTTGATCGGCAGGTCAGGCCACGACAACTCCTCTCAGCCCGCGGCGCCGCAGATCATCAAGGTCGGTGGCGGCGGGGAAGGCGGCGAAGTCGAAGAATCGACCGCACCCGAAACCGAAACGGGAGGTGCCGAAACCAAGGCGGGTGGCGAAAAGGGCGGCGGCTCGAGCGCAACCTCGAGCAATCCGTCGAAGGGCAAGGGCACCAAGGAAACCGAAGAAAACGCCGAAGAAGGCGCCAACGGCGTGTCCAAGGCGACCGAAGAAGTCCTGCATCCCGAAACCCCGCAGGCAAAGACCGGCACCCAGGTCGGCGAAAGCTGCGAAGAAGGAACCGCCGGCTGCGAAAACGGCAAGTTCGAAGGTAATTTCTTCGGCGAATGAGATTCCCCGGCTCGAAAAAACCAGCCACCAACGGCGCCCTCAAATCGCCGCCGCCTCCCGGTGCGCCGCCGCCGAGCGCCCCACCTTCGATCTCTCCGCCCGGCACGGTCCGCGCCGGCGGCCCGCCCCCGGGCAAAAGCCTCGGCTCGGCCCAGGGCGAGGAGTTCATGGTCGACCTCAAACGGCGCCGCGAGCAGCTGGTCGCCAGGGTCGCCGAGCTGCAGTGGGATCTCGGCGGGCTGACCTATGAGATGGCGATCCGCAACAGCATCCGGGTCGAGGTGCTGGTCAAGCGGGCAGCCGAGCTGCAGGACGCCGACGCCGAACTGAACGAGGTCGAACGCATCCTCCGCATGGAGGAGTCGGCGACCGCCGGCTCCTGCCCCTCCTGTGGTGCCCCTCACTCGAGCGGCGCCACCTTCTGCTGGCAGTGCGGCAAACCTTTGCTTGAACAGGTCTCCGGCGACACGATCGTCAAACGGTAGGAGAGCTCCGAGGAGGGGCTTCCGGCAGGCGTCTCTCTCAACCCGTCGGGAAGGGGAGTGGTGGAGCTGGCGCCCGGGATGTGCTCTGGCCCTCTGGGTACAAGCCGTTCGACGCCTGCCGGAACCCCCTCTCACAGGCCGGAGAGTCGCGACGATCGTCCCTTGGGTTTTTCAGCTGGAAGGGATGAGGCGCCCCCGCCTCGAGCTTGGCCGGAGGGACGATGGCCGGCCGTGCCCTCGCCTGGGCGCGCGTGCCCAACTCCTACACGGGCGATCTCGGGCAGGGGTCGAGCGTCTTGTACCCAGAGGGCCAGAGCGCCGAGGGGCGCCAGCTCCACCACTCCCCTTCCCGACGGGTTAAGCGGAACCCTGCCCGGGATCGCCCTGGCCCGAGCCTCAGGTGGCGCTCTTTCTAGCCGAAGCGGCCGGTCACGTAATCCCGCGTACGAGGATCGCGCGGTGAGCCGAAGATCTTCTCGGTCTCGTCGAACTCGATCAGGGTGCCGATCGGCTTCTCCCCGCGCGTCTCGAGGCTGAAGAAGGCGGTGCGGTCGGCGACGCGCGCCGCCTGCTGCATGTTGTGGGTGACGATGACAATCGTAAAACGGCCTTTGAGGCTGTGGATCAGATCCTCGATCGCGCCGGTGGCGATCGGGTCTAGCGCCGAGGCGGGCTCGTCGAGCAGCAGCACGTCGGGTTCGATCGCGATCGCGCGGGCGATACAGAGGCGCTGCTGCTGACCGCCGGAGAGGCCGAGCGCCGAGTCCTTGAGACGGTCTTTGACCTCGTCCCAGAGGGCGGCGCCACGCAGCGCTTTCTCGACCCGCTCGTGCAGCCCCTGCCGCATACCGAGGTTGCGCGGCGCCCAGGCGATGTTGTCGAAGATCGACTTCGGGAAGGGGTTCGGTTTCTGGAACACCATCCCGATCCGGCGCCGCACCTCGACCGTGTCGACGTTGGAGCCGTAGATGTCGTGGCCGTGGTAGAGGATCTCGCCCTCGATGCGGAAGCCTGGGACGGGATCGTTCATCCGGTTGAGGCTGCGCAGGAAGGTCGTCTTACCGCAGCCCGAGGGACCGATCAGCGCCGTGACCTGGCCGCGGCGAATGCGCATCGTGACGTCGATCAGCGCCTGTTTGGCGCCGTAGAAGATGCCGACGTTCTCGGCGTCGAAGACCGTCTCGGGAGCGATGTGGACATGGCTCTCGGCGGCGCTCGCGGTCGCCGCGGGCTCGCCGATCACCCCGGGCAGCGGCGTGGCGCGGATGCGGACCCGGCTGGGGGCGGCCGCCCTGCCGTTCGTCGACTGGGGCTGGGTGTCGAAAGTCTGGTCGTCGATGCTCATCAGGACATCTTCCTTTTGCTGCGATTGAGGAGGGCGCGGGAGCCGAGGCCGAGGGCGAGGATGATCACGATCAGGATCAACGACAGCCCCCAGGCTTTGGTGAAGCCTTCCGGATTCGCTTCTTCCGACAGCTGGAAGATACGCACCGGCACGTTCGGCAGGGGTTCGAGCGGGTTGAACTGAAAGGTTTCGTCTTTGAAGAGCGAGCTGAGGAGGAGGAGCGGCGCCGTCTCGCCCGCGGCCCGCGCGACCGAGAGCAGCGTCGAGGTGACGATCCCCGCCCGCGCGGCGGGCAGGATGATCGTCAGCACGCTGCGCCAGCGGGCGACGCCGAGCGCGTCGGCGGCTTCGCGCTGAGGCCGCGGCACCAGGTTCAGCACCTCCTGGGTGCCGCGGGCGATCAGCGGCACCATGATGATCGACAGCGCGAACGCCCCGGCCAGCCCCGACTCCTTCTTCGTCGCTTCGACGATCAGGATGTAGGCGAAGACGGCGATGATGATCGAGGGCATCCCGTTCATCACGTCGAGCAGGAGCTGGACCGGGCGGGTGCTGCGGCGGCCCGCGTACTCGGTCAGGAAGAGCGCGATCAACACGCCGACCGGCATCGCGATCAGGGTGGCGATGCCGACGATGATCGCCGTGCCGACCAGGTCGGGGCCGACTCCTTCCGGCGCCCCCTTGGTGATGAAGTCCCAGTTGATCGCGCTGGCGCCGTGGCTGACGACGGCCGTGACGACGATCACCAGCACCGCGACGGCGCCGACCGCGGCGGCGACCGCCAGGCACTGGAAGGCGCGGCTGACGAAGTGGCGCCGGCGCAGGTTGCCGGTCGCGACCAGCGGCTGGGTCGGATCGAACTCCTGGGAAGGGTCGCGGCGTCCGAGCCTCATCGGGCGGGCGCCCCTCCGAAGCGGTGACCGACGTAACTGGCGGCGAGGTTGGCGGCGACGCCGATCACCAGCAGCAGCGCCGCGAGGTAATAGAGGGAGGCGTAGTGGAGGGCGGAGATCGCGCTCGGGAACTGGAGGGCGATCAGCGACGCCATCGTGCCGCCGTTCCGGAACAGCGAGATATGCGATTCGGTGCCGCCGCCGACCACCTGCGAGACGGCGATCGCCTCCCCGAGCGCACGGCCGAGGCCGAGCAGGCAGGCGGCGAGCATCCCCGAGAGGGTGGTCGGCAGGACCACCCCACGGATCACCTCCCAGCGGGTCGAGCCGAGCGCCGCGGCGCCGTCCTGCAGATCGCTCGGCACCGCCATGAAGAGGTCACGCGAGACCGAGGCGATGATCGGGATCACCATGATCGTCAGGATCAGGCCGGCGTTGAAGATGCTGGCCCCGGTCGTCTGCGGGGTGCCGAACAGCGGGATGAAGCCGAGCCATTCGTGGAGGAAGGGCTCGACCGTGCCGGCCAGGAAGGGCCCGAGGATGAGGAGGCCCCAGAAGCCGAGGATCACGCTGGGGACGGCGGCCAGCATTTCGACCAGCGGCGAGACCACGTTGCGGACTCCGTCGGGGGCCAGCAGCGCCAGGAAGATCGCGATCGAGATCGCCACCGGGGCGCCGATCGCGAGTGCCATCGCCGAGGTGATCAGGGTGCCGAGGATCAGCCCCTTGCCGCCGAACACTTCCAGCGGCGGCGCCCATTCTTCATGGGTTATGAAGCTCAGGCCGTACTTCGCGAACGCCGGCTGGGCGCCTTCGATCACTTCCTTGGCGATCAGGATGAGGACGATGGCGGCGAGCACCGCGGCCGCGGTGCAGATCAGTCGCAGCGACAGATCGCCGACCCGGTCGGCACGTTTGCGGCTGTCGCTTTGACGGTTCGATCGCGCCAGTTTCAGCGACGCCGAGCCGGCGGGCGGGGTGGCGCTCATCCGCGCCAATGTAGAGGAGGACGGAGCCTCCCGAACCACACTGGTTCCGATTTTCACAAGATTGAAACAACTTGCCTCGCCCGTGCTCAGCGCGCGCTGCCAGACGAGTCACTGTCACATTTTTGTTACATCTCTGTAACAACAGTTGTTACTGATTTGTAACCAAACTTATTCACGAGAATGAAACATCAGCGGGTCCCCGGGGGGTGAGGCTACGCGCCGATAATCCCACCCGTTTGAAAGGAAACGCTTTTGATTCGCAATAGGTTGCTTGCAATCCTCATCGCGGTCGGAGGAACGGTTGGAGGCACGGCAGCCGTCTCGACCGCGAGTGCCTCGGCCGCGGGCCTCTCCGGCGCCGGTTCGACGCTGGTCGCGCCGCTGATGACCAACTGGATCAACGGCTTCGAAATCAAGGAAGGAATCCCGGTCAAATACTCGGCCGTCGGCTCCGGCGAAGGCATCAAAGCGATCTCGAAAGGCACCGTCGACTTCGGCGCCTCCGACGCCCCGATGACGCCTGAACAAGAAGCTGGCTGCAACGGCTGCGTCACGATCCCGTGGGCGCTGTCCGCGACCGCGATCGGTTTCAACATCCCGGGCGTCAAGAGCCTCGACCTGAGCGGCAAGATCCTCGCCGGTATCTACTTCGGCAAGATCACCAGCTGGAACGACCCGAAGATCGCCAAGCTGAACCCGAAGGCGAAGCTCCCGAACATGCAGATCACCCCGATCTACCGCTCGGACGGCTCCGGCGATACCTACGCGTTCACCAACTACCTGTCGAAAATCAGCCCCGCCTGGCGGTCTGAAGTCGGCTACGCCACCACCGTCGGCTGGAAGGCCGGCATCGGTGCCAAAGGCAACGCCGGCGTCACCTCGACGATCGTCAAGACCCAGGGCGCCATCGGCTACATCTCGGCGTCCTACCTGATCGCCGCCGGCTCGCTCGGCTACGGCAAAATCGAAAACAACGCCAAGAATTTCGAGCCGCCGAACATCAAGAACATCGAAAGCGCCGCGTCGACCGTGAAGTCGCTCCCGGCGAGCAACACGGTCAGCATCACGAACCCGCCGAAGAAGGCCACGATCGCCTACCCGATCTCGACCTTCACCTACGCGATCGTGCCGCACAGCGCGCCGCAGAAGGCGTACCTGCAGCAGTTCCTGAACTACGCCATCACCAAGGGCCAGGTCTACGGCGCCGCGCTTGACTTTGCGCCGCTGCCCAAGGTCGTGGTGACCGCCGCGAAGAAGGCCATCTCGACCCTCTGAGCGGTTCGTCCGGCGCCGCGAGGCGCAGCAGTTCCTCCACCGGCGCGGGGCCTTCGGGCCTCGCGCCGGCTTTTTTGTGGCGCGGGCGGGTCAGTGGGTCCGTGGCTCAGGCGAAGGCCTGGGAGGCGCGGCGGCGGAGCTCGGCGTTGAGCATCTCGGTGACCTCGCTCGGTCGGTCCCCGGCCGAAGGGATCGCCGCGCCGATCAGCCCGGTGGCGCGGAAGCCGAAGACCGGGGCGACGAAGCCGAGGTCGCGGATCCGGCGCAGCAACGCGACGGCGTCACGGGTCGCCGCGTTCGGGCCGCAGAGGACGATCGCGGTCGGGTCGAGCGCGCCGAGCGCCCGCTCGAGGCGCTCGTCGCCGAGCTCATGGGAGAAGACGAGGACGCGGAACCCGGCGCGGCGGAGGGCGAGGTCGAGAGCCTGGGTGTGGACCTGCTCGGCGTCGAGGCCCTTGCTCGAGTCGATCAGCAGGACGCCGGCCGGGCGCGAGGCGGTCGCTGCGAGGCGCCGGGCACCGTGCAGCCAGCCGTTCGCCCAGCGGGCGGCGAAGTCGAGCTCGGCCCCGGAGCCGGGATCGGCGGCCAGGCGATCGATCACCGGCAGCAGCACCTCCTCGACCGTCCGCTCCAACGGACGCAGCGCGAGGCTTTCCTCGATCGCGCGGTCGGCGGCGATCTCGTCGAAGGCGACGAAGGCGGCGAACAGCGCGTCGTCGCAACTCGGCGACTGGCGGCGCTGACGGGCGAGCGCCACCGCCGAGGAGATGTTCCCGGTCTGGCCCAGCGCGTCGCGCAGGCTCTGCAGCTCGGTCAGGTCGTAGTTACGGTGGTTGCCGATCGTGCGCTCCGGTGTCGGGAAGCCGTAGCGGCGCTCCCAACTGCGCAAGGTGTTCGGGCTGACGCCCAGGATTTCGGCTGCTGCGTTCGTGCGGATGCCCGGCATGTGTGGCGGAATCTTGCCAAGGGACTCACCGATTTGGTCGATTCTCGGTGAAACTTTCGAATTTGTCAGGAATCTTGCAGACCCCCGACGCCGACCGGTTGACCCACGGCGCGCGCTCGCCACATCGCCGCGTCGGCCTTGCGGATCAGCTGCTCGGCGTCGGCGCCGTGGTCGGGGCAGGCGACGACGCCCGCGGTGACCGCGATCCGCAGGCCCCCGACCCGGTCCAGCTCGTCGAGCTGGCCGATCAGACGCTCCGCCATCCGCACCCCTTCGACCGTCCGCAGGTTCGGGGTGAGGACGCAGATCGCCTGCTCCTCGAGCCGGAAGGCCTCGTCGACGATGCGGATGCTCTCGCGCAGCGCCGCGCCGACGATCGCCAGCGCGGTCTCACCGTCGAACTCCTCCTTGGTGGCGGGGCCGGAGACGTCGAAGACGGTGAGGCCGAAGGGATGGCCGTAGCGACGGTGGAATTCGACCAGCTGGTCGAGGCGACGACGCAGATGGTCGGGCTCGCGGACCGCTTCGACCGCGGTCGCGGTCACCTCGCCGAAATCCTCCGCCAGCCGTTCGGCGACGGGTAAGAGGCGGGAGGCCGGGGCATCGCCGAGCTCGGCGCCGAGCGACGCGAGCAGGGCCCGATGCTGGGCGGCGACCTCGAGCGCGATCAACCCCGCCCGGTCGAGGCGACCGCGGGCTTCCTCGCTCTCTTCTCGATCCTTCGGCTTCCCCTCCACGCGGGAAGGCTAGTCGAGGCTGCGCCGTCCCGCGAGCGCCTTGCCGAGCGTCACCTCGTCGGCGTGCTCGAGATCGGCGCCGACCGGCAGGCCGCTGGCGAGGCGGGTCACCGCGACCTGGCCGCGCAGGCGTTCGGCGATATGGAGCGCGGTGGCCTCGCCGGTGGTGGTCGGGTTGGTGGCGAGGACCACCTCCGAGACGCCGCCGCGCTCCACCCGGCGGAGCAGCTCGGCGATCTTCAGGTCCTCGGGATCGATGCCGTCGATCGGCGAAAGGGCGCCGCCGAGCACGTGGTAGAGGCCGCGGTATTCGTGGGTGCGCTCGATCGGGATCACATCGCCGGGCTCCTCGACCACGCAGATCGTCGCCCGGTCACGGGTGGTGTCGGTGCAGATCCGGCAGAGCGGCCCCTCGGCAAGGTTGAAGCACTCCTCGCAGAGGCCGACCTTTTCCTTCACCTCGCGGATCGCCTCACCGAGCGCGAAGGCCTCCTCGTCGGGGGCGCGCAACAGATGGAAGGCGAGCCGCTGGGCGGTCCGCTGACCGATCCCGGGCAGGCGGGAGAGCTCGGCGACCAGTCGCGCCAGCGGTGCCGGGCCCTCGGTGCTCAAGCGCTCAACCGTTCAGCCGCCGAGCATCCCGCCGAGGCCGCCGCCCATCCCGCCGGTGACGTCACCCATCTTCGAGCCCGCCAGATCCTGGGCGGCGCGCAGACCCTCGTTGACCGCCGCCTGCACCATCTCCTGGAGCAGCTCGACGTCCTCGGGGTCGACCGCCTCGGGGTCGATGACGATCTCGCGCAGGGTCAGATCGCCGCCCATGGTCACCTTCACCATGCCGCCGCCGGCGCTCGCCTCGACCGTTTCGTCCTTCAGTTTCTCCTGCGCCTCGAGCATCTGCTGCTGCATCTGCTGGGCCTGTTTCATCAGGGCGTTCACGTCGAAGCCCCCGGGTCCACCGCCTCGTGCCACCTAACTGACCTCCTCCGCGTCGAACTCGCTCTTCAGCCGCTCCAGCAGCTCATCCTCGTCGATCTCCTCGCTGCCCGGCGCCGGGGTGTCGGGCGGCGCGGGCGGCGCCTCGTCCGCCTCGAGCATCACGTAGCGCGGGGCGACCGCTTCCCCGGTGACGGCTTCGAACGCCTCGATCAGCGCCTGGCGGCGATCCGGCGACTCGGCCTTGCGTTTGTTGAACGGCTGGTCGGGGGCGAAGCCGATCGCCAGGCCCTCGTCATCGAAGACGACGGGATGGGCGCCGTCGAAGGTCGCGGCCAGGGCGGGGGCCTTCTCGGCCAGCTGGGTGAGGATGGCGGGCCAGATCTTCTGGACTTGGGCCAGGTCTTGGGCAGAGGCGCCTTGGTGATCGGGAAGGGACGAAGGTGCTCCGGCCGCGGGTCCTGCCGCCGCAGGGGACCCACCATCGCCTCCGGTAGCTAAAGCTTCCTCGGCGACGGTTCCCCCTACGGCGTCACCCGCGGACGAGGCGTCTTCGGTCGGTGGCTCGGGTTCAGGCGTTTCCGGCTGGGCCGCCTGGGGTTGGGCTGGAGTTGGCTCCGGCGTCTCCGGCTGCGGTTCGGGCGTGACTTCCGGTGCCGGCGGTTGGGCTGCAGTGGGTTCAGGCGTGGGTGGCGGCCCGCCGGCCAACTGCTGCTCCAGCTTCTCGATTCTTCGGAGGAGACCGTCCGTCGTGGGGTCGAGATCGGGGCGGGCGGCTTTCAGGAGGGCGATCTCGACGGCCATGCGGGCGTCGTCGCCCTCGCGGACCGCGGTCAGGGCGGCGGCGAGGTCGTCGATCGTGCGGACCAGGGTGGCGGCGCCGACGGCCTGTGCCTGCGCTTCGATCCGGGCGGTGTCGGTGGCGGTGACGACGAAGCCGGTCGGCACCTCGCCGGTCGTCTGGGTGACCAGCAGGTGGCGCAGGTGGGCGAGCAGGTCGCGCGCGAACTGCGACGGGTCGCGGCCGGAACGCGCCATCTTCTCGACCCCGAGCAGGACCGCCTTCGGGTCGGCGGCGGCGACCGCGTCGACCGCCTCGAAGAGCAGGTCGGCGTCGGCGGCGCCGAGCATCTCCAGCACCTCGTCGAGCCCGACCCGGTCGCCGCCGAAGGCGACCAGTTGGTCGAGCGTGCCGAGCGCGTCGCGGAAGCTGCCCTGGGCGGAGCGGGCGATCATCGCCACGGCGCCGTCCTCGACCTCGATCGACTCCTGCGCCGCGACCCGGTTCAGCACCTCGGAGATCTGCTCCAGCGAGGGCCGCTGGAAGTCGAAGCGCTGGCAGCGGTCGGCGATCGTCGCCATCACCTTGTGCGACTCGGTCGTCGCCAGGACGAAGACGGTGCGCGGCGGCGGCTCCTCGAGCGTCTTCAGGAAGGCGTTCCAGGCCTCTTTGGTCAGCATGTGCGCCTCGTCGAGGATGTAGACCTTCCAGTGGCCGCCGGCGGGCGCGTAGGCGACCCGCTCGCGCAGGTCGCGGACGTCGTCGACCGAGCGGTTCGAGGCGGCATCCATCTCGATCACGTCGATCGAGGTCCCGGCCGCGATCGTCACGCAGGACTGGCATTCGCCGCACGGCGTCACGGTCGGCCCGCCGCGTTCGCAGTTCAGCGAGCGGGCGAGGATCTTCGCCATCGAGGTCTTGCCGGTCCCGCGCGAGCCGACGAACAGGTAGGCGTGGTGGACCTTGCCCTGCTCGACCGCGTTGCGCAGCGTGCGGACGACATGGGTCTGCCCGACGACCTCGTCGAAGGAGCCGGGACGGTGGCGGCGATAGAGGGACGTGGACTCGGTGCTCATAGAAGGGCCTCCAGCCAGTGTATCCGGGCCCGATTCGCCCTCCCTCACCGCATGCTTCCGAGCTTTCAGGGTCATATGACCCGCCAAGCTCGGACGCACAGCGGCGGCGCTCGGTAGGTTGGCCGCCGTGCCGCCGAAGGTCGCCAGATGGGTAGCGCCCGTCGCCTGGGTCGCCGCCGTGAGCGCCGTGCTCCTGCTCGTCTTCCCGGTCGGCTTCCCCAACTACGACACGATCTACGCGCTGGTCTGGGGACGCGAACTGGCGCATGGGATGAGCCCCGACTACGGCGCCGCCCTACCCCCCACGCCCCACCCGTTGATCGACTTCCTCGGGCTGATCACCTCGCCTTTCGGCGAAGCGCCGATCACGGTGACGATGATCCTCGCCTACGTATCCCTCGGCCTGATCGCGTATTTCGTCTACCGACTGGGGACCACCTGGTTCGACCGCTGGGTCGGCGTCCTCGCCGCGGTCATCGTCCTCACCCGGGCGCCGTTCCTCTCCAACGGCCTGCGCGCCTACGTCGACCTCCCCTACATCGCCTTCTGCCTCGGCGCCCTATATGTGGAGGCGCGAAAGCCGCGGGCGGGCTGGCCGGTGCTCGCCCTGCTGGTCCCGGCGGGACTGCTGCGCCCCGAGGCCTGGGGCTTCGCGATCGCCTACTGGCTCTGGCTGGCCTTCGACATCCGGCGAGGGCCGGGCGGCCTCTGGGGATGGGAGGTCGTCTGGAGACGGGAGCGCTCGACGCGGGAGCTGACCTGGTTGGCGGCCCTCGCCCTGGGGGGGCCGATCATCTGGGTGCTCTTCGACGCGATCACCACCGGCAACCCGCTCTACTCGCTCACCGGCACGCAGGAAACCGTCGAAACGCTGAACCGCAGGACGGGGCCGGTCGACCTCGTCCTCTACGGGCCCCGGGCGCTCGGCGAAGTGATGCAGTGGCCGGGGATGATCGGCGGCTTCGGCGGCCTCGTGTTCGGCATCTGGCTGCTGCCACGGCGCTCGGCGCTCGGCTTCGCCGCGGTCGTCCTCTCGCTGCTTGCCTTCGCCTTCCTCGCCGCGGCGGGCCTCGCGATCCTCGCCCGCTACACGATGCTGACCAGCGCGCTGCTCTCGATCTTCTTCGCCCTCGGGCTGCTCGGCTGGCGCTTCCTCGACCGTGGCAACCGTTGGCGGCGGCCGTGGCAGGTCTTCGCCGCGATCGTCCTGGCGATGGTCCTGATCTGGCTGCCGAACCAGTGGGACCTGGACCGCACCGTCCACACCGACCTGACTAACCAAGGCAAGATCGAGCGCGACCTCACCGACCTCGTGAACGAAGGCGCCTTTTCACCCGACTGCGGGCCGATCGCCGTCCCCAACCATCGCGCCGTGCCGCGCCTCGCCTTCGGGCTCGACGTGCGCCCGACCGACATCGTCAGCGCCAGCGAGGCGGTCTCACCGGAAGAAAGGAGGAAGAAGGCCGAAGCCGGCTACTGGGTCCAGCCCGCCAGCCAGTTCGTCATCCACAACTACATCCTCGACCCGGAAGACAAGACCAACTTCCACATCGAGGTGCCGAAGGGCTTCGAGGAAGTCGCCCGCAACGAGAGCTGGGTCATCTACAGCCGCTGCGCGAACGGCGGCTAACCGCCGCGCTCGGCGGCGTCGATCGCGGCGTGCGTCGCGGCGGCAAGGTCGGGGTCGGCCAGCTCGATCGCCGGGGGCAGCTCGACATGGAGGTCGTCGGAGGGATCGATCCGCACATGCAGCGGCCCGCCCGCGCGCGATCCGAGCACGTGTCCGCCGCGCCGGCGACCGATGTCGACGAAGTGAAGGTGGTACCCCGCCACCTCGATCCCCTCGACGAAGGCGGGGAAGCGGAAGCCGACCATCGACCCCTCGACGTCGGTTAGCTCGAAGACGTGCTGCTCGGCGACGACCTCGGCGAGCGGCCGGTAGGGCGGCTCCTGGCGCGGCACCGAGCGGGCGCGGACCGCCGCGAAGCGGCCGTCGATCCGCACCGCGAAGGAGCTCTCCCCGGCCGGCGCCAGCGCATCGAGCCCGGCGAGGATCTCCTCGTGGTCGAGCCCCGCCTCGAGCACCCCCTCGGCCGTCGGCTCGAACCGCGTCACCACCGCGAACGGCGTCCGCTCCCCCGGCCCGACCGCCGACACCGCGCCGTCGACGTCGGCGCGGAGGAACTCGCCGTCGAGGGCGATCATCTCGCCGTCGAGCCCGTTCAGCGTCCCCAGCCCGAGGTCGCCGCGCTCGGCCAGCTCGGCGAAGGTGAGGTCGCCGTCGAAGGCGCCGTCGAGCAGGGCGCCGATCGTCGAGGCCTGGAAGAGCACGTGCGCCTCGCGCTCGGCGTGCAGGTCGGCGTGGCGCATCGACTCGACATGGAGAGAACGGATCCAGCGCTCGTCAAGCATGGGCGGCAGTCTGCCGGCCGCCGGCGCAGGGGTGAAGAAATGGACCGTGCACCCGCCTTCGAAACGTGATCACCGGGCGTGTCCGTCGCTTAAGGCTCGAGCCGGGCTTCCCCACGGCACCCGCGGCCTCCGCTTAAGGCTGCTTCCTTCCGGACCTGACCTGGTTCGCGTGCCTGCGTCGCGTGGGACCCGGCCGTCAACGCCGCCGCGACGCACTGACCCCGACGGTCAGTCCCTCGGAACGGTAGTCGGCCCCGCTAGAGCGGATTGCGGGTTATAGGGCACCGCTGATTCCCCGCCTAGCACGGTCCATTGCCAAGCCTACCGCTCATACATATGCTCGCGCGGCCTTGATCGACGTCGACACCGGATCCTTCTTCGCGATCGTCGTGGTCGCGGCCGTCGCCGCGGTCACCGTCGCGGTCGTGCCGTCGCGGCTCGCGCCGCCGGTGGTCGTCGTCGAGTTGATGCTGGGGATCGTGATCGGTCCCCACGTCTTCGGCCTCGCCCGATCCGACAGCTTCATCGAATTCTTCTCCAACCTCGGGCTGGGGATGCTCTTCTTCTTCGCCGGCTACGAGATCGACTTCAACCGGATCAAAGGGGCGCCGATGAAGCTCGGCGCCTGGGGCTGGTTGCTCTCGGTGGCGCTCGCCTACGGGATCGGCGGCCTGCTCGCCGCGGCCGGGATCGTCGTCTCCTTCCTCTACACCGGCTCGGCGATGGCGACGACGGCGATCGGCACGCTGATCCCGATCCTCCGCGACAACGGTGAGCTGAAGACCCGCTTCGGCACCTACCTGCTGGCGGCGGGCGGCGCCGGCGAGTTCGGCCCGATCCTGCTGGTGACTCTGGTCCTCTCGACCGGAGAACCGCTGCACGAGTCGCTGATCCTGATCGCCTTCGTCGCGCTCGCGCTTCTCCTGGCGGTCGGCTCGATGCGCTCCGCCGGCCGCGGCTGGCCGCTGCTCGAGCGCACCTTCGAGACCTCGAGCCAGCTCGCCGTGCGCCTCACCGTGGTGCTCGTCTTCGGCCTCGTCTTCCTCGCCAACAAGCTCGGCCTCGACCTGCTGCTGGGCGGCTTCGTCGCCGGGATGATCGTGCGGCGCGCGCTCCAGGGGCACGAGCTGCACATCTTCGAGTCGAAGCTGACCGCGGTCGGCTTCGGCTTCTTCGTGCCGTTCTTCTTCGTCACCAGCGGCATCGAGTTCGACCTGGCGGCGCTCGGCAGCCTCGGCGCGATCGCCAAGCTGGCGATGTTCTTCGTCCTCTTCCTGGTCGTCCGCGGAGCGCCGGCGATGCTGCTCTACCGCAGCGTGCTGGGCGCGCGGGACCGCGCCGCGCTCGCCTTCTACTGTGCGACCGAGCTGCCGCTGGTCGTCGCGATCACGACGCTGGCGACCGAGACCGGGCACATGCGGGCCTCGACCGCGGCTGGGCTGGTCGGCGCCGCGATGCTCTCGACCCTGGTCTTCCCGTTCGTCGCGCCGGCGCTGCGCCGGCACGGGGAGGCCGACCGCGGGCCCCACATCGAGGGGGATCCGGACGGGGGCTCCCCTCCGCTCGGGGGGGAGCCCGTCGTCCGGCCGCTGCCGGCGGGTTAGATGGCTGATTCCGCGGGCCGAGGTGCGTCCCGGGCGCCTCGCGGCGAGGGCCGGGATCGAGGTCCTGGGGCGCGCTGCATGGATTTGGGCCCCTATAGGTGTAGATGCCGGCCACGTTGTTCCCCTGAAGCTCCCGTAACCGCTCGATCGGCGGCCGGTGACCGAGGGCGCCATGTCTTCGGGTGGAGTTGTAGCGCTCCAGCCAACCGGAGAGGGCGGCCGCCCTCTCCGGCGAGGAGCCGTAGACGGCCGCGTAGGCCCACTCGCGCAGCATCGTGCGGATGAATCTCTCCGCCTTGCCGTTGGTCTGGGGTCGGCGCGGCCTGGTGCGGATGTGGCGGATGCCGAGCGCCCGGCAGGCGAGCGCATGGGCGACCGAGACGTAGGCGGGTCCGTTGTCGGTCATCAACCGCTCCACCGTGATCCCGTGCGAGCGGTAGAAGGCCACCGCCCTTCGCAGGAAGCCGATCGCGGTGGTCGCCTTCTCGTCGGGCAGGACCTCGGCGTAGGCGAGGCGGGTGGCGTCGTCGACGCAGACGTGGACCCGCTCCCAGCCGACCTGGCGACGCCGGCGGCCCGCCGCGTCGACGGCGGTGCGGTTGCTCCTGCGCCTCCCGGTCACGCGGTACCCGGGCCCGTTCGGGCCGATGCGGCCGAGTTTCTTCACGTCGACGTGGATCAGCTCGCCCGGCCGGGAGCGCTCGTAGCGACGGATCGGCTCCGGCGGCTCCAGGCGCGAGAGCCTGCCGAGGCCGACCCGCAGGAGCACCGCCGAGACGGTCGAGGTCGCCATCCCGAGGAGCTCGGCGATCTCGGGACCGGTCATCCGCACGCGCCTGAGGGCGGTGATCGCCTCGACCCGTCCGGGCGGGGTCACGTTTGCGACCCGCCTGGGCGCGGAGCTGCGGTCGAGCAGCCCCGCCTCGCCCTCGGCGCGGTAGCGGCGCACCCATTTGCCGGCCGTCCTCACGCTCACTCCGGCGGCCTCGGCCGCCTCCGCGAGCGTGAGGCCCTCCTCGGTCACGAGCAGGACCATCCGCCGCCTGCCCTTCGGGCCGAGCGGCGCATTACCGTGGAGCTTCATCCGGATCCTCCTTGTAGCTGGGGCTTCGACACCGCCAGCCTCCAAGGAGGTCCGGATGAACAACGTGCCTAGGAATTACATATAGGGGCCCAAAGGATGGTCACGTCCTTCAGACGCCTGAAGGACACGGGAGGAAGAGCGAACTTCCAGACATCTTCCAGATGCCTGCCGTCCCTCCCTCCCACCCACTCCTCGCACCCCCGGCCGCCCCGGCCACGGCCACACCCTGCGAGGGTCGTGGCCGGGACGGCCGCATCCCTTCCCCGGGCGCCGGCTTCCGGTCGTGGAATCAACCATCTGGCCGCCGGGATCGGGCTGCTACCTGCGGACGAGCTTCAGGGTCTTGTAGACGGTGGCGTGAGCCTTGCCGACCCGCGCCGTCTCCTTGAACAGGAGCTTCTTCTTCGCCTTCACCTTCTTCAGCGCGGCGGGCTTCACCTTGATGACGAACTTCTTCGTCTTGCCCTTCTTGACCCTCGCGCGGCGCTTCGCGGTGGCCGCCTTGTGCTTGGTCAGCATGCCCTGCAAGGTCAGGGTGCAGGTGGCCTTGAGCTTGGCCGGGCACTTGGCCTTCACCGTGATCTTGTTGCCCTTCAGGACGGCCGGGCCGACCAAGCTCGACGACTGCAGGATGCTGGACAGCTGGGAATTGGTGAGGCTTCCGGAGCCACCGCCGGCACCCGAGCCTCCGCCGCCCCCGCCTCCACCGCCGGGGCCTTCGCCGCCGTTGCCGACGGTCAGGCCGACGTTGTCGAACCGCATGTCCGTGGTCGAGGTGAGGAGGCCGACTTTCGCCTCAGATTTCGCCTCGGTCAGGATCTGGATCGCATAGGTGTGACCCGCGGTGACCGTAGCCGCGGCGTTTTCGCCCATGAACGAAGCCGATTCTTCGCTCAGTGACGCTTCCATCAGATTCGACTGGGTGCCGCTGGTTTTGTCGAGCAAGACGACTTTGTAGCCACTATTCGGGCCAAGTTTCACGATCCCCGACAACACGAGCTGACGGTCGAGATGCAGCGTTGCGGGACCACCGCTGGAGACCGTGAAGTCCGGGGACTGCAGGGTCACCTTCGAGTCGAAGACCGATGCGGCGTTGACGATGCCTTTCGTGTGAGCGTCGAACGAACCGGGCGGGTTGCCCGCGGCCTGCGTGTATTCCCCTTCGTTTTCGCAGAGCAGCCCCAGTTCGACCGTGCCGAGCAATTTGCATTCCTTTGCCGGGACAAACCAGCCTTCGGCGCTGCCGGTGAACGTGCTGCCTCCGCTTGGGTAGGTGGCAGCCGACGCCTGGCCGACGCCGAGAACGAGCAGAGCCGCTCCCGATACCAACCCGAGCAGGAACACCTGCCGGATGCGACTCCTGAGCGAGATGAACACGATTCTCCTTTCGCGGGATTGCGTGAAACGCACGTCCTTCTGTCGACTCAGGTATCCATTACTTAAAACTCTCAACCTCGATACCTAATTTTCTGGACACTTGTCTGAGGACATCGACCGCTGCCCACGCGGCGTAAACTGCTCCGCCCGGGCGCGTAGCTCAGTGGGAGAGCGCTCGCTTCACACGCGAGAGGTCGCTGGTTCGAAACCAGCCGTGCCCATGGTCCAGAAGCCGCTGAAGGCCGGCGTTCAGCTCCCCCGACACGAGGGCTACCCTGGCAACGCGGACGGCATCCAGCGCAAAGGCGGACATGGCTCGATCCCGATGGCATCGGATATACAGCGCGAAAATCGCGGCCCCGAGGGAGTTGCTGTTCGATCTGCTCTCCGACATGCCCAACTACGGCCGTTGGTTGCCCGGCTCCGAGCAGTTCGGGCGGACCACCGAGGTCGAGCCCTATCCGGTGCGACTCGGGAGCCGGTACCACGACGGCAAGCCGGACGAACCGGGCAAGGAGTGGTGGGGCACCGTGACCGGCTTTCAACCGCCGGCGTCCATCGACTTCCATCACTCGATCGCGGTCTCACAGCTCCGGGCCGCGGTCGACGTGCACATCCACTACTCGCTCGAGCCGACGGGTGAGGCCACGCTGATCGACCGTTGGCTCGTCCTCGACATCGAGATGCCAATCCTGCTCCGCCCCCTGCGGCGGGCGATCATCTCGAGGTTCGACGAGGAGAACGTCAGGACGATGGGGGCCGTCAAGGATTACGCGGAGGCCCATGCCGACGGCGTCCCTCCCGACGACGAACGGCCGGGGGCGACCGCCGCGGCGTGATGTCCCGATGGGGAGCGGCGGCCCTCCGCGCGATGCCGCGGATGGACCGCCCGCCCCGGACGGGGGTGCTCCTTACGAGCCGGCCACTTCTTTCAGGACCCTGGTCATTTCGTCGATGTTGACGTCGAGGACGTGGGAGTTGCCCTCGTTCCAGTGGACCAGCTCTTTCATCCCGCACATTTTCCAGCCGTCGGGGGTCTTGACGAAATCGTCGCGGTAGTAGCCGACCACGGTCTGGATCGGGCCGCCGGTGTTGGTCGGCATCCAGTGTTTGCCCTGCATGAGCGAGAGGACCGTCGCCTTGTCCCCGTCGAATTCCCACTGCGAGGGGATCTTCATGTGCTGGCTCTGCGGCAGGTTGTCGAAGAAGGCGACCAGGGACTTGACGTAGTCGTCGGCTTTGAGCGACTCCACCGGCTCGTCGAAGAAGGCCTCCAGCTCGGTGAGGTCGAGCATGATCTCGTCCACCCAGCAGCTCCGGTAGAGCTCCCAGTTCCGCGAGTCCATGCCGTAGCAATACCTGTTGATCACATCGGTGATTTCGGCCCGATCGAGCAGGTACTCGACCTTCGCCTCAAGGCTGTCGAATTTCATCACTCCTCCTTGTTTGCGGTTCCTCGCGCAGGCGGAGAGGCCGGGCACGGCAGGGCGGGCGCAGGGCGCCCTTTCTCTCCAGCGGGGAACCTATCGGAAATTGCAACACTTGTTGACAATTTTTGATGGCAATTCTGGATGCGCGCCCGAGACCGGGCCGAAGACGGGCAGGCGGAACCTGCCGTGGACGTCTTCGCAGTCCAGCATCACGACCTTGAGCGGCAGGCCCGGCACCAGGCCCGTCCGCCCTATCCCCTGCGGATTCGAGACGAACAGCGGGCCCTCCGCCAGCCGCACCAGGATCACCAGCCACGGCGGCGGACACTGGGGGTAGTACTCGCGCTCGAACTCGCAATGGGTGACCAGACTCGCCGCCCCGCTCACCTCCTCCCACTCGAGCTCGGCACCGAGGCACCGGTCGCACCGCGAGGACGGCGGCCAGAGGACCTCCTCGCACCCACCGCACCTCTGCAGGCTGAACCCGGCGTCGGTGCAGCGGTCCCAGAACTCGGTGTGATGGCCGCCGAGAACGCGCGGGGGTCTCTCGATCGCCATGGTTTCCCTCAGCCCCGGCGGTAGAGCATGGAGATGGCGCCCCAGTGCCCGTGGTGACAGTAGGCGGCCGTCTCGGCGCCCGCGATCTGCCGCTCGCCCGCCTCATGTCGCAGCTGGCGGACCGCCTCGATGTGCAGGTTCATGCCGTGCATGTACGACTCGGAGAGCAGCCCGCCGCCGGTGTTGCACGGCAGGACCCCGTCGCGCTCGATCCGGCCTTGCTGGATGAAGCTGAGGCCCTCCCACGGCTCGCACACCCCGAGGCCCTCCAGAAACATCGGCAACTGCACGCTGAAGCCGTCGTAGCACTGGACGAGGTCGATGTCGTCCGGCGTCACCCCGGCCATCCCCAGGCATTCGGCCGATGCCTCCTCGACGCACCCGATCGCCGCGTCGTGCCGGCGAAAGCCCATCTGGGTGTGTCGGGCATAGGGGCTGTATCGACCGACGCCCCCGACCAGGACCGGCCGGTGGTTGGTCGACGTCGCGATGTCGGCGCGCTGCAGGATGAGACAGGCGCCGCCGTCGTTGACCATGCAGCAGTCGTAGAGCCGCAGCGGCCTGAACGTGTAGCGCGCGGCCAGGTACTGCTCGATGGTCATCGGGTCCTGCATCACGGCGTTGGGGTTCAGCCGCGCGTTCTTGCGGAAGGCGACCGCCACCGCGCCGAGCTCCTCCTCCCCGCAGCCGAGGCGGTCGAGATATTCCTGGTAGGTGAAGGCGTATTGCGCCCCGGGGCTGGAGAAGCCCCAGACGTGGTAGTACCACTGGTTCATGTAGCCGGAGCGGGGCTCTGACACCCCGCCGTACGCTTTCGCGCCGCGCCCGCGGCTGCCGTTCCCATAGACGATGGCGACGGTCGAGCAGCGCCCGGCCGCGAGCCCGTCGACGCATACCTGGACGATGTGATCGGGAAGGCCGGTTTCCGCGCCCCACCTGACGGTGAGGCCGAGGATCTCGGCGGTCCGCTCGAACCCCATTTCCTCGGCGCGACCGGCGCAGACCGCGAGGCCGTCGATGTCGCCCTTCTCGAGCCCCGCATCGGCGAGCGCCCTCGTGAAGGCCTCCGCCGCGAACCCGCTCGGGGCCTCGTCGAGGTCCTCCGCCGAGGAAGCCCGATCCGGCTCGCCCACAGGAGCGCCCAGCTCTGCCCGTCGCGAGCGCTGGTAGTCGGCCCGGTAGTCGGTCTCCCCGACGCCGACCACGGCGACCCGATCGCTGATGGCAGTGGCAGACACGGCCAAGGGACCCTACAATTCTTGTCAACGATAGTTGGCAAAGCAGGGAGAGGAGAGGTTTTTCGATGCCCCAGATCGCGGTTCCCGATCAGTTCGAGAACAGGTCGGCGACATATGCCTACGGAACGTTCTCGCCGGAGCTTTCAAAGGCGGCGATGGAGTTCTCGACCTCCGTCTACAAAAACGTCCGGTTGCCCCTGCGCGAGTTCGAGGCGGCACGCGCCCGCGTCGCCCAGATCAACGGCTGCCAGACCTGTCAGGCCTTCCGCTCGGGCCGTGACGTCCCCGCCTACATCGAAGGCAACGGCGGCGACGCGACCGGCTCGATCGCCGATCGCGGCGACAAGGAACCCGACGAGGAGTTCTACGAAAACGTGGCCGACTGGCAGACCTCGCCCATCTACAGCGAGCGCGAGCGCCTCGCGATCGATCTCGCCGAGCGCTTCTCCCTCGCCCCGACGTCGGTGGACGGAGACGTCGACTTCTGGGACCGGATCCACGCCGCGTTCTCCGACGAGGAGCTGTTCGAACTGATGCTCGCGATCGGCTCCTGGGTGGCGTTCGGCCGGGTCATGCACATGCTCGAGTTCGACGGAGGGAGCGCCTGCGGCATCTGACTCAAGGGGACAGCTTGCGGAAATCCCAGCTGACGATCTTCGTCGGCTGCAGCCGCAGCCAGGCGTGCCTGCCGTCGTGGGCGCCTTCGGTGCCGCCGTACTTCTCCGCGTAGGCCCGCTCGACCGGCTCGAGCGCGGGCACGTCGGCATCGGCGCGGGGCACGTCGCCGACGACGGCGACGCTGCCCTGCAGCTCGACGCCGCGCAGCTCGCCGTAGGCCTCGCCCGCGTCGACCACGGCCGCGGCGCGGGGGTCCCTGAGCAGGTCGCTCCATCGCTGCGAGCGGACCAGCGAGGACATCCAGAGGGCGCCGCCCGACCAGACGAACCAGATCGGCGTGATGTGCGGGCCCGCCTCCCCGGTGGTGGCGAGGCGAGCGGTGCGCGCGCCGGCGAGAAAATCGTCCAGCTCATCCTTCGACATCGCGATCGGGCGGCGCCGTCGCTGGGGCCGGAGCTCTCCGCCGGAGAAGTCCACCGATCTAGCGCGAGCGGCGCGCGGCGAGCATCGCCGGGATCGCGTCCCGGGCGGCCGGCGTGGTCAGACAGAGGACCTGAGTCCGGTCCTCGGTGACGATCGCGCTGCGCAGGTCGGGGGCGTCGAGGTTCGACCACATCACCTGCTTGGTCATCTCGACCCCGAAGCGGTCGTTCGCGACGATCGCCTCGGCGATCTCGAGCGCCGCCGCGACCACCTCGCCGTCGGGCACGACGCGGAGCACGAGGCCGGCGCGCGCCGCCTCCTCGGCGTCGATCAGGCGGCCGGTGAGCATCATCTCGAAGGCGAGCGTCGGGCCGACGATCCGCGGCAGCAGATAGCTGACCCCGACGTCGCAGCCGGAGATGCCGAGTTTCACGAAGGCCGCGTTGAAGCGGGCCGAGGCGCCGCAGACGCGGGTGTCGGCGGCCAGGGCCATCGCCATCCCGCCGCCGGCGGCGGGCCCGTTGACGGCCGCGATCACCGGCAGCCGCAGCTCCTTGATCCGGGCGATCAGGCCCGAGAAGGCGATCTGGTTCACCATCAGGTCGTCGACGTCGCCGGCGGCGGCCTCGGCGGTCAGCTCGTCCAGGTCGTGCCCGGAGCTGAAGCCGCGCCCGGCCCCGGTCAAGATCACCACCCGGGCCCGGCCCTCCGCCTCGAGCCCGGCCAGCGTCTCGCCGAGGCCGCTGACCAGGGCCCGACTCATCGAGTTCAGCGACTCGGGGCGGTTCAGGGTGACGAGGGCGATCTCCTCGCCCTCCCAGCTCAGCTCGACCTCGCTCATCCGTCCTTCTCCTTCCTCAGTTGATCCATCAGCGGCGCCCAGCGCTCCATGTCGGCACCGTCCGGCAGCGCCAGGGTGAGGCGCGTCGCGAGGTCCCCGTAGCGGCGACCCAGCTCGGCCACCACCTCCTCCGGCGTGCCGACCACGGCGAACGCCTCGAGCACCTCGTCGGGGACGACGCTGCCCAGCTCTTCCCAGCGGCCGCTCTTCGTCATCGAGTTGAGGCGGTCGCCCAGCTCCTCCCAGCCGTGCAGCTCGAGCACCGGTCGGTAGGCGGGCGTCGAGCCGTAGAAGCCGATCTGATCCTTGATCGCGGCGACCGCCGCCGCCAGGTCGCTCCCCGCTTCGGCGATCGCGACGAAGCCCGGCGCGACGAGCTCGAACCGCTCCCCCTCCCGCCCCGCCCGGGCGCGGCCGCGCTCGACCAGGGGCAAGGTGACCTCGCGCACGTAGCGCTCGGTCGAGAAGGCGTGGCAGATCAGCCCGTCGGCGACCTCGCCGGCGACCTCGGTCATCCGCGGCCCCACCGCCGCCAGGTAGACGTCGGGCGGGCCGAACGGGTTGGGCCCGGGGTCGAAGAACGGCGTCATCAGCGTGTGCTCGTAGAACTCGCCGGAGAAGTCGAGCGGGGTGCCGCCGTCCCAGCTCGCCCAGATCGCCCGCAGGGCGAGGACGAACTCGCGCATGCGCGCCGCCGGGCTGCTCCAGGGCATCGAGAAGCGCCGCGTCACATGGGCCTTGATCTGGGAGCCGAGGCCGAGCGAGAAGCGGCCGCCGCTCGCCGCCTGCAGGTCGTTCGCCTGCAGGGCGACGGTCATCGGGTTGCGGGCGAAGGCGATCGTGACGGCGGTGCCGATCCCGATCCGCTCGGTCCGCTCGGCCGCCACCGCCGAGGCGAGGGGCGGGTCGACCTTCGTCTCGGTCACCCACCAGCCGTCGTACCCGCGCCGCTCGGCCTCGCGCGCCGATTCGCCCGCCTCGTCGAGGCGCGAGAAGGAGCCGGTGAAGTCGACCTTCATCGCCCCGACCGGACCAGGTCGCGGCCGATGATCTCCTTCATGATCTCGTTCGCGCCGCCGTAGATGCGGCTGACCCGGGCGTCGGCCCAGGCCCGCGAGATCGGGTACTCGAGCATGTAGCCGTAGCCGCCGTGCAGCTGCAGGCAGCGGTCGGCGACGCGCCCCTGCAGCTCGGTCGCCTGCAGCTTGGCGATCGCCGCGTCGACGGCGGTCAGCTCACCCGCGTTCAGCGCGATCAGGCAGCTGTCGACGAAGCTCTGGTTCACCTCGATCTCGGCGGCCGCCTCGGCGAGCGTGAAGCGGGCGCTCTGCAGGTCGGCGATCCGGCCGCCGAAGGCGCGCCGATCGCGGGTGTATTCGAGGGTCGTGGCCAGCGCGCCGCGGGCGGCGGCCACCGCCGAGACCGCGATCGAGATCCGCTCCTGGGCCAGGTTGCCGGTCAGCTGAGCGAAGCCCGCCCCCTCAGGGCCGAGCCGGTTGGCGACCGGGACCCGCACCTGGTCAAAGAAGAGCTCGGCGGTGTCCTGGGAGTGGATGCCGACCTTCTCCAGGTTGCGGCCGCGCTCGAAGCCCGGCATCCCCCGTTCGACCACGAGCAGGCTGAGCCCGCGATGGGCGTCGGCCCGGTCGGTGCGGACCGCGACGATCACCAGGTCGGCGTTGATGCCGTTGGTGATGAAGGTCTTCGAGCCGTCGACCACGTACTCGTCGCCGTCGCGCACCGCGGACGTGGCGATCGCGGCGAGGTCCGAGCCGGTTCCGGGCTCGGTCATCGCGATCGCCGCCAGCAGCCCGCCGTCGACCAGGCCGGGCAGCCACCGCCGCTGCTGCTCGGCGTCGCCGTAGGCGAGGAAGTAGGGCAGGCAGACGTCGTTGTGGACGGTCACCCCGGAGCCGAAGCCGGTCAGTCCCAGCCGGAAGATCTCCTCGGCGAGGATCGCGTTGAAGCGGAGGTCGTCGACCCCGGCCCCACCCAGCTCCTCGGGCACCTGCGGGGCGAGGTAGCCGCGCTCGCCGACGTCGCGGAAGACCTCGCGAGGGATGATCCCGGCCCGCTCCCACTCCGGATAGTGGGGCGCGATCTCGGCCTCCAGGTAGCGCCGCACCGCGGCGCGGAAGTCTTCGTGCTCGGGCTGGAAGATTCGACGCCTCAACCCGGACCGACCCCTCAGAGGGAGAGACCGCCGTCGACGACCAGGGTCTGCCCGGTCACGTAGGAGCCCTCGCAGGCGAGGAAGCGGACCGCCAGCGCGATCTCCTCCGGGGTGCCGGGGCGGCGCAGCGAGGTGCGGGACAGCATCCGTTCGCGCGCCCGCTCCGGAACCTCGCCGGTCATGTCGGTCTCGACGAAGCCGGGGGCCACCGCGTTGACCGTGACGCCGTCGCGACCGCCCTCCTTCGAGATCGACTTGACGAAGCCGAGGAGGCCCGCCTTGGCCGCCGCGTAGGCGCCGTCGCCGGGGAACCCGATCAGGCCGATCGCCGAGCTGACGACGATCACCCGCCCGAAGCCGGCCTCCTTCATCCGCGGCAGCGCCGCCCGCACCAGGTGGTAGGCGCCGGTCAGGGATGTGTCGACCACCAGCGACCAGTCGGCGGGGGCGAGCCGGTCGATCGGGCCGCCGCGCCAGACCCCGGCGTTGACGACCAGCACGTCGAGGCCGCCGTGGCGCGCCGTGACCTCGTCGACCATCTTCGACACCGCCTCGCCGTCGGCGACATCGGCCTGCCAGGCGCTGGCCCCTTCGCCGAGGTCCGCCAGGACCGCCTCGGCGGCGGCGCGATCGCTGCGGTAGTTGACCGCGACGTCGGCACCGGCCGCGTTCAGCTCGCGGCTGATCGCCGCGCCGATCCCGCGCGAGCCGCCGGTGACGAGCGCGGTGCGACCCGCCAACGGCGCGCTGCGGTCGACTGCCTGCGCCGACTCCATCAGTGCATCCCCTGGCCGCCGGTCACGTTGATCGCCGCCCCGTTGATGCCGGCCGCTGCGTCGGAGCAGAGGTAGGCGATCGTGTCGGCGACCTCCTGGGGCTCGATCAGCCGGCCGATCGGGTTGGCGCGCCGGGCTCGCTCGCGGACCTGCTCGACGCTGATGCCGCGCTGCTCGGCCATCGTCTCCCAGACCCCGGCGGGCTCGTCGAGGAGCGGCGTCTCGACGGTGCCGGGGCAGACCGCGTTGACGGTGATGCCGCGGACGCCCACCTCGGCCGCCGCCGACTGGGTGAGCCCGATCACCGCGAACTTGGCGGCCGCGTAGGCGCTGAAGTGGGCCGGGGCGCTCTTGCCCGCATGGGAGGAGACGTTGACGATCCGGCCGCCGGCCTGATCGCTTTCCGCCATCCGCCGCAGCGCCGCGCGCACCCCGAAGAAGCTGCCGTCGGCGTTGACGGCCATCGCCTTCGCCCACCCCTCGTCGGTGACATCGGCCAACGGGCCGGTGCCGGCGACGGCGCCTGCGTTGTTGATCCAGGCGCCGATCTCGCCGAAGCGGCCGATCGCGAAGTCGGCGAGTTCCTCGACCTGGCTCGACCTGGTGACGTCGGCGGCGAAGGTCGCCACCTCGGTGCCACCGGGCAGGCCTTCGAGCGCCATCCCGTCGAGGCTCAGATCGGAGAGAAGAACCGGCCACCCGTCGCGACTCAGGGCCCGCGCCGTGGCGAAACCGATCCCGGTCGGGCGTCCGGCGCCGGTCACAACTGCGACTCCCCTCACTGCGTCCCTCTCCTCCTCCACTTTGCCCGGGGCCGTATATACCGACCTGTCGGTACACTACTGGAATAGGCAAGACCTCAGACGTACCGTGTGCACGCACCCTTGTGTACCGACCCGTCTGTACATTAGGCTGGCCGGGGATGAGCTCGGCGGGAGAGACGAAAGCGAAACGGCTGGCGGGGCCGGTCCAGAGAAAACGCATTCTCCGGGCTGCCGCGGACCTGTTCGCCGAACAGGGCTACCACGGCACGGGCATCGAGGAACTTTCCCAGAAGGTCGAACTCGGCCGCGGCGCCCTATATCACCACATCGGCAGCAAGGAAAAAGTCCTCGCCGAGATCTGCCGGATCAGCGTCAGCGAAATGATCGCGATCGGCGAAAAGATCAAGGACGGCCCCGGCGGCGCCGAGGAGCGCTTCCGCAAGCTCGCGGCGGAGCTGATGCGGAACATCGCCGGCAGCATCCCCGAGTGGACCGTCTTCTTCCGCGACTACATCGCGCTCAGCGGTCCCCAGCAGAAAGAGATACTGGGCCTGCGGCGAGACTTCGAGCAGATCGTCAAGGACATCGTCGACGAGGGGATGGAGAGCGGCGAGCTGCGGCGCCTCGATCCGATCGCGATCAAAGGCCTGCTCGGCCAGTTCAACTACTCCTACCTCTGGGTGCGCTCCTCAGGGCGCCTCGCCCCCGAGGAGATCGCGGAGATCTTCTGCGACTCGACCTTCCTCGGGCTGCGGGCCTAGAGGTCGACTCCAGGCGCGGCCTGCCTGACGGCGCCCGTCCGAGGTGCGTCCCGGGCGTCTCGTCACCGGGCCCAAGGAGACAGCCACGACCGTGCACTTGACCACACCCTGGTGTGGTCAAGTGCACGGTCGTGGTGGGCCTGATGAGGAAGACGCACGGAACCGTGGACTTGCCGGGTCTTCGTCACGGATCACAGGCCTTCGTGGAGGAACACGCGCCTCTCTTCCCGGGGCACGCCGATCCCCCCGCCCTCTCCCCGAACCCTCGGCCGTCCCGGCCACGGCCACACCCTGCGAGGGTCGTGGCCGGGACGGCCGCGTCCCTTACCCCTCGGGCGACAGCTCAGGCGACGGCCTCGACGATCGCCTGCCGCACCCGCTCGGCGTCGGGCAGCCAGGCCCGCTCGAGCGAGGGGGCGTAGGGCGCCGGGGCGTAGGCGGCGCCGACCCGGCGGATCGGCGCGTCGAGGTCCCAGAAGCCGGCATCGGCAGCGAGGGCGGCGATCTCGGCGCCGATCCCGAAGTCGGTGACCGCCTCGTGGGCGATCACCAGCCGGTTGGTCTTGGCCAATGAATCGAGCACGGTGTCGCGGTCGAGCGGCGAGACGGTGCGGAGATCGATCACCTCCGTCTCGATGCCGTCCTTGGCCGCCTCCTCGGCCGCCGCGAGGGCGACCTGGACCATCCGGGAGACCGCCACCACGGTCACGTCGCCACCCTCGCGGACGACCTTCGCCTTGCCGATCGGCACGCGGTGCCCGGCCGGCGCCTTCGCGCCCTTGGCGCCGTAGAGGATGCGGTTCTCGATCACGATCACCGGGTTCGGGTCGTCGACCGCGCTGCGCAACAGGCCGTAGGCGTCGGCGGGCGTCGAGGGCATCAGCACGGTCAGGCCGGGGATGTGGGCGAGCAGCGCCTCGAGGCTCTGCGAGTGCTGGGCGCCCGAGGAGCGGCCGGCGCCGAACTGGGTGCGGATCGTCAGCCCGGTCCGCGCGCCGCCGCCGGTCATGTAACGGAGCTTCGCGGCCTGGTTGAAGATCTGGTCGAAGCAGACGCCGATGAAGTCGAGGTACATCACCTCGACGATCGGGCGCATCCCCGACATTGCCGCGCCGAGGCCGAGGCCGACGATCGCCGACTCGGCGATCGGCATGTCGAGCAGGCGCCCGGGGAACTCGGTGTAGAGGCCTTTGGAGGCGTTGAAGACGCCGCCGCCGCGACCGACGTCGATGCCCGCCAGGAAGACGGACTCGTCGTCGGCGAGCGCGTCGTGGAGCGCGTCGCGGATCGCCCGGATGGTGCGGATCTCCTCCTCGCCCACGACCTCGGCCTCCGGCGGCGCCGGCGGCCGCGGCACGATCACGTCGTCGAGCAGCTCGCCGGCGTCGGGTTCCGGTTCGAGCCGGGCGGCGGCCACCGCGTCGGCGATCTCCCGCTCGACGTCGGCGCGGATCTGCTCGAGCCGATCGTCGGTCAGGCCGAGCTCCACGAGTCGGCCCTCGGCGAGGCGCAGCGGGTCCCGCTCGGCCCATTCGCGGTCCCGCTCGGGATCGCGATATTCCTCGGCATCGCCCTCGTAGTGCCCGCGCATGCGGAGCGTCAGGGCCTCGAGCAGGATCGGCCCGGAGCCGGCCCGCAGATCGGCGACGAGTCGTTCGGCGGTGGCGGCGACGGCATCGACGTCGTTGCCGTCCACCCGCTCGTAGCGGATCCCGTAGCCGGCCGCCCGGCGCTCGATCGGGACCGCCGCATCGGTCGTGGTGCTGGTGAACTCCGCGTACTGGTTGTTCTCGCAGACGAAGAGGAGGGGGAGCTCGAGAAGACAGGCGGTGGTGACCGCCTCGTGGAAGGCGCCCTGCCCGAGCGCGCCGTCGCCGAAATAGGCCACCGCGACGTCGCCCGCCTCACGCATCTTCGCCGCCTGGGCTGCACCGCAGGCGATCGGCAGCCCGGCGCCGACGATGCCGTTGGCGCCGAAGATGCCCAGCGACACGTCGGCGATGTGCATCGATCCGCCGCGCCCGGCGCAGGTGCCGCCACGGCGCCCCATCAGCTCGGAGAACATGCCCCCCACGTCGGCGCCCTTGGCGAGCACGTGGCCATGGCCGCGATGGTTGGAGGTGATCACGTCCTCGTCGCGGAGCGGCCAGGAGATGCCGACCGGGACCGCCTCCTGCCCGATCGAGAGATGCAGGAACCCCGGGATCTCGCCGCCCCGGAACATTTCCGCCGCGGTCTCCTCGAAGCGGCGGATCCTCGACATGTCCCGGTACATCGCGGCGAGCGCCTCGACGCCGAGCTGCGGCTCTGCCGGAACTTCGGTTGATCTGCTCACGCGAGCTGCATCCTTCCTGTACCGAGCGATCGGTACAATAGCTTAGTCGGCAAGCGTCGCCGCCAGACGCAATGACTCGACGACCTCCTCCTCGCTGGCCCGGAACGGGATCAGGTTCAGGATCGGCGTGGCCCCGCCGTACTCGAAGCGGGAAAGCTGCGCACGGCATTCATCGGGCGTCCCGGCGAGGCAGAAATGCTCGACCATCTCATCGCTGACCAGCTTCTCGGCGGCGTCCATCTCGCGTTCGCGTACCAGCTCGGCGATCTTCTCCACGATCTCGCCGTATCCCTCGCTCTCGTAGACCCGCTGGTAGTGCGCGTATTGGGCGACGTAGACGAGGCTGCGCCTGGCCTGACGCCGGGCGACCTCGGGGTCGGGGTCGACACAGCAGGTGAGCGAGAACCAGATGTCGATCTCCTCCGGGTCGCGGCCGCTGCGCGCGGCCCCGGCCGCCAGGCGCTCGCGCGTCGCGGCCATGTACTGATCAGAGTGAAGAGATCCGATCACGATGCCGTCGCCGAGCTCACCCGCCAGTTCCTGCATCTTCGGCCCGACCGCGGCGAGATTGATCTTCAGGTCGACCGGCTCGGCGGTGAACGGGAGTTTGTATTTGCGGGTCCGCAGCAGCTCGCCGTCGTAGCTGAACGGTCCCTCCTCCGGCGAGCGCAGGACGCCACGGACGATCTCGATGAACTCGCGGGCGCGGCGCAGCGGCCGCGACGGATCGACACCGAACCAGCGTTCGACGACGAAGCCGGCGCCGAGGCCGAGGCCGAGCGCGAATCGCCCCCCGCACACCTCCTGCAGCTGCGCCGCCTGCTGGGCGACCACGACCGGGTTGACCGGGAAGATCTGCGAGACGGCGGTGCCCACCCCGATCCGCCGGGTGCCAAGGCCGATCGCGGTGATGGGGACGACGGGCTCGCGCCAGGCCTCACCGAGCCAGATCCGCTCGAAGCCGTGGGCCTCGAACTCACGTGCCAGCTCGACCATCTCGACGATCGGGGTCTCCGAGAGGATCAGCGAGGCGGTCAGCGGTCGGCCGCTCATCGTGCCCTCCCGGACGCTGTCTCGGCACTGTGGTCCCAGGCGCTCTCGGGACTGGCCGCGGCGCGGATCGAGACCCGGTCCGGCTTGCCGTTTGCGAGCTTCGGCAGTTCGCCTTCGATCACCTCTATATAGCGGGGCGCCTTCCAGGCGGCCAACTGCTCGCGGCAATAGGCATCGAGTTCGGCCGCGCCGAGCGTCGACCCCGGCTGTCGCGAGACGGTCGCGTGGACCTCTTCGGTGTAGATCGGGTCACTGACCCCGACCACGACGCATTCGGCAACCTCGGGGTGCTCGATCATCGTGCCCTCGACCTCCTCCCCGGAGATGTTCTCCCCGGCTCGCTTGATCACATTCTTGATCCGGCCGTGGAAGTAGACGCCCCCTTCGCCGTCGCCGGCGCAGAGGTCGCCGGTCTTCACCCAGCCGTCCTCGAGCGACGCCGCTGTCGCCTCGGGGTTCCGGTAGTACTCGAGCATTCCGTGCGGGTGCCGATACCAGAGTTCGCCGAGCTCCATCGGCGCCGCCTCGGTGCCGTCGGGATTGACGATCCTCACCTCGGATTCGGCCGGCATCGGGGTGCCGACGAACTTGTCCGGATGAAGGTCGGCGCCCGGCTTGCTGATCGTTCCCAGGCCTGAGATCTCGGTCATCGCCCAGATCGTCACCACATCGACCCCGAAGCGCCGACAGAAGTCCTCGGGCCGAAAGTGGGAAGCCAGCACACGCAAGGTATGGTCGCGGTCGCGGTGGTCCGGTGGCGAGCTCATCAGGATCGCCATCTGGGCCGGCATGACGATCCCGACCGTGGCACCGTTGGCCCGCACCTGGTCCCAAAATTCGCTGCGACTGAACTTCGGCACCAGGGTGAGGCGCGCACCGGCGGCGATCGCCGGTCCGACCAGTTGGTGGAAGCCGGCGGTGTGGAAGAGCGGGATCGTGCAGAGATAGTTCTCCCCCGCACCCACTCCGAGCCGAGCGGCGATGGCCCGACCGGCGGTCGGGAACCCGGCGTGTGGCTGCACCACCCCCTTCGGCTTGCCCGTGCTGCCGGACGTGTACATGATCGCCATCGGATCGAGCGGGCCGAGCTCGGGCCGCGGTGGAGGCTCCGAGGAGCAGGGCGGCACCTGAGCGGGATCGTCGACGACCAGTGACGCTTCGCTGTGCTCGACGACGTAGGAGATCTCCGCCGGCGTCAGCGTGTCGATCATCGGCACCATCACCGCTCCCAGCTTCAGCAGCCCCAGCTCGAACCGCAGCAGGTCACGTCCGCTCGGCAGAACCAACCCGACATGGTCGCCGGGTTCGACGCCGGCGGCGAGGAAGCCGTTGGCGGCTTCGTTGACGACGGCGTCGAACGAGGCGAAGGTCTCGGTCACACCTTCGAAGAGGAGAAATGGCGCATCCGGGGTGGTGGCCACACGCTCGTCCCAGAAATCACCGACCGTCTGCGCCATGTGAATGTCGGCGTCGGTCACCGGCCCACCTGTGTCACGTCGACCCGAACGTCCCAGACCGGGGGATCCTCACGCAGTGTCAACTCGTTGTCGAAGAGGACGCCACAGTTCGGGCAGCAGTAGCTCCGATAGACCAGGTCGACATCGAGCTCCTCACTCGGATCGACGAACAGGGTCGCGTCGATCTCGGTCAGTTGGCCGTCGTAGCGGGCCGCGTGATCCTTGTAGTTGTCCTGCGCCGGCCCCAGGGCCGTCGAGCAACGCCTGCAGCACGTGACGAGATCCTCGCCCATGCGCTCGACTCGAAGCTGGTCGGCGATCTCGATGATCGGCGTCCGCGCATCGTCCTTTCCCGGAAAGGGCGGCGGCAGGGTCGAACGTCGAATCCGCTGCGAGCGCAGCTCTGCCCGGAGGGCGTCGGTGGCTCCTGGCTCGGGGGCACCGTCGGCGTCGAGCACGACCCCGTAGATCTCGCTTGCCGTCCGGGCGCTGATCTCCCCCGCCGCCAGATCGACGGCAACACTGTGCGGATCGCGCTCGAGCGGGTCGCCGTATCCGCCACCGCCGCAAAGGATCTGCTCGCTGACATCGGTGGCGAGCAGGCGCAGGCCACCGGTCTTTGCCGGCAGAGCCCGGGCCCTTCCGCCGAGATCCCTGATGTCTTCGGGTGAACACGGGATCTCACCATCGGCGAAACGGTCCAGGACATCAGAATCCTCGACCGAGTAGAAGAGGCCAAGGACACCGGGATGACCGCCACTGACTCCCGAACAGGTAGGGGTGCTCGAGGTCACGGAGAGCGCGGAGTAATGCTGGTCGTCCGTCCCGTGGCCGGCCAGTGCGAAGGCGATGCCGTTGCCTCCTCGATACTTCCCATGCCCACAGTTGCGAGCCGAGCGACGGTACAGATAGAGAACCGGCGCGTACTGCTCCGTCGTCTCGCAGTCGGGTATCTCGGACTTGGGCCAGAACGTGGTCCCACCTTGATCGATCCCGTCACGGGTGGCGAAGGCGCCCAGGCCACCCGCTGTGTGGTCGAGCGTGACGGAGGCGAACGGCCCGCCCCACTGGTCGGTGCCGTGGTGGGCGATCAGGCTGAGCGCCGACAGGACGGAGGTAGCCATCAGATGCTGCCGCTGACCGGGATCTGGGTACAGCATCTTGCCGATCACCTTCTCCGCCTGGAAGATCGAGAGGATCTGCGCATGCAGCGTCGAGAAGGCGCCATTGCGATCCACCGTGGTGATCGTCCCGATCTCGGCGTCGAAGTGGGACCGCCGCATCACCCCCGCGGCGCACAGCTTGTGATCGTGGGCCAGGGTATGGGTCAGCGAGCAACCGATCGCCGAGCGCCACTGGCCGAAGCCACAATTGAATGCCGCGATCTGGGGGTCGGTTCCGTGATTGTCGAAGAAAAGCTCGTCGCCGCGCTTCTCGAGACTGAGAACGGTCTTGTGGACCCCTCGATCTCCGGGGAACGCACCTCCGCAGTAGACGACATCGCTCCAGCGTCCGTCCGGGACGCTGAGCAGCCTCTCCGACACGGCCCGCTCGGTGTCGTCGATCAGCTTGTGCATCGTCGACTTGACGATCGCGGGCGAGTAAGCCTGGAGCAACTCCTCGATCCTCATCCGGGCACGACCTACCCCGGCCAGCTGTGAACGCAGCTCGAGCGCCAGCAGATGGGGTATCCGCGAGAAACGGAGAAAGGTGTCCTCGACGTCGGCGCGGATCCCATCCCGATCAGCGATCTTGACGGCACGCAACATCGGCGGATCCCAGAAGATGTCCTCGGCCTGGAAGCAGAAGCTTCCCGCCTCGATGCCGCCGACATCGCGTGCGTGACAGGCGTTGTAGACCCAGCAGAAGAGCTCGTCGCCGACGAAGACCGGGGCGTAGATGCCGACGTCCATCTGATGCGAGCCCGCGATCAAGCAATCGTTGATGATGAAAACGTCCCCTGGGTTGATCCCCGGACTCTTGGTCCGGTTCTCCAGCGTGTACTTGACCGTGAACTCCGCCGCCCCGCCGAAGTACTGGACGTACGGTGCGAACAGGAACGGCTCCCCGGTCTCCGTGGTGATCGACGTGTTGAAGTCGTAGTTCTCGACGACCACGGGCGAGCCGGAGACCCGGTGGATCGTGTCCGCATGCTCCTCGTTGATGTTCCAGAGCTTGGTGCTCAGCACCTCGAAGGTGATCGGGTCAAGTTCCTCTTGCGCCAACTCGGTATGGAGCTTCAGCCCCTCGGGTGGTGTGAAATCAGCCGCCGGCTTATAGGGGTAGTCCTTGCCGTCCCAGGTCGATTCGATAGTGGAGGTCATCGCTTCTCCTGTCAGTCGAAGGTCAGGACGAGGTTTTGGTGGGCGTCGGACCGCAGCCGATCGCCGGGTCTGACGACGACGGTCGTGTCGGGCAGCTCGATCACCGCCGGACCGTCGATCGCACCGGTGACTTCTTCGTAGATCGGCGTCTCCACGTATTCGCCCAGCTCGCGCCAATAGACGCTCCGCGTCTCGCGCTGCCGACGGCCATCCCCGGAGAGCGTCGCCGCCAGCTCAGGCCGCGGCAGGCTCCCGCTCGCGTACATGCGCAGGCGAATGAGCTCGATCCCCGCCGGGGCATATCCGGAGTCCTTGCCGAAGCGCCGTTCGTAGGTCCCTTCGAAGCGAGCGACCAGGTCGTCACCGGAGTCACCGGCATCGAAGGGAACCTCGACATCGAAGACCTGGGCGCCGTACTTCATCGACACCAGGCGCGCGAGGGAAACATCACGGCGATCGAAACCCTCGGCTCCGAGCTGGTCGAACGCCTGCTCTTCCAGCCGGGCGAAACCTGCGTTGATCTCCTCGAGGTCGAACGGCGCCGGCAATCGGGCCGCCCTGTCGTAGACGTGCATGACGTCGCCGCTGATCGTGCCCAGCGCCGAGAGCACCGAGGCGATGTTGCCCACGGGCACGACGACCGCGGAGACGCCGAGCGATCGCGAGAACGAAGATGCGTGTGCACCGGCGGCGCCGCCGAAGGAGAAGACCGCGAACTCACGCGGGTCATGACCGCGGTACACGGTCATGCGCCGGATCTTCTCGGCCATCAGATTGTCGACGATCTCGATGATCCCGGCCGCCGTCTTCTCCATGTCGAGCCCGATCCGCTCGCCGAGGGCGGAGACCGCGGCGCAGGACGCGTCGCGGTCGAGCGTGCGGCGGCCGTGCAGGAAGCGCTCCGGGTTGATCACGCCGAGAACGACGTTGGCGTCGGTGACGGTCGGCTCGGTGCCACCGTTTCGGTAGCAGACCGGGCCTGGATCGGCACCGGCGCTCTGGGGACCGACCTTCATCGTCCCGCTCGCCGGATCGATCCAGGCGATCGATCCACCGCCCGCACCGATCGACTCGACGTCGAGCATCGGCAGGTACATCTCGTAGCGGTCGAGGTTGGTGCTCTCGCGGGTGAGAGGCGCGTTGCCGTCGATCACCGCCACGTCGAAGGTGGTGCCGCCCATGTCGGCGGTGATGATGTTCTGGAACCCGAACTGCTCGCCCAGGTAGTTGGACGCGACGATCCCCGAGACGGGCCCGGAGTCGAGGGTGAACAAGGGTCTGCGCTTGACCTCGGAGACCGGGACCGTGCCACCGATGCACTGGGCGAAAAGAACCGGCCGCTCGTAGCCCTGCTCGCGCGCGCCGTCGGCGATCTGGCCGACGTAGTCGTTCATCAGCGGTCCGACGTAGGAGTTCATGACCGTCGCCACGGTCCGGTAGTACTCACCGACCCGAGGGGCGATGTCGTGCGAGCAGGAGACGAAAAGGTCGGGGGCGATCTCTTCGATCAGGTCGCGGACACGGCACTCATGCTCGGGATGGAGGAAGCTCCAGAGGAACGCGACGGCGATGGTCTCGGCGCCCGCCTCGACCAGCTCTTCGATCGCCGTCCGCGCCTGTTCCTCGACCAACCCGACGACCACCTCACCCTTGCAGTCGACCCGCTCGGAGACCTCGCGGATCAGCTCTGGGGCGACGATCGGGTCGGGCTTCGTCATCCCCGGCAGATACAGAAGATCATCGACGTCGAGCCCTTTGGAACGGCCACCGCCCCTCATCACCAACATCGCGTCGCCGTGCCCACGGGTGGTGATCAAGCCGACCTTGGCGCCTTTACGCTGAACCAGGGCGTTGGTCGCGGCGGTGGTGGCATGGACCAACGTGGTCGCCTGCGAGAGCAGATCGGGGAGACTGAGCCCGAGCGTGCCGGCCGCATCCTCGACCGCACCGAAGAAGCCTTCCGAGAAGTTCGGCGGGGTCGAAGGCGACTTCCCGGTGACGATCTGGCCGTCGGATGTCAGGACGGTGCAATCCGTGAACGTGCCCCCGATGTCCGTACCGATGCTGTAGGTCCGTCGTTTCATCACTCTCCCTTGGCTCGACCGGCCTCAGCGAGGCGCAGCCCGGGGTTCGCGGGCAGGCGAAGCCTTCGCGGTTCCCGGATCGCCGCTCTCACTCTCTCCTCGGGTGCAGATGGTCAAAGCTCTTCCGTACCGTTCGTTCGGTACGGACCCTAAGGTAACCCGCGATCGCTGTCAAGCAGCGCGTTGCGGGGGTCCAGCCCTCGCCGGCGCACCGATGCGGCACCAAAAAGCGCCTTCCCATGCGAAGCAGACGGGCTGCCACCACCCGCCGCGACCGATCCGCGCAGTCGCCGAGGTGCGCGGCAGCGGTCGCCGCAGCGACCGCTCGTGACTGCTTATATACCGATCCGTCGGTACATTATGTGCGGATCACCGATGTATCCGCCATCTCGTACGCCAAGATAATCGCCCATCTCACCCATGTACCGACCCATCCGTACATTCAGGCAAAGATCGTGTCCCGCTCCGTAGCCGGCGAAATCCCCGATGCAAAACGGAGCCGCGTCGCCGGCCCGGTGCAAAGAAAACGCATCCTTCGCGCCGCCGCCGTCCTCTTCGCAAAACAGGGCTACCACGGCACGGGCATAGAGGAGCTCTCTCAAAAGGTCGAACTCGGCCGGGGCGCCCTCTACCACCACATCGGAAATAAGGAACGAGTCCTCGCGGAGATCTGCCGGACAAACGTGAGCGAGATGATCGTCGCCGGCAATGAGATCAAGGACGGCCCCGGGGGCGCCGAGGAGCGGTTTCGCACGCTCGTAGGCAAGCTGATGCGGAACATCGCCGACAACGTCCCCGAGTGGACCGTCTTCTTCCGTGACTACATCGCCCTCAGCGGAACCTGGCTTCGAGAGGTGCTGCGGCTGCGGGGCGACTTCGAGCAGATCGTCCGCGACATCCTCGAAGAAGGGATGAAGAGCGGAGAGCTGCGCGAGCTCGACCCGATCATCGTCAAAGGCGCTCTCGGCCTGTTCAACTACTCATACCTCTGGGTGCGCTCCTCCGGGCGCCTCGCCCCCGAGGAGGTCGCCGAGGTCTTCTGCGATGCGCTCTTCGTCGGCCTTCGCTCGCAGGTCGGCGGACCAGAGCAGCATCCGTAGCTGATCCCCCGAGCCGGCTCGGGCTTTGATGGAGCCGCTCACGCGGCCATGCTTCCCACCGTCGCGACAGTGAGCAGGCTCTTCTCGAAGCGGCCACCGCCCGCCCGCGGCAGCGGCCCGCTGTGGAGCACCCATCCGGTCGGGACCTTGTACGAGGCGAGCCGGTCACGGGCGTATTCGGCGAGCAGCTCCGGCTCGACGTCGCGATCGGGACGGGCGACCACGTGCGCCTCTGTGGCTTCGCCGAGCCGGGCGTCGGGCACCGCGACGAGGGCGATCTCGGCGATCGCCTCGTGCTCGCACAGCGTCGCCTCCACCTCGGCGAGACAGACGTCGAGGCCGCCGCAGCTGATCGTCTCGGCGATCCGTTCGGAGATGACGAGGTGGCCGTCGGACTCCAGGTGGCCGAGGTCGCCGAGCGCCAGCCAGCGCTCCTCGCCGACCGCCCGACAGGCGACTTCCCCCGTCTCGCCCGGGGCGAGGGGCTCGCCGTCGGCCGAGATCGCCGCCAGCTCGAAGCCGATCGCGGCGCGACCGACGCGATCGACGTCCGGGGCGGCATCGGCGGCCTCGAGGACCGCGGCCGTGCCGCCGAGCCCGGCGTGACAGAGCACCTGGACGATCCGGCAGGAGGGCAGGGTCTTCGCCGCGGCCGGCATCACGTCGCCGACCGGCCCCCGCGCCGCGACGCAGATGGTCCGCAGCCGATCGAGGCCGCCGCCGGCCAGTGACTCCGAGCAGGCCAGGATGCGAAGTTGCGACGACGAGAGCAGTGCGTGGGTCGCCCGCGAGAAGACGAGCTCGGCGCGGTAGTCGGCGACGTCGAAGCGCCGTGGCGCGGCCAGGCGGACGACACCCCCGGCCAGCCAGCAGGCGATGCCGAGATCGTAGGCGTCGGCCGCCCAGCTGCGTCCCGGCGCCGACAGATAGACGCTGTCGGCGGTGATCCCGAACTCGTCGATCTGCCCGCGCGCGCCGGCCAGCAGCTCCGCCTCGGTCAGGCTCCAGGCGCGCGGCAGCCCCGCCGCATCGAGCGCGAAGCGGAGCAGCAGGGGCCGCCCGGGGTCGAGCCCGGGGCGAGGCACGGAGCCAGCGTCGGCGGCGAGCAGATCCTCATATGCCTGCACCGGCCGGCCGGCCCGGGTCCAGAGCTCGGCGCCGACGGCGACCGGCTGCGGCATCGGCTCGATCCCCACCAGGTCGCGCGCGACCTCCCATCCCGACCAGTCCGCGAACAGCCAACGGGCCTGCGACTCGCGAAGCTGGAAGTCGACCTCGAGACCCCGCAGGCCGATCTCGATCGGGACGACGACGGCACCGATCTGCGCCGCCGCGAAAAAGATCTCGACGGACTCGACCGAGTTGCGGCAGAGCACCGCGATCCGGTCGCCCGGCACGGCGCCGGCGCTCAGCAGCCCGGCGGCCAGCCGGCCACTGCGCTCCCCGATCTCCCCGTAGCTCGCCTCTCGTTCCTCACCGCGCACGGCGGGCGCCGCAGCGTCTCGTGGGGCGTCGAAGACGGTACCGATCGTCGAACCAGTCACTGTCCCTCCTCTGTCGTCGTCATCCGATTCGAAAGGACTCTGGCATTTCCCAAATGCGACCCGATCCTTCCGTACCGAGCGATCGGTACGAACATAGGCAATGTGTCCGCGTGTGTCAAGAAATATTAAAAAGCAGCAACGATGATTGTTATCCTACGGAATTGGGACCATGTTTGGGGCTACCGAAGTCGTGCCTGGTGAAGGTTTACGATGTGCCGACGATCGAGCGGGAGCCGATCCTTGGCCTGTCAGAGCGATGGGTAGGTCTGCCGGCGGAGTGCTGTCTCTCGGGATCGATGGAGCGCCCGACAGATGAACATGCTTGAGCCAAAACAGGCGCGCAGCCATGCGACGAGACAGCGGCTGCTCGACGCCGCCGTCCAGGTCCTGGTCGAAGAGGGATACGCCGGCATCTCCGCCTCGACGGTCGCCCGGCGGGCGGGCGTCAGCCGTGGCGCCCATCAGCATCACTTCGCCAATCGGCAGACGCTGGTGATCGAGTCGGTCCGCCACATGTCGGCGCGCGAGCTGAACGTCCTGCACGAGCGGATCGGGGGCCTGCCCCAGGGCGAGTCACGGGTCGGCGGCGCGCTCGACTTCATCTTCGAGATGTACAGCGGCACCTTCTTTGCGGCGATCCTCGAGCTCTCCCTCGCGGCGCGCCGCGAGCCCGAGCTGAAAACGACGATCGCCGAGGAGGAGCGCTCGATGTCGCTCACCGTGCAGCGGCTCGGGGTCGAAATCCTCGGCGACGACGCGCTCGAGGACCCCGCCCTCGGCCACCGCTGGACCACGGCGATCGCGACGATCCGCGGGCTCGCGGTGCTGCGCCTGCTGCGGCACTCCCAGGAGACGATCGACCGCCAGTGGCGGCACGCGCGCGGCGAGATCATCGAGAGCCTGATGCGAGAGCACGTCGACGCCGCATCAAGCTGACCGAGACCGACCGAAAAGAGCAGCTGCTCGACGAGCTGGTCGAGTTGTTCCTGGCCGAGGGGTTCCGGCAGTTCACGCTGGCCGACCTGGCCCGCCGCCTGCACTGCTCGAAGACGACCCTCTACGGGCTCGGCCACAGCAAGGAAGGCCTGATCCTGAACGCGCTGCGGCACTTCTTCGCCAGGGCCGGGGAGAGCGTCGACCGTCGCGCCGCCGCCGAGGACGAGGCGGAGGCCCGGATCGTCGCCTACCTGCGGGCCGTCGCCGACGAGCTGCGCCCCGCCTCCCCCCGCTTCGTCGCCGACCTCGCGACCCATCCCGCCGCCCGCGAGATCTACGAGCGCAACACCCGGATCGCCGCCGAACGCGTCTCGGTGATGATCGCCGACGGGGTCGAGCGGGGAAGCTTCCGCGCGATCGACGCCTCCTTCGCGGCCGATCTGATCGCGACGACGATGGCGCGGATACAGGGCGGCGAGGTCGGTCGAGGGACGGGGCTGAGCGACGCCGCGGCCTACGAAGAGCTCGCCGACCTCGTCCTCCACGGCATCGCGACCTGAGCCCGCCGCGGCGGGGCGGCCGTCAGCGGGCGCCGCGGGCGAGGTGCCGGGCGATCACCATGCGCTGGATCTGGTTGGTCCCCTCGAAGATCTGCATCACCTTCGCCTCGCGCATGTGGCGCTCGACCGGGAACTCCTTGGTGTAGCCGGCGCCGCCCAGGACCTGGACCGCGTCGGTGGTCACCTTCATCGCCGCGTCGGTGGCGGTGAGCTTGGCGATCGAGGCCTGGCGCGAGAACGGCAGGCCTCGATCGCGGCGGCGGGCCGCCTCGAGGGTCACCGCGCGCGCCGACTCGACCGCCGCCGCCATGTCGGCGAGCAGGAAGCCGAGGCCCTGGTGCTCGATGATCGGCCTACCGAAGGTCTCGCGTTCCCCGGCGTAGGCGACCGCGGCGTCGAGCGATCCCTGGGCGAGCCCGGTCGCCACGGCGGCGATCCCGAGCCGGCCGGAGTCGAGCGCCTCGAGGGCGATAGAGAGGCCCGCGCCCTCGCCGCCGATGAGTCGCTCGGCGGCGACCTCGACGCCGTCGTAGTCGAGCGTCGCGGTGGTCGAGCCGGTGAGGCCCATCTTGCGCTCCGGCGCCTGGACCGAGAGTCCGGGCGCATCGCCGGGGACGAGGAAGCAGGAGATCCCCCGCGAGCGGTCCTCGGAGGTGCGGGCGAAGAGCGTGTAGAAGTCGGCCTCTCCCCCGTGCGTCACCCAGGCCTTCGAGCCGGTGACGGTATAGGTGTCGCCGTCGCGGACGGCCCGGGTCCGCATCGCCGCCGGATCGGAGCCGGCGTCGACCTCGGAGAGGCAGTAGCCGCCGAGCAGATCCCCGGCCAGCATCTCCTCGAGCCGGCCGTCGCGCTGCTCGTCGGTCCCCCGGACGGCCGGCGCGTAGCAGGACATCACGTGGACGCTGACGCCGACCGCGACGCTGGCCCAGACGGTGGCGATCTCCTCGAGCGCCTGCAGATAGACCTCGTAGGGCTGGCCGGCCCCGCCGAGTGCCTCCGGGTAGGGCATGCCGAGGAAGCCGAGCCCACCGAGGGTGCGGAAGACGTCGCGCGGGAAGGCCGCCTCTTCCTCGGCGGTGGCGACCCGCGGCGCCAGCTCCTCACGGGCCACGGTGCGGGCCAGGCCGACGATCTCCTCGGCCTCGGCCGAGGGGAGGTTGCGTTCGGCGGGCACGGGCGGAGGATACCAGCGGCGGTGCTGTGGTACCGCCTGGAGATCCCGCCGTCAGATGGGCTCGTCGTGGAGATAATCATTCAGCGGGCATGCTTTTTTTGTTAGGCTCGACCGATGGGAAGCGGGGCAACCGAGGGGCGTGAGCTCGAGACCGTCAGCTTCCCGATCGAGCGCTCCAAGCTCCGCGAGCTCGCCCGCACCTTCAAAGACGATGATCCGGTCTGGTACGACGAGGGGGCGGCCGCCGCGGCGGGCTTCGACGCGGTGCCCCTGCCGCCGACCGCCACCGTCCTCGCCGACCACTGGCGCGAGCGGGGGGCGACCTTCCACGTCGAGGCGGCCGGCCTCGACCTCTCCCGCGTGCTGCACGGCGAGGTCAGCTGGGAATTCCTGCGGCCGCTGCGGATCGGCGACGAGCTGACCGCCACCTCGACCCTGGTCGGCGACGAGCGCCGCAGCGGCAAACGCGGCGGCGAGATGCGCCTGGTCACGGTCGAGACCGCCTACGCGACCGCTGCCGGCGAGGTCGTCGCCCGCCGTCGCGACACGCTGATCGAGACGGCGCCGAGATGAGCAGCGCCGGGTCCATGCCGCTGCCGGTCGCCCCGCAGCCGCTGCGCGAGGGCGACGCGATGGAGACGGTCGTCACCGAGCCCTTCACCCGCACCGACTTCGTCCGTTACGCCGGGTCCGGCGGTGACTTCCACCCGATCCACCACGACGAGGAGTTCGCCCGCGCCGCCGGGATGCCGACCGTGTTCGGGATGGGGATGCTGCACGCCGGCATGCTCGGCGTGGCGCTCGCCCACTGGGTCGGCCCCGACAACATCCGCTCCTTCGGCACCCGCTTCACCGGCCAGGTCTGGCCCGGCGACGTCCTCACCTTCGACGCCCAGGTCGTCGACGTCACCGACGGCCTGGCGACGATCGAGCTCTCGGCCGTCTCGCAGAAGGACGAACCGGTCCTGAAGGCGACCGCCACCGCCGTCGTCGTCGCCTAAACCCGAGCGATCTCAGGCTCACGCCGTCGACCGGCGGGCTCGCGCTGTGGCTTTTCCGTCCATACGACGGGTTTCCCACAGCGCGCGATGGCGAGGGTCAGTCGGCGAGGGTTGCGGCGAGGCGGAGGGACTCGACGACCTCCTCCTCCGAGGCCCGGAAGGGGACCAGGTGGAGGATCGGGGTCGCGCCGCCGTACTCGAAGCGGGGCAGCTGGGCGCGGCATTCGGCCGGGGTGCCGGCGAGGCAGAAGCGCTCGACCATCTCGTCGCTGACCAGGGTCTCGGCGGCGTCCATCTCGCGTTCGCGGACGAGAGCCGCGATCCGCTGGACCACCTCGCCGAAGCCCTCGCTCTCGTAGACGCGCTGGTAGTGGGAATACTGGGCGACGTAGACGAGGCTGCGGCGAGCCTGCCGGCGGGCCGCCTCCGCGTCATGGTCGACGCAGCAGGTCAGCGAGAAGGAGATGTCGACGTCCGCGGGGTCGCGATCGGCGCGTTCGGCCCCGGCCGCGAGGCGCTCGCGGGTGGCCGCCATGTACTGCTCGGAGTGCAGGCCGCCGACCACGATCCCGTCGGCGATCTCCCCGGCCAGCTCCTGCATCTTCGGCCCGACCGCGGCGAGGTTGAGCTTCACCTCGACCGGCTCGGTGACAAAGGGGAGCGTGTATTTGCGGGTGCTCAGCAGCTCGCCTTCGTAGGTGAAGGGGCCGTCGGCGGGCGAGCGCAGGACGCCGCGGACGATCTCGAGGAACTCGCGGGCGCGGCGCAGCGGCCGCGCGGGGTCGACGCCGAACCAGCGTTCGACGACGAAGGCGGCGCCGAGGCCGAGGCCGAGCGAGAAGCGGCCGCCGGCGAGCTCCTGGAGCTGGGCCGCCTGCTGGGCGACGATCACCGGGTTGACCGGGAAGATCTGGGCGACCGCGGTGCCGACGCCGATCCGCTCGGTGCCGAGGGTGATCGCGGTCAGCGGCACGACCGGCTCGCGCCAGGCCTCGCCGAACCAGACCCCCTCGAAGCCGTGCGCCTCGAACTCCTGCGCCAGCTCGACCATCGCGGCGATCGGGGTGCGGGAGACGATCAGCGAGGCGGTCAGCGCCCGGCCGCTCATCGCCCGCCTCCGAGCGAGGTCGCGGCGGTGTGGTCCCAGGCGGTCTCCGGTGAGGCCGCGGCGCGGATCGCCAGCCGGTCCGGCTTGCCGTTGGCCAGCTTCGGCAGCTCGCCGTCGGCCAGGGCGATGTAGCGGGGCGCCTTCCAGGCCGCCAGCTGCGCCCGGCAGTGGGCGTCGAGCGCGGCGGCGTCGACGGTCGCGCCGGGCCGCAGCGAGACGGTCGCGTGGACCTCTTCGGTGTAGATCGGGTCGCTGACCCCGACCACGACGCATTCGGCCACCTCGGGATGGGCGATCAGCGTCGCCTCCACCTCCTCGCCGGACACGTTCTCCCCGGCCCGCTTGATCACGTTCTTGATCCGCCCGTGGAAGTAGACGCCCCCCGCCCCGTCGATGGCGCAGAGATCGCCGGTCCGCACCCAGCCGTCGACCAGCGTCGCCGCCGTCGCCTCCGGGTTGCGGTAGTAGGCGAGCATCGCGTGCGGATGGCGGTAGCAGAGCTCGCCGAGCTCGCCCGGCGCCACCTCCTCACCGTCGGGCGCGATCACCTTCACCTCGGCCTCGGGCGGCATCGGCGTGCCGATGTATTTCTCCACGTGGCGCGCGGCGCCGGGCTCGCTGACCGTGCCCATGCCGGAGACCTCGGTCATCGCCCAGATCGTCACCACGTCGACCCCGAAGCGCTCGCAGAACTCCTCGGGCCGGATGTGGCTGGCGACCAGCCGCAGCGGGTGGTCGCGGTCGCGCGGGTCGGGCGGCGAGGTCATCAGGATCGCCAGCTGCGCGGGCATCAGGATCCCGACCGTGGCGCCCGTGGCGCGGACCTGATCCCAGAATTCGCCGCGGCTGAACTTCGGCACGACCGTGAGGCGCGCGCCGGCCGCGATCGCCGCCGCGGCCAGCATGTGGAACCCGGCGGTATGGAAGAGCGGGATCGTGCAGAGGTAGTTCTCCTCGGCGCCGGGCCCGAGCCGTTCCGAGACCGCCCGGCCGGCCGAGGGGAAGCCGGCGTGCGGCTGCACGACCCCCTTCGGTTTGCCGGTGCTGCCCGACGTGTACATGATCGCCATCGGGTCGAGGGGGTCGAGCGCGGGACGCGGCGGCGGCTCGGCCGGGCCGCGGCCGACCTTCGCCGCATCGTCGATCACCAGCGAGGCCTCGCTGTCCTCGACGACGAAGGCGACCTCGGCCGGGGTCAGGGTGTCGATCATCGGCACCATCACCGCACCCAGCTTCAGCAGCGCCAGCTCGATCAGCAGCAGGTCGCGGCCGCTGGGCAGGATCAGACCGACCTTGTCGCCGGCCCGCACACCCGCGGCGAGGAGCCCGTTGGCGACCTCGTTGATCGCCGCGTCGAACTCGGCGTAGGTCTCGGTCGCGCCGGCGAAGACGAGGAACGGCGCGTCGGGGGTCGCCGCGACGCGCTCGTCCCAGAAATCGCCGACCGTCTGCGCCGCGGCCACGGAGCTAGCTCCCGGTCCAGACCGGCGCCCGCTTCTCGGCGAACGCCTTGGAGCCCTCGATCGCGTCGGCGGAGGCGAAGACCGGGTCGCAGATCTCTTTCTGGCGCGCCCAGAAGTCGGCGTCGGAGAGCTCCGGCCCCTCGCGCAGGACCTGTTTCGTGGCGGCCACCGCGAGCGGCCCGTTGGCGGCGATCGCCAGGGCCAAGGCCACCGCCCCGTCGAGCGCGCCACCATCCTCGGTCAGCTCGTCGACGAGGCCGATCGCGTAGGCCCGCTCGCCGTCGATCAGGTCGCCGGTCAGGGCCAGTTTCATCGCCGCCCCGGGGCCCGCCCGGCGCGGCAGCTGCCGCAGGGCGCCGCCGGCGGCGACCAGCGAGCGCTTCACCTCGGGCACGCCGAACTTCGCCGAGCGGCCGGCGACGAGGACGTCGCAGGCGAGCGCCAGCTCGAAGCCGCCCGCGACCGCGAAGCCCTCGACCGCCGCCAGCAGCGGCTTGCGGGCGGCGCGGGTGACGATGCGACGCAGGCCGCGATCGTCCGCCTCGCCCTCCCAGACGTTCTCGCCGGCGACGAAGGCCTTCAGGTCCATGCCCGAGCAGAAGCCTTTGCCGGCGCCGGTCACCACACCGGCGCTCAGCTCCGGGTCGGCGTCGAGCTCGTCGAAGGCGTCGGAGAGCGCCCGGGTCAGCGCCAGATTCAGGGAGTTCCGCGCCTCGGGCCGGTTCAGGGTCATGATCATCACCCCGTCACGGCGCTCGACGCGCACCACCTCGGTCTCCTCCTGGGTCGCCTCGCTCATCAGCCTTCTCCTCCTCGTTGTCTTTCGATATCGGCCCTGACCAGGCGCCTGACCTCGCCCAGAAGCTCGTCGCGGCGCGGCGGCTCGAGCTCTGCCCAGGCCGCCTCGACGGTGCGCTCGGCGGCGGCGAGCATCGCCTCGCGCGCCGCGCCCGGATCGGCGGCGGCCTCCGCCTTGCCGCACTCGACCGCGACCAGCGCCGCGGAGCGGGGCGCGGCCTCGGCCAGGGCGCGCTCCCAACCGCGCGCCGCCGGCAGCAACTCCGCGACCGTCGCGACGGCGGGTGCCGAGCCGCGCTCGACCTGGCCGGCGACCGCATCGAGGATGCCGAGGGCGGCGGCGAGGATCGTCCTCCCGTGGGTCGAGCCGACCGCCGGCAGGACCTGCTCGCGGAGGCTGGCGCGGACGTCGCGGAGGGCGCGCTCGGGCGGGATCACGATGCCTCCTCGAGGGCGTCGAGCACCATCCGCCGCATGTTCGGCAGCGTGTAGCTCCAGCGGACCAGGGTCAGGTCGTCGGTCTCGCCGCGCAGGTAGTTGGCTTCGCCGCTCATCCAGAGGCCGGTGTTGAAGAGCAGTTTCTGGATTTCCCAGAACCGCAGGCTCTCCTCGCTCGGCACCCAGCCGGCGTGGCGCTCGTACAGCTCCAGCACGCGCTCGCGCTCCATCATGTAGCAGGCGAGGTCGGAGCCCATCCGGTTCGTCCGGCCGAGCAGCCAGGCGAGGTCGGAGGCCGGGTCGCCGATCCGCGCGAACTCCCAGTCGAGCACCGCGTTGATGCGGTCCTCGCCGAAGATGACGTTGCCGCTGCGGTAGTCGCCGTGGATCACCGTGGTCCGCTGCTGGGCGGGCTTGTTGTGTTCGAGCCAGTTCAGCGCGTCGACCAGGACCGGCTCCGGTTCGACCTGGTAGCGCTCGACCACGTCCCGCATCGCCGCCACCCGGCGGGTGCCGTCGTCGTCGGGCGAGCCTGCTTCTTCGTCGGCGAGGAAGGCGAGCTGGCCACCGCGCCATTCGATCGCGTGGATCCGCGCCAGGATCTCGATGAATTCCTCGCCGAGCGGGCCGGCGCCCGCCTCCGCGAGGTAGCGGCGCCCCTCCGGCGACCAGGGGACGACCACCCGGCCGGGGACCCGGCGCATCACGAAGAACGGCCCGCCGGCGACCTCGCCGTCGGCTTCGTACCAGAGCACCTCGGGGACGGCGATCTCGGGCGGGACGGCGGCGAGGATGCGGAAGTGCCGTTCGGGATCGGTCTCCTCGCGCAGCGCGCCGCCGGTGCGGTAGCGACGGACGACCAGTTCGTGCCGGGTGCCGTCGACCTCGACGTCGACCATCCAGGTGTCGTCCGACATCCCCTCGCTGGCGATCGTCGCGGCGACGATCTCGGCACCGGCCCCGAGCCGTTCGCGAAAGTGCCCGGCGAGCGACTCGATCGGGATCTCGCGATCGAGCCGCGCGGGCTCCGTGCGGGTGTCGCTAGCCATGCGGCGCGTGCGCCCCCATCTTGATCGAGGTGTCGCGCTCCCGGGTCACGGTCACCCCGTCGGCCTCGAGCGCGTCGATCTCCGCCCCGTCGAAACCCCAGTCGGAGAGGACCTCGCGGCTGTGCTCGCCGGGGACGCAGGGGGGCGCCGAGATCTCCGAGGGTGTGCGGCTGAGGCGCGGCGCCGGGGCCGGGTGGATCTGCCCGAAAGCCTCGACGTAGGTGCCGCGCGCCTTCAGGTGGGGATGCTCCGGCGCTTCGGCGAAGTCGAGGACCGGCGCGAAGCAGATGTCGGTCCCTTCCAGCTCGGCCGTCCACTGGTCGCGGGTCTTGGTCTTGAAGATCTCCGCGATCCGCTCCGAGAGCTCCGGCCAGCGCGACGGCTCTTCGTTCGGCCACTCCTCCGGGTCGAGCCCGAGCCGGGTCAGCAGCTCCTCGTAGAACTTCGGCTCGATCGAACCGATCGTGATGAATTTGCCGTCGGCGGTCTCGTAGGAGTCGTAGAAATGAGCACCGCCGTCGACGATGTTGCTCTCGCGCTGAAGTTTCCAGGCGCCCATGTGGGTCATCCCGATGATGCTGGCGCAGAGCTGGGCGGTGCCGTCGATCATCGCCGCGTCTATCACCTGGCCCTGGCCGGAGCGCTGCCGCTCGAGCAGCGCCGCGAGGATGCCGAAGCCGAGCAGCATGCCGCCGCCGCCGAAATCGCCGATCAGGTTGAGGGCCGGGGCGGGTGGGCTGGAGCGCCTGCCCATCGCCGCGATCGGCCCGACCAGCGCCGCGTAGTTGAGGTCGTGGCCCGCCACATTGGCCAGCGGGCCGTCCTGGCCCCAGCCGGTCATCCGCCCGTAGACGAGACGCGGGTTGCGCTCCATGCAGACCTCGGGGCCGACCCCGAGGCGCTCGGCGACGCCGGGCCGGTAGGGGTCGATCAGCGCGTCGGCGGCGTCGATCAGGCGCAGCAGCGTCTCGCGGCCGGCGTCGGATTTGAGGTCGAGGATCAGCGAGCGCCGGCTGCGCTGCAGGAGGTCCAGCTCGGCCACCTGGTGTTCCTGCTCGAGGCCGGTCGGGCGGCGGTCGATGCGGACCACGTCGGCCCCCATGTCGGCCATCATCATCGCGGTGAACGGGCCGGGGCCGATGCCGCCCAGCTCGACGACCTTGATTCCATCTAGAGCTCCCATGGACTGCCTTTCCTCGCCCGACCGGGGGCCGGAGATGTCTCGCTTTGCTGTGGGAAGGGAAGGGCCATCAGCGCACCCGCAGGACGCTCTTGCCGAGCACCTGGCGATCGCTCATCTGGTGCAGGGCGGCGGCGCCGTCGGCGAGCGGGAAGGTCGCGCCGATCAGCGGCCGCAGGCCCTGGTCGGCGACCAGGGCCGCCAGCTCGATGCCGATCCGGCCGAGGAGCTCCGGTTCGTGGACCAGGTACATGCCCCAGGCGACGCCGACCGCGTCGACGTTTTTGAGGAGCAGGTGGTTGGAAGGGATCTGCTGGATCTCGCCGCCGGCGAAGCCGATCACCAGCGCCTTGCCGCCGGGGGCGATCGCCCGCAGCGACTGGGCGAAGCGCTCGCCGCCGACCGGGTCGAAGGCCATCGCGGCGCCGCCGCCGGTCAGCTCGCGGACCGCCTCGACCCAGTTCTCGACCCGCTCCAGGTCGAGCACGTCGGCGCAGCCGGAGCGGGCGACGAACTCCGCCTTCTCGGCGCCGCGGACGATCGCGATCGGTCGCGCCCCGAGCGCCAGCGCGACCTGCACGGCGGCGATCCCGACCCCACCGGAGGCGCCGTGGACGATCAGGCTCTGGCCGGGCCGCAGATCGGTCCGCACCCGCAGCGCGAAATAGGCGGTCTGGTAGTTGTTCATCAGCGCCACCCCGTCGACGAAGTCGATCTCGTCGGGGAGGGCGACGATCGCCGCTTCGGCGACCGCGGCGACCTCGCTGTAGCCGCCCCACGGGGTGTAGGCGCTGATCCGTTCACCGGGCCGCCAGCGGCTGCCGGCGGGGGCCTCCCTGACCACCCCGGCGACCTCGGTGCCGGGTGCGAACGGCGGCTCCGGGTGCAGCTGGTACTCGCCGCGGGTCATCAGCAGGTCGGGGAAGCTGACCCCCGCCGCGTGCACGTCGACCAGGACCTGATCGCCGTCGGCCGGGACCGGCACGTCGACCAGCCGCAGCGAATCGGGCCCTCCGAGATCAGCTACCTGCAGTGATCGCATCGCCCCGCACTCACGCGTTCGCGGCGACCTGCTCCAGCATCTGCTCGAAGCGCTTTTCCGAGGCCGCCCGGCGGGTCGGCACGTGCTCGGTCGGGACCCCGTCGGCGGGCGGCTCGTAGTCGCGCAGGATCTGCCTCGCCACCGTCGCGCGGTGCACCTCGTCCGGGCCGTCGTAGATCCGCGCGGCGCGGGCGTAGCGGTACATCTGCTCGAGCGGCATGTCGCTCGAGTAGCCGAGCGAGCCGTGCGCCTGGAGCGAGCGGTCGATCACGTCGTGGAGGATCCGGGCCCCCCAGAACTTGATCATCGAGATCTCGCGGCGGGCGGCGCGGGAGCCCTGGGTGTCCATGATCCAGGCCGCTTTCAGGGTCATCAGCCGGGCCGCCTCGATTTCCACCGCGGAATCGGCGATCCAGTTCTGGATGGTCTGCTTCTCGGCCAGCACACCGCCCGCGGCGCGGCGGTGGAGGACCCACTCGCAGAGCATGTCGAAGGCCCGCTTGGACTGGCCGATCCAGCGCATCGCGTGGTGGATGCGGCCCGGGCCGAGCCGCTGCTGGGCCTGGGCGAAGCCGGTGCCGCGCTCGCCGAGGATGTTGCCGGCCGGGACGCGGACGTCGCGCAGCTCGAGGACCGCGTGGCTGTCCCAGTCGCCCGGCTGCGGGTGCTGGTCCTCGATCGTCCCGATCTCCCGCACCACCCGCACCCCGGGCGTGTCGGCGGGGACGATGATCTGCGAGGCGCGGGCGTGGGGCGGCGCGTCGGGCTCGGTGACCAGCATGATGATGAAGAAGTCGGCGATCGAGGCGTTGGTGATGAACCACTTGTCGCCGTTGATCACCCACTCGTCGCCGTCGAGCACGGCGAGGGTCGAGAGCATCGTCGGGTCGGCGCCGGCGGTCGGCTCGGTCATCGCGTAGGAGGAGTAGATCTCGCCGTCGAGCAGCGGGTAGAGCCAGCGCGCCTTCTGCTCGTCGTTGCCGTTCAGCGCCAGGATCTCGCTGTTGCCGGAGTCCGGCGCCTGGCAGCCGAAGACGAAGGGGGCGATGCGGGAGCGACCCAGCAGTTCGTGGATCAGCCCCATCTTCACCTGGCCGAAGCCCTGGCCGCCGAGCTCGGGGTCGAGGTGCGGCGCCCACAGTTCCTGGGCGACCACCCGCTCGCGCAGCGGCGCGACCATCTGGAGCAGCTGGGCATGGGTGAGGTCGAGCACCTCGAGCGGGTAGATCTCGTCGCGCAGCAGCTCCGAGATCCAGTCGAGCTTCTCCTGGAACTCGGGCTCGACCGAGAAGTCAATGGGCATTGGGGACCTCCGCTGATTGGGGCTTGGACGTTTCGAGGTATCGCTCGGCCCAGGGCGCGACCTCGCGCTTCAGCACCTTCCCCGAGGGGTTCCGGGGCAGCCGGTCGACGCGCACGATCACGTGCTTCGGGCATTTGAAGGAGGCGAGGTGCTCGCGGCAGTGGGCGATCACCGCGGCGCCGTCCCAGTCCTCTTTCTCGGAGACGATCACCGCCGCAGGGACCTCGCCCCACTGCTCGTCGGCGACGCCGACGACGCAGGCCTCGACGATGTCGGGGAGGCGGTAGATGACCTCCTCGATCTCACGCGGGTAGACGTTGAGGCCGCCGGAGATGATCATGTCCTTGACCCGCCCGGTGATCGAGAGGAAGCCGTCCTCGTCGATCCGGCCGCGGTCGCCGCTGGCGAACCAGCCGTCGGCGAAGACCCGCTCGGTCTCCTCCGGCTTGCCGTAGTACTCGCGCATCACCGCCAGCGAGCGCAGCAGCACCTCGCCCTCGCCGCTGCGGACGATCTCGCCCTCGTCTGTGCGGACCGCCATCTCGGTCTGGCTCGTCACCTGGCCGGCGGTGCCGGCGTGGGAGCGCCCGTACTCGGGGCGCAGGATCGTCGCCAGGGTCGGGAACTCCGACATCCCGTAGGCCTGCGCCAGCTGGATCTCCGGCAGGGCCTCGTCCCAGGCGTCGATCATCGTGCGGGCGATCGGCTCGCCGCCGCAGAGGATCCAGCGCAGCTGCGTGCCCCGCATCCGCTCGAGCAGGTCGGGACGGGCGAGCAGCTGCCGTACCAGGGTCGGAACCAGCATCGCGTGGGTCGCGCCCGCGGCCTCAAGGTTGGTGACGGTGTCGTCGATCGACGTTTCGTCGGTCGGCAGGATCGCCGAGCGGCCGCCGACCCAGAGCAGCGCGAGGAAGAGGTTGTTGAAGCCCGCCGCCCAGGAGACCGAGGGCACCAGCAGGTAGACGTCCGCGGCGGTGAGGCGGACGTCGACGACCTGGCCGATCGCGTTCCAGAGGACGCCGGCGTGGGTGTGGGCGGCCCCCTTCGGTTTGCCCGTGGTGCCGGAGGAGTAGTAGATGACGGCGAGATCGTCACGCCCGGGCCCGTCGCCGGCGAGCGGCTCCGCCTCGATCAGGGACTCGTAGGCGAGCGCCTCGAGGCCGGCCGGACCGTCGCCGGCGCCGACCATGATCGCGGTCCGCACCGCCTCCGGCAGCTCGGTGAGGAGGTCGACGCTGCGCTCGTCGGCGACGATCCAGGTGGCGCCCGAGTCGCCGCAGATGTAGCCGATCTCGCCGGCCCGCAGGAGGATCGAGACGGGCACGCAGACGGCGCCCGCCGCAGCGATCCCGAAGAGCAGCTCGACCCACTCGATCCGGTTCTGCATCAGCACCGCGATCCGGTCCCCCGGTTCGAGCCCGGCGGCGCGCAGCCCGCCGGCGAGCCGCCGGGCGCGCTCCTCGAGCTGGGCGAAGGTGCGCTCCTCGCCGGCGCAGGACACGGCGAGCTGACCGCGGCGGAGCGGGTCGGCCGCGTGGCGGGCGAGGATCGTCGTCAGGTTGGTGACCGGCGCCTCCATCAGCGCGGGGCCATCCTCAGGGCGCCGTCGATCCGCAGCGTCTCGCCGTTGATCATCGGGTTCTCGACCACGTTGAGGACGAGCGAGCCGAACTCCGCCGGCCGTCCCAACCGCGAGGGGTTGGGGATCGTCTCGGCCAGCGCGGCGCGGGCCTCCTCGGGAAGCTGGCCGAGCAGCGGCGTCTCGAACAGGCCGGGGGCGATCGCCACGCAGCGGATGCCGAGGTCGGCCAGGTCACGGGCGATCGGCAGCGTCATCCCGACGATGCCGCCCTTCGAGGCGGCGTAGGCGACCTGTCCCATCTGGCCCTCGAAGGCGGCGATCGAGGCGGTCGCGACCAGCACCCCGCGCTCCTCCCCGTCGAGCTCGTATCCGGACATCCTGGTTGCCGCCAGGCGCAGCACGTTGAAGGTGCCGACCAGGTTGATGTCGATCACCCGCTGGAACTCGGCGAGGTCGTGCGCCTCGCCCTTGCGGGTGATCCGCCCGACCGCGGCGACGCCCGCGCAGCAGGCCGCGATCCGCAGCTCGCCGAGCCCGGCGGCGTGGTCGATCGCCGCCCCGACCTGCTCGGCGTCGCGCACGTCGGCGGCCTGGAAGTGGATCCCCGGCCGCTCCTCGGCGGGCGGCTTGAGGTCGAGGACGACCACCGTCGCCCCGGCCTCGGCGAGCGCGACGGCCGTCGCCTCACCGAGCCCGGAGGCACCGCCGGCGACGATGGCGACCTTGCCGGCGGGGTTCAAGCGGGCACCCCGAGCGGCTCTACCTCCGGCGTCCCCAGGCGCGGCACCGGGTAACCGGCGAAGCCCTCCGGGAAGAGGTCGGCGGTGAGCAGCCCGGCACAGCTCGGGCAGAAGCGCTCGGCCAGCATCACGCGAGGCTCTTCGAGCCGGTCGCGGACGATCATGTCGAGCTCCTCGAAGGCGTCGGCAAGCGGCCGTTCGCGTGAGACCGCGGCGCCGCGCCAGTTCTCGCTGGTCGCCGTCAGCGCGTCGCCACAGTAGCCGCAGCCCCAGTGCTCGCCGTCCTCGTGGAGGACGACCGAGACGCCGGCGTCGGCGGGGGCGCCCGCCTCGGCGGTCGGGTCGCTGCCGATCCGCTCGCGGCGCAGCGCGGCGCGCAGGCCGGCGCTGGTCTCCGCGTCGAGCTCGCCGTCGTCGTCGAGGACCACGCCGTAGACGGTGCGCGCATGATCGGCGGTGACGTAGCCGTCGCGGATGTCCTTGGCGACGACCTCGGGCTCGCGCAAGAGCGGATCGCCGAGGCCACCGCCGCCGCCGCCGCGCATCCGGATCACCTCGTTCTCCTGCAGCTCCAACCGCCCCTCGTTCGACTTCTGCACCGGCGCGTCACCCTCGAGCGCCGACTCCAGCGGCTGGCGCCCTTCCTCGAGCAGCTGGGCGAGGTTGGTCTTGTAGTAGGCGTTCCAGCCGGCGCCGGCGCCGACCAGGCCGCCGGCGGCACCGTGGGCGGGCGTCTCGGCGCAGCCACAGCAGATCGCCCCCTCGAGGACGTCGGTCTCGTAGACGGAGTAGGCGAGGTCGATCGCCTGGCCGCCGCGGAAGGTGCCCGGGCCGCCCGACTGCGGCACCAGCCGTCGCCAGAGGTAGAGGGCGGGCTGCTGGGCCTCGTTGGTCTCGATGTTCGGCAGGCCGACGCCCGGCGTGCAGGTCAGCCCGTAGCTGTCCTGGCCGTCGAAGATGCTCTGCGCGCCGCCGCCGTGGCCGGTCGTCAGATCCATGAAGAAGACGACCGTCGGCAGACCGCCGTGGCCGATGCCTTCCAGCGGGTTGAGGACGATCGAGTCGTGGGCCTGGGCGGCCACCCGCGAGCGCAGGACCGGGTCCTCGCTGAGCCCGCAGGCCTGGCCGAGGAGCTCCTTGACGGCGCGGCTGACCCGCACCCCACACGCCGCGTGGCCACTGGTCACCGGCGCCGGAGGCTGCGCGTTGACGATCGAGCCGGGCTCGCCGAGGTCGATCTCGATCGGGCGCCAGAGGCCAGCGTTGAACGGCATGTCGCCGTACCCCAGCGAGGTCAGGATCGAGACCATCACGGCGCCGTAGACGACGCCTTTGGCGCCGTTGACGAAGCCGGAGGTCTGCGGCGAACCGGTGAAGGAGAACTTCATCTCGTCGCCGTCGATCTGCATCCGGCAGCGCAGTTCCATCAGCTCGGCCTTGTTCTGACCGTCGTACTCGAGCCACTCCGACGTCTCGTAGACGCCGTCGGGGAGGCGCCCGATCCTGGCCCGGAAGGCTTCCTCGGTGAGGGTCTTGTTGATCTCGCAGAACTCGGTGTAGTCCTCGAGCCCGAAGCGGTCGATCAGTTCCACCAGCTTGCGCTGGGCGACGTTGTTGGCGGCGATCATCGCGCGCAGGTCGTTGATCACCAGATCGGCGATGCGGACGTTGGCGCGGAGGTAACGCTCCCACTCCGAGTCGAGCTCACCGTCCCGCATCACCTTGGTCGCCGGGAAGCGGACGCCCTCGTCGAATACCGTCTTGGCGCCCGGCGCGAAGCCGGAGATGCCGACCCCGCCGACGTCGAGGACGTGGACGTTGGTGAACGCCCAGCCGACGTGGTCCCCTTCGTAGAAGGTCGGCATGATGATCGCGACGTCGGCCTGGTGCTGGGCACCGCCGGTGAAGGAGTCGTTGACGATCCAGCCCTCGCCTTCCTGCGGGGTGACGCCGTCGAGCGCCTCGATGATCGCCAGCGTGCCGAGCATCGACGAGCCGGCGTGGAAGAGGACCGTCGCCGACATCGCCAGCGGGTCCCCCGCCGTGTCCAGCAGACAGGTGGCGAAGTCCTGGACCTCGTAGACGACCGGCGAGCCCGAGGTGCGGGTCAGCGCGATCGCCATCTCGGTGGTGATGTTCTCCAGCGCCTTACGGTGGATCTCGATCGAAACCGGATCGGCGGTCTGCGTCGTCATCTAGTCGTTCCCTCCTACCGTGAGCAGCACGTTCAGGAATTTGTCTCGCTCCGCCGTGGTCCCCTCCGGGACGTAGAGCGTCGTGTCGACGGCCTCGACCACCGCCGGCCCCTCGACCGTGCTGCCGGGGCTGAACTTCGCCTCGTCGTAGATCGGCACCGTCGCCCGTTCGTGCCGGGAGGGGAGGTAGACCTCGCGCTCCTCCTTCAGCATCTCCTCGGCGTCGGTCGGAGCCGGCGGGTACTCGGTGAGGTGATGCGAGGCCATCTGGCCGCTGACCGTGATCGCCACGTTCAGGGCCTGCGGGATCGCGCCCGGCCAGGCGGTGCCCGCGCCGTAGGTGCGTTCGTAGGTCTCGTTGAAGCGGGCCTGCAGCTCGGGGACGTCGTCGGCGCCGATCGGCCGGTCGTCGATCGCGATCGGCAGCGCGTGGACCTGGCCGCCGTACTGCATGTCGATCGTCCGGCTGATCACGATGTCGTCGTCGTCGAAGCCCTCCCGCCGCATTTCCTCGCGGCCGGTCTCGATCATCTCCTCGTAGTGGGCGTTGATCCGGGCCAGCGCCTCCTCGGAGTCGAGCCCCGTCTGGATCGTCTGGTCGTAGCGCAGCACGAAGTCGGAGGCGAGCAGGCCGCGAGCGCAGAAGACCGAGCTGTTGTTGGGGATGAGGACGTTGGTGATGCTGAGCGTGCGGGCGATCTCCGCCGCGAACCAGGGCAGGGTGCCCCCGTAGGCGTAGAAGACGAAGTCGCGCGGGTCATACCCGTGGGCGACCGACACCTCGCGCACCGCGTTGGCCATGTTGGCGACGACCAGGTCGTAGACGGCGGCGGCGGTGTCCTCGACCGACCAGTCGAGCTTCTCGGCGACCTGCTCCTGCAGGGCCGCCTCGGCCAGGTCCTTGCGGATCTGGAGGCGACCGCCGAGGTAGTTGTCGGGGTCGATCAGGTCCATCGCGACCATCGCGTCGGTGACGGTCGGCTCGGTGCCGCCGTTCCCGTAGGCGGCGGGCCCGGGGGTCGAGCCGGCGCTGCGGGGACCGACCTGCGGCACGCCCCGCTCGCCGATCCAGGCGATCGAGCCGCCGCCCGCACCGACCGAGATCACGTCGACCAGCGGCATCGCGGTCTTGAAGCGACCGACGGTCACGTCCTTCTCGACGTGGACGACGTTGTCGTAGATCAGGCCGGTGTCGAAGCTGGTCCCGCCCATGTCGCCGACCAGGACGCGGCCATGCCCCATCGTCCGCGCCAGCTGGTTGGAGCCGGTGGCACCGGCCGCCGGGCCGGCGCCGAGCAGCGCCAGCGGTAGCCGCCCGGCCCGCTCCTTGGAGATGCCGCCGCCGAGGCCCTGGAAGAAGGCGACCCGGCCGGAGAGCCCGGCGTCGGTGAGCTTGGTGCTGAGCGTCGCGAGGAAGTTCTCGGCGTCCTCGTAGACGAACGAGTTGAGCACCGCCGTCATCCAGCGGACCGCCTCGCCGCGGACGCCGCTGACCCCGCTCGAGGGCGTGGTGAAGATATCGGGGTAGGCCTCCTTGATGATCTTCTCGGCGGCCAGCTCGTGGGCGTCGTTGCGGTAGCTGGAGAGGAAGCAGATCGCGATCGCCGAGACGCCGCGGTCCTCGATCAGGTGACGGGCCGCCTCGCGGACCGCCTCCTCGTCGAGCGGCACCAGGATCTTGCCCGCGTGGTCGATGCGGCCGTCGATCTCGATGATGTCGCGGCGGTCGACGAGGTCGGGGACATTGGTCTGCACGTGGTCGTCGGCGACCCGCAGGCGGGGACCGCCGGCGAACCGCAGTTCGTCGCCGAACCCGGATGTCGTCAGCACGCCCACCTTCGACCCGCGCAGCTGGGTGACCGCGTTGGTGACGACCGTCGTCGCGTTGACCAGCAGGTCGGTGCGGGAGAGCAGGTCGTCGAGCGGCATGCCCAGCGTCTCCGCGGCGACCTCGAGCGCGTCCAACACCCCGCGGCTGAAGTCGTCGTAGGTGGTGAGCGCCTTGCCCCGCGCTTCGTCGGAGCCGACGTGGACGTGGACGTCGGTGTGGGTTCCACCGACGTCCACACCGACGAAGGCGCGGCTGCCGTTGACCTTCCCGTTGCCGCTCACCTCCCCGTCCTCCGCTTGCGCAGGATGGTGGAGATCGCGACGGCGACGATCAGGGTCACCCCGATGTAGACGGGCTGCACCCAGTCGGCGACCCCGGCCAGCAGCAGGCCCGAGATCGAGACGGCGTTGAAGGCGACGGCGATCAGCGTCCCCGTCACGTTGTACTCACCGGGGCGGATCGCGG
>Ga0335083_10000094_pt1 | contig 156599 bp, 146 predicted proteins | sample Lox_Sample_42_FD_206716 | JGI IMG/M metagenome (GOLD analysis project Ga0335083, IMG submission 206716) | Soil microbial communities from Loxahatchee National Wildlife Refuge, Florida, United States - Lox_Sample_4.2 | ecosystem: Environmental > Terrestrial > Soil > Wetlands | place: USA... | reverse complement strand
CGCGATAATCGTTGAGCACCGGCAGGTCGCGGTCCTGGAGCAGCGTGTCGCGCGCCACGCGCTGCTGGCGGCCGACGATGCGGCCGCCGGCGATCGCCCCACCTGCCACCCAGTACACGCTGCCGTGCCCGTGATCGGTGCCGCGGTTGCCATTCTCGCGGAAAGTGCGACCGAACTCCGACACCACCACCACCACCGTGCTGGCCCACTCGGGGCCGAGCTCGGTCGCCAGCGACTGGATGCCGCGGCCGAGGCTGTCGAGGTTCGCCGCCAGGACCTGGCCCTGGTTGACGTGCGTATCCCAGCCGCCGATGTCGACGAATCCCAGCGAGTAGTCGGTGCGCAGCAGCCTGCCGATGCGCTGCGCCTCGAGCTCGAAACCCTTGGGCGTCACTGCATCGCGGCTGGCCTGCTGCATCTCCTCGGCCATTGCCGCGCTGACCTGCTGGCGCATCTCCAGGCCTTCGCGCACCTGCGCATACAGGGGGTGGTGTGCGTACATGCCCGCGAGGAGGTCCGCCTGGCGCTGGTCGAAGACCGGTTTGCCCACCGACTTCAGCGAGATGTTGGGGACGTCGGCGGCGCCGCGGAAGCTCACCGGCAGCGCATCGGTGAAGGCGATGGCGCGGCGCCCGCTGAGCACCGCCGCCAGTCGCGCCAGAAATCCCGAGCGCGTATCGGGGCGCTCGACTGGCTGGCCCAGTTCGATACTGTCCTGGGTCTCGAAATGACTGCGCGACAGGTCATCGGTGCCGGCAAACGGCACGAAGGCAAGCTGCCGGCTGGCAAACAGCGGTCCGGCCGTCGCGGCCAGCGCCGGCGCCAGCGCCCAGTTGGCATCGAGCTGCTGCGCCGGCGGCGGCTGCGCAATCGCGATGTTGGGCCGCAGCGCGTAGTAGTCCTCGCTGCCGTACGGCACCAGCGCGCTGAGACAGTCGTAGCCCCCGCGCAGGAACACGATCAGCAGGCGCGGCCAGCCGGCTGGCGCGGCATACAGGCGCCCCACGCGCAGCAGTGGCAGCGCGCATGACAGGCCGAGGATCATTTCGCGGCGTTTCATCGGGCACCTCAGTGATAGCTCATGTCGGGCGAAGCCAGCAGGAAGGTATTCCACTCGGCCTGCGAAGACGCATGGTCGAGAGCCATGCGCGTATCGCTCGCCAGACGCGGTTCAACCAGCTCGTAGTACATGCGCGTCGCGAGCTGCGGAAAACCGGTGCGTTCCGCCGCGCTGCCATCCTCCGGGGTGAACAGGCCGGCATTGCCACTGCCGATGGCGCGCGCGATCTCGAAGCGCCGGCTCATCTGCCCAGAGCTGGTCCATGCACTGGCCACCAGCGGGTAGCCATCTGGCGTCTGGCGTCCGAACAGTGGTTCACCCAGTGCGTTCAGCCAGTTGATCACCGGGCGCACGGTGGCCACGACCTTGACGTCGTAAGCCAGGCGCAGGCTGGCGACCACATACTGCATCGGGTCGCGGAACTTGCCGCCGAGCGAGCGTTGCAGCTCCTTCGAATCGAACAGGGTCTCGAGCACGGCCCGGATGTCGCCATGGGTCTTCTGGAACGTGCGGGTCATCGCCTCCACCAGGCGCGCCGGCGGTTCGTCCGCGACGAAGAAGGTGGCGAGTCGGCGCGCGATGAAGCGCGCGCAGGCCGGCTGCGACACGATGAGGTCCACGGCGCGGCGTACCTCCTCGAAGCCGGCACCGGCGATGCGCTGGCCGAGCAGCATCTTGTCGCCGAAATCATGGCGCGCGGGATTGAACTCGAAGGCGCCATCACGCAGGTAAAGCCCCTGCCATTGCGGCTTGAGCCGTGGGGTATCCGCGGCAGGGTTGATGCCCACCCCAGTGAGGATGCGCGCCAGCTCCTGCACGTCCTGCTGCGTGTAGCCGCTGCCCACTCCCAGCGTGTGCAGCTCGAGCAGCTCGCGCGCGTAATTCTCGTTGATGTGGCCGCCGGCATTCTGCGCGTTGTCGAGGTACTGCAGCATGGCGGGGTGCTGCAGCGTGGCCATCACCAGGTCCGCGAAGTGACCGAGGATATGCGGCCGGATCGCCCGCTCGGCATAATCGCCCACCAGCCAGCGCACATTGCCCTTGCCCTGGAACACGCTGAAGTGATTCAGCCAGAACCAGGTGAGCTGCTCCTGCAGCTGGGCCGGGGAATAAATCGCGCGCAGGATCTCGCGGCGGGCGGCTTCGGCGGCCAGCGCATTGCCATGGTCGTTGAGCGCCTTGCGCGCCGCCTCGCGTGCATCGCCTTCCGGCATCTCGTTGATGCGCTTCTGTTCCGCCACCGCCTCCTGCAGCAGCGCATTGCCGTCGCGGTGGCTGATCTCGAACGCATCGATCTGCTGCGCGACAGGGGCAGGCAGTCTGCCAGCCTGTTCGAGTTGTGCCTGCAGGAAGCGCCGGCGGTCCGCGGTGCGCAGCAGCTCGACCGTGCCGCCACTGATGCCGTAGGTCATGCGGTCCAGCCAGGCCGCATCGTCGCGCGACAACGCGTGCGGCACTGCCATCGCCGGGCAACACACAGCGCTGCCGGCCAGCACCCGGACAAGGCGGCGAAGCTGCTGCGCCATGTCCCGATCCTACGCCCGCACCATGCAGCCGCGCTTGTTTTCCACCGGCTGGCCCCCATGCAGCGAGCATGTCCCAGGCGGCCGCAATCCAGGTCCTCTGCCCGCACGACGGCGCCATCAACCGGATACCGGCGGCACGGCTCCGGGATGCGCCGAAATGCGGCAAGTGCCATGCACCGTTGTTCGCGGGTGAGCCGCTGGAACTGGACGCGCCCGGCTTCGAACGCCAGCTCGCGCACGGTCAACTGCCACTGCTGGTGGATTTCTGGGCGCCCTGGTGCGGTCCCTGCCGGATGATGGCACCGGCTTTTCACCAGGCCGCGGGAATGCTCGAACCGCAAATGCGGTTGGCGAAGGTGAATACCGAACAGCAGCCGGAACTGGCGGCACGCTTCGGCATCCGCAGCATTCCGACGCTGATCCTGTTCGCGGGCGGCCGGGAAGTGGCGCGCCACAGCGGCGCGCTGACTGCCGCCGCGCAGATCGCCGCCTGGGCTGGCGGGCAGCTGCGCGCCGCCTGAAGCCGCCTCAGCGTTCGGCCGGCCGCTCCGCCTGCAGTGTTGCGCCCAGCTGCAGCTTCCTGCCCTGGCGCCACACATCCAGCGTCACCGTGGCACCCACCGCGAAGTCATCCAGGCGCGAGTCCAGCCGCGCGACGGATTCCACCGCCGTGCCGTTCACCGCGGTGATCACGTCGCCCGCGACGATCCCGCCGTCGCGCGACAGCTGCAGCGCCTGCAGTCCCGCCGCGGCCGCGGCCGACCCGCGCATCACGCGCAGCACCGCCACGCCCTTCACCCCGAGCGCGCGCGTCAGGCGCCGGTTGAGGTCCTCGTCGGTCTGGATGCCCAGCGAGGGCTGCGTGTAGCGGCCGTTGTGGATCAGCTGCGGCACCACGCGCAGCAGCGTATCCACCGGAATCGCGAAACCGATGCCCGCGGAAGCCCCCGACGGACTGTAGATCGACGTATTGATGCCGATCAGCCGACCGGCCGAGTCGAGCAGCGGACCGCCGGAATTGCCCGGATTGATCGCGGCGTCGGTCTGGATGAGATGTTCGATGGCACTCTGGCCATCCTCATCGGGCAGGCTGCGGTCCAACGCCGAGACGATGCCGGTGGTCAGGGTCCAGTCCAGGCCGAAGGGGTTGCCGATGGCGAACACCTTCTGGCCCACCTTGAGGTCGCTGCTGGTGCCGATCGGCACCGGCCTGGGACGCTTGAAATCCACGCCGATGCGCAGCACCGCGATGTCGTGCAACTGGCTCACGCCCACCAGCGTGGCGCGGTAGTCGCGGCCATCGGCGAGGCGGATCCGCGCCACCGAGGCGTCGGCCACCACGTGCAGGTTGGTCACCACGTCGCCAGCGTCGTCCCAGATGAAGCCCGAACCGGTGCCCTGCGGCACCTCGGTGACATTGCGCGACCAGAAGTCGCGCACCAGCTCGGAGGTGGAGATGTACACCACCGACTCGCGCGTGTGCTCGAACAGGCCAATGGTGGCCTTCTCGTCGGCATCCAGCTCGCCGCGCGGCGTGACCACGCGATCGACGATGTGCGGCGCCGCCGCGCCCCAGCCCAGGCGCACCACCATGACCAGGCCGGCGCCGAGTGCGCCGAGCAGCATGCCGAGCAGCAACGGCCGGTTGAGTCTCATGCTGCCCGCCTTGCGTCCGTCCTAGAAGAGGCCTTCGATCTGACCCTGGGCGTTCAGGAAGATGTTGTTGGCCGAGGGCACTTTCGGCAACCCCGGCATGGTCATGATCTCGCCGCAGACCACCACGATGAATTCGGCCCCGGCCGACAGCCGCACGTCGCGCACGTTCAGCACGTGGCCGGTGGGGGCGCCCTTGGCGTTCGGATCCGTCGAGAAGCTGTACTGCGTCTTGGCGATGCACACGGGATAGTTGCCGAAGCCCGCGTCCTGGAACTCCTTGAAGAGGTCCTTCACCTTCGCATCCATGCTGATGTCGCTGGCGCGGTAGATCTCCTTCGCGATGGTGCGCACCTTCTCCACCAGCGGCAGCTCGTCGGCGTACAGCGGCTTGTACGCGGCCTTGCCGCTTTCGGCGATCTTGACCACTTCATTGGCCAGTTCGATGGTGCCCTTGCTGCCATGGGCCCAGTGCGTGCACAGGATGGCCTTCGAGCCCACGCCCGCGCACAGCTCCTTGATGAGGTCGTGCTCGGCCTGCGTGTCGGAGATGAAGCTGTTGATGGCGACCACGGCCGGCACGCCGAACTTGGCGACGTTCTGCAGGTGGCGCTCCAGGTTCGCGAACCCTTTCTTCAGCGCCTCGAGGTTCTCCTGGCCGAGCTGGTCCTTGGCGACCCCGCCGTGCATCTTCAATGCGCGCACGGTGGCCACGATGACCGCCACATCGGGCTTCAGGCCGGCCTTGCGGCACTTGATGTCGAGGAATTTCTCGGCGCCGAGATCCGCGCCGAAACCGGCCTCGGTGACCACGTACTCGCCCAGGCGCAGCCCGGTCTGCGTGGCCATCACCGAATTGCAGCCATGCGCGATGTTGGCGAACGGGCCGCCATGCACGAAGGCCGGGTTGCCTTCCAGCGTCTGCACCAGGTTCGGCGACAGCGCGTCGCGCAGCAGCACCGCCATCGCGCCGTCGGCCTTGAGGTCCCGCGCGTAGATGGGCTTCTTGTCGCGCGTGCGCGCCACGATGATGTTGCCGAGGCGCCGGGTGAGATCCTCGAGGCTGGTGGCCAGGCAGAAGATGGCCATCACCTCCGAGGCCACCACGATGTCGAACCCGTCCTCGCGCGGATAGCCGTTGCCCGGACCGCCCAGCGAGTTGGTGATCTGGCGCAGCGCCCGGTCGTTCATGTCGACGACGCGCTTCCAGCTCACGCGGCGCACGTCGATGCCCAGCTCGTTGCCCCAGTAAACGTGGTTGTCGACCATCGCTGCCAGCAGGTTGTTGGCCGCGGCGATGGCGTGGAAGTCGCCGGTGAAGTGCAGGTTGATGTCCTCCATCGGCACGATCTGCGCGTAGCCGCCGCCGGCAGCGCCACCCTTCACGCCGAAGCAAGGACCGAGGGAAGGCTCGCGCAGGCAGATCACTGCCTTCTTGCCGATGGCGTTGAGGCCGTCGCCCAGGCCCACGGTGGTGGTGGTCTTGCCCTCGCCCGCGGGCGTGGGGTTGATGGCTGTCACCAGCACCAGCTTGCCGGGCTTGCGCGTGCCGATTTCCCGCACCGCATCCAGCGACAGCTTGGCCTTGTAGGGGCCGTACTGCAGCAGCTGCTCCCTGGGCAGGCCGATCTTCGCGGCCACCTGTTCGATGGGCTGCATCTTCGCCTGGCGTGCGATCTCGATATCACTCAGGGGCATGGCAAGACCTTCTGATCTGGTTGGTGCGGACAGCGCGCAATGATGTCCGAAAGGTGCCGCTCGCGCCAGATATGGGGCAAACTTGGCGGCCCGCTGAATCCATGCCGCCGGCAAAGCATGCCGCCGGCAGCTTTTCACTTATCATTCCCGCTGTTTCCGGCACAGCCACAGGATCCAGGAGCCTCATGGGCCGCATATTTGAAGTACGCAAGCACACGATGTTCGCGCGCTGGAACCGCATGGCGAAGCAGTTCGCGAAGATCGGCAAGGACATCACCATTGCGGTGAAATCCGGCGGCACCGATCCCGGCAGCAATCCGGCACTGCGCCGCGTGATCCAGAATGCGCGCGCCGTCAACATGCCCAAGGACAAGGTCGATGCCGCGATCAAGCGCGCTGCCGGCCGCGATGCCACCAGCTACAGCGAAGTGATCTACGAGGGCTATGCGCCGCATGGCGTGGCCGTGCTGGTGGAGACGGCCACCGACAACCCCACGCGCACCGTCGCCAACGTGCGCAGCATCCTCGCCAAGCACGGCGGCAACCTCGCCAGCAACGGCAGCGTGTCCTTCATGTTCCGCAAGATGGGCGTGTTCCGGCTGAACCCGGAAGGCATCGACCAGGACGATCTCGAGCTGTACCTGATGGATCACGGCCTCGACGAGATGGGCGAGGGCAGCGGCGAGAAGGGCGAGCCGCAGCTGGTCATCCGCTGCGCATTCGACGATTTCGGCCAGGTGCAGAAGGCGCTGGAGGAGCGCGGCATCACGCCGCTGTCCGCCACCCATGAGTACGTGTGCGCCACACCGACCACGCTGCCCGAGGACCAGGCCAACCAAGTCATGGAACTGCTGGACAAGCTGGAGCAGGACGATGACGTGCAGAACGTCTACCACACGCTGGCGTAACAGCGTTGCGCCACCGGCCGCGCTCAGGTACGGCCAGCGCCATTTCCTGTTCGCAACTCGAACTGCGTCTCGATGATGCCGGCGACCCGTACGCGCGGCGGCTAGAATCGCCATCGCCAGCACACGAACCACAACAAAGGGAATCCGGGGCATGAAGCATTTTCCAGCGCGCCTGATCGTGGGGACCTGCGCCACCGTGGCGCTGGCCTCGGCGGCCCTTGCCGAGGACGCGGCCACGGAGCTGGCCACGGTGGAGGTCAGCGCCACGCGACTGCGCAGCGTGCCGGACCTCGACGTTCCCGCGTCGATCAGCACGGTGCATGCCGATCCGGACAGCGACCGCACGCAGACCAGCATGACCGAGTTGCTGGCGGGATTGCCCGGTGTCACGGCGCTCGACCGGCAGAACTACGCGCAGGACAGCCAGCTTTCCATCCGCGGCAACGGCAGCCGCTCCACCTTCGGCGTGCGCGGCCTGCGGCTGTATGCCGACGGCATTCCCGCATCGATGCCCGACGGCCAGGGCCAGCTTTCGAACTTCAACGTGCTGGGGCTCGACACGGTGCAGGTGCTGCGCGGGCCATTCTCCGCGCTGTACGGCAATTCATCCGGCGGCGTAGTGCAGATGTGGAGCAGCCCCGGCACGCCGGACCCGAGCGTGCGCCTGCGGACCACGTACGGCAGCTTCGATACCCGCAGCTACGGTGGGCAGGGCCTGGGCACGATGGGTCCGGTCGACTACGACCTGGCGGCATCGCGCTTCCAGACCGATGGCTACCGCGATCATTCCGCGGCGCGCCGGGATTCGGCCAACCTGCGGCTGGGCGTGGACGTCGGCGCCGACCGCTCGCTGGCCATCGTGATGAACTACGTCAACATCCCCAACGCGCAGGACACCCTCGGGCTGACGCCGGCCGACTGGCGCGCGGATCCGGGCCAGACCACCAGCGTGGCGGAGCAGTACAACACGCGCAAGTCGGTGCAACAGCTGCAGGGGGGCGTCATCTTCGAGCAGAGTCTGGGCGTGGGCACGCTGCGCACCGTGGTGTACGACGGCAATCGCCAGGTGACGCAGTTCCTGGCCATCCCGCCCACCACGCAGAACAACCCGCTGCACTCCGGCGGCGTGGTGGACCTCAATGGCGACTACCGTGGTGGCGACCTGCGCTGGTCCTGGGAAAGTGAGCTGGCCGGCCGGCCCCTGGAAGTCACCCTCGGCGGGAACTTCGACTGGCAGAGCCAGCTGCGCCGCGGCTACCAGAACTATGCCGGCCCGGCGGCCGCCCCGACGGCCCTGGGCGTGGTCGGCGCGCTGCGCCGGGACGAGACCGACCGCGTCACCGGCTTCGACCAGTTCGCGCAGGCCTGGTGGCAGTTCACCGATCGCTGGTCGGTGCTCGCCGGGGCACGGCACAGCCAGGTCAAGTTCAGCGTCGATGACCGCTACATCACCAGCGGCAATCCCGACGACAGCGGCGACAAATCCTACGGCGACAGCACGCTGGTCGGCGGGGTGATGTTCAAGCAGTCCGATGCGCTGCGGCTGTATGCCTCCACCGGCGATGGCTTTGAAACACCCACCTTCAACGAACTGGGCTACCGCGCCGACGGCGGCTCAGGGCTGGCTTTCAACCTGTTGCCCGAGCAGAGCCACAATTACGAGCTCGGCGCGAAGTGGCGACCGGCCGGCGGCATCGAACTGGACGCCTCGCTGTTCCGCAGCGACACCCACAACGAACTGGTGGTGGCGCGCAACTCCGGCGGACGCAGCAGCTACCGCAACGTGGACCGCTCGCGCCGCGAGGGCGCGGAGGCCTCGCTGTTGCTGCCGTTCGCGCGCGACTGGCGGCTCGAGGCGGACTACACGCTGCTCGATGCGAAGTTCACCAGCGGCTACATGGTGTGCTCGGGCACGCCCTGCACCACGCCCAATGTCACTGTTGCGCCGGATTCGCGCATTCCAGGTGCGCCCCACCAGCAGGGCCGGTTGCGCATGTCGTGGACGCCCGGCGCATGGAACGCGGCGCTGGAATTGACCGGCAGCAGCTCCATTGCCGTCAACGATGGCGCCACGGTCACCGCACCGGGCTACGGGCTGTGGAATGTCGACGCCGGCTACAACTGGCACCTCACCGGCAGCGACCTGCGCGTGTTCGTGCGCGTCGAGAACCTGCTCGACAAGGATTACGTGGGCTCGGTGATCGTCAACGAAGGCAATGGCCGCTACTTCGAGACCGGGCTGGCGCGCAGCTCGATGCTCGGCCTGCAGTGGCACTGGAAGTAGGCGGCGCCTAGAAGCTGCCGGCCGCGCCCCAGCTGACTGTGAGCCCGGACACTCCGGGCCCGTACAGGCCGGGCGGCAGCTCGGCGGACACCGGTGCGCCGGCATCCGCGGCCACCGGAATCACCACGCGCTGCGCGCCGCGCACTTCCAGCTCCGCGAAGCGCCGCGGGGCCATGCGGAAGGCGATGCGCGCCGGCCAGCCTCTGCCTTCGCCGGGTCGCAGCGTGATGGCGCCCTGCCCGGCCACGCTGGTGAGGTCCACCACCAGCGTGTTGCGCTCCCAATACTGGAGCACCACCGGTGGCGTGCCCTGCTGCGGCAGGTCCACGGCCAGCTCGGCCACGGGCTGCGGCGCGGCGGCGTGGTGCGCGAACGGCCAGTGCCCGTGCAGGCTGGCGCAACCCGTCACGGCCAGCAGCGCCGTGGCGGCGCCGGCACGAAGTAGATGGTGAAAGCCTGCAGGCATCGTGGTTGACCGGTCGGGCAGACCGAAGTGGCCCTACAATGCGGCCATCATGCTCCCGCCCTTCGATTTCAAACAGTGGATCCAGTCACACCGCCACCTGCTGAAACCGCCGGTGGGCAACAAGCTGCTGTTCCCGGTGGATGATTTCGTCATCATGATCGTGGGCGGGCCCAATGCGCGCAGCGACTTCCACGTGGATCCCGGCCAGGAATTCTTCTACCAGGTCGAGGGCGACATGCTGCTGAAGACGGTCCAGCAGCAGCACATCGTGGACATCCCCATCCGCCAGGGGGAAATGTTCCTGCTGCCAGCCAATGTGCCGCATTCCCCGCAGCGCCTCCCCGACACCGTGGGCCTGGTGATCGAGCGGCGGCGCCTGGCCGGCGAACAGGACGGGCTGCAGTGGTACTGCGAGCACTGCCACCACAAGCTGTACGAGGAATTCTTCGCGCTGACCAACATCGAGACGCAGTTCCCGCCGGTATTCCAGCGTTACTACGACAGCCTCGAGCACCGTACCTGCCGCCACTGCGGGCATGTCGCACCGGTGCCAGCGGCGCGGCGCGGCAGTGGCTGAATTCAGCGCCGCGGCGGGCGGGCCCGCGCCGGCCTTCACCGCTCCCGTGGTCGACTTCGCGGCCGCGACCTCGCTGGCGTTGCCGCTGGACTTCGAGGCGCTACATCCACGGCACTTCGGCGCACCCGCCGCGCGCAGCGAACCGTACCGGACCGGTGCCTTCAATGGCGAGGTTGCGCGCGGCGCGAGCTGCAACTGCCGCCGCGTCACGCTGGTTCCGCACTGCAATGGCACGCATACGGAAAGCGCCAGTCATCTCACCGTGGAGCAGCGACCCTTGCAGGAGCTGCTGCCCGTGGCGCCGATGCGCGCGCTGCTGCTGTCCGTGGCCCCCGTGGCAGCGGCCGGCAGTGGCGAGGATTCCGTGCCGGCGCCGCAACCCGGTGACCGGCTGATCACCCGCGAGGCATTGCTGGCGGCCTGGCATCCACACTGCGGCCGCGGGCCACCCGCGCTGCTGCTGCGCACGGGTACCGACTGGCGCGATGCGGCACCGCCCTTTCTCTCACGGCAGTGCGCCGCGGAACTGGTGGCACGCGGCGTGGAGCACCTGGTCACCGACCTGCCCTCCCTCGACCGGTTGCAGGACGCAGGCCGGCTGACCGCGCACCGCATCTTCTTCGGCCTGCCGGCCGGCACCGTACGGCTGGCAGATGCCATGCGGCCGACCGCGACGATCACCGAGCTGGCCGGCTTTCCGGCCGCGCTGCGCGATGGACCCTGCGCCGTGCAGATCCAGATTCCGGCCTGGAGCGGCGACGCCGTGCCCAGCCGGCCGCTGCACCTGCCACTGCTGCACGCATGAACGCCCTGGCCGAACGCGCGCGCGCGCTGGACGCAGGCGATCCACTCGGCCGGTTGCGCGAGCGCTTCGCGCTGCCCACCGGCCCGGCAGGGGAAACGCTTGCGTATCTGTGCGGGCATTCACTCGGCGCCGCGCCGCGCGCCGCGCGGCGCTTCGTCGAGGAGGAACTGGACGACTGGGAACGGCTGGGCGTGAATGCTCATCACGCGGGCCGGCGACCGTGGATCGGCTACGCGGAACTGCTCGCCAGGCCGCTCGCGGCGCTGGCAGGTGCGCGCGAGCACGAAGTGGTGGCGATGAACTCGCTGACCGTGAACCTGCACCTGCTGATGGCGAGCTTCTATCGGCCGCTGGGACGCCGCCGCCTGATCGTCATGGAGGGCGGCGCGTTTCCCTCCGATCGCCATGCGGTACTCGGGCAGCTGCAATGGCATGGCCTCGAGGCGACCGATGCGCTGCTCGAGGTCACCCCGCCGCCTGGCGAGGACCTGCTCGACCTGGCGCAACTCGAGCAGCTGCTCGCGGCACGCGGCGAGGAGGTGGCGCTGGTGCTGTGGCCGGGCGTGCAGTACCTCACCGGACAGGCTTTCGACCTGGCACGCGTCGCGCGTGCCGCAGCGGCCTGCGGCGCAGCCTGCGGCTTCGACCTCGCGCACGCCATCGGCAACGTGCCGCTGGCGCTGCACGATGCCGGCGCCGATTTCGCGGTGTGGTGCGGCTACAAGTACCTGAATGGCGGACCCGGTGCACTGGCCGGGGCCTTCGTGCATGAGCGCCATGCCGACAGCGGGCGGCCGCGGCTGGCCGGCTGGTGGGGACACGATGCCGCCACGCGGTTCCGCATGGCGCCGGAATTCCATCCGGCATCCGGCGCGGCCGGCTGGCAGGTCAGCAATCCGCCGATCCTCTCCGCGGCGCCGCTGCTGGCGTCGCTGGCCTTGTTCGATGAGGCCGGCATGCCGGCGTTGCGCGCGCGCTCACTCGCCATGAATGCCCTGCTGCTGGAGCAGATCGAGGCGCGGCATGCCGCGCGGCTGCACTGCGTGACGCCGCGCGACCCGCAGCAGCGCGGCTGCCAGCTCTCGCTGCGCGTGCGCGCCGGCCGCGAAGCCGGCCGCGCGCTGTTCGCGGCCCTGGGCGCGCAGGGCATCGTCCTGGACTGGCGCGAACCGGACATCCTGCGGCTCGCGCCCGTGCCGCTGTACAACAGCTACGCGGACATCGCACGCTTGCTGCAATGCCTGGAGTTGCTGCCGGCGTGAACGGCGCCGCCGATCTCGCCGTCGTCGGGGCCGGTCCCGCCGGCGCACTGCTGGCGTTGCTGGCGGCGCGCCGCGGCCTGCGGGTGGCACTGCTCGAACGCCGCGCCGATCCGCGCACTGCCACGCCGGAGGCCGGCCGTTCCATCAACCTGGCGCTGGCCGCCCGCGGCCTGCAGGCACTCGATGCGGCCGGCGTATTGCCGGCGCTGCAACCGCTGCTGGTGCCCATGCCGGGCCGGCAGCTGCACCTGGCCGATGGCAGCGAAACATTCAGTCCTTACGGACAGCTGCCGGGCGAGACCAACCATTCGATCTCGCGCGTGGACCTCGCGCGCTGCCTGATCGAGGCGGCCGCCGCGGATCCGCGCATCGCGCTGCGCTTCCGCTGTCGCGCGCTCGGGCTGGCGGACGACGGTGCTGTGATGCTGCAGGACGAGGACACCGGCCTGCGCAGCGAGCTGCCGGCCGCACGCGTGATCGGCGCGGATGGCGCCGGCTCGGCGCTGCGCAAGGCGCTGGCGCAGGCCGGCCATGTGGAGGCGAGCAACGAGTTGCTCGAGCACGAATACAAGGAATTGAACATTCCGCCGCTGGATGGCTCCTGCGCACTGGCGGTGCGCGAAGCCCTGCACATCTGGCCGCGGCGCGGCTTCATGCTGATCGCGCTGCCCAACACGGATCACAGCTTCACCGCCACGCTGTTCCTGCCGCGGGCGGGCGCCGTGAGCTTCGCGTCGCTGGCCTCGCCCGCGGCGGCACGCGCGTTCTTTGCGCGCGAATTTCCCGACGCGTTGCGGCTGATGCCGCATTTCGAGCATGAATTCGCCACGCACCGGCAGGGCGTGCTCGGCACCGTGCGCTGCGCGCCGTGGAACCTGGGCGAACGCCTGCTGCTGATCGGTGACGCGGCCCATGCCATCGTGCCCTTCCACGGCCAGGGCATGAACTGCGCGCTCGAGGACTGCGTACTGCTGGATGGCCTGCTGGCCGACGGCCTGCCTGCGCCGTTCGCGCGTTTCAGTGCCGCGCGCCGCGCCGACACCGAGGCCATCGCCGCGATGTCGCTGGAGAACTACGCGGAGATGCGCGCGGCGGTGCTGGAACCGCGCTTCCGGCGGCAGCAGGGGCTGGCGCTGCAACTGGAGCGGCGCCATCCCGGACGCTTCATTCCGCGCTATTCGATGGTGATGTTCCACGCCGAAATTCCCTATTCGGTGGCGCGCGAGCGCGGCCGCATCCAGCAGCAGCTGCTGGACGAGCTGACCGCATCCGGCGCGCCGGTCGACCTGGCGCTGGCCGACCAGCTGGTGATGCAGCGCCTGCCCGCGCTGGCTTGAGCCAGTGAACTACGCCGCCTGTGGCGTCCCCGCCGGCGCGTGCGGCACCGCCATGGACTGCGCGCCCGGGCGTACCGCGAGGCCGGCCGCCACCCAGTCATGCGGGCGCCGCCGCCGCGTCGTGCAGTCGGACAGCGCCATGCCCAGCACGATCGCGACCGTGGCGAGGCCATTGAACAGCAGGGTCGAGAGAACGAGCGTATGCATGGCGGCTCCTGAAGGTTCGTATCTGTCGATACGCTCCTGATCAGACGCCGCCTGCCGGCGCGGAGTTTCAGCGGCGCCGCCAAAACCTTTATGGGAGGAAATGCGCAGGAAATGCGCATGCCCGCCGCGGCGCGAAGCCAGCGCAGCCCCGGCACCGGAGTGGCGCGCAGCGCAACTCAGCTGCGGCGGGTTGTCTCGAGCGTGATGAAACTCATCGGGTAGAGGTTCTTCGCATCCGCCGCGTGTTCCTCGCGCTGCACCTCGCGCCACTCGGCGGCTGGCAGCGGCGGCAGGTACACGTCGCCATCGATGTGGCAGTGCACGCGCGTCAGGTAGACGATGTCGATCTCCGGCAGCGCCATGCGCAACAGCTGCTCGCCGCCGATGACGGCCATCTCCGGCTCGCCCGCCGCCAGCTCGCGGGCGGCGGCCAGCGTGGCCACCGTCTCGATGCCGGGCGCCGTGAAACCATGGCGGCTGAGCACGATGTTGCGCCGGCCCGGCAGCGGCCGGCCGATGGACTCGAAGGTCCTGCGACCCATCAGGATGGGCCTGCCGAGCGTCAGGCGCTTGAAGCGCGCCAGGTCGGCCGGCAGGTGCCAGGGCAGCGCGTTGTCGCGCCCGATGACATCGTTGTCCGACGCGGCAACGACCGCGGTGAGCTTCACGCCGTCCGCCGCGACTTCCCGGCGGCGCGGCCGCCCTGCTTCTTCGCCGCGGCGCGCTTGCGCGCTGCCGCCCGACGGCGCGCCTGCTGCCGGCGGAACTCCTTCAGCGGCGGCCACAGCATGGAACCGCGGCATTGCGGCGAACCGCAGCGGCAGGCGTAGATGCGGTCCACGTTCGCCGGATCGTTGCGGTCGCGGCCGATCTGGTAGTCGTAGCCCAGCTCCGCGCCCTTCGGGATGTCCTTGATCGCATCGATGAACACGCGGCTCTTCTCGATCTCGGATTCACAGTTGCCGTCGCAGCTGTGGTTGATGAAGCGCGATTCGTTGCCGCCGCTGGTGGCGTCGATCACCGTCCTGCGGTCGGCGATGAACAGGAAGGTGTGGTTGTCGCTGACGTCCGCGCCCTCGTAGCGCCGGTCCGCTTCCTTGTGCGAGATGCGCTCGCCGAGATATTCGATGATGCGCGTGCCCTTGGGGATGAAGCGCCGCGCGAAGCAGCCGTAGCCGTGCACCTTCGAGTGCCGCACGATGATCCACTTGTTCCTGGGATGGGCCTTGCCCTTCTTCGCCTTGGCCATTCAGACCGCCACGGGCGCCTTGATGGGCGCATGATGCTGGTAATTCACGAACTCGATATCCTCTGCTGTGTAGTCGAACAGGCTGGCCGGCCGGCGCCGCAGCACCAGGCGCGGCGCCGGGTACGGCACGCGCGCGAGCTGCAGGTCGGCCTGCTCCAGGTGGTTGAGGTACAGGTGGCAGTCGCCGCCGGTCCAGATGAATTCCCCGGGTGCGAGGTCGCACTGCGCGGCAACCAGGTGTGTCAGCAGCGCATAGGAAGCGATGTTGAACGGCACGCCGAGGAACACGTCGGCACTGCGCTGGTACAGCTGGCAGGAGAGCCGGCCGTCGGCCACGTAGAACTGGAACAGCGCATGGCAGGGCAGCAGCGCCATGCGATCCAGCTCGCCCACGTTCCAGGCGCTCACCACCATGCGGCGCGAATCCGGCGCACGGCGCAGCGTGTCGAGCACCTGCGCCAGCTGGTCGATGTGGCGGCCGTCGGCGGTGCCCCAGGAACGCCACTGCGCGCCGTACACTGGGCCCAGCTCGCCGCGCTCGTCGGCCCATTCATCCCAGATGCTCACGCCGTGCTCGTGCAGGTAGGCGACATTGGTGTCGCCGCGCAGGAACCACAGCAGCTCGTGCACCACCGAGGCGACGTGCACGCGCTTGGTGGTCAGCAGTGGAAAACCCTCCGCCAGGTCACAGCGCATCTGCCAGCCGAACAGCGACAGCGTACCGGTGCCGGTGCGGTCGCTCTTGCGCGCGCCGCGTTCGCGCACCGCGCGCAGCAGTTCCAGGTACTGCTTCACGCCGCCGCGAAGTTGCCGGAGGGCAGCGGACGCAGTTTCGCGCGCGCCAGCAGGAACAACCCGACGAGGATCATCGGCAGCGACAGCACCTGCCCCATCGTCAGCCAGTCGCCGGCGAGATAGCCGATCTGCGTATCCGGCAGCCGCACGAACTCGATCAGGAAGCGCACCAGCCCGTACCACACGAGAAACAGCCCGGAGGGCGCACCGCTCGGCCGGGGCCGGCTCGTGAACCACCACAGCAGCGCGAACATCACCAGGCCTTCCAGCGTCGCCTCGTAGAGCTGCGAGGCATGGCGCCCCACCATTTCGCCGGTGGTGGCATCCGGCACCAGGAAGCCGAAGCGCCACTGCGTGGGCGCGCCCCACAGCTCACTGTTGATGAAATTGCCGATGCGCCCGGCGAAGAAGCCGATGCCGGGCAGCGGCGAGACGAAATCCAGCACGTCCAGCATGCGCCGGCCGTGGCGTTGCGCGTAGATCACCATCGCCAGGACCACGCCGGCCAGCGCGCCATGGAAGGACATGCCGCCGGTCCAGATCTTCAGCGGATACAGCCAGTCGTCGGTGATGAGCTGGCGCTCGAATGGCAGCACGTACACGAGCACGTAGCCGATGCGGCCGCCGAGTATCACCCCCACCATGGCCCAGAAGATCAGGTCATCGACCTGCTCGGGCTTCCAGGTGCTGCCGGGGCGCGCGGCACGGCGCCGCGCCAGCCACCAGGCCACGGCGAAGCCGATGACGTACATGATGCCGTACCAGTGGATCTGCAGCGGACCCAGGTGCAGCGCGACGGGATCGATGTGCGGGTAGTGGAGCATCGGGCAATTCTAGCGGGATACGCGCGCGAACAGGGCCTTCAGGTAGCGCGTTTCGGGCATCGCCGGATGCACCGGATGATCCGGCGACTGCCCGCCCTGCGCGATGATGGCGAGCGTGCGCGCGGCCTGCGCGGCGGCCGACTGCAGCAGCTCGGGCAGGCGCTGCGCCGCCAGGTGCCACGAGCAGGAGCAGCTCACCAGCAGCGCCTCGTCGGTGGCCAGCTGCAGGGCGAGCTGGTTGAGCTTGCGGTAGGCCGCCTCGCCTTTCGGCAGGTCCTTGCGCCGCTTCACGAAGGCCGGTGGATCCACCACCACCACGTCGAAGCGGCGCCCTTCGGCATGCAGGGCGGCGAGCACGTCGAAGGCATCGCCACGCCGCGTCTGCAGTTCCAGGCCATTGCGGGCCGCATTGGCGGTGGCGACCTCGAGGGCGCCGGCCGACGAATCGACGCACAGCGCCGAGGCCGCGCCGGCGGCCAGCGCAGACACCGCCCAGCCGCCGACGTAACTGCAGACATCCAGCACGCTGCAGCCCGGCTGCAGGAAGCCCCGCAACAGCGCGCGGTTGGCGGTCTGGTCGTAGAACCAGCCGGTCTTCTGGCCGGCTGCCAGCGGCGCGCTGAACTGCAGCCCGGCCTCGAGCACCTGCAAGGCCTCCGGCAGCGCACCGCCCTCGCAGCGCAGCTCGTGCGGCAGCCCCTCCAGGTCGCGGGCGGCAGTGTCGTTCTTCCACACGATCAGGCGCGGAGCCAGCACCTCCCACAGCGCTTCCTCCAGCAGCCCGCGGCGCTGTTCCATCGCCAGCGTCGCGATCTGTCCTACCAGCACATCGCCGAAACGGTCCACCACCAGTCCCGGCAGGCCATCGGATTCGCCGTACACCAGGCGGTAATGCCGGCCGCCGCAGTAGCGTTCGCGCAGCGCCAGCGCGCCCCGCAGCCGCGCCGTGAACAGCGCGCGATCGATGGGCAGGCCCGCGTCGCGGCTCATGAGGCGCGCACAGATCAGCGCATGCGGATTGGCCAGCGCGTAGCCGAGGAATTGCCGCCGGTGATCCGTGACGACTGCAGCCGCGCCGGGCGGCACGGCGGTCAGCGGTGTGGCACTGGTGTCGACTTCGTTGGAGAACACCCACGCATGGCCGGCGCGGATGCGCCGGTCTTCATGGCGCCTGAGCTGCAATTGCGGCAGCCCCGCACCCGGCAAATCTGTCATAGTGCCGCGCAGTCTACTGCACCGGATCAGCCGGATGACGCACCCGATGCCGCCGGCCACGTCGCGCAACCGGCTCGCCGGCTCCACCAGTCCCTACCTGCTGCAGCACGCCGCCAATCCGGTGGACTGGTACCCGTGGGGCGACGCGGCCTTCGCGGCCGCGCGTGCCGGCGGCAGGCCCATCCTGCTGTCCATCGGCTATTCGGCCTGCCACTGGTGCCATGTCATGGCACATGAATCCTTCGAGGATCCGGCCACCGCGGCGGTGATGAACGAGCTGTTCGTCAACATCAAGGTCGATCGCGAGGAGCGGCCGGACATCGACCGCATCTACCAGATCGCGCACCAGCTGCTGACCCGCCGTGGCGGCGGCTGGCCGCTGACCATGTTCCTGGCGCATGACGACGCGCGGCCATTTTTCGGCGGCACCTATTTCCCCCCCGAGCCGCGCTTCGGCATGCCGGGGTTCCGCGCATTGCTGGCGCGCGTGGCGCAGTACTACCGCGAACAGCAGCCGGAACTGCGCGCCCAGTCCGCCGCGCTGGTGGACGCGCTGGCCGCGATCGATGCGCCCGCCGATGACGCACCGGCCCGGCTGGATGCGGCGCCGCTGCGGCTGCTGCGCGCCACGCTGGAGCAGCGTTTCGACCGCGAATATGGCGGCTGGACCCCGGCACCGAAGTTTCCGCACGCCGGCATCATCCAGCGGCTGCTGCGCGACTGGCATGCCAGCGCCGGCGCCGACAGCCCGGACCTGCAGGCACTCTTCATGGCGAGCCTGACGCTCACGCGCATGGCCGACGGTGGCCTGCAGGACCAGCTGGGCGGCGGCTTCTGCCGCTACAGCGTCGATGCGCGCTGGGAAATCCCGCACTTCGAGAAGATGCTGTACGACAACGGCGCCTTGCTGTCGGCCTATGCCGATGCCGCGTGCGCCACCGGTGAACCCGCCTTCCATGCGGTGACACGCGCCACCGCGCAATTCCTGCTGCGCGAGATGCAGGCGCCGGCAGGTGGCTTTTATTCCTCCTTCGACGCGGATTCCGAAGGTCACGAAGGCCGCTTCTACGTGTGGACGCGCGAACAGGTGGCGGCACTGCTCGAACCGGCCGACGCGGCGCTGGTGGCGGCGCGCTACGGGCTCGATCGCCCGGCGAACTTCGAGGGCGCCTGGCACCTGCGCGCCGCGCGCGCGATCGAAGAGATCGCGGCCGAAGGCGGGGCGGGCGGCAACGCCGCGCAGCTCGCGCAGCGCCTGGACGCGGCGCGCCACAGGCTGCTCGCGGCACGGGCACGGCGCACCCCGCCCGCCCGCGATGACAAGGTGCTGGCCAGCTGGAACGCCCTGGCCATCCGCGGGCTGGCCGATGCCGCACGTGCTCTGGACGAACCAAGCTTCGCGACGGCGGCGAGCCGCGCGCTCGACTACCTGCGCCAGGTGCATTGGCACGATGGCCGCCTGCTCGCGGCATCGCGCGATGGCCGGGCGCACCTGCCGGCCTACCTGGATGATCATGCCCTGCTGATCGATGCGATCCTGGCACTCGCCACGGTGTGCTTCGATGCGTCCGCGCTGGCCTTCGCAGCGCAGCTCGCCGATGCCCTGCTGCAGCGCTTCGCCGACCAGCAGCACGGCGGATTCTTCTTCACCGCCACCGATCACGAGGCGCTGATCCATCGCAGCCGCTCGTTCAGCGACGATGCCACGCCCGCCGGCAATGCCATGGCCGCCCAGGCCCTGCAGAAACTGGGCTGGCTGCTGGGCGAACCGCGCTACCTGCAGGCCGCGGAGCGCACTCTGCGCGCCGCGTGGCCGCAGCTGGCCGATGGGCCGCTGGCCCACGTGCACATGGCCAATGCGCTCGAGGATCACCTGCACCCGCATACATTCGTGATCCTGCGTGGCGAGGCGCCACTGATCGAGGCATGGCGCCGCGCCCTGCAGCGCCAGTGGATGCCGCTGGCCAGTGTGATCGCCATTCCGGCCGACCTGGCCGGCCTGCCCGCGGGGCTGGCCGGCAAGCACGCGGACGGCGCCGCGGTGGCCTACGTGTGCCGCGGCAGCACCTGCGATGCGCCGCTGCACGAACTGGAGGCGGTGCGCACGGCGCTGCGCGCCGGCGGCGCAGGTTAGTCGGCCTTGCTGGCCTCGATGGAGATCAGCAGTTTCGTATCCATCCTGAAGCCGAAGCTCTTGCCGTAGTCGATGCCGAACGCGTCACGGCTGAAGGTGGCCGAGGCATCGGCGCCGCAGGTTTCCTTGCGCGTCATCGGATTGGGCTTGCACAGGAAGCTGTTGATGGTCAGCTTCAGCGGTCTGGTCACGCCGTGCAGGGTGAGCTGGCCGTCCACCTCCGTGGGCGCGGCGCCGTTCCATCTGGCCAGCTTGCCCTTGTAGGTGGCGGTGGGATATTGCGCCACGTTGAACATGTCCTCGCTCTTGGCGTGCTTGTCCAGCGCTTCGAGGCCGAAATTGATCGAGCCCACGTCCACCGTCACGTCCACCTCGCCGGTCTTCGCAGCCGCGTCCATCACCACCTTGCCGGAAGTGGTGTTGAACTTGCCGCGCCATATCGACATGCCGCCCATGTGGTCGGCCTCGAACGAGGGAAAGGTATGCGTCGGATCGATGTTGTAGGTCACGGGCGCGGCCATTGCTCCCTGGGCGAGCAACAGCAGCGGGAATATCCTGCGGATCATCGGGCTTCTCCTGGTTTGCGGCTGCGATTGCGGGCGGCTGGCGTCAGCGGCCGCCCACGAGATGGAACCTGACGGTCACCTGGTCCTCGAGCACCCCGTCCCACGAGGGATCGCCGATGCCGAAAGCCTTGCGCGAAATCGCGAAACTGCCGTCGAATGTGCTGCCGGCCTGGCTGGTGGTGACCGACACCGGAACCGTGAGCGTCTGCATGCGGTTCTTGATGACGAGCGTGCCGGTGGCCTCGAAGCGACCCCCGGCCAGTGCCTTCACCGCGGTGGAGTGGAACACCGCCTTCGGATAAGTGGCGCTGTCAAACCACGATTTTTTCGCCACTTCGGCGTTGTAGGCCGGATCGCCCATGTCGAGGCTGGCGGTCTCCACCTCGATCGAGGCACTTGCCTGCCCCACGTTGCGCGGATCGTAGGTGATCCTGCCACTGAAGCGGGTGAAGGGGCTGTCGACGGCGACGCCCTCCTGCCGGAAAGTCGCGACCACCGTGCTGCGGGTGGCGGGCGCCACATTGAAGTCGGCCGCCATCAGCAGACCGGAAACCGCCATCAGCCCGAGGGCAATGAATCTTCTGCCACGATGACCCATGATCTGCTCCTTTCAGCGGCGCCAGGCCCAGATGCGGCGCAGCGTGCCATCCCGCGCAATGAATTGATGCTGCAGCGCTGCCAGCACGTGCAGTCCGGCCAGTATCGCCAGAATCGTCGCCAGCCAGGAGTGGACCTGCAGCCAGGTGGCCGCCAGTTCCCGGTTGCGATCCACCAGATTCGGCAGCGGCAGCCTGCCGAGGTACACGACGCGGTAACCCGCCGCATTGCTGTAGATCCAGCCCGCCAGCGGCACGACCAGCGCCAGCACATACAGCAGGGCATGAACGCCGCGCGCCGCAAGTGACTGCCATCGCGCCATGGGCGCAAGCTGCGGCGCCCGATGCGTCAGTCTCCAGGCCAGCCGCAACAGCCCCAGTCCCAGCACCGTCACACCGACCCATTTGTGGTAGTTGTAGATCCTGACGCGTTGCGGACTGATGGCCATGCTGGTCATCGTCCATCCCATCAACAGGCCGGCCCCTATCAGCGCGGCGATCCCCCAGTGCAGCGCCACCGCCGTGCGCGTGTAATGCGCCTGCGTCACGCGGTCAGCTCGCGGCGCCGCGGAACATGAACCAGGCTGCCGCCACCATGCACAGCGCCGCCCACAGGTAGTCCAGCCGCAGCGGCGTGCGCATGTAGAAGACCGCGAAGGGCACGAACACCGAAAGCGTGATGACCTCCTGCAGGATCTTGAGCTGCGGCAGCGACAGGCTGGTGTAGCCGATGCGGTTGGCTGGCACCTGCAGCAGGTATTCGAAAAGCGCAATTCCCCACGAGAGCAATGCCGCGACGAACCAGGGCCGCCCGGAGAGGTTGCGCAGGTGGGCGTACCAGGCAAAGGTCATGAAGACATTGGAAAGTGTCAGCAACCCGGCGGCCGCCAGCGTCGCGTACAGTTTCGGCGGCAAGTCGTGTGACCTCATCAGAAAGTGCCGGGCGGCACGGCCTTGGGCGTGGGAGCATACCAAGGTCCCGCGATATCAAACCCGCCAGCCATTGACTGCCCAGGCATCAACCACCGGATTCTCTGGGCAGTGTGGTCCCTGCAAAGGGAACCACTGTCAAGTTAAAGACTCCATATACTAGGCGGCTATCGCCGATCGCCAGCCAGCGATCGCCTGCTTGCAGTTCGGGGGATTTCAATGATTTTGACGTGTGCTCGGCGATTTATCCCGGTTCTGGCCGGAAGTGGCGCATTTTTCGTGGCCTCTTCCGCGGCCCTTGCGGCCGTTTCGTCGGGCGCCCCCGCGCCCGACGCGCACGCTCAATGGAAGATGGTGCAGGACTACTGCTTCAAGTGCCACAACACCGAGGATTGGGCGGGCAGCGTGGCGTTCGACACCATGTCGGCCGACGAGGTGCCCCAGGATGCCAAGGTCTGGGAAGCGGCCATCAAGAAGCTCAAGGGCAACCTGATGCCGCCGCCGGGCCAGAAGCAACCGGACCCCGGAACGGTCACGAACTTCGTCTCCTGGCTCGAGACCACGCTGGACAAGGCACAGACCACGCCCTACACCGGCCATATCCCGCTGCAGCGCCTGAACCGCCGGCAGTACGCCAACGCAATCCGCGACCTGATCGGTCTGGACATCGATGGTGCCACCTACCTGCCCCAGGATCCGGTCAAGGACGGCTTCGACACCGATGCCGAACTGCTGCAGGTGACCCCGACCTTCCTCGACCAGTCCGTAACAGCCGCCCGCTCCCTGGCGCTGCTGGCGGTGGGCGACATCAATTCGGTGCCGCTGGAGACCACCTACGGCCCGGTCCCGAACATGATCCTGTCGCTGGCGGCCCGGCCCGCCGACTCCTCGGGCAACCAGCAGTGGTACCAGGACGGCATGCCCTTCGGCACCCGCGGCGGCATGCAGGTGAAGCACAACTTCCCGGCCGACGGCGACTACCTGCTGAGCATCGGTGACATGGCGCTGGCCCGCACCGTGCCGAACATGGAATTCGAGAACATCGTGGTCGCGCTGCTGGATGGCAAGGAATTCTGGCGCACCACCGTCGGCGGGGAGGAGGACCACAAGTCCATCGACCAGAAGCTTGACGATGGCACGGCGCGCATCAATGGCCGCCTGAAGGACATCCGCTTCCATGCCACCGCCGGCCAGCACGAGGTGGCGGTCACGTTCCTGCGCCGCAGCTATGCCGAGCAGGATGATCGCAGCGCCAGCCCGGGCCACTCCGATGACAGCCGCGGTTTCAACCCGCTGGAAGGCGGCCAGCAGCGCGTGCCGGCCGTGCACGCGATGTTCATCAAGGGGCCGGTGAAGATCACCGGCATGAGCGACTCGCCCAGCCGGCAGAAGATCTTCATCTGCAAGCCGGCCAGCCCGGCCGAAGAACCCGATTGCGCGCGCAAGATCGTCACCAACCTCGCCACGCGGGCCTTCCGCCGCCCGGTGACCGACGACGATGTGGCGCCGCTGATGAGCTTCTACGAGAAGGCGCGCAAGGACGGCAAGAGCTTCGACGTGGGCATCCGCGACTCGCTGGCGGCGGTGCTGGCGAGCCCGCTGTTCCTGTACCGCGCCGAAGCGGCCGTGGACCAGGGCAGCCGCGAGCTGACCGACCTGGAACTGGCCTCGCGCATGTCCTTCTTCATCTGGAGCAGCCTGCCGGATGACGAGCTGCTGCGGCTGGCGGTCAACCACGAGCTGTCGAAGCCCGCGGTGCTGCAGGCGCAGGTCCACCGCATGCTGCAGGATCCGCGCGCCATCTCGCTGACCACGGATTTCGCCTTCCAGTGGATGAACGTGGCCAAGCTGGACACCATCGTGCCGGCGCGCGGCCAGTTCGGCTATGCCAGCGGCGTCTATGATCCACGGCCGGCCTTCAAGAAGGAGCTGGAACTGTTCGTGGACAGCGTGCTGCGCTCGGACCAGAGCGTGGTGAAGCTGATCACCGCGGACTACACCTACATGAACGAGCAGATCGCGCTGCTCTATGGCATCACGGACGTGCGCGGCAACGGCTTCCACCGCGTCACGCTGACGGATCCGAAGCGCTTCGGCCTGCTGGGCAAGGGCGCGGTGCTGATGCTCACCGCCAACCCCAACCGTACGGCCCCGGTGCTGCGTGGCGCCTGGATCATGGAGCGCATCCTCGGCACGCCGCCGGCCACCCCGCCGCCGAACGTGCCGGACCTGAACAAATCCGGTGGCGCCAAGCCGACGACGGTGCGCGAGAAGACCGAGATCCATCGCCGCAACCCGGCCTGCGCGGCCTGTCACGCAGTGATGGATCCGCTGGGCTTCGCGCTGGAAAACTTCGACACCGTGGGCGAATTCCGCACCGTGGATGCGCAGTCGCGCCAGCCGATCGACACGGCGGCCGTCATGCCCGACGGCACCCACCTCGCCGGCCCGGAAGACCTGCACAAGGCGCTGGCCGCACACGGCCAGCAGCTGGTGCAGACCATCACGGAGAAGCTGATGGCCTACGCGGTGGGCCGCTCGCTCGATTACCGCGACATGCCCAGCGTGCGGCGCATCGTGCGCAGCGCCGCTGCGGACAACGACCGCTTCGAGGCCATCGTGCTGGGAGTCGTCAACAGCGACGCCTTCCGCCGCCGTGGCGCACCCGATCTGCCCAAGCCGACCACGGCAGCAAACCTCATCCCCACTTCCGTTTCGCCCGCACCCTGAAGGCATTGGAGGCATCGCCATGTTCCTCACCAAAAAGCATCTGTCCCGCCGCACGGTCCTGAAGGGCGCTGGCGCAGCGATCGCGCTGCCGTTGCTCGACGCGATGATTCCCGCGCACACCGCCTGGGGCGCCACCGCGGCCGCCATCAAGCCGCGCATGGGCTTCGTGTATTTCCCGCACGGCGCCGTGCAGAAGTTCTGGACGCCGGAAGGCACGGGCAAGGACTTCCAGTTCTCGCGCATCCTGAAGCCGATCGAGAGCATGCGGGAGTACGTGACCGTGGTGAGCGGCCTGCGCAACAAGCCGGGCGAGAGCTCCAACCCGCACGGCATCATCGAGCAGACCTGGCTGACGTGCAAAAGCCCGGATGACCACAGCACCGGCGGCACCATCGGCATGTCGATCGACCAGATCGCGGCCAGGGAAATCGGCCAGGACACCCCGCTGTCCTCGCTGGAGCTGTGCGGCGAGCCCGGCGGCTCGGTGAACTACCGCACCGGCGGCCAGGCGATGCCGCTGGAAGGCAATCCGCGCAAGGTGTTCTTCACCATGTTCGGCGCCGGTGATTCGAACGCGGACCGCCTGGCGCGCCTGCAGGCCACCGGCAGCCTGCTCGATTACGTGCAGGATGCCAGCAAGAGCCTGACGCGCACGCTGGGTGCCTCCGACAAGGCGCTGGTGACCGATTACCTGGAGTCGGTGCGCGAGGTCGAGGGCCGCGTGCAGAAGCTGATGGCCAAGGCCGACAGCCTGGGCAACCTGCCGGATGCGCCGGTGGGCACACCCGATGACTTCACCGAGCTGCTCGACGTACAGTTCGACATGATCGCGCTGGCCTTCCAGACCGGCCAGACGCGCATCGCCTCGATGCGCATGATCAAGGAAGCCTCGATGCGCACCTTCCCGACGGAGAACGTCGACGAAGCCTTCCATCCGCTGTCGCACCATGGCGAGGATCCGGCCAAGTTCGAGAAGCTGGTGCGGGTGCAGGCGTACGAGACCGCGCGCTTCACGCGCTTCATCAAGCGCCTGGCCGACATGAAGGAAGGCAACGGCAACATCCTCGACAACTCCATCATCCTGTTCGGGTCGAACATGGCCAACAGCGACCTGCACAACAACAACCCGCTGCCGCAGCTGATCGCCGGCAAGGGTGGCGGCATCAAGGGTGGCCAGCACCTGGCCATGCCGAAGGACACGCCGCACGCCAACATCCTGCTGACGATGGCGCAGCGCGCCGGCGTCAAGATCGAGAAGTTCGGCGATTCGACCGGCGCGTTCAGCCAAGCGCGCGGTGGCGACGGCGGTTGCCGTCGCCTGGGTGGCGTCGGGGATTGCCGCGCCAAAGGGCGATGTCGATGCACGTCGGCCGGACGGCAGCACGCCGCTGCAGTGGGCCGCCTTCAACGGTGACGTGGCGCAGGCCGCGCGCCTGCTGAAGGCGGGCGCCGACGTGAAGGCCGTCAACAACTACGGCATCTCGGCCCTGTTGCTGGCCGCGGACATCTCCAATACGGAACTGATCCAGCTGCTGCTGAAGGCGGGCGCGGATCCGAATTCGGCCAACCCGGAGAACGAGACGCCGCTGCACCTGGTGGCCCGCTCCGGCAACGTCGAGGCGGCGAAGATCCTGCTGAAGGCCGGCGCCAGGGTCGACCCGCGCGAGAACTTCGGCCAGCAGACCCCGCTGATGTGGGCCGTGGCAAGGCGCCAACCCGCCATGGTCGAGTTCCTGGTCAGCAAGGGCGCGGACGTCAATGCGCGCAGCGCCGTCCGCGACTACCAGCGTGTGGCCACGGCGGAGAGCCGCGCCAAGCAGATGGATCGCGGCGGCCTCACGCCGCTGATGTACGCCGCCCGCGAGAACTGCCGCGAGTGCGTCGAGATCCTGCTCAAGCATGATGTGGACGTGAACCTGCCCGATCCTTCGGGCGTCTCGCCGCTGGTCATCGCGATGATCAACAACAACTGGGATATCGCCCAGCGCCTGGTGGAAGCCGGTGCGGACGTGAACCAGTGGGACATCTTCGGCCAGTCGCCGCTCGCGGTGGCGATCGGCGGCATGAATGGTGGCCGCGGCGGCGGCAATCCCGCCGATTCGGACACCCCCAACAAGGCCACCGGTCATGACCTGGTGCAGATGCTGATCGAGCGCGGCGCCAACCCCAACCAGCAGACCTACTTCCGGCCGGCGCGTGGCGCCGGCGGCGGTGGCCGTGGCACCACGCCGTTCCTGGTGGCGGTGAGCTCGGGCAACATCGATCTGGTCAAGGAGCTGCTGCAGAAGGGTGCCAACCCCAGGCTCGCTACCTCCGAAGGCCAGGGCGCCATCATCATGGCCGCACAGGTGCGTGGTGGCGGCGGTGGCGGATTCGGTGGCGGATTCGGCGGCGGTGGACCGCCGGGCGGTGGCGGACCCCCTGGCGGGCCTCCCGGCGGTGGCGGCGGCGCCCCGGCGGATGATGCCGATGGCGGCGCGGACGCCGGCACGGGTGCTCCGGCGGCCCCTGCCGCACCTGCCGGGGGTGCCGGCACTGTGGCGCCCTCCCAGCGAGGTCCGACAGGTGCGGCGCCCATGGCTCCGGCAGCGCGTGCCGCCACCGGTCGCCTGGCAGCGGCACCGGGCACGGGTGGCTTCCCCGGCGGCGGTGGCGCAGGCGCCGCTGGCCCGGGGGCGCGCGGACCAGCCGGTGCTGGTGGTGCAGGCGGTCCTGGTGGCCGCGGCCGCGCAGGCCCTGCTGGTGGCGGCGGCGGTTTTGGCGGTGGCAGCAGCACGCAGGTCGAGCTGATCAAGCTGCTGGCCGATGCCGGCGCCGACGTGAACCTGATGGCTCACCGGCACTTCCTGCAGCGCAGCCGCGGCGGTTCCGCCATCCATTTCGCGGTGCGCTCGGGCGGCAATCGCCAGGTCATCCAGACACTGGTGCAGCTCGGTTGCGACATCAACGCGAAGGATGAGGACGGCCTGACTGCCCTGGACTATGCGATGGGTCGCGGCTATGTGCCATTCCTGCAGATGCCGCAGCCGCCCAACAAGGCGCTGGCCGACTACATGCGCAGCCTCGGTGCCACCGTCGAGCTCGACAAGACGCCGGACTGGCCCCCGCAGGGGCCGCCGATCGCCACGGCCGTGTATGACGCCGTGATCTGGCCCGTTGATCCCGTAGGTCCCTGATGCGTATTTCACGTAGAAAATTCCTGCGCGGCAGCGCGCAGGCCGTGTCCGCTGCCTCGTTGCTGGGCACGGCCATTGCCCGCAGTTCGTCCGCCTTCGCCAAGGCCGATGCGGATGCGGCGAAGGGCCGCGTGTCCGCCAGGGACATCACCGTCAGGGACGTGGCCGGGCTGGCGCTGATCTCCGGCAGCGGCTGCAATGTCGTTGCCCTGCCCGGCTCCAATGGCGCGCTGATGATCGATGGCGGCCTGGCGGTGAACTCCGCGCTGCTGCTGCAGGCGGTGGGCAAGGCCACGAACACCACGCGCGTGGATACGCTGATCAACACACACTGGCATCCGGAGCAGACCGGTTCCAACGAGGCGGTGGGCAAGGCCGGCGGAACGATCATCGCGCATGAGGTGACCAGGCTCGCGCTGGGCGCGCACAACCGCTCGGCGCTGTACGAGGGCATCTACGGGCCGCTGCCGAAAGAGGCGCTGCCGACCGTCACCACCTACAACACCGGTTCGCTGCAATTCGCCGGCGAGCAGGTGGATTACCGCTACCTGCCGGCCGCGCATACCAACGGCGACCTGTTCATCCACTTCCCGAAGCGCAACGTGATCGTGGCCGGCGGACCGGTGGGTTCGGACAGCTGGCCGGTGATCGACTACCTCAACGGCGGCTTCATGCACGGCTTCGTGAGGTCCTACGAGATCCTTGCCGACACCGTAAAGCCGGACACCATCATCATTCCAGCCATCGGCCCGACGCTGACCGGCGCGGACATCGTGAAGGAGAAGGACATCTACTGGGCGCTGTTCAAGCAGTTCTTCATCCTGTTCAACAAGGGCGCCGGCCCGCAGGACATCGTGAACTACAACCGCGGCATCGACCTGCAGACCGTGGGCACGGTGACGGCGGAGCGGCCGCTGAAGAGCCTGGTGGAGAAGATGGGTGACCCGGCGCAGTTCCTGGATGCCGCCTACCGCAGCACGCAGCTGGCGACGATTCCGTTCTGATCCGCCCGGCCCGTGCCGGGCATCCGGCGGGTGAAGGCCGCGAAGCAGGAGGACACCATGCGCATGGGACGATACCTTCTGGGTGCCGGAGTGGGCGCGGCGCTCGCGCTGGTGCTGGCAGGCTCACTGCGCAACGGCGAGGCCGCCTCGAGCGCTTCCATCGCCGCGCGGCTGCAGCGCCTGGAGGATCGCGAGCAGATACTCGAACTGCTGACTGCCTATGGCGCGACGCTGGACCGGCACGACTTCGCGGCCTTCGGCCAGTTGTTCACCGACGACGCCGAGTATGCCGCCGGGCCGGGCGCAGCAACGCGCGGACGCGCGGCCATCCAGAAGCAGCTCGAACAGGTCATCACCAGCAATCCTTCGCACCTGCCGCCGCCCAACCATCACCTGCTCTTCAACCCTTCCATCCGTGTCGACGGCGATCGGGCCACCGTGCACAGCTTCGTCGCGTACGTGGCCCCCGACGCCACCGGCAAGACCACACAGATGGTGTTCTTCGTCGCCTACGACGACCAGCTCGTGCGGCGCGAGGGACACTGGATGTTCCGGCGCCGCGCGGCGGCGAGCGGCACGCCATAAGCGCGCCGCTGCTGCGCGGCTTCGCGCCGATTTCCGACCGCCGCGCGCGGCTGCTGATCCTCGGCAGCATGCCCGGCGGAGCCTCGCTGCAGGCCGGTCAGTATTACGCCCATCCCCGCAATGGTTTCTGGCCGGTGCTCGAGGCGCTGTGGAACATTCCGGCGGAGGCCGGCTACGCGGTCCGCGTGCGTGCCGTGCGCGACACGGGCATCGCTGTATGGGACGTGCTGTCAAACTGCCGGCGGCGTTCGAGCCTGGATGCCGACATCGATCCGGGTTCCATCGTGATCAACGACTTCCCTGGTTTCTTCCGGCGCCATCCGCAGATCCGCGCCATCGCGTTCAACGGCGGTGCCGCCGCGCAGCTGTTCCGTCGCCACGTTCTGCCGGCGCTGGCGCCGCCCCTGCAGGCGTTGCCGATGCTGCAGCTGCCCTCGACCAGCCCGGCCAACGCACGGCTCACGCTGGCCGACAAGTGCCGCGCCTGGTCGGTGCTGACCGCCCACGCCGGCGCGGACGCAAGGCCTTACTCGTAGCGCAGCGCGTCGATGGGATTGAGCTGCGAGGCGCGGCGCGCCGGCACGAAGCCGAACACGATGCCCACGGTGGCCGAGGCCGCGATGGCGATCAGCACCACCACCGGGCTGATGTAGATCGGCCAGCCCATCACGGCGCCGAGACCGGTCGCCATAACCGCGCCGAAGGTCAGTCCGATCAGGCCACCCACCACGCACAGCAGCACCGCCTCGGTCAGGAACTGACCGAGGATGTCGTTGCTGCGCGCGCCGATGGCCATGCGCAGCCCGATCTCGCGCGTGCGCTCGGTCACCGACACCAGCATGATGTTCATGATGCCGATGCCGCCGACCACCAGCGAGATCGCGGCGGTGGCCGCCAGCAGCAGGCCCAGGGTCTGCGCGGCCTGGTTGCGCGCCTGCAGGAACTCGGCGAAGTTGCGGATGATGAAGTTGTTGTCCTTGTCCGCGCCGATGCGGCGCCGCTCGCGCAGCACACGCTCGATGTCGCCCTGCACGTCGGCGAGGTTGTAATGCTCGTCGATGCGCACCAGCAGCGCGCCGATCTGGTCCGGCGCGCCCAGCCGGCCTGCCAGCCGCGAGCGCGCGGTGGAGATCGGCACCATGATCACGTCGTCCTGGTCCGTGCCGCCCGCCTGGCCCTTCTCGGCCAGCACCCCGATCACCGTGAACGGGGAATTGTTGATGCGGATGGTCGAACCCAGCGGATCCATCCCCGGGAACAGTTCGCGCACCACCGTGGCGCCCAGCACCGCGACCTTGGCGCCGGACTGGGCCTCGCGCGCATCGAAGAAGCGGCCCTTGTCCACCGGCCAGTTCTGCACCTGCTGGAACTCCGCGCTGACACCCTGCGCCTGCGTGGCCCAGTTGGCGCTGCCGAACACCACGCTGACGCTGCTGTTGATGCGGCCGGATGCCGCCACGACGCCGGCCACGCGGTCGCGCACGGCGCGCAGGTCCTTCTCGGTCAGCGGCGGCGCCGACCCGAAGCCGCCACGTACTCCGCCCACGTTGGAGGAGCCGGGGAAGATGGTGAGCTGGTTGGTGCCGAGGCTGGAGATCTGGTTCTGGATCTGCCTGGAGGCGCCGTTGCCGATCGCGCTCATCACGATCACCGAGGCGACACCGATGATGATGCCCAGCGTGGTCAGCACGCTGCGCAGCATGTTCAGCCGCAGCGCGATGATGGCCGTCTTCAGGTATTCCATCAGGCTCATGGATGGCGCTGCGCCACCGGCGCATCCTCGACGATCAACCCGTCGCGCACGCGCAGCAGCCGCGCGGCGTAGGCCGCCACGTCCGGCTCGTGCGTCACGATGATCACTGTCATGCCGCGTTCGCACAGCCTGCGGAACAGGTTCATGATTTCTTCGGACGTATGCGTGTCGAGCGCGCCGGTGGGTTCGTCCGCGAGGATCAGACTGGGCGAATTCACCAGCGCCCGGGCGATCGCCACGCGCTGCTGCTGGCCGCCGGAAAGCTGCGACGGCACGTGGTCCATGCGCTCGCCCAGGCCCACCTCGCGCAGCCGCTGCTCGGCCATTGCGCCGGCCTGCGCCTGCCGGGCCGGATCGCGCGCATAGGCGAGCGGCAGCTTCACGTTGTCCAGCGCCGAGGTCCGCCGCAGCAGGTTGAACTGCTGGAACACGAAGCCGATGGTGCGGTTGCGCAGGTCGGCGAGCTGGTCGCCGTCCAGCGATGCGATCGAGATGCCGTTGATGGCCAGCTCGCCCGAACTCGGGGTGTCCAGCGCGCCGATCAGGTTCATCAGCGTCGACTTGCCGGATCCCGACGGTCCCATGATGGCGACGAACTCGCCCGGCATGATGTCGAAGGACACATCGCGCAGCGCATGCACCGCCACCTCGCCGAGCTGGTAGGTCTTGGTCAGGTGGCGGGCCGAGACGACGGGCGTCGCGGCGGCATCCGTCACTTGGCGACCTCGGTGTGCGCCCGCAGGATCACGCTGTCGCCGGCCTTCAGGCCGGCGGCGTCGACCACCTCGGTGAACTTGTCGTCGGATACGCCCAGCATCACGTCATGCGACTGGGGGGTGCCGTCGGCCAGCGTCCACAGGGTGCCGGCCCGCGAGGTGGCAGCGCCCGTGCCGCTGCGCAGCTTGCGGAATTTATCCATCTGCTCGGGCGTCAGCACGCTGGCCAGCGTGTTCTCGAAGCGGTTGCGCATGGCCTGGCCCTGCGCGTTCTGCTGCCGGAAATTGGGCTGGCCGCCACCACCGCCCAGCCCCGCCGGACCGCCGCTGGTCTGCTGCGACTGCATCTGCTGCTGCATTGCCTGCAGCGCCTTCTTCAGCTTTTCCTTCTGGTCGCTGGTGACGCCCAGCTCGCGCTGCAACTGCTCGTTGTCGAGGAAATTGCCGCCGGACCGGCCGCCACCCTGGCCATTGCCGCTCGCGGCCGCGGCATTGCCGGAATCCTTGGCGTCGGGCGGCTTGAAGCGCGTGGCGTCGTTCGGCGCGCGCAGCACGTTCTCGCGGCGGTCGGTGACGATGGTCACGTCCGCGGTCATGCCCGGCAGCAGTGTCTGGCCCGGATTGCTGGCTTCCACCATCACGCTGTAGGTGACCACGTTCTGCACGGTGGTGGCGGCGAGGCGCACCTCCGTCACCTGGCCGCGGAAGGTACGGTCCGGAAAGGCGTCGACCGTGAAGCTTGCCGGATCATCCGGCTTGATGGAGCCGATGTCCGCCTCGTCGACCTTGGCCTCGATCTGGATCTGCGACAGGTCCTGCGCGATCTTGAACAGCACCGGCGCCTGCAGGCTGGCCGCCACGGTCTGGCCCAGGTCGACGCTGCGCGAGATCACCACGCCGTCGATGGGGGCACGGATCTGCGTATGCGAGAGGTCGATGCGCGCCTGCGCCAGCGCCGACTGGCGTGTCTGCAGCCCGGCCTCGGCATTCTTGATCTGTGCCTGCGCGATCACCACGTCGCTTTCGGCAAGCTCGAGCTGCTTGCGCGAATCCTCCGCGGCGCTCTGCGCGATGAGCTTCTGCTCGGCCAGCTGCTGCTGGCGCGCGTAATCGCGCCTGGCCTGGTCGAGCGTGGTCTGGGCCTTGCGCAGCGATGCCTGCTGCGAACCAAGCGTGGCGTTGGCCACCGCGAGATCCGCTTCGGCCGAAGCCACGCGCTGCTGGTAGGTCTGCGGGTCGATGACCGCGAGCAGGTCGCCCTTCTTCACCTGCGAGTTGAAATCCGCGTGCAGTTCGGAGACCTGGCCGGAGATCTGCGAGCCGACCTCCACGGTGACCAGCGCGGCCACCGAGCCGGTGGAACTGATGGATTTCTCGACCGTGCCGCGATCAAGCACGGCGGTTTCGTAGGTGACCCTGGCCCCGCGGCCATGCAGGAGCACGCGCCAGCCGATCACGGCGACCACGACCACCGCAAGGACGATGGCAATGCGCTTGAATTTGGAATTCACGAGTACTTGTTGCCTGTCTGGTTGGTTTCAGGAATACCAGCTCCCCGAGCGAGCTTGGACCGTCCCGACCGGTACAAGTTCTTGAACGGCGAACACCTGCGGCACTCAGGCGGGCTTGTTTTTACTGCCTCCGGCAGCCGCCTCCAGCAGTCCTTTTCCTGCGAGCCAGCCGCGATCATAAAGCCGCGAAACGTATTTGGCGCCCCCGTCACAGAGAATGGTGACGACGGTATGGCCGGGCCCGAGTTCGCGTGCCACGCGCAGCGCCGCGGCGACATTGATGCCACTGGTGCTGCCAAGGAACAGGCCCTCCTCGCGCAGCAGGCGGTACACCATGGCCACGGTGTCGGCGTCCTCGACATGCACGGCCGCATCCACTGGCGCGTCCCGGAGGTTGTCGGTGATCCGCCCGATGCCGATGCCCTCGGTGATCGAGCTTTTGCCGGTGGCCTTCACTTCCCCGCGCAGCACGTATTCATACAGCGCACTGCCCGGCGGATCGGCCAGCACCGTGCGGATCTTCGCGTTGCGGGATTTCAGGTACTCGGCGGTGCCCGCCAGCGTGCCTCCGGTGCCGCACGCGGCGACGAAGGCATCCACGCCGCCACCGGTCTGCGCCCAGATCTCCGGTCCGGTGGATTCCACATGCGCGCGCCGGTTGGCGGTGTTGTCGAACTGGTTGGACCAGACCGCGTTGGGCAGCTCCTCGGCGAGCCGCCGCGCCTGGTGCTGGTACTGGGCGGGATTGCTGTACGGAACCACCGGCACCTTGCGCACCTCCGCGCCGAGTGCCTCGAGCAGCTGGTACTTCTCCGGTGACTGGTTGTCCGGCATCAGCAGGATCAGGCGGTAGCCGCGGGCATTGCAGACATGCGCCAGACCGATGCCGGTGTTGCCGGCGGTGCCTTCGACCACCGTGCCGCCGGGCTGCAGCAGGCCGCGCCGCTCCGCATCCAGCACGATCCATTTCGCGGCGCGGTCCTTCACCGAACCGCCGGGATTCATGAACTCCGCCTTGCCATAGATGTTGCAGCCGCTCTCGCGGCTGATGCCCTCGAGACGGATCAGCGGCGTGTTGCCCACCGCGTCGAGGAAACCCCGCCGTATCGTCATTCCCGGTCCTTCTGCCAGCCTGCAGCGTGCGGCCCGCGGGCCGGCGCGGCATCATTCACCATGCCGCGCACCTGCGCCAGCGCCGCGACCTGTCCCACCACCAGCAGCGTCGGCGAGCGCAGCGCCGCGCCGGCCGCGAGCGCGGGCAACCCGGCGAGCGTGGTTTGCAGCACGCGCTCGTCGGGCCACGTGGCCCGCTCCACCAGCGCCACCGGCTGCGTGCCCGGCAGCCCGTGCGCGACCAGTTGCGCGGCGATGTGCGCGCATTGTGCCGCGCTCATGTAGAACACCACGGTGTGGTCGGGCTGCGCCAGCGCCTGCCAGTTGAGCGCATCGCCCTGTGCGCCGGTGGCCGTGACAAAGGTCACCGCCTGCGCCAGCCCGCGCTGCGTCAGCGGCATGCCGGCGCTGGCGGCGGCCCCCAGGCCGGCGGTGATGCCGGGCACGACGATGACCGCAATGCCGGCGGCGCGCAGCACCGCCAGTTCCTCGCCCCCGCGGCCGAAGATGAACGGGTCGCCGCCCTTGACGCGGGCCACGCGCCGGCCGGCCCGCGCATGCTTCAGCAGCAGGCCGTTGATGTAATCCTGCGTGTGCTCGTGCCGGCCAGGAACCTTGCCAACATTGATCTTCTCGGCATCGCGGCGCGCGCGGTCGAGGATGGCCTCGGGTACCAGCCGGTCATGCAGCAGCACGTCGGCCTGCTGCAGCAACTGCTGCGCGCGCAGCGTCAGCAGATCCGGATCGCCGGGACCCACGCCGATCAGGTACACCTCGCCGCGCGGTGCGGCCGCGGCGTTGCGCGCGGCCTCCAGCGCGGCCTGCATGCCGGCCTCCGCGCCGTGCGCGTCGCCGGCGAGCAGCCGCGTCGCAAGGTGGCCGCCGAAGAAGTCGTCCCAGAAGCGCAGCCGCGCCGGCAGCTCCGGCAGCGCGCGCGCCACGCGCTCGCGCCAGCGCGCCGCGTGGCGCGCCAGTTCGCCCAGCCGCTGCGGCAGCAGCGCCTCGATCTGCGAGCGCACGCGCCGCGCCAGCGTCGGCGAGCTGCCTTCGGTGCCCACCGCCACGAGCAGCGGCGCCCGCTCGACGATGGCGGGGAAGATGAAATCCGAGCCCGCACCATCATCCACGACGTTGACGAGGATGCCGCGCTCGCGCGCACTGCGCGCCACGGCCGCGTTCACCGCGGCATCGGCGGTAGCGGCAATGGCCAGCAGCGCACCGTCCAGCTGCGGCGCCGAGAACGGCACCGGCCGGTACTCGATGCGCGCCAGGTCACGGAAGGCCTCGAGCTCGGCGCACAACGATGGTGCCACCACGCGCACGCGCGCATGCGCGCGCAGCAGCTGCTCCACCTTGCGGGCGGCCACGGCGCCCCCGCCCACCACCACGGCGAGGCGCTCGCGCAGGTCGATGAAAATCGGCAGGTAATCCATGCCGGGCGGCGGAGCTCAGCCGGTGGTGGCTGCCGGATCGCGGCGCCGCGGCTGCAGCCCGCACTCCTTCGAGCTGTTCTCCCACCACCAGCGGCCCGAACGGCTGTCCTCGCCGGGCTCGACCGCGCGCGTGCACGGCGCGCAGCCGATGCTGGGGTAGCCCTGGTCATGCAGCGGGTTGTACGGCAGCTTGCGCGCGCGGATGTAGCTCCACACCTCGTCGCTGGTCCAGTCCAGCAGCGGGCTGATGCGCGCGATGCCGCCGTTGGCCTGGTCGATCTCCACCGGTGCGGCAAGTGCGCGCGTGGCCGATTGCTCGTGCCGCACGCCGGTGACCCACGCGCCGGCGCCGGCAATGGCCCGCTTGAACGGCTCGACCTTGCGGATCCCGCAGCAGCCATGGCGCTGCTCGACGCTGTTGTAGAAACCATTGATGCCGTTCTGGCCGATCCAGGCCTCGAGCGCCGCCGCGTCCGGCTGATAAACCTTCATGCGGCGCTGGTAGCGCTTCTCCAGCCGCTCGATCAGGTTGCGCGTCGGCTCGTGCAGGCGCCCGGTGTCGAGCGTGAAGATTTCGATCTCCGGCACCTCGCCCCAGGCCAGGTCGGTCAGCACCACGTCCTCGGCCCCGAGGCTGTTGGCCTGCACCACCCTGCCGTAATCGCGTACCGCCGTGCGCAGCAGCGCCAGCGCGGCCTCTCTTCTGGCTTCCAATGACATGTGTGGATTGTCTCCAGCCACCTCATAACATTGGAACATCACTTGTGGCACGATGCACGCATGACCGGAATCACGCTTCGCCGCCTGCGCCAGGACGCGCATGTCCGCGCCCTGACCCGTGGCGCGCGACCCCATCACGAGCAGTTCCTGCAGCCATTGTTCGTGGTCGAGGGCATTGGCGCCCGCGAGGTCATTCCCGGCCTGACCGGGGTGTACCGCGACACGCCCGCCTCGCTGCTGGCGCAGATCGCGGCGGACCTGGCGGCCGGCTGCAGCAAGTTCCTGCTGTTCGGCGTGCCCGCCGGCCACCGCGAACGCGACATCGACTGGTCCTTCACCGCGGGCCAGATCGCAGCCATCCGCCAGCGTTTCGGCCGCGACGTGTGGCTGGCGGTGGACGTGTGCCTGTGCTCCTCCACCCCGCATGGCCATTGTGGCGTGCTGAACGACTCGCACGACCACCTGGACAACCAGGCCAGCGTGCGCGAGCTGGTGGCCGCGGCGCTGGCCTATGCCGAGGCCGGCGCGGACTGCGTGGCGCCCAGCGACATGATGGACGGGCGCATCGGCGCCATCCGCCAGGGGCTCGACAGCCACGGCCACGCGCGCACCGTGCTGATGAGCTACGCGGCCAAGTTCCATTCGAATTTCTACGGGCCGTTCCGCGTCGCCGCGGACTCCGCGCCCAGGGGCGACGGCATCCTGCTCAGCGACCGCTCCTCCTACCAGATCGATCCCTCGCGTGCCAACGATGCACTGCTGTCGGTGGAGCGCGACGTGCGCGAGGGCGCGGACATCCTGATGGTCAAGCCCGGCATGCCGTACCTGGACATCCTCGCCGACCTGTCGCGCCACTACGCGCAGCCCTGGGCCGTCTATGAAGTCAGCGGCGAGTACGCGGGCATCGAACTGCTGGCCGAACAGGGGCTGGCCAACCGGGTCGGTGCGCACGTGGAAGCCTGGACCGGTTTCCTGCGCGCCGGCGCCTCGATGATCATCAGTTACGGGGCGCGCCACGCGCGGGAGTGGCTGGCGCGGTGAGCACCTCGGAGGCGCTGTTCGCGCGGGCGAAGCAGGTTTCCCCGGGCGGGGTGCACTCGCCGGTGCGCGCCTTCAGGGGCGTGGGCGGCACGCCGCGCTTCATGACCGGCGGGGCCGGCGCGATGCTGCGCGACGTCGACGGCCGCGAGCTGCTGGATTTCTGCATGGCCTTCGGGCCGCTGATCCTCGGCCACGGCAACCGCGCGGTGCGCGATGCCGCGGTGGCGGCCATCGACCGCGGCTGGAGCCTGGGAACCGCGGAACCCTATTCGCTGGCGCTGGCGGAATTCATCACCGCGCGCATTCCGTGGGTGCAGAGCATCCGCTTCGTGAATTCGGGCACCGAGGCGGTGATGTCGGCGCTGCGCGTGGCGCGCGGCGCCACCGGCCGCGACGTCATCTTGAAGTTCGACGGCTGTTACCACGGCCACGCCGACTCGATGCTGATCCGCTCGGGCTCGGGCCTGGCCGAAGCCACTGAGCCGGACAGCGCCGGCCTGAACAAGGGCGTGCTGGGCGCAACGCTGGTGGCGCCGCTGAACGATGAGGTCGCACTCGAGGCGGTATTCGCGAAGCACGGCGCGCAGATCGCCGCCGCCATCATCGAGCCGCTGCCGGCCAACTACGGGCTGCTGCCGCAGCGGCCGCAATTCCTGCGCACATTGGCGACGCTGTGCCGCCGGCATGGCGCGTTGCTGATCCTCGATGAGGTGATCAGCGGCTTTCGGCTGGGCTTCACCGGCGCCGCGGGCCTGTACGGCATCGAACCGGACCTGGTGACCTACGGCAAGGTGATCGGCGGCGGCTTCCCGGTGGGCGCCTATGGCGGCAAGCGCCAGCACATGGAGCTGGTGGCGCCGGCCGGACCGGTGTACCAGGCCGGCACCCTGAGCGCCAACCCCGTGGCCATGGCCGCGGGTCTGGCGACCCTGGAGCAGCTCGCCGACGGCAGCGTGTACACGCGACTCGAGCAACTCGGCGCCGAACTGGAACAGCGGCTCGGCGCCATCGCCGGACTGACGCTGCAGCGCGTGGGCTCGCTGTTCTGGCCCTGGCTGGCAGCCCACGCGGGCCCATTGCGCAGCCTTGCGGACATGAAGGCGCGGCCCGCCGCGCCTTTCGGCCCGGTGTTCCACCAGCTGCTGGACGCGGGCATCTATCTGGCGCCCAGTGCGTATGAAGTGAGTTTTCTTTCCACTGCGCACACCAGCGCGCACGTGGAGCGGCTGGCAAAGGAGCTGCGCGCGGCGCTGGGCTGAAGCGCAGGCGAGCCCGGGCCACGGGCCCGTGACACATCTACGGGGGATTACATGTCCGGCGACAACATCAACATCCGCCATCGTGACCGGCTGTTCATCGACGGCCAGTGGGTCGCAGCCAGCGGCGATGGCCGCATCCAGCTCGTCGATCCAGCGACCGAGGAGCCGTTTACCTCGGTGGCCGAAGCGCGCGAGGCCGACATGGACCGCGCGGTCGACGCCGCACGCCGGGCATTCGACAGCGGCCCATGGCCGCGCATGAGCCACCTGGAGCGCGGCAGCGTGGTCGCGGCGCTGGCGAAGAAGCTGGAAGCCCGCCACGGCGAGCTCGCCGCCGCGTGGACCCGCCAGATGGGCGGCCTCGCCAGCTTCGCGCCGAACGTCACCATGGGTGGCACGTTCCAGCTCGGCTATTTCGCGGGCCTCGCAGCCACCTATCCGTTCGAGACGCAGCAGCCCGCATCCATGGGACCGGGCAGGGCCATCATCGTGCGCGAACCGGTGGGCGTGGTCGCCGCGATCACGCCATGGAATGCGCCCTACGCCATCATGACGCAGAAGATCGCGCCGGCGCTGGTCGCCGGCTGCACGGTGATCATGAAGCCCGCGCCGGAAACGCCGCTGGAGGCCTACATCATCGCCGAGTGCGCCGCGGAAGCCGGCCTGCCACCGGGGGTGCTGAACCTGGTGCCGGCACAACGCGCCGCCGCCGACCACCTGGTGTGCAATCCCGGCGTGGACAAGGTGGCGTTCACCGGCAGCACCGCCGCGGGCCGGCGCATCGCCAGCGTGTGCGGCGAGCGCATCGCGCGCGTCACGCTGGAACTGGGCGGCAAGTCCGCGGCGCTGGTGCTGGATGACTTTCCCATTGAACAGGCCGCCGGCATCCTCACCGGCACCATCTGCACGATGAGCGGACAGGTATGCGCCACGCTCAGCCGGGTCATTGTCGCAAGGCATCGCTACGCGCAGCTCGCCGAAGCCATCGTCGCGGCGATGGCCGGCATCAAGGTGGGTGATCCGCATGACCCGGCCAGCCAGATGGGGCCGCTGGCCATGCAGCGCCAGCTCGAGCGCGTGCAGGGCTATGTCGCGAAAGGCAGGGAACAGGGCGCGACGCTGGCCTGCGGCGGCAGGCAGCCCGCGCATCTGCCGCGCGGCTACTACTTCGAGCCCACGCTGTTCACCAATGTGGACAACCGCATGGTGATTGCGCAGGAGGAGATCTTCGGCCCGGTGATCAGCCTGATCGCCTGCGAGGATGAGGCCGATGCGATACGCATCGCCAATGATTCCATCTACGGACTCAACGGCGCGGTGTTCACGCCGGATCCGGAAAAAGCCTACCGCGTCGCGCGCCGGCTGCGCACCGGCTGCGTCGGGCAGAGCGGATTGCGCATGGATTTCATGGCGCCGTACGGCGGCTTCAAGCAGTCGGGCATCGGACGGGAAGGCGGGCCGGAGAATTTCCAGGCGTTCACGGAGACCAAGACCATCCTGACCGACTGAGCCTTGGCCACGCCGGCGCTGCAGGTCACGAGCGCCGTGGCCGCGATACCACATTCGACCAGAGCCGCCGCAGACTGTCGACGCCACCGGCGGTCGAACTGAACAGCGTCGTGTCGCAGACCAGCAGCCGGCCGGCGAAAACCCCGGATCGTGACTGCAGCAACGCATCGAAGTGCGTGCGGCCATCCTGTGTGAATGGATGCGGCGGCGCGCTCAGGTCGATGCGCTGGCGGGCCAGCACGTCCATGCGGAGTGCGCTTTCCCCGACGCGCTCGAGCTGCGGCAGGTGCGGATGGAAGTTGAACGTCCGGACGCCCTCCAGCAGTCGCAGCGCGTCGAGCTCGGGCTCAACCTCGATCGGCGCCGGCGAACCGTCCGGCTCGACTGCCGGTCGAAGCCCGAAGCGATTTTCGATCGGCACGCCAAGGCCGGCGAGCAGGGTGCGTGCGAACGCGCCGAAGCCCTGACGAGGGGGTATGCCGTGATCACCGTGGTGCAGGTATTCGGCGGTCTGGCGTTCAATGCGGCTCTGCCCTGAAACACCTGACGCTTCGCCGATGTCATGGTGTGGACAGACGAAGACGAGATGGCCGGTCTCGCCCAGAAAACCTCGCATGGCCGCGATCTCCGCACTGGTCGCCGACTGGCCGGTACGCAGCGAATCGAAGCTGATGATGACGATGGTATCCACGTCGGCGATGAGCGCCTCATCGAGCAGTGTCCTCGTGCCGTCATCGCCGACACGCTCGATCCGGGTGACCGGATGCCCCGTCTGTACTGCGGCCTGCTCGGCGAACGCGGCAAAATTGGGTTTCTGGACATGGTCCAGAAAGCCTGCGATGCCCTGGTCGACATGCGCGGAGTCGGCCAGGGGCTCGAATTTCGGGTAGAACAGCCGGCGCAGTTCAAAGATCGCCGCAAAGCGATCCTCGATCATCGTGAGCGGCGCACCGGTTTCATCAGGCCGACTCCAGGCGAAATAGAGCAGAACGCGTCGACCCGACATGGCTTGACTCCCGCTCCGACAATTCGCGTGCCATGGTAGCGCGCCCAAGGCCGTCGCTCCCGAAAGGACAGGCCCATCCCCCCTCTCCGGAGCCCGGTCACCCCCATCGTCTGGCGAATGGGCGGGCACGCCTGCGCCATCCACAGCGCTGGAGAAGCATCCGAAGGCGCGGCTGCTGATCATGACTACTTACGGGCGACGAGGACATTCAGGAGCCTGTCGCGCGGCGCCAAAAGCTACCTGCTGAAGGATGCGCCGCGCCAGGAAATCCTCGCCGCCATCCGCGCGGTGGCCGCCGACCAGCCCTACACTTCCGGCGCCATCGCCGCGAAGGCGCTGCAGCGCATGGCGCGGCCCAGCCTCATGCAGCGCGAACTCGACGCCGCACCGAGGCGGTGGCGGTGGCGCACAAGCGCGGCCTGGTCCGGCTTTAGGCGCCGCCAACCCGGAATCGCCGCCGGCCGAGTTCACCCAGCCCCGCGGCCGCAAGGCAGACCCCGCCGCCGAGCGCGATGGGCATGCGCGCGCCGGCCAGGTCCGCAAGCCGGCCGACGACCGGCCCGCCGACCAGCGAGGCGCCGCCCATCAGCGCGGTCTGCAGCGCCAGCACCCGGCCGAGCATGTCGCGGCGGATGTCCACCTGGGCCAGCGCGGTGCTTGAAATCATGTACACGATGCTCGTGCCACCCACCAGGAACACCACCGGCGCCGCGGCCAGAACGGTGGGCATCGCGGACAGCAGCAGCATCGCGACCCCCAGGCCCATCGCCCCGCTCACCACGTGGCGCAGTTCCACGAGGCGGCGGTGTGCCACCACGAGCCCACCCACAACCGCGCCAAGGCTCGAGATGGAATAAAGGATGGTGAACGCCACCTCCGTGCCATGCAGCGAGCGCGTGACGAACAGGGGCAGCGCCACCCGCAGGTTGAACGAGAAGAGCCCGACGGCGGCGAACATTGCAAAGCCGATCCACAGATGGGGCGCCGAGCAGACGTAGCGCAGCCCGTCACGCACGGCACGCCCGGTACGCGCGGCCGGCGGGTGCCGGAACAGTTCCGGTTCGCGCATGATCAACAGGCAGGCGATCACCGCCAGATACGAGGCCGCGTCGAGGGCGAAGCACCAGCCGAAACCGAGGGTCGTGGCGAGCAATCCGGCCAGAGCGGGCCCGAAGATCTGCGACAGGCCCACGATCGTGCTGTAGAGCACGACGGCATTGGGAAGATCCTCGCCGGAAACCATCTCCGGCACGAATGAGCGACGCAGCGGATTGTCGAAGGCCAGCAGCACTCCACCGCCGACGGCGAGGGCGTAGAGCGCAAGCAGCGACGGATGCGGCAGGAAGGCAAGGATGGCCAGGCCCACCGACTGCGCCATCTCCAGGCCCTGCGTCAGCAGCAGCATGCGCCGCTTTTCCCCGCGATCCGCCGCCGCGCCGGCCCACGCTGACAGGAACAGCATCGGTCCGAACTGGCACGCCGCGAGGACGCCGACGGCGAACCCGCTGTGCGTGAGCTGCAGCGCGAACAGGATCAGGGCGACATTGGTGAGCCAGTTGCCGGTGTTGGAGATGGTCTGGCCGATGAAGAACAACCGGAAGTTGCGTGTCCGGAGCGACTGGAAGGTCCGGCGCAGCATTACGGCTTCCAAGCAACCGGTCCGGATCCGCCGGCGTCCGCCAGCCGCTCGAGCAGCTCGATGGCTCGGTGCAGCGCCGCGCGTTCGCCGGGGCGCACGCTGCGCTCGATGGCTTGCGCCAGCCAGGCATCGCGGGATGCCACCGCGGACCCGAGCAGCCGCCTCCCGGCCGTGGTCACGCTGACGAGATGCTTGCGGCCGTCCCGCGGGTGCCGCGCGGTGCGCACCAGTGCGGCGCGCCTGAGCGCCGCGAGACTCTGCGTGATGGCCTGGTGGCTCACGTGCTCGGCGGCAGCCAGCATCGCCGCGGTAGTCGGTCCGTCGTCGCACAGCCGCTTGACGATGGCCAGCTGCGCGATGGGCAGATCCACGCCACTTGCCCACGCCGCCTCGCGCAGCCGCACCCGCAGGCGCTTGATGGCGAGAGCCAGTCGCACGGCCGCCAGGTCGGCGGTCGCGGCGGGAACGGTGCCGGGACGCATGGCTGGATGTTAAACTCTACAAGCACCTTGCGTAATCTGCCTCGATGACTTACCGTCGCCGGCATGTCGGAACCGGTCGGCAGGAGCGCTCTGCTGGTGATGGACGTGCAACCCGGTATCGTCGAGCGGGTGCACGACAGCAACGGCTATCTGGCGCGGGTAAGCGCTGCGCTTTCCGCCGCCCGCGGCAGCGGGATGCCGGTGATCCACGTCGTGGTCGGGTTCCGTCCCGGCATGCCCGAGATCAGCGCGCGCAACCAGTCATTCGGCCCGCTGAAACTTCAGGCTGCAACGATGCTCATCGATCCGCGTCCGGTGCTGCCGCCAGCGGCGGGCGAGGTCGTGGTCACGAAACGCCGCGTGAGCGCGTTCACCGGCAGCGATCTGGAGGTGGTGCTGCGGGGCGGCGGCATCCAGCACCTGGTGCTGTGCGGAATCGCGACCAGCGGGGTCGTGCTGTCCACCGTGCGCGAAGCGGCCGACCAGGACTACGGCCTCACCGTACTCGCGGACCTGTGCGCGGACTTCGATCCGGAGGTGCACGCGGTGCTGCTCGGAAAGGTGTTCCCCCGGCAGGCCAGGGTTATCACCGGCGGGGAGTGGGCCAGTACGCTGGCCGCGGTCGCTCAGCCGCTGTAACGCCGGCGCGGATGCGTCAGGCCGTCGACTCCCGCCTGGTACGCCACACTGAAGCGCTCGAGCTGCGCGATCGCCATCTGGGGATCCTCGTCATCGAGCAACTCGAACGCGTCGAATCCGCAGCGCGCGAGAAAGAACACCTGGTCGACGCGGATCTTGCCCACCGCGCGCAGCTCACCCTTGTAGCCATACCGCTCGCGCAGCAGCATGGCCTGCGTATAGCCGCGACCGTCGCCGGTGGTGATGAAATTCACCGCAATCAGCGGCAGGGTGGCCAGGCAAGGCAGCAGGGGCGTGAGATCGAGGTTCTCCGCCTTCAGCAACACCGCGCGGTCCCGCGCGGGCTCGCCCGCCGCGATGGCTGCAAGGTACTCCTCCAGTGGCAGGATCAGCTTCGCGGCGCCGGCCGCCGCGTCGCCGCCGCCCAGCACCCATTCATTCCGCGCCAGCGCGTGATCCTTAATGAGCTGCGGCATACACACGCTCGGCGAACGGCTCGACGCCGATGCGCCGCACGGCCTCGAGGAATTCCTCGCCCTCCTCGCGCCGCTCGACGTACACGTCAAGAATGCGCGCGATGGTCTCGGCAACCTCGCTCTTGGCGACCGATGGCCCGATGACCTCGCCGAGCGAGGTGGTGCCGCTGGCCGAGCCACCAAGGGTGATCTGGTACCACTCCTCGCCATGCTTGTCGACGCCGAGGATGCCGATGTGCCCGACGTGGTGATGCCCGCAGGCGTTCATGCAGCCGGACATCTTGATCTCGATGTGGCCGAGGTCGTAGAGGTAATCGAAATTGCTGAAGCGCTCGTCGATCTGCTTCGCGATGCCGATGGAGCCGGCATTCGCCAGCGAGCAGAAGTCCAGCCCCGGGCAGCAGATCATGTCGGTCAGCGTGCCGATGTTGGGCGTGGCCAGGTTCAGCGCCTTGAGCGCGTTCCACGTCTCGACGAGATCGATCTGCCGCACCTCGCCCAGCACCAGGTTCTGGTCGTGCGTGGTGCGCACCTCGCCGCTGGAGATGCGGTCGGCGAGATCCGCCAGCGCATCCATCTGCGCGGCGGTCAGATCGCCGGGCGGCACGCCGGGCGCCTTCAGCGACACGATCACCGCACGGTAACCCGGCACCTTGTGCGCTCGCGTGTTGTAGCGATACCAGGCCTGGAAATCCGCCGCCTGGCCGGCGGTGACATCGATGTCGGCGAGCTTCTCGTACGGCGGCGGGCGGAAGAAGCCGCGCATGCGCTCCACCTCGGCATCGTCCAGCCGCAGGCCGGGCTCGGCGTCGCGGATCAGCGCCCACTCCGCCTCGACCGCCGCGCGGAACGCGTCGATGCCCTTGGCCTTCACCAGTATCTTGATGCGCGCCTTGTGGATGTTGTCGCGCCGACCTTCCTGGTTGTAGATGCGCAGGATCGCCGTGAGATACGACAGCAGGTGCTCGCGCGGCAGGAATTCGCGGATCACCTTGCCGATGATGGGTGTGCGGCCCAGGCCGCCGCCGACCAGCACCTCGAAGCCCACCTCGCCGGCCGGCCCGTGCTTCATGTGCAGGCCGATGTCGTGCACCTCGGAAGCGGCGCGGTCGGCGGGCGCGCCGGTCACCGCGATCTTGAACTTGCGCGGCAGGTAGGTGAACTCGGGATGCAGCGTCGACCACTGGCGGATGATCTCGCAGTACGGCCGCGGGTCCTCGAGCTCGTCCGGCGCGATGCCGGCGAAATGGTCCGCGGTGACGTTGCGGATGCAGTTGCCGCTGGTCTGGATGGCGTGCATCTCCACCGTGGCGAGGTCGGCCAGCATGTCCGGCACGTCCGCGAGTTTCGGCCAGTTGAACTGCAGGTTCTGGCGCGTGGTGAAGTGGCCGTAGCCGCGGTCGTACCTGCGCGCCAGGTGCGCCAGCATGCGCAGCTGGCGGGTGGACAGCAGCCCGTAGGGAACCGCGATGCGCAGCATCGGCGCATGCTTCTGGATGTAAAGGCCGTTGCGCAGCCGCAGCGGCCGGAACTCGTCCTCGTGCAGCTTGCCCTCGAGGAAGCGGCGTGTCTGGTCGCGGAACTGCGCGACCCGCTCGGCCACCAGGGTGGTATCGATTTCGTCGTAGCGGTACATGGGCGGAACTCTAATGCAGCCGGCCGGGCAGCGGGCATCCAGGCACCATTATTTCGACCTGCCAGGCGGTTATATGGCGCTAACCCGTGGTCTGCAGTCCCTGGGCGATGCCGCTGACGCTGGCCAGCAGCGCCTGGAACAGGTCGGCGTCCGCGCGGGCGCTGGCGCGCCAGCGCCGCAGCAGGTCCACCTGCATCAGGTTCATCGGATCCACGTACGGGTTGCGCAGCTGTATCGAGCGCTGCTGGGTGCGGTCGCCGTCCAGCAGCTGCGCCTCCTCCTTGATCGCGAGGATGGCCTGGCAGCAGCGCTCGTATTCCTCGCGCAGCCGCGCGGGATAGCCGCGGCAGGGCGCCGAGGCCAGCTCGCCATAGCGCTCGGCGATGCCGAAATCCGTGCGCGCCAGCTGGCCCTCGATGTCATCGAACAGCAACGTGAACAGCGGCCAGCCACGGTAGAGGTCCTGCAGCAGCGCCAGGCCGCCGCCGGCCACCGCTTCCTGCAGCGCAGTGCCGGCGCCGTACCAGCCCGGCAGGAAGCAGCGCGACTGCGACCAGGCAAACACCCAGGGCGTGGAACGGATGGCCAGCGCACCCTCGCCCACGCCCTCCCACAGCGGGCGTGAGCCGATCTGCATGCGCTCGATGACGTCGATGGGCGTGGCGCTGCGGAAGAAATCGTTGAACTGGCGATCCTCGACGCACAGCTGCCGCCACACCTGCTGGCTGCGGGTCACCAGGTGAGCGGCCTGCGCATGGTGCTCGGGCGACTCACGCCGCGCAGTGCCACGGCGCCGGGCCAGTGCGGCGAGGCCCAGCACCCCGAAGGCGCGCTCCAGGGTACGCAGCGCCGTGACCCTCAGGCCGTAGTTCTGGGTGATGGTCTCGCCCTGCTCGGTGACGCTCAGCAGGCCGTCGACGGTGTCCGGCGGTGCGATGCGCACGATGGCATCGAGCCGTGCACCGCCGCGCGCGATACTGCCGCCGCGCGCATGTCGCAGGCGCAGCGGCACGCCGGCCGCCTGCGCCGCGACCGTGAGGCTGCGCTGGGCGTCGTAGGCATTCAGCCGCATGGCCAGATAGCCGCACTCGCGGCCCGCCTCCGAATAGCCGATCAGCACCGGCTGCGGCGCGGCGCGCAGCCGCAGGTGCTCGCGGTAGGCCGGGTGTGCGAGCAGCTCGCCAAGGATCTCCCCGGCCGAGGACATGCTGGCCACCGAGCCGAACAGCGGCGCGAAGTCCAGCCCCACCGTGCCGGCGCGACGGTCATCCACGCCCGCCCAGCGCGCCAGCACCAGCGGCGCGAGGATGTCATCGATGCCTTCGGTGGCGCCGATGATGTAGTTGCCGATGGCACGCGGGCCATAGCGGGCACGGCATTGCACGGCCGCCTCGAACACGGCCAGCGTGCGGCGCGACAACGCATCCAGCGGCGCGGCGGGCCCGGCATCGCGGCGCAGGATCTCCGACAGCCGCGCGGTGCGCTCGGCGTGCGGGCGCTGCAGCCAGCCCGGATCATCGATGCCCTGCGCGATGGCCCGGTGGTGCACGTCGGCGCCCTGCTTCATGTCGAGCGTCGCCAGGTGGAACCCGAAGGTGTCCACGCGCAGCAGCAGCCGGCGCACGAGCTGGTAGCCGGCATGCGCGCCACGGTTCTCCTTCAGGCTCTGCGCCGCCAGTACCAGGTCCGCGCGCAGCTGCTCCACGCGCTCGTAGCCGCCCGCGTGCGACTCCCAGGTCTGGCGCAGGCGCTCGGCCACCTGCGCGAAGAACACGCGGTAGGGCATCTGGTCGTGGCGCGCCGGCGCCACGCTGCGCGCGCCCGGCAGCAGCACCATGTACTCGTCGATGCGCCGGCGCAGCTCCGCGGACACCGGCACACGGCTGGCGCTCTGCGACAGCAGTTGCGAGAGCTGCTGGCAGTCGGCGAAGTAGGCATTGACGATCACCTGCTGCTGGCGCGACAGGGTTTCGCGGATGGTCTTGGCGTGCACGTCGGGCGCGCCCTGCATGTCACCGCCCACCCAGCTGCCGAACCGCAGCACCACCGGCGGATCGATGCCGGAAACATCCGTGCCCCACAGGCTCTGCAATGCCGCGCCCACTTCCTCGTAGAACTGCGGCACGATGCGGTACATCACCTCGACCAGGTGGAACAGCGTGAACTCGCGCTCGTCGGCCACGGTCAGGCTCTGCCGCGGATGTTCCTCGGTCTGCCAGCCGGTGGTGATCTCGGTGCGCAGCCGCGCCCACACGTGGCGCTGCTCCTGCGGATCGAGCTTGGGATTGAGGCGGTCCAGCAGCGCATCGGCCATGCGCTGCACGCGCCGCAGCTGCGTGCGGCGCGTGGACTCGGTGGGATGCGAGATGAACACCGGCTCGATGCACAGGCTCCCCAGCAGCTCCAGCACCTGCTCCAGCGACAGCCCCTGCGCCTTGACCTGCGCCAGCGCATCCTCGATGCCGCCGGGCTGCGGCTTGCCGTCGGCCTGGAAATATTCGCGCCGGCGGCGGATGCGGTGCGCCTTCTCGGCGAGGTTCACCGCCTGGAACCAGGTGGAGAACGCGCGCACCAGGTCGCGCGCCAGTGCCGGCGGCCGCCCCGCCACGCGCGCCTGCAGCGCCAGCGCGCTCTCGCCCTCGTGATCGCGGCGCTCGATGGCGGCGCGCCGGTCGCCTTCCACCAGCTCGTAGAGGGAATCCCCGCCCTGCTCGCGCAGCATCCCGCCGATCATCACGCCCAGCTGATGCACGTCCTCGCGCAACGCGGCGTGCTTGGGCGGAAACTGGATCTGATGGCGGTCCACGGCGGGAGCGATTCTACAGGGTGACAGCGGGCGCGGGGCACGGGACACTAGCCCCTTCATGAATCCCCGCGACACGCGCCGCGCCGGCGGCTTCGTCCTGGCCGGCTGCGCCGCCCTGCTGTTCGCCAGCAAGGGCTTGTTCGTCAAGATACTGGCGGCGCGTGGCGTGGACTACCTCACCATGACGATGGTGCGCGGCCTGCTGGCGCTGCCGCTGTATGCGGGCCTGGCGCTGTGGCGCGGCGTGCAGCTGCGGCGCATGCCGCCGCGGGTGCTGGCGCTGGCCGGGCTCGCGGGCGCACTGGGTTACGGTGTCGGCGCGCTGGTGGATTTCCGCGCGCTGGAGCTGATCGACGTCAGCGTGGAACGCGCGCTGCTGTTCACCTATCCGGCACTGATCGTGTGCTGGCGGGCACTGGCGCGGCGCAGGTGGCCGCGGCCGGCCGTGCTGGCGGCGCTGGCCGCGACCTACGGCGGCATCCTGCTGGTAGTCGGTGGATTCAATGCCGCGCTGTGGCGGCAGAACCTGACCGGCGCGCTGCTGGTGCTGACCTGCGCGGCCTGCATGGCCTGCTATTTCGTGCTGGGCGAGCGCAGCATCGCGGTGCTCGGCAGCGCCGGCTTCACGCTGGTGGGCCTGTCCGCGGCCGCCGCGTTCGTGCTGGCGGCATTCCTGTGCGCGCGTCCGGTCGCGCCAATCGGCATGCTCGATGCGCGCGACTGGCTGCTGCTGATGGCGCTGGCCGTGCTGTGCATGTTCCTGCCCACGGTATTCCAGGCCGGCGCCATCAGCCGCATCGGTGCCGAGCGTGGCGCGCTGGCCAGCACCATCGGGCCGCCGGCGGCGCTGCTGCTGGGCGTGCTGCTGCTGGGCGAGCGGCCGGACCTGTGGCAATTGCTGGGCACGGCGCTGATCGTGGCCGGCATCGTGCTGATCGCGCGCGCGCGCCCGGAGCGGTAGCGGCTAACCGCCTTGGCGCGCACCGGCCGGTCGCAGCAGTGCCGCCAGCGCCGGCTTCGTGTCGACCAGGATCTCGGTGATGATCTTGCGTTCCGCGGCCGGAATGCTGGCGGAAATCCCGCTCGTGTCCCTGCCCTGCAGCACCTCGACGATGCGCGAGTAGATGTAGTCGAGGGCATACTGCGGCAGCGCGTCGAACTGCTCCGAGTAGATCTCGTAGCTGAGGGGATGGCGCAGCAGGCGCGTGTTCAGGTCCAGCTCGTGCAGGCTGCGACCCTGCGAATCCTTCGGGCCCTGCTGCGCGAAGCGCTGCGCGAAATCATTGCTGCCCTCGATGCGATGGCCGTAGGGAGCTGCGCCCTGGAAGAACAGCGCGCGCACCAGTGGTTCGATCATCTGCTGCAGGCGCTTGCGGTCGCCGGGGTTGATCTGCTCCCAGCTGCGCGGCTGCGCCACCGCCGTATTCCCGTCGCGCGACATCACCGTGCGCACCTTGTAGTTGGCGCGGGTGATCAGGTCCTGCACCTGCGTCTGGTGCTCCAGCACCAGCAGCGCCACGACGTCGCTCTGCCCGGTGAGCCAGTTCGACACGTCGATGTACTGCTGCAGGCCGGCAATGTCCATGCGCTGGCCGGCCAGCGCGCGCAGCTTCTCGCCGGCCACCTCCTCGCGCAGCGGCAGGTTGCCGAAATGTGTCTGCGTGCCGGTGCGGCCGGTGACATACCAGCCACCCCAGCGCTCGGCCAGCGGCGTGCGGTCATCGGTCTCGTCGCCGGAGGTGTAGGTGCGCGTGTCGGCGGCATCGTCCACCGGCGAGGACAGCACCATCACGCGCGGCACGCCGCCGCCGGTCATCGAGAAGGTATCGTGGCAGGTCAGGCAGCGGCCGCCTTCGCGCTCCATGTGCGTGACCGTGTCGTCCTGCCGGTTCTCGAAGGCGTAGAACACCGCGCCTTTCTGGCTGTCGATGGTGGCCACCTCGATCAGCGTGGAGTCCTGCACGTAGCCGATGTAGGTATCGTCGTTGAAATACACCGCGCGCGGCTTGTGCGCGGAAATGTGCTCCACCTGCAGGCTGGTGCGCGAGAAGACCAGCACCTGCGAATCCGGATCGATGTCCAGTTCCTTCAGCAGCGCGGGCAGGAAGCCGAATTTCGGATCCCACGCGAACTTCGTCTGGCCGCTCTGCAGGCGCTGCTGCAGGCGCCATACGCGGTTGTGGGTGGCTGGCGCCGAGTAGCCGATGACCGGGTATTCCTGGTCGTAGCGGGTGGTGGTGCGAAGCTGTTCGGGATCCGGCGCCGCGTGTGCGGCAGCACTTCCCAGCAGCAGGACCACCAGCCCCTTCAATGCGCATTTCATGTGCATGTTCCAGTTATATGGACCAGTCCCGGGCGCCCTGGTTCCTCGTGGAAACTACCTAGCCGGCCAGCAGGATGGTCTCGGCATGCTCGATGGCCTGCGGCTGCCCGTAGACCACCAGCACATCGCCGCCGCGCAGCACCGTGGCATTGTCGGGCTCGCGGCCGGTGATGCCCTGGCGCCGCAGCGCCGTGAAGGCCACCTCGGCGCCGCGCGCGCGCACTTCCTCCAGGGTCCGGCCGACCGCCCAGGCCAGCGGCGGAATCACGATCGAGGAGATACCTTCCTGGCTGGCCTCGCCTTCCACCGCGCCACCGGGCGTGTAGGGCAGCAGCTCGCCGCGCAGCGTGACGTAGCGCGCGCGCCGGATCTCGTCCATGGTGGCCAGCACACGCGGGTTCGGCACGTTGAGCAGCGACAGCACCTGCGCGGCCAGCATCAGGCTGGCCTCGAAGGTCTCCGGCACCACCTCGGTGGCGCCCAGCTCGCGCAGCTCCTCGACGCCGGCATCATCGGCGGTGCGCACCAGCACCGGCACATCCTGGCGCAGGTGGCGCACGGCGCGCACGATGGACATGGCCGCGCCGGTGTCGGCGAAACTGACCACCAGCGCGCTGGCATTGACCAGGCCGCAGCCTTCCAGCACCTCCTCGTCGGAGCAATCCCCGAAAATCACCGCGTGGCCGGCCTGCCGCGCATACGCGACCTTGCGCGCGTCCAGGTCCACCGCGATGTACTCGAAACCCTGCGACTCCAGCACGCGCGCGATGTTCTGCCCGACCCGTCCGTAGCCGCACAGGATGACGTGTTCGCGCCGCGCCACCTCGCGCGTGGCGGCGACCTCGCGTTCCAGTGGGCGCAGCGGCGGGCCTTTCTGGCGCAGCAGGAAGCGCGCCATCGTCTTGTTGTAGCGGATGCCGAAGGGCGCGGCCACCATGGTGACCACCAGCGCCAGCAGCAGCGGCTGCACCACCGCGTTCGGCGCCACCGAATTCGGCGCCTTGATCATCAGCGTCAGCAGCGCCACGCCGAACTCGCCGCCACCACCCTGCAGCAGCGCGGTGCGCAGCGCCTTGAAGTTCGAGTCGACGAAGCCGCGCACCGCCAGCGCGGCGGCCAGCACCTTCAGCACCACCAGCCCGAGCACGGTGGCGAAGATCAGCCAGAACTGCTGCGCGATGAGCTGCACGTCCAGCAGCATGCCGACGGAGATGAAGAACAGTCCCAGCAGCAGCTCGCGGAACGGGCGGATCACCGCCTCCACCTGGTGGCGGTATTCGGTCTCGGCCAGCAGCATGCCGGCGAGGAATCCGCCCAGCGCCAGCGACAGGCCCGCATGTTCGGTGATCCAGGCCGATGCCAGCACCACGAACAGCACCGCCAGCATGAACAGCTCGCGCAGCCGGCTCTGCGCGATCTCCAGGAACAGCGGCCGCATCAGGTAGCGTCCGGCCAGCAGCACGATCAGCAGCGCCGCGAAGCCGCTGGCCACCGCGCGCAGGATGGCCCCGAGGTCGAAGTGCGCCGGCGTGCCGTCGGCCAGCGCGCTGGCCAGCGCCAGCAGCGGCACGAAGGCCAGGTCCTGGAACAGCAGGATGGCGAAGGTGAGCCGGCCATGCGTGCGGTTGATCTCGGCCTGCTCGCTGAGCTGGCGGATGACGATGGCGGTGGAGGACATCGACAACGCACCGCCGATCACCACCGCAGCCAGCCACGACAGTCCCAGCCAGCGGCCGACGCCGACGAACAGCGCCGCGGTCAGCAGCACCTGCACCGAGCCGAGCCCGAACACTTCGCGGCGCATGGCCACCATGCGCGGCCAGGAGAACTCCAGCCCCAGCGTGAACAGCAGGAACACCACGCCGATCTCCGCCAGCAGCTGCGTGCGCGCCGGATCCCCGAGGATGCCGAGCACATGCGGGCCCACCAGCACACCGACGAGCAGGTAGCCCAGCACCGGCGGCAGGCCGACACGGCGCGCCAGCCCCACCACCAGCACGGTGGCGAGCAACAGTGCCAGGACCTGGGTCAGCGGATCATGGATCATCGCTCCGCAGGATAGCCCAAGCGCGGCGGGCAGCGCCGGCCACGGCGCGGGTCACTCCGGGAAGAACTCGATCGGCTTGGTGAACGTGGTCGGCGCGAAGTCGCCCGCCGGGAACTGGATCTGCTTCACGTAGGTGACGAGCTTGCGTTCCAGTTCCGCATCGCCGAGCTCGCTGGATACCACGCGGCAGGCGCTGACCTGGCCCGACGGCGCGACCGTCACCTCCAGCACCAGCTTGCCCTGCAGCTCCGGGCGCTCGCGCAGCGCGCGTGCGTAGAACGCGTACAGCGCGCCCTTGTGACGGTCGAACTCTTCCTCGAAGCCTTCCTGGCCGCGCTTGCCCTTGCCATTGGCACCGGCCGCGGGTTTGTCCGCGCCGCCGATGGCGGCAACACTGGAGCTCACCGCGGCCGCGCTGTGCGTGCCCAGTGCACCGGCGCCGCCGCCGAAGCCGCGGCTGCTGCTGGCCGAGGCCACGCCCGCGCTGCCGGTACCCGCCCTGGCCGCGATCAGCGAGCGCTCGGAACTGGATTGCGCATCGATGCGTCCGGCGGTCAGGTCGCGCGTCTGCGGCAGTGTCGAGGCGAATTCGCGGCGCAGGTCGGCCAGATCGTCACGCACATGCGAGAGCTGCTTTTCGGCCTTCCTGCGCGCCTGCTCCACGCGCTGCTCGGGCGGCACGGGTTTGGGCTCTTCCTTCGGCTTTGCCTGCTCCACCGGCTTGGGCGGCGGCGGCGGGGGTCTGGGCCGTTCCTGCACCATCAGCCGCGCCAGGCGTTCGGGCACAGGCGATGCAGCCGGCTCGACCTTCGGCTTCGGGATCCATGGGACGATGGCCGCGAACAGCACGAACAGCGCCAAGCCCGTGATCACCAGGCGCCGGAAGCGGCGGTTCGCGTCCTGGTCTTCCTCCCAGGGCAGTTCGTAGCGGCGGTAATAAGGAGCCAGCACCACCGCCACTACCTCGCCGGGCCGGCGCCGAGGTCGACCGGCTTGTCGCGCTCGACGGCGGCGAAGGAAATCTTCACGAAGCCGGCGCTGGTGGCCGTCTGCATCACCTTCTTCAGCACCTCGTAGGGCAGCGACTTGTCGGCCATCACCGTGATCTCCGGCTCGGCATCCGGCGCGGTGCCTGCCACGCGCGGGCGCGCCAGCACCTGCTGCAGCGGCTTGAATGCGGCGTCCTTGCTGGCGCGCAGGTCGGCGACGCTCGCCACCTTCTCGCCCTGCACGAACAGTTCGTCCTTCGTCACCATCACCACCACCGTCTGGCGCGGCCTGGCGGTGACGACCGACTGCGGGATCTCGATGCCCTTGCTGTTCTGCACCACCTCGACCTCGGTCGAGTACACCAGCAGGAACGACACCAGCACCGACAGGATGTCGATCATCGGGATCAGGTTCAGCTCACCGGCCGCGCGGTTGCGCAGATGGTGCGTGACCATGCGCCGGGCGCGGTTGGACATCATGGCGAGGTTGCTCCGGCCGGCATTTCCGCATCACCCAGCGACACGTCCGGGAACAGCTCGAACTGCACCAGCTGCCTGCCCTGGCGCTGCTCGACGATGCGCACGGTGTCCATGACCTGCACCAGGTCGTCGTAGGGCACGTCGGGTTCCAGCAGCAGCGTGGCCTCGGTCTTGTCGGGGAACTTCGCCTTCACTTCCTGCAGGAAGGCGGACAGGCCGGCCAGGTCGTAGTGGCTCGAGCCCTGCAGGCGCGGCAAGCTCTTCAGCACCCCGGTCTTGCGGTCCTGCACCGCCAGGCCATCCTTGCGCAGCACCACTTCCAGCACCAGCCCGGGCGGCAGCTCCACCGGCGCGCTGCTCTGCGCCGGCAGCTTCAGCTCCATGATCACCGTGCGCGAGAACACCGCGGTCATCAGCAGGAACGTGACCAGCACCGTGAAGATGTCGATCATCGGCACCAGCAGCAGCTCCGCGGGCTTGCGGTGCTGCCGCTCGAGCTTGCGCATGGCGTAGCCGCGACGCATGGCGGGAGGATCCGGCCGTCAGGCTCAGGCCGCGGCCACGCCGGCGCCGGCGGTGGCCGCCCCGGCCGGGGCGCCGTCGGCGCGACGCTCGACGATCGAATTCAGGAACTTCACCGACGCCATCTCCAGGCTGTCGACCAGCTCGGTGGTCTTGGTCTGCAGCACCGCGTGGATGATCAGCAGCGGCACCGCGGTCATCAGGCCGAAGGCCGTGCAGTTCATCGCCTCGGAGATCGAGGCCGACAGCAGGTTGGCCTTCTCCGCCGGATTCACCTGCGAGACGGCGCTGAATGCCTGGATCAGGCCCATCACCGTGCCCAGCAGGCCGAGCAGCGTGGCGAGGTTGGCGAAGGTGGCCAGGTAGTGCGTGCGCTTCTCCAGCCGCGGCACGATACCCATCAGGCTCTCCTCCATCGCCTTTTCCACGTCATCGCGACGCTTGGCGCTCTGGATGCGCGCCAGGCCATAGGTGAGGATCTGGCCGATGGCCGCGGTGGACTGCGAGGCCGCCTGCGCCGCGGCACGGAAGTTGCCCGCGCCCAGCAGCGGCTCGATCTGCTTCCACAGCGACTGGTTGCGGCGGCGCGCCCAGGTCAGATACAGGTAGCGCTCGATCGCGATGGCGATGCCGATCACGGCCACCAGCGCGATCGGGATCATGAAATGTCCGCCATCCTGGAAGAACTTGGCGATTCTGGAAATGACGCCCATCGGAAAGCTCCCTGACTGAAAATTCGGGGCCGAGACCAGCCCGCACGATGAAACCCCCGCAGCGGTTTTGCTGCGACCTATCTCTCAACCTTTGGCTCATCCGCGGTGCCGCCGGCCGTGGCCGGTGCCGCATCGGGCTGCAGCGCATCGTGGTAGCGGTTCTGTCGCCGAAAGACGTCACGGTCCACCGGCGCCAGCACCTCATCCAGCAGGCTCCTGGCCGGCCGGCCGGACAGATCCCCGAGGTCGGCGCGTTTCCACGGCACGACATACAGCACGCGTGGCAGCTCGCGGTTGCCGGTGATCTGCGTGGTATCCAGCGCCACCGCATCGGCCGGTGTGGCCGGCGCGCCATCCGCGCTGGTGGCTGCCGGTTTCGCGGCGGAGGCGGCGTGCGCGGCCTGCTTCGCGTCAGCCTGCTTCGCGGCGTGCTTCGCGTCGGTGGGTTGCGCCGCCGTGGCCGCCATCGCGGCGCCCAGCAGCGAGCAGGCAATGCAAAGCTGCAGCATCTTCATCCGGCCTCCGGTTGCGCCGCTGGCGCGGGTGCGGTTGCAGGGACGCGCCTGGCCGCGCGCTGTTTCACATCGGCGATCCAGCTGGTCACCGGGCGATCCTCGCCGGTCAGCGTCCTGTACTGCTCGAACAGCGGCAGCGCGGCCACCGGGTCGTCCTGGTACAGATCGCGCAGCACGCCGAGATTGCGCAGCGCCGGCGCGTACTGGGGATCGATGGCCAGCGCGTGCGTGTACGAATCGGCCGCGGCGGCGAACTCGCCGCGCTGCCGCTGCACCAGCCCGAGCTGGTTCAGCACCGCCGCACTCATCGGCGCCTGGCGCGCGGCATCGGCGAAGGCCGCCTCCGCCTCCGCCAGCTTGCCGGCCTGCTGCAACTGCGCGGCGCGCTGCCAGGATGCCGCGGCATCCGCACCCAGTGCGAGGCTGTCGCTCCAGGCCACCGGCAGCTCGGTCTTGCCGAAGCGCGCCGGCAGCAGTTTCGCAAGCGCCGTGTAACTGGCCTTCACGCCGTCATCGTACAGGCCATCGCGCGCACGCGCCGCATTCGCCTCGTGCAGCGCGATGGCCTGGTCCTCGAAGGGCGTGGCCTGCTCCTCCAGCACCAGGTCGTACTGCTCGCGCTCGTCCGCCGACATCTTCTTCGGTCGCTCCGAATCCATCAGGTCGGCGGCGAGCTGGTGGTACAGCTCGGCGATCTCGAAGTTCGCCTGCGTGGCAACGTCGGCGATGTTGTAGGACGCGGCCGATCGATAGGCCGCCAGCGCCGCATCCAGCGCCGCCTTCTTGGGCTTGAGCGACTTGCCCAGGGGGGTGGTGAGCTTCAGGGCGCGGAAGCGCTCGCGCGACGGCGCGGCCAGCGCCAGGCTTGCCTGCGCCGCAAGGAACCGCGTGCGGTCGGTGCGCGCCGCGCCGGCCGCGGCATCCGCCTTGACGATCTCCTGCTGCCAGTAGGCCACGCGCTGCGCATCGCCGGCCTGCGCCGCGTAGTCCGCCAGCTTCTGCCGCGTCTCGATGCGCTCCGGTACCGGCGTGGGGTATTGCGCCACGAGTTTCTCCAGCAGCGGGATCGCGTGCGCGGTGTCGCCGCCCTTCTCGTACTGGTCGGCCGCCAGGCCCAGTGCCTCGAGCCGCACTTGCGGTGTCTGGTCGGTCGATGCAGCGATGCGCTCGTATTCGACCGCCGCCTGCGTGCCGCGGCCGGCCTGCGTGTAGGCCACCGCCAGCTTCTGTGTCACGTCGGACTGGCGCGCGCTCTTCGGATAATCATGGCGATAAGCCTCGAGCACCTGGATGGCGCGCGGCCAGTCCTGCAGCTTGATCAGCTCCGCGGCCGCGTCGTATTGCGCGGTCTCCACCGCCGCCGCACCGGGCGCCACGCGCGCCACGCGCAGGAAGTCCTCCACGGCACCGCCGTCATCGCCGGCGGCGCGGCGCGCCTCGCCCTGCCGGTACACCGCCACCGAGAGCTGCTCGTTCAATGTCCGCATGAGCTCCTTGTCACCCGCGGCCAGCGTGCGGGCCTCGGTCCAGGCCTTCTCGGCCGCGGCGAACTGGCCCTGGTCGAACTGTGCCTGGCCGGTGACCCCATAGGCGATGCGTCGCTGCGCCGGCGTCGCGGGTGGATCGCGCGCCAGCAGCAATCCGGCCGCCTCGACGGCGCGCGGCAGCTCATGCGCCTGGTAGAGCTCCTCGGCCGCGCGCGTCAGCACGCCGGCGCTGTCCGGATGCGCGGGGAAGGCGCGCGCGAAGCGCACGCCGGAGTCCAGGCTGCGCGCATGCCACGCGGCGCGCTCGCCGGCGGGCAGCAGTGCCTCCTGCTTCTGGTAGGCCGACAGTGCCGCGTAGGCGGCCCGGGCCGAATCCGGTCCCGGCGGATAGGTGTAGGCGGTGCGTTCGTATTCATCCACCGCGTGCGCGAAGTCGCCGCTTTCGTACAGCGCGTCGGCAAGGTGGAAATTCACCTGCGGCGCATCCGCATCATCGGGGAAGGATTGCAGCTCCAGGCGATACCACTGCGCGGCCTGCGCGTAGTTGGCCGCCTTGTCGGCCGGCTGCTTGCCCTGCTGCGCCTGCGCGTGGTGGTAGGCGGCGAGGTCGGTGAGGTGCGCCTTCAGCTCGGTGGCGATCTGCGGATAGTCGGCGCGCCTGCGCCCCTGCCAGAACGCGGTGCCGAAATTGTAGTTGCGCACGTACTCGCGCTTGCCCTCCAGCACCAGCTGCGGGAACCCGCCCTTGCGGTACGCCTCGATGGCCTGCGTGACCAGCGGCGGCGAAGCCTCGTCATCGGGCGCGCGCGCCACGAATGCCCGGTAGGTGTCGGCGGCGTCCTGGTAGCGCTGCTTCTCCACGTACAGGTCGCCCAGCCGCGAATACAGCAGCCAGGCGTAGGGAGGATTGCCCAGCCGCGTGACGAAATCGTTCAGCGGCGCGATGCCCTGCTGCGCGGAGAACGTCAGGCTCATCACCCGCAGCGTGTCCTCCACCAGTTCGCGGTCGGCGCGCCCCAGCGAGTCGAGCGGGCGCACGCCGCGCGGTGCCTTCGGATCGCGCAGCTGCGCATCGAGCAGGCGCGCGAACAGCGGCAGGCTCTCCTCATTCAGGTTCTGCTTGAACAGCGACCAGCCCTGCTTGTACAGCGCCTGCTGGTAGAACTCGCCGCGGCCGGGCTGCGTCACCTGCGCGTAGGCGGCCTCGGCCTCGCGGTAGCGATGCGCCGAGAACAGCAGCTCGCCGCGCCGGAACTGCACTTCCACGATGGCCGGTGACTGCGGGTAGCGGCGCACGATGTCATCCAGCGAGCCCAGCGCCTTTTCCGGCTGGCCGGTGGTCTCGTAGGCGCGCGCGAGCTGGTAGAGCACGCGGTCGTTGCGCGCGTAATCCGGATGCTCCTTGAGCAACTGGGTGTACAGACGGATCGCCTCGGCGCCGCCCGGGTCCACGCGCGCGCCCTGCGCATCCTGGCGCTCCGGCTCGCCGACCTCCAGCGACAGGTCGGCGAGGCGGCGCAACGCCTCGGCCTGCAGCGCCGGGTCCGCGTCTTTCAGCTGCAGCAGCTCGCGGTAGTTGTCCATGGCCCTGGCCGCACTGGCGTCCGCTGGCGGCTGGTCACGCTGGATCTCGACCTTGCGCTTCGGCAGGTCCTTCAGCGTCGGGGCGGTGCCCGCGTCTGCGGCCAGCACCGCAGCCGGCAGCAGCCATGGCAGCAGCGCCGCGAGGCGGGCGCGCCGTGGGCTCATCATGGCGTGCCCCCGGGTGGCGGTGGCGTGGCGGGCGTGGCGCTGGCGCCGCCGGGCGCGTGCTCGGCGGCGCGATCGTAGATCGTGGCCAGCGCGAAGCGCGCCTGCACCTCGTAGTCGGCGATGCGCTGGCGCTGGGCCTGCAGTTCGTTGACGGCAATGCCCGCCAGCAACTGTTCCTGCGCGGTGGCGGCGGCGTCCAGCCGTGCGCGCAGCGCCTGTATGCGCGCCTGCAGCGCGGCGACGCGTTGCGCGAAATCACCGGTGCTGGTCGGTGCCGTCTGCCGGGCCTGCTGCACGCGCAACCACAGGCCCTGGCTGTCCGCCAGCAGCTTGTCCAGGCTCTTCAGTTCGCGGCGCTGCTGGTACAGCCGCTGCGGATAGGCATCGCGCATTTCCCAGTACAGCACGCCCTTGATCAGCCGGAGCTTGTCGCGCAGCAGGTTGTGGTCCTCGTCCTGCGGCTGCGTCATCAGCGCGGCTTCCAGCTGGCCGATGCGCTGCCACTGCGCGCGCTGCTCGGCCGTGCCCAGCGCCGCCACGTCCTCGTGGTTCACCACGTCATTGATGCGTCCGGCCACCGCCTGGCGGCGCGCGGTGAGCTGCGCCAGCGCATCGCTGCCCAGCAGCGCGTCAGCGCGCGGGGTGCGCTCGGCATAGGCCTTTTCGCGGGTCTGGATCATGTCGCCGTACACGGCCATGTTCTCGTCCCAACCCGCCAGCGTGCTGCCGAGGTAGGCGAGGTCGCGATAGTTCTTCAGGCCCTCCTGGAAGTCGTTGCCCGCCAGGATGGGGTACAGGTAGCGCGATTCGGGCTCGTCGGGCAGCACCTGCAGCTGCCAGAACCAGCCGCGCTGCGGCGAATCCACGTCGTCGCCGCCCACCAGCTCGTGGGTGAGGTTGCCCTGGCGCACCCGCGCGATGGCCGCATCGATGCGGCCACGTTCGGCGGCGAAGGAATCCAGCGCCTTCTCGTAATACGCGGCGGCCTGGCCGCTGGCGCCGAGCTGCGCATAGGCGTAGGGCACGGCCAGGTATGCCTCCTGCACCGCCGCGTCGAGCAGGTTGCGGTCCCGCAGTTCGCTCCACGGCGTCAGTGCGTCCTCGTTGCGGCCCAGCGCGGACAGCGCCCAGCCCAGACCCAGCAGCGCGCGGCTGGACTGCGGGCCCTGCAGCCGCACACGCTCCAGCACCGGCTGCGCACGCGCCGGCTGGCCCGCCTGCAGCCAGGCATAGCCCTGCGCCACGTTGGCCTTGTCCTTCAGCGCCAGCATCTCCTCGTCGGTGCTGGCCAGCTCGCCCACCGCATCGAGGAACGGCACCGCGTCCTCGAGGCGGTTCTCGCGCGCCAGCGCCACGCCGAGGTTGAAGCGCGCGTACTGCATCCAGCTGCTGTCGCTGTGCCAGTTGGCCAGTAATGCGATGGCGTCGTCATAGCGCTGCAGCTGCAGCAGCGCATTGGCCTCGAGGTGCACGCGCTCGGCCTGCTCCGCCGGTGCCAGCAGGCCCTCGACCTTGTGCAGCGATTCGACGCAGCGGTCGTAGTAGCCGCGCGCGTACCAGACCTTGGCCAGGTAGAACCACGCGCGCGACTTCACGCTCGCCGGCACGTCGGCTGTCAGCACCGATTCGAAACGCCGCCCGGCCTCGTTGTGCATGCCGAGCTGCAGATACAGTCCACCGGCCAGCAGGTCGGCCTCGGCCTGGTGATGCGGCATCAGGTGCCAGTGCTGGTAGGCCTCGAGCCGCACCAGCGCCTCGAGGTCCTCGCCCATGAAGTCCTCGAACAGCACGTCGCCGTAGTGCAGGTCCTGCACCCGGGTGACCGGCAGCTTGTCCGGATCGCCCTTGCCGCGCGCATGCGGCACCGCCGGCGCCAGCAGCGCCACCGTGACGAGACCCGCGATGGCGGCCCGGCGCAGCATGCGGCGGCCGGCTACTCCCAGTCCCGGAACTCGAACTCGGGCTGGTGCTTCGCCTGCCGGTCCGAGATCTTCAGTTCCAGGTACTTGGCGCCCACGGATTTCTCGAACTTGAGCTTGGCGCCGCGCGAGTAATCCTGGCCGTTGGGGCCCTTGCCGGTGAACAGCGCCACCACCTCGTGGCCGCCCACCTTCAGATTGCCCAGGTACAGCCGCTGCACGCCGCCCTTCAGCAGCGCCTCGGCCTCGCGCGGCGTGTACAGGTGTTTGGCGACCTGCTTGTCGTCGATGCGCAGTTCCACCGAATCCAGCGCAAAGAAATCGCCCACGTCCATGGAAAGGAACACCGCCACCTGCGTGTTGGCGGGAAACAGCAGCTCCTCCTCCAGCACGAACAGGTCGCGGTTCAGGTCCACCGCGTCCTTCTTGATCGACTGGATTTCTTCATCCAGCGCGCGCGTGTCGGGCGCGGGGGTGGCGTCCGCAGGTGCGGCGGCTGGCGGCGTGGCATCCGCGGCGGCGGCGGTCAGCGGCGCGAGCAGCGCCAGCAGGATGGCCGTCAGTCTGTAGGTGTGCGTCATGATGCCTCTGTGATGCCCGCCGCTACTCGTCGAGCAGCGCCCGGACCTGTTGCAGATAACTGGCGTCGCTGCCGCTGGCGTAGTCGCGCGCGGCCCAGCGGATGGTGCCGGCGCGGTCCACCAGCAACAGCATCGGCAGGTTGTCGACGCGATAGCTGCGCGCGACATCCTTCGCCGGATCGAGCAGCATGGGGTAACTCACCGGGTGCGCCACGGCGAATCGCGCGGCCGCCGCCACGTCGTCGTCGACATCGACCGCCAGCGCCGCGAGCCCGGCGGTCTGGTAGGTATCCACCAGGCGGCTGACGGCGGCCAGCTGCGCCCCGCATTGCCCGCAGCGGCTGCCCCAGAAGGCCAGCAGCACGACCTGGCCGCGATACTCGGCCAGGCGGAAGTTGCTGCCCGACGTGGCCTTGAGCGTGAAGTCAGGGGCGCTCGTCCCCAGCAGCCGGTAGGACTGGGCGCCGGACACCGTCGCGGCCACGAGCAGCGACGCCAGCAGTGTGAACAACCTGTGTCCTGCGATTCGCACGGCAGCCGGTACCACGCACCATTTGACAGATGACGACAGAATAGCGCGCAGCGGCCGCGAGGCAATGACCCCGGTCACACGACCGGTGCGAATGCTGTCAGTGCATCCAGTTGTGCGGGGCTGCCCAGGCCACTGCCCGGAAACAGTGTCGCAAAATCCCCTACTCGTCCATGCAGCGCGAGATAGTTCAGGATGACGGTGTACACCAGCAGGTTCACCGCGTTCGCGCCGGGGAACGCGCTCGTGGCCACCGAGCCGTCGGCGGTGAAGTAGCCGATCTGGTTCCGCGCCACGCCGGCATCGGCCATCATCTGCACGGGCGCTCCGGGCCGGTACACCAGCATGAACGTGGCCGCGGTGGACTGGTTGTCGCCGGTCCATACACCCTTGCCGCGCCCGCCGGTGGAGTTGTCGATCATGCCGCTGGAGGACAGCGAGCCATCGCTGAACACATAGATCATCAGCGGCCGCTGGGTGCGCGCGGCGTACTCCAGGCAGGCGCCGATGCACTCGCCGGCGAGCTGGTCGCGCGACTCGCCGGTGGCGCGGTCGCCGGTGTGATAGTCGAAGCCACCCATCTGGATGGTGCCCGCGCCGGCATTGCCGTCGATCACCATCTTCATCACGGCTGCCGTCTTGCGGTATTCACTGTTGCCGTTGTATTCGGCCTGCGACCAGATGCCGGCCGGCCCGACGATCAGCGGATCCACGTCCGGGTTCAGCGCCGCCGGGTTGTTGAACTTCTCCGCCAGGTAGGCGGATTTCACGTAGCCGCACTTGTTGAAATCCTTCACACCGGCGTCGTCGCCGGCGGCAAGGCCGGTGCTCACGTGCCCCTGCTTGCGATAGGTCAGCACCGCCATCGATTCCATCACCGAGACGGCGTCGGCCGGGTCACTGAACAGCGTGCCCAGCTCTCCGGTATCGACCAGGCCGGTCACGTCGCTGGACCGGTCCACCTTGGTCGGGCGGATCTGCGGATCCATCAGCGCCGCGGGCGCCACCGAGTTGCCGCCCGAATCCGAGCTCTCCGAGCCGATCAGCGTCAGCAGCTCGCCGCGCGCGCCGGTCTTCGCGATGCCGTACATGGGGTTGTGCGGGTTGTTGGCCGTGTCGTTCTCGGAGCGCGCCGCGAGGATGGACCCGTTGGTGCCCGCCGCGGTGGCGCCGCTCCTGGCGCGCAGCTTCATGCCGCGCAGCAGCGCGCTGTCGGAGTGGAATGCCAGGCCGAAGCTCTGGTCGATGAAGCCCGGCAGGTTCGGCGTCATGTTGCCGGGCAGGCCGAGCTTGGAGTAGCCGGCCGCGGTCAGGAAATCGTGCTGTCCGCCGGCCTTGCCAATCAGCACGTTGGAGCCGGCGATGTTGGCGCCACCGGAAAGATCGAAGGCGATGAACGGCACCATGCCGGCGCCGCCCTGCAGGCCGCAGTTGGTGATCCCCAGGCCGCCGAGGTCGGCCTTCACGTCGGCGCGGGCGGTGCGCGGCAGTAGCGGCACCAGCACGGTGGCGGCGCCGCTGATCAGGCCCGCCGACAGCAGTTGCCGGCGCGTGACCGGGCGCGGATGGTCGGCGTACAGCAATGGCTCGTTGAGCGCGCGGCCCTTTGGAATCTTGCGGATGTAACGCATGGTCTTTGCCTCTAGAGGATCTCGAGGGCGCCGCTGCCCAGCGCCGCGGCGCAGGCAGCCTTGGCCACGGTGGCACTGTTGGCGCCCGCCTTGCCGGACAGCTTGTCGATCAGCCCCGACAGCTCGGTGCGCACCTCGCTGTCGGTGGGCTGCGTGGCGAGGTCGGTGCCATTCTTCTGCTGGAAGGCCTTCGTCAGCAGCGGCACCAGCAGGATGTCCTTGCCCGGGCCCGAGAACTGCGCTGCCGGCGCGGCACTGACGTTCAGCGACGGGAAGAACGCCTGCCGGTAGGTGGCGTTGTCGACCATCACCGCGCAGTACTTGATGGCCAGCTGCGCGATGCCGGTCTGGTGCGAGGCGAGGAAGGCCTGGATGTTCGGCACCGGCGGCAGCTGCTGCTGCACCTGCAGGTAGGTGCTGCGTACGCCGCTGTCGGTGGTCGGCACCCCGGTGATGCGCGACATGCTCTGGTTGAGCTGCTCGAAGGTACGCACGCCGATGTCGGAGGCGGCCGGCAGGTCCACCGGCGCCGACTGCACGCCGGTCTCGGGGGTGCGCGCATGGGTCTGGCTGCCGATCTGGTCGAAGGAGAGGAAGAACTGGTCGGAGTTCGGGCCCTTCTGCAGCCCGATCACCGTGCCCACCTTCGACAGCAGCTGGCCGGACCCGGCCGCGTAATTGGCATCGGTGACGGTGGTATCCAGCGTCGCGTAGGCCTGGCCGACCTGCGCCTCCGCGCCGTTGATGCCGATGCGCATGCCCTTGAGCGGAATCGAGCCGGGCTTGGCGTTCGGATCCAGGCTGATGAAGGCCGGCTTGTTGAACAGGTAGCTGCCGCTGTCGTACTGGCTGACCTCGAACATCACGTAGCTCTGCGCCATGCCGGTGAGCGCGCTCACGTTGAACAGCAGGAAGTAGCGCTCGCCCACGCCGGCGGCGAAGTTCTGCTGGATCTGCTGCAGCGTCAGCGCGCGGTCGTGGATCGCGACGAAGCGCAGCACTCCCTGCCACTGGCGCGTGCCGGAAGTTTCATTGCCGAACACCAGCGCATAGGCGCTGTTCCAGTCGGCCAGCGAGCCACCGGGGCGCGGATCGAGGTCGCCGGTGAAATTGCCGTTCACGTACAGGCGGCGGCCATTGACCGGGTCGAAGGTGAGCACCACGTGCTGCAGCGAGGCCTGGGCATCGCGGTCGGTGTCGAGCGTGACCAGCGCCGGAGCGCCGTTGGCGCCGGTGGTGCTGGAACGGGCCAGCGCCTCGTACTGGAAGGCACGCTGCGCCAGCGTCACGTTGCGCTCGGTCTCGCTGCCGGAGTAGCTGACGATCCAGGCGTTGTCCTGGGTCACGTCGGCGGGGGCCGCCCATGCCTCGATGGTGTATTCGCCGCTCGCCTTGATGCGGTCGAACAGCTTCTTGCTGGCCGTGGTGGTGCCCTGGGCCTTGCCGGCGGACTTGATGTTGATGCCCCAGCCGCCGACCCAGCTCACGTTGCCCGTCATCTGCAGGTCCAGCTCCGGATCCACGCCGCTGGTGTCATACACCACGTCGCCGGTGCCGGTCTTGAATTCGTACTTGGCGATCACGTTGGTGTCGACGCGGTTGCCGCCGGAGGCCACGGTGCCGTCATACATGGTCAGCGCGCGGCTGACCTTGAGCGAGGGATCCACCGGGGTGACCTGCACCTGGTTCGCGAAGGCCTGGATTGCCGCCTGCATCGCGGCCGCGGCCTGGTCGCAGCTTGTCCAGACGCCCTGGGTGCAGTTGTGTCCGTTGCCGGCGGGAGGCGGCAGCAGGCGGATGACGAAACGCGAGTTCGCCGGCGTATCCAGATCCATCTTGGCCTGCGCCGCGGCATAGGCCTCATTGATGTCGGAGCTGGCGAAGAACGGCGACTGTGGCGGCCCCGGGCTGGCGTCAGGCGCGTGGCAGCGCACACAGTTGGCACGCAGCACCGGCCATACCGTTGACTGGAACAGTGCCGGTGAATCCGGAAATGCCTTGCTGTCGCCCACTTCCACGTCGTTGGGCGCCTGCAACGCGATCTGCGTGCCGCCGCCGGAGGCCCCACCCGCCCACTTGGTGATCCAGGTGGTGAGGATGTCGGCGCAGGACTTGGCATCGGCCAGCCAGCAGTTGTGCCCGCCACCCACCTTCAGCACCAGCGGCGATTTGTCCGGCTGGGTCAGGTCGACGTACGGCAGGATGGCCTCGTAGGCCTGGTTCACGTCATCGTTGCGCGCGAAGCGCGGCACCTGGCCGGTGGCGTTGTGGCAGCCACCGCAGCGGTTGTTGGCCTTGACGTTCTCCCAGAAATTGACGCGGAAGGACTGCACGTCGGCGGTGGCCGGCGCCGGACCTGTGTAGTCGCTCACCGTGGGCGGCAGCGTGTTGGGGTTGGTCCTGGTCGATGCACCGCCGCTGCAGGCTGCAAGCAGCGCGCAGGAGGCGGCAACCAGGAGCAGGCGCAGGGTGTTCATCGGCGTCTCCTAGTTGCCCTTGCAGTACGCGGCGGTCTGGGCGAACACGTCCTTCATCCGGTAGCCGCCACTGCGGAAGACGCTGATGACGGAATCCACCTCGGCGCGGTCGGCCGCATCCACCGGCGGATGCAGGCAGACGGTCTTGAACACCTTCTCCACCTGGCAGCGCGCGAACTGGTCGCTGTTGGCGAGTTCCTCGCCCATCGACTTGGCGCCATTGCCCTTGCCGGGCAGCGCGCTGCTCCAGCCGAGCACGGTGTTGGCGCCTTCGCGCCAGTAGTTGCTCCAGCCATCATCCTGGGTGACGTAGCCGGGCTTGAAGTTGTCCGAATTGATCAGGTACTTCGGCTGCACCTGCCCGGCGGTGTATTCCAGGCGGCCGCTGGTGGAATTGAAGTTGTAGAAGGCGAACGCCTGCGCCAGCGGATCCATGCCGCTGTGGCAGCCGATGCAGCTGTTGAGGAACACCGTGCTGTCGCCGCCCGGGGAGCGGCTCACGTCCTGGCGGATGCGGTCCGGCGGCCGATGCACGTCCTGCACCTGCTCCATGTCCTTGCACATGTGCGCGATCAGCGTGAAGCGGAACATGGCGCGGTTGGTGCCGTTGATGAAGAACGACTGTGCCGCGGCGCGCGTGGTCATCACCCCGGCGGTGGCGGCGGCCGGCAGCCCGGTGTGCCCCGATTGCGTCGAGGCGACCAGCACGGCCGGATCACCCAGATTGCGGTCGTTGTCCTCGAGCTGCTGGTACAGGTTGTTGTCGGTGGGCGAGTACGCGGGCAGTCCCGAGCCACCGACGTACAGGATGTCGCCGGACAGCACCTGCCGAAAATCCACGTCGTCGCGGATCATGCCGATGACGGTGGCGGTGTAGTCGTTGAGCGGCGCGAACACCGTCTGGTCGCGGTTGGTCCACGGCGTGATCCAGTTCTTCAGCGTGGTGGTGTAGAAGCTCGGCGCCTGCATGGCGATGCGCGCTGCGCCGGCCGCGTCACCGGCGGCCACCTTCTGCTCCATCTGGTCGAGCACGTCCTGGCTGGGCGGCACGCCTGCAATGCGGTCATGGATGCGCTTGGCCTGCTCGCGCGGACCTGCGGTGGCAGGGGCTGCGGTGGTGCCCGCCAGCAACGCGCCCAGCGCGGCCGTGGCCAGGATCCTGCCCGTGTTCGTTCGCATCATGGAGACCTTCCTCGAAAAGCGGCCGTTTCGTTTCGCTCGGCCTTGCCGTTCCGTGGCGGGCAATATATCGGCCTGCCGCGACGCACCGGAATGTCTCATTCGACAGACGTCGCCGCGCGCAGACAGCGTAGGCCCGGGCGGTGCAGCGCATATCATTTTTGGCGCGCAATGGGAGTCGCATCACAGCCGCAGCCCGGCTCGTGCGAATACTTCGAACACGGCCCGCGGGACGGGTAAGGACAACCGGTGAACAGAATCAGGGCCGCGTATCGCGTGACCGCCGCCACCCTCGTGGCGTTGCTGGCCGCCTGCAGCAGCGGCGGCAGCATCGGCATTGGCCGCGGCCAGCAGGCCGACCCCGGCACGGTCGATTTCCCGATCGCCTATGTCAAGCGGACCATTCCCGCCGACCAGGACGACCTGCGCCAGCAGCGGGACACCACGCCGGATGCCGACCTGTATTTCCGGGACAGCGCCTCGCCCTCCGCGGTCGAGGTCAACATCACCGCGCGGCATCGCACCGCCACCGGCCAGCGCTTCGACATCAAGGACGTGGACGTCTCGCCCGATGGCGGCAAGATCATCTTCGCGATGCGCGGGCCGCTGAAGCAGAACCAGGATGAGCGCAAGGCGCCGTTCTGGGAGATCTGGGAATACGACATCGCCGCCGACCGCAAGGGCGATCCGGATGCGCTGCACCGGGTGATCCGCTCGGACATCGCCGCCGCGGATGGCAACGACATCGGGCCGCAGTACCTGCCCGATGGACGGGTGGTGTTCACCTCCACGCGCCAGAGCAACAGCAAGGCGGTGCTGCTGAACGAGGGCAAGCCCGGCTTCGAGGCGCAGGCCGAGGGCGGCAGCGAGAGCGCCTTCCTGCTGCACGTGATGAATGCCGATGGCACCGACATCCACCAGATCAGCTTCAACCAGAGCCATGACCTGTGGCCCTCGGTGCTGGCCGACGGGCGCCTCGTGTTCACGCGCTGGGATGCCTCCACCGGCCGCGGCATGCACCTGTACACGATGAACCCCGACGGCACGCACCTGCAGCTGCTGTACGGCGCGCGCAGTCATGGCACCGGCACGCCGGGCGCCAACGGCATGCCGTCCACCATCCAGTTCGCGCGCCCGCGCGAGATGCAGGACGGGCGCATCCTGGCGCTGACGCGGCCCTTCACCGGCACGGACTTCGGCGGCGACCTGGTGATGATCGACGTGCGCACGCATGTCGAGAACTGCCAGGGGCTGGGCTCTGCCGCCGTCGCCAACTGCCTGCCCGGCGTGCAGGCGCAGGCGCGCGCCACCCCCAACGACGTGGCGACGGTCCCCGGCCCCTCGCCCGGCGGCCGCTTCCGTTCGGCCTATCCGCTGTGGGACGGCAGCAACCGCCTGCTGGTGAGCTGGTCGCTGTGCCGGCTGCTGGACAACAGCGTGACGCCGGCGGTCATCGTGCCCTGCACCACCGACCGCCTCGCTGCGCCGGACTTCGATACGCGCTATGCCACCGCACCGCCGCTGTACAGCGCGTTCATCTTCGATCCGGCGGACAACACTTTCAAACCACTGTTCCAGCCCGTCGAAGGCGTGATGATCACCGACCTCGTGGCCGCGCAGCCGCGCACGCCGCCGGCCACGCTGCTGGACCACACCATCGCGGCCGACGACTTCGATCCGGAACTGACCGGCCCCGGCGTCGGCGTGCTGGAGATCCGCAGCGTGTACGACTTCGACGGCACGCTGCGCAACGCCGGCGCCGCGGATCTGGCGACGCTCGCCGATCCGTGGCAGCGCAACGCCACGCAGCGTCCCGCGCGCTACGTGCGCATCGAGAAGGCCGTGTCACTCGGCGACCACAAGCTCGATGCGGACTTCCCGGACATCGATCGCGGCACGGCCATTGGTCCGGCCGGGTTCATGCGCGAGATCCTGGGCTACGCGCCGGTGGAGCCCGATGGCTCGGTATCGGTACGCGTGCCGGCCGACACCGCCTTCGTGGTATCGGTGCTCGACGCCAACGGCCGCCGCATCTTCCCGCAGCACGAGGCATGGCTGCAGCTGCGGCCGGGCGAGATCCGGCGCTGCAGCGGCTGCCACCAGGCACCGGGCGGCGGCGCGGCGGACAGCTCGCATGGCCGCGACGGCACCAGCACGCCGGTGGACTGGGCGGGTGCCAACGCGAACACCGGCATGGCGCGCTTCACCAATACCCTGGCGGCCACGGCGGCCAGCGCATTGCCCGGCGACACGATGGCGCAGGCGCGCGCACGCACCTCCTGCGTGGCCGGCAACCAGTGCTCGCAGACGCCGAGTGTCAACGTCCTGTACGACGACGTCTGGACCGATCCGGCGGTGCGCGCCGCCGACCCGTCCACCGCGCTGACCTACGGGGGTGCGGCCGGCCTCAGCACGCCGGCACCGGTGCGCGCGAGCTGCCAGCAGGCGTGGAGCAGCACCTGCCGCATCGTGATCAACTACGTGCAGCACATCCATCCGCTGTGGTACGTGGATCGCGGCGCCCATACCTGCACCAGCTGCCACGCGCCCGCCGACGCGGCTGGCGCGGCGCAGGCACCGGCGGCGGATCTCGACCTCTCGGACGGGGATTCGCAGCAGGTGCCGGCGCACAAGAATGCCTACGAGCAGCTGCTGAACGGCGGCGACCGGCAGCAGCTGGTCAATGGCGTGCTGCAGCCCGTGACGCAGACCGTGCCGGTCATCGACCCCGACACGGGCCTGCAGGTCATCGATCCGAACACCGGCCAGCCCGAGACGCAACAGGTTCCGGTGCAGGCGCCGGGGCGCATCCAGCCGCAAAGCGCGAACGGCTCGACCGCGTTCTTTGGTAAATTCGCCGTCGGCGCTTCACATCACGGATACTTGACCGACGCCGAATTGCGCCTGCTTTCGGAATGGGTGGACATTGGTGCGCAGTATTTCAACGACCCGTTTGCCGACGGCGTACCGCTCAACTAGCGCCCTGCCCGCCCTGTTCGTGCTGCTGCTCGGATTCCTCGCCGCGGCGCGCGCGGCCGACGACAGCGGCAGGCTGCAGGAGTTGTTCGTGGCGGAGCCCTACCTGGAGCTGCACGAGGGACCCGGCCGCGGCTATGCGGTCACGCAGGTGGTGCCGCGCGGCGAGGCCATCGATGTGCTGTATCGCCGCACCGAATGGTTCCGCGTGCGCACCCGGCGTGGCGTGGAAGGCTGGGCCAGCCAGCGCGACATGCAGAAGACACTGCTGGCCGACGGCAGCGCCTTCAGCTTCGACCTGGGCGATCGCGCCGGCTTCACCTCGCACCGCTGGGAACTGGGCATCGGCGCCGGGGATTACCAGGGCGCCACCTTGATCGCCAGCTCGCTGGCGCTGTCCTTCAACGACCAGCTGCAGCTCGAGCTGACCGGATCGCAGTTCCTGGGCCAGGCGAGCAACGGCTATGCGGCCGAGCTCGGCCTGGCGCACGTGTACCGGCCCGACTGGCGCCTGTCACCGCTGCTGACCCTGGGAACCGGCGTGATCTGGATCCAGCCCAGGGCCACGCTGGTCGTGCCGGGCGACCGTACCGAGCAGACTGCCTACGCGGGCGCGGGCCTGCGCTTCTACATCACCAGGCGCTTTTTCCTGCGCGGCGAATACCGCTACCACATGGTATTCACCACCCGCAACGAGAATGAGGAGATCAACGAATGGAAACTCGCGTTCGCGTTCTTCTTCTGAGCTGCGCCGTGGTGGTGCTGGGGGGCTGCGCGTCGATGCGCGCGCCGAAACAGCAGCCGCCCGACGCGGCGCAGGAAGAACCATCCAGCGCGCCGCCGCAGGTCATCCAGCCGGAGGTCGAGCGCCGCAAGGTGAAGGTGGCGAAGATCGAATCGGAGAACGTCGAGCTGGGCGCCTATTACGGCGCGCTGTCGATCGAGGATTTCGGCACCAACCCGGTATGGGGGGTGAGCGCCGCATATCACGTGACGGAGGACTTCTTCTTCCAGGCCGGCTACGGGCGCGCCACCGCCGGCAAGACCAGCTACGAGACGCTCGGCGGCAACGTGCAGCTGCTTACGCCCTCTGAGAGGCGCTTCACGTACTACAGCCTCTCGCTGGGTTACAACCTGTTCCCGGGCGAGGTGTACATCGGTCGCAGTCTCGCCATGAACAGTGCGCTGTACGTGCTGGGCGGGCTGGGCAGCACGAAATTCGCCGGAGACCAGCGTTTCTCGGTGAACTTCGGTGCGGGCTACCGGCTGCTGCCCACGGACTGGCTGGCGATCCACATCGATGTGCAGGACCGGGTCTTCCAGTCGGACCTGCTCGGCACCGCGAAGCTGGTCAACAACCTCGGCGCAACGCTCGGACTGACCGTGTTCTTCTGAACTCGTGGAGATGACATGAGCATGACGAACTTCCGCCCGAAGAACCTGCGCCTGCTGCTGCTGGGGCTGCTTGCCGCGCCCGTGCTGGCCGGCGCACCGCCGGGCCCTGCCCCGCAGTTCCAGCTGCAGAGCATGGCCGGCGCCCCCGTGAGCCTCGCCCAGTACAAGGGCCAGGTGGTGATGATCAACTTCTGGGCGAGCTGGTGCGGCCCCTGCCGGCAGGAGATGCCCATCCTCGAGAAGCTGTACGACAAGTACAAGCCGATGGGTTTCACGATGGTGGGCGTGAATGTGGAGCCGAACTCGAAGGATGCGATGGAATGGCTCAAGGTGACCCCGGTGACCTTCCCGATCCTGTTCGACACAAAGAGCGAGGTCAGCAAGGCGTACCAGGTGCAGGGCATGCCCAACACCGTGATCGTGGATCGCAAGGGCAACCTGCGCTGGCTGCATCGCGGCTACAAGGCCGGCGACGAGAACGAGTACCTCGACCAGATCCGCGCGCTGGTGCGCGAGTAGGAGCGCCTACGAAGCCGCGCAGGTCATTGCTGGCCGTGTGCGCGCTGCTCGCACTGGCGGGCTGCGGCTCGATCCAGCCGTGGGTGAAGCCCTACGAGCGCGAGCACCTGGCCGATCCCATCATGGCCACCGATCCGGATCCGGTGTCCTCGGCCTACATCGAACATGTGTTCGACGTGCGCGAGGGCGCGCGGGGGGCGACCGGCGCAGCCGGCGGCGGTTGCGGCTGCTCGTGATGCCGCGCACCGCCCGGACAAGGCTGCTGGCCATGCTGCTGCTCGCGGCCGGCGCACGCGCGGGCGTGCTGCCCGACGACCGGGCGGACTTCATGTATCACCGCTACGAAGGTGGCGGCATCACCGTGCAGGGCCCGTCGATCCTGGTGCGCAAGAAGATCGGCGATTCGCTGTCGGCCACCGCCAACTACTACTCGGACTTCATCAGCAGCGCCTCCATCGACGTGGTGGTTTCCGGCGCCAGCCCGTACCGGGAACACCGTGAGCAGAAGAGCCTGTCGCTCGACTACCTGCGCGGCAAGTCGACCTGGACCGCAGGCTACCTGACGAGCCAGGAGAACGACTACAAGTCCGACACCTGGTCGCTGGGCGTGAGCCAGGACATGTTCGGCGACCTCACCACCGTCAGCTTCGGCTACTCGCAGGGGCTGGACCACGTGAGCAGCACCACCAGGCCGGATTTCCACGATGAAGTGCAGCGCCGCGACTACCGCTTCGGCATCACGCAGGTACTGACGCGCAACCTGCTGGGCTCGCTCAATTACGAGGCGATCACCGAGCAGGGCGACCTGCAGAATCCCTACCGCTCGATCCGTTACTGCCAGCCGGTATGCACCGGTTCGCCCGGCGATACCTATGCCTTCGCCCCGGAAGTCTTCCCGCGCACCCGCACCAGCAACGCGGCCGCGCTGCGGCTGAAGTATTTCCTGCCGTGGCGCGCTTCGCTGCAGGGCCAGTATCGCTTCTACACCGATACCTGGGGCATCCAGGCCCACACGGGCGAACTCGAATACACGCATCCATGGGGCCCGCGCTGGGTGTTTTCCGGCTCGTACCGCTTCTCCACGCAGAACAGCGCCGATTTCTTCAGCGACCTGTTTCCCTACCAGAATGCGCAGAACTTCATGGCGCGTGACCGGGCCTACTCGGCCCTGACCAGCAGTACCATCGGCCTGGGTGCCGCATACGAGTTTCCGGTGGGCTGGGCATCGTGGCTGAAGCGCGGCACCGCCAACCTGCACGTGGATCGCATGAGCATCGATTACGGGGAATTCCGCGACCTGCGCAACTCCCCGCCCGGCACCAGCCAGGCCGGCACCGAGCCGCTGTACTCCTACAGCGCGAGCATCCTGCAGTTCTACCTGTCGTTCTGGTTCTGATCAGCGCGCGCGGCCGCGCGGCCGCTGCGGCAAGGTGCGCGCCACGGGGCGCCGGCCGCCTTCCGCCTCCGCAATGACCCGGCCGCTGGGCTGGATGGCGGCAAAGGCCTCCGCGGCGAGCTGATCCACCGATGCCTCGAACGCGCGATAGTCGGCCACGAGGCGGCGGCCGAACTCCGTCAGCGTGGTGCCCCCGCCATCGCGGCCACCGACGGACAGTTCCACCACCGGTTCCTGGAAGCCTTCGTTGGTGTTGTGCAGCAGCAGCCAGGCCCGCCGGTAGCTCATGCCCAGCGCGCGCGCCGCAGCTGACAGCGAGCCGGTGCGCTGGATTCCCTCCAGCAGGCCGATCTTGCCGGGTCCCACCGAGCAGGTGCCCGAGAAATCCAGGCGGATATGTGCATGCGGCTTGGCCATGGGCTATATTCCAGAAAGCATAACGGAGGCATTCATGAAGATCGGCACGAAGAATACCGCCCTGTTCGCCGGCCTGCTGCTCGCCATCGCGAGCTTCGCGGCGCAGGCGGCGGATCGCATCGTCACGGTATTCGCGGCCGCCTCGCTGACCGACGTGCTGGAGGAAGTCGGCAAGGCATACACCGCGGACACGCAGGTGCCGGTGCGCTTCTCGTACGCCGCCAGCTCGGCGCTGGCCCGGCAGATCGAATCCGGTTCACCAGCCGACGCCTTCGTATCGGCCGACGAGGACTGGATGAACTACCTCGCCGACCGCAAGCTCATCCAGCCCGGCACGCGCGCCGACGTGGTGACCAATGCGCTGGTGCTGGTGGCGCCGGCGGACAGCAAGCTCAAGCTCCGGATCGCGCCGCACTTCAAGCTGGCGCAGGCACTGGGCCCGAAGGGCCGCATCGCCACCGGCGATCCGGCCAGCGTGCCGGTGGGCAAGTACGCCAAGGCCGCGCTGACCAACCTGGGAGTCTGGGACAGCGTCGCCGACCGCATCGTTGCCGCGGAAAACGTGCGCTCGGCGCTGAACTTCGTGGCACTGGGCGAGACGCCACTGGGCATCGTCTATGCCACCGATGCCAGGGCTGAAACAAGGGTGCGCGTGGTGGATACCTTCCCTGCCGGCACGCATGACCCCATCACCTACCCCGCCGCGGTGACCACGCACGGCGGCGCCGATGCCGCCGGCTTCGTGCAGTTCATGCATGGCGAGAAGGCGCGGGCCATCTTCATCAAGTACGGCTTCGGCATTCCATGAGCCGGCGCCTTGGCATGCTGGCGGGCGGATTGCTCGCATGCCTGCCCTGCGCCGATGTGCTGGCCGCGGACGCCTGCACGGCCTACAAGTGGGACGTGTCGAACGAGGTGCGCCTGTTCGGCAGCGTGCCCGTGGAACTCGCCGCGGCCACTGCCGCGCCGGGCGCCCCCGCCATTGCCATCGGCCGCCTGTATGCGCTGACGCTGCAACCGCAGGAATCCGTCCACTACGCCGCGCCGCCCAGCAAGAAGATGCTGGCCGATGGCGCCTTCGGCGGCATGCTGGCGCTCCGGGTGGAGCACGCCGGCCAGTATCGCGTGGCCATCGACGCCGGTTTCTGGCTGGACGTGGTGCAGGATGGCAAGTCACTGCCGGCCGTGGATTTCAACGGCCAGTCACAGTGCGCCGGCCCGCACAAGATCGTGGTGTACGAGCTGCCCGCCGGCGTGGATCTGCAACTGCAGATCGCCGCAGCCACCACCGGCACGGCGCGGCTGTCGGTGACGCCGGTTGGCGCGCCCATCCGCTGAGCGTGTCGCGGCGGCGGCGGCCCTGATCACGCTGCTGCCGGCCACGCTCGTGCAGGGCGACCCCGCAGCCGCCGGATTCGTCGGCCGTGCCCTGATTGCCGATCGGCGGGATCCCCCGCCGCGCCGCCCGCTGGCGCCGGCACAGCAGCAGCAGTTCGACCTGGGCCTGCAGGTCTTCAACACCTCGTGGGTTGCCGCCGGCACAGCACGCGCCGGGCGGCGTGATGGTCTCGGCCCGCTGTACATCAGCGCCAGCTGCGACGCCTGCCACAACAATGGCGCGCGCGGACGTCCACCCGAACACGATGGACTGTCGAACTCCTTCGTGATGCAGCTGGACGGCCCGGCGGACTCGCCTTATGGCGCGGTACTCAACACCGCGGCGCTGCCGGACCAGTCCCGCGAGGGCCAGGTGCAGGTGAACTGGACGCTGCGCCATGGCCAGTACCCGGATGGCACCGCGTGGACGCTGCGCGAACCCCACTATGCGCTGACGCACCTGCTGTACGGGCCGCCGCCGGCCGCCACCACGCTGCGTCCCCGCATCGCGCCCGCCATTTACGGCGTCGGCCTGCTGGAAGCCGTGCCCGACCAGGCCTTGCAGGCCATTCGCCGGCAGCAACCGCAGGCCTTGCGCGGCCGCCTGCCCGCCGGCCGCCTGGGCTGGCGCGGCGAAGTGAAGGACGTGGCGGACCAGACCGCCCGCGCCTTCGCGCGCGAGATGGGCCTGACCTCACGCCTGCGGCCACAGGATGACTGCAGCCCCGTGCAGCTCGCCTGCCGCGCTGCCCCGCAGGGAGGTGTGCCGGAGGTCTCTGATGAATTCATGCAGGCGTTGCTCACCTTCCAGCGCGAGCTGCCGGTTCCGGCCCGAGCACCGCTCGATGCCGCGGCGGACGTGGCCGGCCGCAGTCTGTTCGAGCAGGCGGGCTGTGCGAGCTGCCATGTCGGGGAGCTGCCGGTCAGCATCGACGGTATCGCGGCGCGCATCGATACATTCAGCGACCTGCTGCTGCATGACCTGGGCGAGGGCCTCGCCGATCATCGTGCCGATGGCCGCATCGTCACCAGCCGCTGGCGCACTGCGCCGCTGTGGGGGCTGGCGCAGGCGCTGCAGTCCGGCGATATCGCGCTGCTGCACGATGGCCGCGCGGGGAGCGTGGAGCAGGCCATCCTGTGGCACGACGGGCAGGCAGCCGGCGCGCAGCGTGCCTTCCAGCGGCTGCCCGCCGCCGAACGCGCGCGGCTGCTGCGATGGATTGAATCGCTGTGAACGCCGCCCTCAGAAGCTCACGCGCACCTTGGTGAAGAATGCGCGGCCCGGCTCGGGAAAGCCGGGCGCCAGCTCGAAGTTGCGGTCGAACAGGTTGCTGGCGCCGAGCACGGCTTCCACCTTCGGCACCGGCTGCCAGGTGACCTGCAGGTTGGTCAGCGCGTAACGCCCGGTACGCACGTACGCCAGCGTGCTGCTGCCATTGACATCCGACCACAGGTTGCCCGCCAGCTCGATGCTCGGCTGCACGGTGACCGACGCCAGCGCCTGCCAGTCGAGCCACAGGAAACCCAGATGGTTGGGCGCGCCGGTGGGTTCGAGGTTGGGCTCGGCTGCGTCCTTGATCTCGCGGTGCAGGTAGCTGTAATTCGCGCCCACGCGCAGCGCGCGCGACAGCCGGTAGTCCCCGGCCAGCTCCGCCCCGTAGTTGTGGCCGTCGCCGACATTCTGCGACTGCGTGGTGTTCGGTGCGGTGACGACCACCGTCTGGATCATGTCATGCACGTCGGTGTAGAAGATCGCTGCCGAGACCTGGGCGCCGTCGACCGGGGCCGCCTGCCAGTTGAGCTCGAAGTGCGTGGCCCGCTCCGGAGACAGGTCGGGATTCGGGATGGCCGTGCCGAAGCGCGTGCTGAAGCGCTCGAAGTTGTTGGGGAACCGCGATCGCGCCGAGACGCTGAAACCGACCTGGCCGTCCGCCGCGTAATGGTGCTGCACCGCGAGCTGCCAGTTGAATACATTGCTGTCCCCGAGCGGATAGTCGTACAGGCAGGTCGCAGGTTTCGGCGTTCCATCCTCGCACGAGCGGGGCGAGGTGGCCGCGAGGCTGCCGTATTCCTCGGCCTGCTGCAGCTCGTTGCGGTCGTAGCTGATGCCGGCGATCAGGTCATCCCGCGCATCGATGTTCCAGGTGTTTTCCAGCGCCAGCGATGAGGTCTGCTCCTCGTTGTGCTGCGTAGGCTCGATGGTGTGCAGCGCCGGATCCGGGTTGGTGGGACGGTTGTCGTTGTATTCGCTGTGCCGGTCACGGCGGAAGAACACCGCCGCCCGCGTGGTGTTGTCGGCGATGAAGCTGGTGCCGGCCTCCGCGCTGGCGCCGAGACTGGTGTCCGCGTAGTAGCTGCGGAAGCGGCCGTTGGCGCTCTGCGAGCTGTAGTTGCCGTCATCCCAGGCGAACAGCGCATTGTCGAATTTGCTGTAGGAGAGGCGGGTCTTCAGGTAGGTCTGGTCGCCGAACCGCGTGTCCGACAGCCAGTAGCCGCTCTGCACGTTCCAGTATGGCCAGGTCCAGAAGCTGTTCGGCTGGTAGGGACCGGCAGGATTGCCACCCTGCGGCGGCGGAGAATTGAATTGCCCGGTGGGCAGGAAGAAATCCACGCCCAGCGGGGCGCCCTTCTCGCCGCTCTGCTTCGTGTAATTCAGCGAATACTCGTCGGTGTTGTTGGGGGTGTAGCCCGCCTTGGCGCTGACGCGCCAGTCATCGCTGGCGGAGCCATTGCGCTTGCCGCCGTCCTCGGCGCCGGGGGGCGGGGTGACGCCGGTGTTGAACTGCACCGGCTGGAAATCCTTGGCCAGCGTCCACGAATCGCGCTTGAGTTCCGTCGCGGTGGCCTGCAGGTACCACTGGTCCTGGCGGGTGCCGACGATCGCGGTGCCCGACCAGCCATCGTAGGAGCCGCTGCGATCGAACGAGGCGCCGCCCTGGAACTCGCTTTCGAATGCCTGCGTCGGCTTGCGCGTCACCAGGTTCACCATGCCGCCCATCGCCCCGGGACCGTCGAGCACCGAGACACGTCCCTTGCGCACCTGCACTTCGCCGAGATCCGGGGTGAGGAAGCGGTTGAAGTCGATGCGATTGTCGGCCGGCAGGTAGACGCGGATGCCGTCGATTTCCAGCGGCACCCGCCAGCGGTCGAAGCCGCGCACGCTGATGTCGCCCTCGTTGCGGCGGCCGTTGGAAACGAAGTTGCTGGTGACGCCGGGCACCAGCTTGACCGCATCCGTCAGGGTGTCCGCGTTGAATTTCCACACCTCCTGCGCGCTGACCCGGTCATCGCTGGTGGCATCGGTGACACGGTCGCCGACCACCTGCACCTCGCCGAGCGTGAAGACCTCGTCCTGGTCGCCAGGGGCATCCTGTGCGCTGGCATGCGCCGCGATCATGAACAGGCCTGCCATCCGCAGGAGGGGAAACACGTGGCGCATCGGCAGTTCCTTCGGGGTCTGGTTATATTTGTTCATATATATCGATGGTCGTGCGGCAGCCTGCACCAGCGCGTGACGCCGGCGTGCGGCCACTCTGTTGGAATCAGGCGGGCGGGACGCTACCCGCCAACGTTATATACGGATAAATATAAGGCCAGGGCCCGGCCGCGTCTAGCGGCCGCGTCGCTGGCGCATCGATCCAGCGGATGTGGCACCGGAAGGCGCGATGGGGCGAACCGGCGTGTCCCCCGCCCGCAGCATCGCCACGAACTCGTCCTTGGGCAGCGCGGCGCTGTGCAGGTAGCCCTGGGACTGGTCGCAGCCCAGCCCGCGCAACAGGTCGAGCTCCCGCGAGGTTTCCACACCCTCGGCGACCGTGGTCATGCTGAAGGTGCGCGCCAGCACGATGATGGTCTTGACCAGGCTCATGCCGGCATCGCTTTCCACCGATTGCCGGACGAAACTGCGATCGATCTTCAGGGTGTCGATCGGCAAGGCCGCCAGCCGGCTGAGCGAGGAATAGCCCGTGCCGAAGTCATCGATCGCGATGCGTACACCGGCATCGCGCAGCCGCGTCAGCTTGGCGACTTCAGCCACGGAATCATCGTTCAGCACGCCCTCGGTGATCTCGATGTCGAGCCCGCACTCGGGCGTGGCCCACGGCACCACGGCCTGCGAGAAGCGGCTTTCGAACTCGGGATGGCGCAGCTGCGCCGGCGCGATGTTCACCGCGACACGCACGGGAGGCAGGCCGCTCTGCAGCCACTCGCGACAGTCCCTGGCGGCCTGCTCCACCACCCACTCGCCCACGGGCACGATCAGGCCCACTGATTCCAGCAGCGGCAGGAACACGGCCGGCGTCACCAGTCCATCCTCCGGGCAGCGCCAGCGCAGCAGCGCCTCGGCGCCTTCGATGCGCCCGGTGGCGACATTGACCTTGGGCTGGTAGTGCAGCTCGAACTCGCGCCGCTCCAGCGCGAAGCGCAGCCGGTGTTCCAGCGCCAGCCGGCCGACGTTTTCCGAGCGCGCCGCCGCGTTGTACTCCACCAGCTGCTGCCCGGAGACACGTGCATGCCGCAACGCCGCCTCGGCGTTCTGCACCAGTGCCATCGCATCGGCGCCATGGTCCGGGCACAGCGCGAAGGCGCTGCGCACCGTCACCGGGATGCGGTGCCCCTCGATCTCGAAGGGCTCACCGAACAGCCGCTGGGTATGGCGCTGCGCCACCGCGCGGATTTCATCCGGTCCGCGCGTGCCCTGCGCGCGCAGCAGCGCAAACGTGCCGCCGCCGAAATGCGCGATCTGGTCGGTCTGCGGGAAGTGCCGCTTCAGGCGGTCCGCCACGTGCTGCAGCAGCAGGTCGCCGGTGCGGCGGCCGAAGGAATCATTGATGATGCTGAGCCGCTCGATGTCCAGGATGACCACGGCATAGTGGGATTGCCTGCCGGAGCCGCCCACCATGCGCTGCACGCGCTCGCAGAACAGCGTGCGCTTGGCCAGCCCCGTCTGCGGGTCGAAATGCGACAGGAAGCGGGCACGGTTGTCGCGCTGCAGGTACTGCAGGCCGAAGGAGAGGTTGCCGGCCACCTCGCGGAGCATGGCCAGCTCCTCTTCCTCCACCGCACCCGAATCGCGTGCCGCCAGCATCAGCACGCCCATCGGGGTGCCGTCCACCAGCAGCGGCAGGACCACCACCGTGCGCATGCCCACCCGTGCCATCAGCGAATCGAAGCGCGCGGTTTCCTCGGTCTCGCTGGTGTTGTTGCAGACGAATTCGCGACCGGTGCGGAACACGCTGCCGATCACGCCGCTCTCGGCCATGGCCGCATCGGCCACGTACGCGCACATGTCGCGCGTCAGCGTGTCATCCAGCCCGCTCCACGCCACCGGCTGGATCTTCGGCAGGCCCGGCACCTTGGTGGCCGCGATGGTGGCCGCATAGCCCCCGGCGGAGACCGCGAGCCGGCAGGTCTCGCGCAGCAGCTCGGTACGGTCGCGGATGCGCAGCACCAGGCCGTTGATGCCGCTCAGCATGCGCAGCACGCGGTTCAGGCGCGCGATCTGCACTTCCTGGCGCTTGCGCTGCGCGTTGTGCTCGGCGTCATCGATGGCGCGCCGCACGGCGGGCGCCAGGCGCGCGAGGTTTTCCTTCAGCACATAGTCCACGGCGCCCGCATGCAGCGCCGCGATCGCGCGTTCCTCGCCGATGGTGCCCGATACGAAGACGAAGGGGATCTCCGGGCGCTGCTCGCGCACGATCTGCAGCGCCGACATGCCGTCGAACTGCGGCAGCGAGAAATCCGACAGCACGATGGTGGGATCGAAATCCTCGAGTGCGGCGCGCAGCGTCGGCGCCGTCTCGACGCGACGGCAGGTGCAGTGCAGGCCATCACGCCGCAGCTGGTACAGCTCGCGCTCCATGTCGACTTCGAGGTCCTCGACAAAGAGCACGCGGATTGATCGGGTCTGTTCCTCTGTCATCGTCGGTCTGCCACACCGTCCGTGGTGATGCGTTCGATAAGCGACGTACGCCGACATGCGGCGCTCCCTCCAGCTCAGGACGACCGTAGCACGGTCATTCCGCACTGCCTGCGAATCATCCCTGCATTGGGCATCTGGCTCGTGACCGGACTCACAATATGCGCATTCGACTGCCGCCCGCCGGCGCACGTCTGTAGGACTAGCGGCAGTTCGCATGCCGTGCAACATTTTTCGACGTTGCAACCTGCGCACGGTCTCGCGGCACGGCCTGTGCTATTTTGCATCCCGTCGCGATGGCGACTGCATGCGGCACCGGACACGCCGCAGCTGATAATCGAGTCAGGAAAGGGATGACTGCTCTGGCAACAGGCCGTTCGGCGAAACACCTGCCCATGCTGCTCGGATTGCTGGCAGCGGCCACCTGCGCGCGCGCGGCGGACGCGGATGACCCCACCGCCATCAGCCATCTGAAGCAGCTCGACGTGGCGGACCTGCTGAATGTCGAAGTGACCTCGGTGAGCCGGCATGCGGCGCCGCTGTCGCAGGCGCCCTCGGCCATCCAGGTCATCACCGCCGCGCAGATCCGCCGTTCCGGCGCGACCACGCTGGCCGAAGTGCTGCGACTGGCCGACAACCTGCAGGTGGCGCAGCGCGGCGCCAGCGGCTGGTCCATCACCGCGCGCGGTTTCAACACCGACCTCGCCAACAAGCTGCTGGTGATGATCGACGGACGCACCGTGTACACGCCGCTGTATTCGGGCGTGTTCTGGGACGCGCAGGATTACCTGCTCGAGGACATCGACCGCATCGAGGTCATCAGCGGCCCCGGCGGCACGCTGTGGGGCGCCAACGCCGTCAACGGCGTGATCAACATCATCACGAAGCAGGCGGCCGATACACAGGGCCTGTATGCGGAGGGCGGTGGCGGCACGGAAGTCCACGGCGTCGCGGGCCTGCGCTATGGCGGTTCCACCTCGCAGGTGAACTACCGCGTCTACGGCAAGTACCTGGATCTCGACGACAGCGCGCTGCCGGATGGCACGGCGGCCGGCGATGCGTGGCACCGCGGCCAGGCCGGTTTCCGCATGGATTCGCCCGATGCCGCGCTGGGCGCGTGGACGCTGCAGGGCGACTACTATTCCAACCACGAGCAGAGCCCGACCGGCGGCACCAGCGTCCTCGGCGGCGAGAACCTGCTGGGGCGCTGGACTCCCCGCACCTCTGCCACGGATTCCGGCATGAGCCTGCAGGTCTATTACGACCGGACCACCCTGTCGCTGCCGGTCGCTCCGTTGACGGTCGCCGGCCTGGTGCTGTCGCCGCCCGGAAGGCTGCATGATGAACTGCAGACCGTGGACCTCGATTTCCAGCATCGCCTGCAGCTGGGCGGCCGCCACGCCCTCACCTGGGGCCTGGGCTTCCGCTACACCCACGACCTGGTGGATAACGCGCCCGCGCTGGCCTTCGTGCCGGATGACCTTAACCAGGAGCTCTACAGCGCATTCGTGCAGGACGAGATCCGGCTGGCGGCGCAGCTTGCGCTGACAGTGGGCTCGAAGCTGGAGCACAACGGCTACACCGGCTATGAATTCGAGCCCAGCGTGCGGCTGCAATGGCAGCCCGCCGCCGCCCATACGCTGTGGGGCGCGGCCTCGCGCGCGGTACGTGCGCCCTCGCGCATCGACCGGGACCTGCAGGAGGGCGCCGCACCCTACCTGACCATCCTGCGCGGCAGCAGCGATTTCCAGTCCGAGGACGTGCTCGCCTATGAGCTGGGATACCGCACCCAGGCCGGCTCGCGCTTCACCACCTCGTTGTCCACTTTCTACAACGTGTACGACCACGTGCGCAGCACCACCATCACGCCGGTGACGGTACTGCCCTTCTATTTCGAGAACGCCGTGCATGGCCACACCTGGGGCGCGGAGTGGACCGGCACGCTGCAGGTGACGGACAGCTGGTCGCTGCACGCCGGCTACGTGCTGCTGCAGGAGAGACTGCGGGTCCAGCCGGGCCACATCGACATCTCCAACGCGCGCAACGAGACTGCCGATCCCCAGCAGCAGGCTTCGCTGCACTCCTCGCTGGACCTGCCGGCGCACCTCGCCCTGGACCTGGGCCTGCGCTGGGTCGATACGCTGCGCAACAGCAATGGACCGGCCCTGGGCCAGGTGCCCGCCTACATGGAGCTGGATGCGCGCGCGGCCTGGCAGGCCAGCGCACACCTGGAGCTGTCGCTGAACGGCCAGAACCTGCTGCACGACCAGCATCCGGAATACGGTTTCCCGTCGCCGCAACGCACGGAGATCGAGCGCGGCGTATACGCCAAGCTGGTATGGCGCCAGTGAGGTCCGGCCGCCGCGCGCTGCTGCTGGGCGCGCTGTGCATGGGACTGTGGGTGCGAGCGGCGCACGCGGCCGACCTGGCGCCCACCGAGCAGCAGCTCAAGGCCGTGTTCGTGTTCAATTTCTCGCACTTCGTGCAGTGGCCGCCGGCGGCCTTCGCGTCCGCCACCGAGCCGTTCGTGATCGGCGTGCTGGGCAACGATGCCTTCGCCGCACAGGTGGAGGAAGCCGTCCGCGACGAGCACCTCGACGCGCATCCGCTGCAGGTGCAGCGCTACGGCCGCGTCGACGACATCAGGGACTGCCGCATCCTGTACATCGATCGCTCACAGGGCGCGCAGCTGGATCGCGTGCTGGCGCTGCTCGACCATCACGGCACCCTCACCGTGTCGGACGTCGACGATGCCGCGCGGCACGGCATCATCATCCAGCTGGCCACCGAGGAGCACCGCATCCGCCTGGTGATCAACGCGGAGCAGGCCCGCAGCGCCGGCCTGACCATCAGCTCCAACCTGCTGCGACTGGCGCGCGTCGCGCATACGGGTGAGTGAGGGTCCCGTGCCGGCTGCCGCACCTCCACTGCGCCGCGTACTGGTCAGGACACTGTTCATCTGCTGCGGCACCGTGCTCGGCATCACCGCGGCGGCACTGTTCACCTACGAGCTGCTGACCTTCCGGCAGGAGAGCGCCGACCAGCTGCAGACCCTGGGGGCCGCCATCGCCAGCAACAGCACGGCCGCGCTGGCCTTCGACAACCCCGAGGATGCGGCCGGCGTGCTCGCGGCGCTGCGCGCCGATCCGCACATCACCGCGGCCGCGCTGTACGACGCGAACGGCGGCATCTTTGCCACCTATCCGGCCAATCTCGCGCGCCAGCGCGTGCCGGCCACCGCCGGCCCGGCCGGCTACACGCTCAGCGGTTTCCGCCTGTCGGGTTTCCAGCCGGTGATGGAGGATTCACGCCGCCTCGGCGCGCTGTACGTCGAATCGGACCTCGGCGCGATGCTGCAGCGGATCCAGCGCTATGCGCTGATCGCGGTGGCCGCCATGGGACTGTCGCTGCTGGTGGCCTATGCGATCTCGCGGCGCCTGCACCGGCGCATGCTGCAGCCCATCCTCGGGCTGGCCGACACCGCGCGCGCGGTGTCCGACGCGCAGGATTACTCGGTGCGCGCCGGCCCGGCAGGCATCCGCGAGTTCGACATGCTCGGCGGGGCGCTGAACCACATGCTGACGCAGATCGAGGAATCCGAACGCAAGCTGCACGCGCAGCTCGGCCGCATGGGGCTGCTGCAGCACATCACCCGCGCCGTGGGTGAGCGGCAGGACATCCACAGCATCTTCCAGGTGGTGCTCGACAGCCTCGACCGCAATTTCCGCGCCGCGTTCGACTGCGTGCTGGCGTACGACCGCACTACCCAGACGCTGACCGTGTCGCGCATCGGCGCGGCCAGCCGCGCCTATGTGCCGGCGCTGGCCATGGCCGAGGGCGAGGTCATCCCGGTGGATGCCAACGGCCTGTCGCGCTGCATGACCGGGCAGCTGGTGTACGAACCGGAGGTGGGCGAGGTGCCGTTCCCGTTTCCGGCCCGCTTCGCCGCCGCGCAGCTGCACTCGCTGGTCATCGCGCCGCTGATCGTGGAGAACGAAGTGTCCGGCGCGCTGGTGTGTGCGCGCCGCGACGCCCATGCCTTCAGCAGCGCCGAGTGCGAGTTCCTGCGCCAGCTCAGCGAGCACACGGCGCTGGCCAGCCACCAGGCGGGCCTGTACGCGGCCCTGCAGCGCGCCTACGACGACCTGCGCCAGTCGCAGCTCACTCTGCTGCAGCAGGAACGGCTGCGTGCGCTCGGGCAGATGGCCAGCGGCATCGCGCACGACATCAACAACGCCATCTCGCCGGTGTCGCTGTACACCGAATCGCTGCTGGAGCGCGAACCCAACCTCAGCGCGCGCGCGCGCGGCTACCTCACCACCATCCAGCGCGCCATCGACGACGTGGCGCGCACGGTGTCGCGCATGCGCGAGTTCTACCGCGACCGGGAAACGCAGCTCACGCTGCAGCAGGTGGACCTGAACCGCGCGGTGCGCCAGGTGGTGGATCTCACGCAGCCGCGCTGGAGCGCGCAGCCCCAGCAGGGCGGGATCCTGATCGACCTGAAGACCGAGCTGGCCGCCGAGCTGCCCGGCATCATGGGCGCCGACAACGAGATCCGCGATGCACTCACCAACCTGGTGTTCAACGCCGTGGACGCCATGCCGTCCGGCGGCGCGCTGACGCTGCGCACGCGCGCCGAGCTGCGGGACGGGGATGCCCCCTCGGTGATCGTCGAGGTGTGCGACTCGGGCATCGGCATGGACGAGGACACCCGCCGCCGCTGCCTGGAACCGTTCTTCACCACCAAGGGCGAGCGCGGCACGGGCCTGGGCCTGGCGATGGTCTACGGCATGATCCAGCGTCACAGCGCCGGCCTTGAGATCGACAGCACGCCGGGCCGGGGCACCACCATGCGGCTGGTGTTCGCGGCGGCCTCCGCCTCGACGCTGGCCGCGCAGCCGGCGGCCACCGCGCCAGGCCGGCCGCTGCGCCTGCTGCTGGTGGACGATGATCCGATGCTGCTCAGCTCGCTGCAGGACATCCTGCGCGAGGACGGCCACACAGTCACACCCACCAGCGGTGGACAGGCCGGCATCGAGGCGTTCAGTGCCGCCTGCGGCGGCAAGGAGCCCTTCGACCTGGTGATCACCGACCTGGGCATGCCCTACGTGGATGGCCGCCGGGTGGCGGCTGCCGTGAAGGCGCTGTCGGAGACCACCCCCGTGGTGCTGCTCACCGGCTGGGGACAGCGCTTCATCGCGGCCAACGACACCCCGCCGAACGTGGACAAGGTATTGAGCAAACCGCCCAAGCTCAGTGAGCTGCGGGCCACTTTCGTGGAACTGAAAGGATGAGCGACGGACGCCTGCTGATCGTCGACGATGAAACCGCGCAGATGCGCGCGCTGTGCGACACCCTTGGCATGGAGGGGTACACCACCCGCGGCTTCGATTCGCCGCAGGCGGCGCTGGCGGGGTTGCGCGCCGGAGAGTTCGACCTGCTGCTGACCGACCTGCAGATGCCGCAGATGGACGGCATCGAGCTGATCGCCGCCGCGCGGCAGATCGACCCGGAGATCGGCGCCATCGTGATGACCGGCCACGGCACCATCGACACGGCGGTGCTGGCCATGCGCAACGGCGCGCTCGACTACATCCTGAAGCCGTTCCGGCTGAACGTGGTGCTGCCGGTGATCGCCCGCGCACAGGACCTGCAGCGGCTGCGGCGCGAGAACGTGGCGCTGCAGAAGCTCGAACGGCAGCGCGCCGAGGAGCTGGCCGCGGCCTACCAGGACCTGGAATCCTTCTCGTATTCCATCTCGCATGACCTGCGCGCACCGCTGCTGTTCGTGAAGGACTTTGCCGCGCGGCTGGAGCGCGACTACGCCGACAAGCTCGGCGAGGAGGGCCGCCACGTGCTGCAGGTGATCGGCGACGGCTGCCGCAGCATGGACGACATGGTGGTGGGCCTGCTGGCGTTCTCGCGCGCCACACGCCAGCCGCTGAACCTGCGCCTGCTGGACATGCTGCCCATCGTGCGCACCTCGATCGCGGAGGCGCGGGCGGCCTACCCGGAACCGGAGGCCGAGGTGGAGGTCGGCGACCTGCCCGCCGCGGCCGCCGACCCGGCCGTGATCCGCCACGTGTGGGGCAACCTGATCAGCAACGCCTTCAAGTACAGCGCCCGGCGCCAGCAGCCGCGCATCCGCATCAGCGGGCGGGTGGAAGGCGCGCAGACCATCTACACGGTGGAGGACAACGGCGCGGGCTTCGACATGCAGTATGCGGAGAAGCTGTTCGGCGTGTTCAAGCGCCTGCACAGTTCCAGGGAATTCCAGGGCACCGGCGTGGGCCTGGCCATTGCGCACCGCATCGTGGCGCGCCATGGCGGGCGCATCTGGGTGCAGGCCGAGCCGGACGCCGGCGCGCGCTTCGAGTTCGCGCTGCCCTCCTCGCCCCCAGAGGTCAAGGCGGCTGCAGTCCCTTCGAGTAGCTGACCTTGCCATCGTCGGCGATGACGATGGCATCCGCGTCGTCCAGCCCGTTGATGAAATCGATGCCGTCCTTCGCCCCCATGATGAACACCGACTTGGTCAGGCCATCGGTGCGGGTGGCCGTCGAGGCGATGACCGTGACGCTGCGTACGCCATGCGGGGAGTGCCCGGTCTTCGGATCGATGATGTGGTCGTAGCGCACGCCGCCCTCGTCGAAGTACCGCTCGTAGTCGCCGGAGGTCGAAAACGCCGCATCCACCAGCGGGATGCGCAATACCACTTCATCCTTGCGATCCGGGTGCCGGATGCCCACCACCCACGGCTTGCCGAGCCGGTCGCCGATCACGCGCGTGTCGCCACCGGCGTTGACCAGCGCATGGGTGATGCCGCGGGCCTTCAGGATGTCGATGCCGCGGTCCACCGCGTAGCCCTTGCCGATGCCGCCGAGGTCGATGCGCATGCCGGGCTTGCCGAAGGCGATGGTGTGCTTGGCCGGATCCAGCCGCAGCTGGCGGTAATCCACGTTGGGCAGCGCCTTCTCGATGGCGGCCTCGTCCGGGTGCACATGCGCGCGGTAGTCGTAGAGGTAGCCGACGCTGGCGTAGGTGATGTCGAACACCCCGTGCGACAGCCTCGAGTACTGCTGCGCGGTTTCAAGCAGCGCGAACAGCTCGGCGGATATCGGCACTGGTGCCTTGCCGGCCCGCGCGTTGACCCGCGAGACCTCCGAGTCGGGCTTGTAGGTACTCATGGCCGCGTCGATGCGGCGCATGTCGGCGAACACCGCTTCCATCGCCGCCTCGCCCGCGTCGCGGTCCTCGCTCCACAGCTGCACCTCGCAGCGCGTGCCCATGATGGCCTCTTCACGCGACAGCCATTCGGCCTGAACCGCGCCTGAATGCAGCGCGGCGGCTGCGAACAGCAGGGCGGCGAGATGTCGCCGGATGGAAACAGCACGCGTCGCGGCCATGCGCGGACGATACCGCAGCCTGCGCACGTGGGTTAAGCTTCCGCGCAACCGGCACGGCCACGACAGGGATACATCCGCCGATGAACAACTCGCTACGCATGGGCTGCTGTGCCCTGCTGCTCGCAATGGCGAGCCTCGCGGCGCAGGGCGCGGCCACGCCGCCGGAACGCGAGGAAACCAGGCTGCTGGTGGCCGCGCAGGTGCTCGACCAGTTGCGCAGCGAGCCGGACCAGGGGATTCCCGAGCGCCTGCTGCAGCGGGCCTATGGCGTGGCGGTGGTGCCCGCGGTAACCAAGGTGGCGCTGCTGGTGGGCGGACGGCGCGGCAGTGGCGTGATGGTGGTGCGCGACAGCCGCGGGCGCTTCAGCAATCCCGTGTTCATCAATCTCACCGGCGCCAGCGTCGGGCTGCAGTGGGGCGCGCAGGAGACGGACATCGTGCTGGTGTTCACCACGCGGCGCGGCATCGAGGGCATCGCCGACGGCAAGCTCACGCTGGGCGTGGGCGCGTCGGTCGCCGCGGGACCGGTCGGGCGCCATGCCGAGGCGGCCGCGGGCGTCAACGCCGAGGTGTATGCCTACTCGCGCTCGCGCGGCCTGTTCGTCGGCATCGCACTCGACGGCACCTCACTGAGCATCAACGACAAGAGCAACGCCGCGTTCTATGGCCGGCGTGACGTGCTGGCCTCGGAAATCATCAGCGGCGCAGCCACCCCGCCGGCCTCGGAGAATGCCCGCCGCTTCCTGGCGGCACTGGCCGCCAGCACCGGCGAGACGGCCGAAGGGGCCGCCGGCACCGCCACGGTGGCACCGGCGCCGGTGGACACCGCGCCGCATCCGCCATCTACCGGTGCAGCACCATCCACGGGCGCGGTGCAGACCTTTCCGATGGAAGATCCCAGGCCCGGCGCGGAACCGCCTCGTTGATGATGGTGTGCACGCGATCACGACACGGCGCCGCGCCGCAGGCTAGAATCTGTCGCATCGTCACCCTCGCCGAGCCGCCCGCCGCGTGAAACCCATCCGCCGTTCCCTGCCGGTGCTGCTGTGTGGTGTGCTCGCGGCGACCGGCAGCCACGCCGCGCCCCGGGCGCACCAGTCCCCCGACGTGAAGTCCGCAGCGGTGCTGATCCTGGATCGCAGCAACGATTCGGTGGTCTATGCGCGCCACGAAGCCCAGCCGGCGCCGATCGCCTCGATCACCAAGCTGCTGACCGCACTGGTGGTGCTGGACGCGCAGCAGCCCCTCGACGAGCAGATCCAGATCACCGCCGAGGACCGCACCCGCACCGCCGGCGCGGCCTCGCGGCTGGCCGTCGGCACGCGGCTGACCCGGCGCGAACTGCTGCGCCTGGCGCTGATGTCCTCGGAGAACCGCGCCGCGCAGGCGCTGTGCCGCAGCTATGCTGGCGGCGAGGCCGCGTGCCTGGCCGCGATGAACGCCAGGGCGCGCCAGATCGGCATGACGCAGGCGCACTTCGAGGATCCCACCGGCCTTTCCGTGCACAACGTGGCGAGCCCGAACGACCTGGCCCGCCTGGTGATCACCGCCGACCGCAATCCGCTGATCCGCGAGTTTTCCACCACGCCGGAGTATCCGGCGCGCGTGCGCGGCCAGGTGCTCCAGTTCCGCAACACCGATCCGCTGGTGCGCGATCCGGCCTGGCAGGTGTCGGTGCAGAAAACCGGCCACATCGCCGCGGCGGGCGAGTGCCTGGTGATGCAGGCGCTGATCCACGGCCGCGACATGGTCATCGTGCTGCTGAATTCGGTGGGCAAGTACACGCGGGTGGCCGACGCACGCCGCATCCGCAAGTGGCTGGACAGCGCGCGCGTGGCCGCGGCGGGCATCGCGCGCAACGCCCCGGAATCCTGATCGCACTCAGCGCGGCAGCAGCCACAGCGCCAGCGGCGCATAGACCAGGCCGATCACCACCGAGATCGAGGCGGCGCTGGCGGCGAGCTCGCGATCCAGCTTCTCCAGGTCCGCCAGCACCACGGCGTTGAAACCGATGGGCGCGGCCGAACCCAGCAGCACCACCGCGCGCGTCAACCCGGCAAGCCCGAACAGCCGCACGCAGGCCAGCCCGAGCAGCAATCCGGCCAGCATGCGCAGCAGCACCAGCGCCGGCACGCGCCGGTCGCGCAGCAGCCGCGCATCGAACAGCACGCCCAGCGCGACGATCACCAGCAGCAGGATGCACTGCCCCACGGTGTGCAGCACGGTGAACAGCCAGCCGGGCAGCGCCATGCCGGAGCCATTGAGCAGCAAGGCGGCGAGCAGCGCCCACAGCGGCGGGAACCGCAGCACGCGGCGCAGGATGGGCCCGAAGCCGGCGGTATGGCCGCCGTAGGCCGTGGCGATGGCATAGACGAGGAAGCTCTGGCCCAGCACGTGGCCGAGATCGAACAGCGCCAGCTGCGCGAAGCCGGCGGCGCCCCAGACCGCGAGCACGAACGGGAACAGGAAACCGTTGTTGATGGACATGCCGCAGATGATCGCGGTGCCCTGGTCGGCCCGCCCCAGCCGCAGCACCCGGCCCAGCAGCAAGGCCAGCGCCCAGCTCACCACCATGATGGCCAGGCTGCTGGCGGGCAGCGCCAGCAGGTCCGGCCGCAACACGATGCGGCTGACATCGGCCAGGAACATCGCCGGCAGGCCGACGGTGATCACCAGGCGCAGCATCAGGCCGGCATGGGACGGCTTCAGCCAGCCCATGCGGCGGGCGATGAAGCCGATGGCGAACAATCCGACCAGCAGCGCCACGCGATAGGGGACGGGCATCGGGCGATCTTACCGGAGATGCTCCCCTACTCCCGCGGCGGCGTGCCCGATATCATGCGGCCATGCCTCTCGTGCAATCGACCCACAACCTGCGCCGTCCGCCCAGCGAGGAGCCGGCGCCGTATGGCATCCGCATCAGCCTTCGCGCCAACGACCCGTTCCGCAAGCTGCTCGGCCCCGACTGGCATCGCCTGCACTGGTACCGCACCGCCGAGGAGCGCGACGCGGCACTGCTGGAAATGGCCCGCCGCCACGAGTATTCGCGTCCCGCCGACCGGCCCACGCTGGTGTTCTCGAAGGTGGAAAACCTCGCTGCCAGCCGCGGTCTGGCCTGAGTCAGAAGCCCCTGCCCACCGAGAGATAGAAGGCATGGTGGCCGCGATCGTCGGAGCCGGCCGCGATCCAGGCCGGCCCCAGGAAGGTATCCATGCCGAAGAACAGGCTGCCGTCCTTGTGCGCCGATGAAAAGCCCATGGCGGTGCGCCGGCTCCACACATTGCCCGCCTCCAGCGACATGCCCGCATACATCGGCACGTTGAGGAAGCCCTCGCCGCCATTGCCCACCCTGCGGTAGAGGATCAGCCGCCCGATGCCGTAATTCGGGCCGGTGAGCCGGTCGGCGGGCATGCCGGAGAGATTGAGGAAGCCTCCCAGCGAATACCAGCTGCGTTCATCGACGAACTGCGAATCCAGCAGCGCCCCGCCGGACAGCCAGGCGATGGCGGTGTTCTTGCCCCAGCTGTGCGCCACGCGGTAATCGAGGTTGACCACGTCGGACACGCGTTCGATGCGGCGGTTGGCGACCTGCACGCGCCACTCCAGCGTCGCGGCGGCACCGCGCCGCGGAAAGGCCGCGCTGTCCAGCGTGTCGAGGCTGTAGCGCCCGTAGATCTCGTTGTGCTGGAACTCCATGGGCGCGGTGTCGCTGCCGCCGAAGCGCTGCCGCGACCTGCCGAGCTCGCGCTCGCCGCCGAGCCGCAGCTCGCCGCTGTTGCCCAGCTCGCGGCCCAGCGCGCCGCCATAGCCGATGGTGCGCACCCGCAGGTCACCAACGCGTTCGTCGCCGTCGAACTGCGCGATATCGCGCACCTGCCACAGCGCCGCGGGCTCGAGGAACCAGGGGCTGCCCAGTCCGAAGGGCAGGTAGAGCTGCGAGCCCAGCTGCGGATTGGCACCCACCTGCCCATCCCAGATCCATTCGGCGCCGAAGCGGTTGATGTCCGTCAGCAGCAGCCGTGCGGCGGCATCGAAGGTGGAATTGCCCTGGAAATCATCCTGCAGTCTCAGGCCGACACGCACGTAGTTCGGCCCCCAGGAGTTCTCGCGCATCTGCATCGCAAGGTCCGCCTCGGTGGGGTTCGAAGGCACCGGCCAGAGCTGGTAATCGAGCAGCTCCAGGTGCCCCTGGCCATAGGCGCGATCGATGCGCGCATCGAGCCGTTGCAGGTCGAAGGGCTGGCCGGCGAGGCCGCCGAAGAGCTGCTGCGTGGCCGCGGCGAAGTCCTGCGAGCCAGGCTGCACCAGCACCTTGCGGATGCGCGGCGCGGACGGCGCGCGCGCGCGCGCCGCGACGTAGCGCGCATACTGCGCAGGCGGCACGGCCAGCGCGGCGAGCTGCGCGCGCATGGACTCCGCCGCGCGCGTGCCGGCCTCGATCACGCGGCCGATGCTGGTAAATGAATAGGACGAGGTGTGCGGCATGTCCGGGCTCACCAGCACGTCGTCCTTGCCCAGCACCGCGGTCTGACGGTCGGCCTGCCGCCGGATCAGGATGGTGAGCATCTGGCTGGCGACATCGGTCACGGTGCCCAACCGGTCGCGCTGTCCCAGCGGCAGCCCCACGTCGACCACGATCAACCGGTCCACCCCCATGGCGCGCGCCACATCCACCGGCAGATTGTTGGCGATGCCACCATCCACCAGCAGGCGCCCGTTGCGCTCGACGGGGGCGAACAGGCCCGGCGCGGCGAGGCTGGCATGCAGCGCCGTGGCGAGGTCGCCGTCCTGCATCACCACGGCGCCGCCGGTTTCCAGGTCGGTGGCCACCGCGCGAAATGGCGTGGGCAGGTGGTCGAAGTCCGGCACGCCCGCCACCTGCAGCGTGTTCCGGCGCAGCAGCTGGGTGAGTTTCTGTCCCTGGATCAGGCCGCTCGGCAGGAGGAAATGGCCATCGCTGAAGCCCAGCGGCAGGCGCACGAGGAAATCGCGGTCCTCGAGCCGGCGGCGGTAATCCAGCCCCGCGCGCGCCGGACGGTCGCTGAAGGCATCGGACCAGTCCACGCTGTCGAACACCTTCTCGATGTCGGCGCCCGACAGGCCGCTGGCATACAGCCCGCCGACCACCGCGCCCATGCTGGTGCCGGCGATGGCGTCGATTGGGATGTGCATCTGTTCCAGCACCCGCAGTACACCCACGTGCGCGGCCCCGCGCGCGCCGCCGCCGGACAGCACCAGCCCGATGCGCGGCCGCGACTGCACCGGCTGCTGGCCAGCCACCGGCGCGGCGGCCAGCAACGTCGCCAGCAAGGTGAAGAACGGGACCCGCATGTGCACCGAAGGATAATCGTCCTCGCCGCGCCTTGGCCATGCACGGTAAGCTTGCCCGCCATGAACGCGAAGATCATCTACACGCTGACTGACGAAGCCCCGATGCTGGCCACGTACTCGCTGCTGCCCATCGTACAGGCCTGGACCCGTACCGCCGGCGTCGAAGTGGAAACCCGCGACATCTCGCTGGCCGGGCGCATGCTGGCCGCCTTTCCCGATTTCCTGCAGCCCGCCCAGCGCTGCAGCGACGATCTGGCCGAACTGGGCGAGCTGGCAAGAACGCCGGACGCGAACATCATCAAGCTGCCCAACATCAGCGCCTCGGTGCCGCAGCTGCTGGAAGCGATCAGGGAACTGCAGGGCCAGGGCTATGCGCTGCCCGACTACCCGGAGAATCCGGCCACCGACGCGCAGAAGCAGATCCGGGCACGCTACGCAAAGGTGTCCGGCAGCGCGGTGAACCCGGTGCTGCGCGAGGGCAATTCGGACCGGCGCGTGGCCCGGGCGGTCAAGGAGTACGCGAAGGCGCATCCGCATTCGATGGGCGCCTGGTCGAAGGAATCGAAAACACGCGTGGCCAGCATGGACGGCGGCGACTTCTACGGCAACGAGCAGTCGCTGTCGGTGGCCAAAGCCGGAGTGCTGCGCATCGAGCACGTCGACGCCGCCGGCCAGGTCACCGTGCTGAAGGATGGCGTGAAGGTGCAGGACAACGAGCTCATCGCCACCACCGTGCTCAGTGCCGCGCGGCTCGATGCCTTCTACGCCCGCGAGATGGATGCGGCCAGGCGCGACGGCCTGCTGATCTCGCTGCACCTGAAGGCCACCATGATGAAGGTCTCCGACCCCATCCTGTTCGGCCATGCCGTGCGCGTGTACCTGCAGGACGTGTTCGCAAAAGACGGCGCCGTGCTGGCCGCGGCCGGCGTGAATCCGAACAATGGTCTGCAAGTGCTGTACGCGAAGGTCGAGGCGCTGCCCGAGGCCGAGCGCGCGCGGGTGAAGGCGGACATCGCCGCGGCCATCGCCGCGCGCGCACCGCTGGCCATGGTGGATTCCGGCAAGGGCATCACCAACCTGCATGTGCCCAGCGACGTGATCATCGACGCCTCGATGCCGGCGGCGATCCGCGCTTCCGGCAGGATGTGGGGGCCGGACGGCAGGCTCGCCGACATGGTGGCGCTGATCCCGGACCGCAGCTATGCCGGCGTGTACCAGGCGACGATCGAGGACTGCAAGGCACATGGCGCCTACGACGTGCGCACCATGGGCAATGTCAGCAACATCGGCCTGATGGCGCAGGCGGCCGAGGAATATGGCTCGCACGACAAGACCTTCGAGATCGCCGCCGCGGGCACGGTGCGCTTGATCGGCGCCGACGGCAGCCAGCTCACCGGGCACGAGGTGCAGCAGGGTGATATCTGGCGCATGTGCCAGACAAAGGACGCCGCCATCCGCGACTGGGTGAAGCTCGCGGTGGGCCGCGCGCGCGTCACCGGCCTGCCGGCCATCTTCTGGCTGGATGCCGCGCGCGCCTACGACCGCGGCCTGATCGAACGGGTGCAGCACTGCCTCGGGGAACAGGACACGACCGGCCTCGACCTGCGCATCGAATCCCCGGTCGATGCCACGCGCTCCACCCTGCAACGCCTGCGCGCGGGCCAGGACACCATCTCCGTCACCGGCAACGTGCTGCGCGACTACCTCACCGACCTGTTCCCCATCCTGGAGCTGGGCACCAGCGCCAAGATGCTCTCCATCGTGCCACTGCTGAACGGCGGCGGCCTGTACGAAACCGGCGCCGGCGGTTCCGCGCCCAAGCACGTGCAGCAGTTCCTCGAGGAGAACCACCTGCGCTGGGATTCGCTGGGCGAGTTCCTCGCGCTGCAGGTCTCCATCGAGGACCTGGCGCGCAAGACCGGCAACAACAAGGCCAGGGTGCTCGCCGGGACGCTGGATGCCGCCAACGGCCGATTCCTCGAGACCGACAAGTCGCCGAAGCGCAGCGCGGGCGAACTGGACGTGCGCGGCAGCCATTTCTATCTGGCGCTGTACTGGGCCCAGGCGCTGGCGGCGCAGCAGGAAGATGCGGCATTGGCGGCGAAGTTCGCGCCGCTGGCCGCCACGCTGACCAGCGACGAGCAGGCCATCGTCGCGCAACTCAACGGCGTGCAGGGCGCACCGGTGGACATCGGCGGCTACTACCACCCCGACCCGCGCCGCTGTGCCGCACTGATGCGGCCGAGCGCGCTGTTCAATCGCGCGCTGGATGCCCTGTAGCGGCCAGCAGGCGCCGGCCGGCCGGCACCTGCTGGGTGATGCAGTGGATGTTGCCGCCGCCCAGCAGGATTTCCCGGCCCGGCACACCCACCACTTCACGCCGCGGAAAGATCCGCCGCAGCTGCGCGAGCGCGGCGCGATCGGTGCGCGCATCCAGCAGCGGCATCACGATGCCGCCGTTGGCGATGTAGAAATTCGCGTACGAGGCGGCGAGCCGCGCACCGGCCTGGCGCGGCTGCGTGCCGGCGCGATGCTGCACGCCGGCCGCCTCCGCGGCCGTCATCTTCAGCGGCCCCGGTGAGGGCAGCTTGTGCACCTTCAGCCGGCGGCCGCGCGCGTCCCGCGCCGCCAGCAACCGCTGCAGCGCATCGCTGGACACGGCCCACTGCGGATCGCGCCGGTTCGGCGTGTACGTGAGGCACACTTCGCCGGGCCGTGCGAAGCAGGCCAGGTTGTCGACGTGGCCGTCGGTCTCGTCGTTCACCACGCCCTGCCCGAGCCAGAGGATGGTTTCCGCGCCCGTGTAATCGCGCAGGTACTGTTCGATCTGCGGCCGCGACAGCCGCGGATTGCGGTTGGGATTCAGCAGGCATTGCTCGGTGACCAGCAGCGTGCCCTCTCCATCCGTGTGGATTGCCCCGCCTTCCATCACCAGCGGGGCACGGTAACTGTCCACGCCCTCGATGGCCGCCACCTTCTGCGCCACCAGTTCGTCCTGGTCCCAGGGGAAGTACAGTCCGCCGTCCAGGCCACCCCAGGCATTGAAGCGCCAGTCCACCGCGCGGCGGCGACCCGCGGCGTTGACGACAAAGGTCGGGCCGACATCGCGCATCCACGCATCGTCGTGGCTGATCTCCACCACACGCACGCGCGGGTCGAGCTCCGCGCGGGCGAACTCGTACTGCGCGGCGGAGACGCCCACCGCTACCGGCTCGAAACGTGCGATGGCGGCGGCCACGGCGGCAAAGGCCCGCTGCGCGGGCCGCCCGCCCTCGCGCCAGTTGTCCAGGCGCTCGGGCCACAGCATCCAGCAGCCGGCATGCCGCTCGAATTCGGCGGGCATCCAGTAGCCATCGGCCCTGGGCGTACGGGTGAGAGTGCGGGTCATGCCCCAAGTCTAGGGAAAGCCGGCAGCGCCCGCGAGCGGGCCGCACCGGCAGGTCAACCGCGGTTCTTCAGTACCGGCAGGACGTAGGTTTCCGGACCGACCTCCACGATCTGTCCGTCCACCACCGCCAGTGTCAGCGGCAGCATGATGGTCGTGGCCGTGCCCCTGCCCGGCTCGCTGTGCAGGCTGATGCTGCCGCCCAGCGCCTTGACGTTGCGCGCCACCACGTCCATGCCGACGCCGCGGCCGGACAGTTCCGTGGTCTCCTCCGCGGTGGTGAAGCCCGGCAGGAAGATCAGCTCCTGCACCTGCTCGTCGCTCAGCGCGGTGTCCGCCTCGACAAGGCCCTGGCTGCGCGCCCGCGCCAGCAGCCGGCGGCGTTCCAGCCCGCGGCCGTCGTCGGTGACGACGAGGTAGACGGAGCCGCCCTTGTAATAGGCATTGACCTGCAGCACGCCCTCGGCGGGCTTGCCGGCCGCCAGGCGTTCTGCCGGCGACTCGATGCCGTGGTCGATGCTGTTGCGGACCAGGTGCAGCAGCGCATCCCCGAGTTTCTCCAGCGCCGTCTTGTCCAGTTCGATCTGGCCGCCGGAAAGCTGCAGACACACCTGCTTGCCCAGCCGCGCCGACAGGTCGCGCACCAGTCGCGGCAGGCGGTCGAACACCGAGGCCACCGGCAGCATGCGCATGCGCGTGGCGCATTGCTGCAGGCTGCGCAGTTCGCCTTCGAGGCGCGCCACGCCGGCGGCCAGGCGCCGCGCGCCACTGCCCCTGCAGTGCCGCGCGAGCCCGGCGAGCAGTGCTTGCGTGGCGCCGATTTCATTGACCCGCGCCTGCAGCTCGTCGAGCTTGTCCACCGGCACGCGGATGGAATCCAGCCGCGGCGCCACGGCGGCAGCCAGGCGCACGGCCGTCGTATCCGTCCCGTCATGGTCGCGGCGCGCGGCCAGCATGGCGCGCACCACATCCACCGCCTGCAGCAGCCCGTCGCACACCGGCGTGGTCGCGTGCAGGCGGCCGGCGCGCAGCTCGTTGAGCAGTGCCTCCACCGTATGGGTGAACGCGGCAATCTCCGCGAAGCCGAACATGCCGGCACTGCCCTTGATGGAATGCACCACGCGGAACACGGTGTTGATGGTTTCGCCCTCGCCGGCGCCGGGCATCAGGCGCAGCAGCGCCGCCTCCATCGCGTCGAGCGCCTCGGCGCTCTCGGCGAAGAAGGCCTCATGCAGGCGGCCGGTGACTGCGCTCATGCGGCTGGCTCAGGGCGCGGCAACCGCCGCATCCGCCAGGATCCGGTGGATCTTGTCCTTCAGCGTGTCGGCGGTGAAGGGCTTGACGATGTAGCCGTTCACGCCGGCCTGGGCCGCCGCGACGATCTGCTCGCGCTTGGCCTCGGCGGTGACCAGCAGCACCGGCAACTGCGCCAGCCGCGCGTCGGCACGCACCTGCTGCAGCAGCTCCAGGCCGTTCATGCCGGGCATGTTCCAGTCGGTGACCAGGAAGTCCGTGTTGCCCTGCTGCAGCATGGCCCAGGCGGTCCTGCCGTCCTCGGCTTCCGCGACCTGGTCGTAGCCCATGTCGCGCAGGTAGTTCTTGAGGATGCGGCGCATGGTCGGGAAGTCGTCCACGACCAGCAGCCGCAGGGTGCTGTCCATCAGGCGTGGACCTCGCCGGTGCCCACGGCCTCGGTAAAGCGCACGCCATAGCGGTCATTGACCATGACCACCTCGCCGTGCGCGACCAGCCGGCCATTGACGAACACGTCCAGCGGGTCGCCGGCGGGGCGTTCCAGCTCGACGATGGATCCGGAGGCCAGCTGCAGGAACTCGCGGATGGTCAGGTGCGCGCGGCCGACTTCCAGCGACAGCGTCACGCCGACATCCAGCACCACGTCGGCAGGCCCCTCGGCCTGATTGGCGGGAGGATTCATGTGTTCTTCCTCACGAAGGCATCCAGGGAATTACCGGTCTTGCGCACGTTCATCTGCACCACGCGCACCACCTGCTGGCCGCGCTGCTGGCCGAGCTCGCCCCAGAACAGCGGTATGCCGTCGGCCACCACCGACACCTGCCCGTCGAATTCGATGGGGATGACGTCGCCGGGCCGCATGTCGATCAGCCGCGCCACGGTGGTGTGCGCCCGGCCCAGCTGCGTCACCACGTCGACCTCGGATTCCTCCAGCTCGTTGCGCAGGATCTGGCTCCAGCGCTCCTCGCGGTCGGCGCGGTCGCTCTGCATGCCGGCCCGCAGCGTGTCCTTCATCGGCTCGAGCATGGAATACGGCAGCACCAGGTGGATCTCGCCGCCGCGCCCGTCCAGGTCGATGCGGAAGCGGCTCACCACCACGATTTCCGTGGGGCTGACAATGTTGGCGAAGTGCGGGTTCATCTCGCGGTTGATGAACTCGATCTTCACCGGCAGCAGCGCGAGCCAGGCCTCCTGCGTGACCGCGATCACCTGTTCCATCAGCATCTCGATCAGGTGCGTCTCGGTGGCGGTGAAGTCGCGGCCCTCGATCTTGGCGTAGCGGCCGGTGCCGCCGAAGAACACGTCGATCAGCGCGAACACCAGCCGCGCCTCGAAGATCAACAGGCCCGTGCCGTTCAGCGGCGCGAAGCGGATCAGGTTGAGGCTGGTGGGCACGCTCAACGTGGGGATGTACTCGGAATACTTGGGGGTGGAGATGCCCTGCGCGGCCACGTCCGGCGAACGGCGCAGCATGCCGTACAGCGACTGCCGCAGGGCGCGCGCCAGGCGCTCGTTGATCATCTCCAGCGTCGGCATGCGCCCGCGCACGATGCGGGTCTGCGAGCTGAAGTCGTAGTCCTTGACGACGTTGACGCCGTCCTGGGACTTCGGCTCGGTATCCACCGCGCCGCTGTGCACGCCCTGCAGCAGGGCGTCTATCTCGTCCTGTTCGAGGATCTCGCCGCTCATACGTACTGCTCACCGGATGCGCCGCCCAGCGCGATGGTGCCGGCGTCGGCCAGGCGCCGGGTGATCGCCAGGATCTCCTTCTGCGCCGCCTCGACCTCGGAAAGCTTCACCGGTCCGCGGCTTTCCATGTCGTCCTTGAGCATCTCGGCAGCGCGGCTCGACATGTTCTTCAGCACGTGCTCCACCAGCGCCGCGTCGGCGCCCTTCAACGCGATCACCAGCCGCGCCGAGTCCACCTCGCGCAGCACCGTCTGGATGCCCTTGTCGTCCACGGAGATCATGTCGGAGAAGGTGAACATGAGGTCCTGCAGCTTGCCGGTGATGACCTCGTCGGCCTTGCGCAGCTCATCGAGGATGGCGCCGGGCATGAAATTCAGGATGCTGGCCGCGGTCTTCGGCCCGCCGAGGTTGGCGGACACGCTGCCGCCCTTGCCGGCGATCTGCTTCTCGATCATCTCGTCGAGCTTGCCCAGCGCGGCCGGCTGCACGCCGTCGAGCTGCGCGATGCGCAGCAGCACCTCGGTCTGCACGCCGGCCGGCAGTTCCGCCAGCACGCGCGCGGCGAGATCCGCATCCAGGTAGGAGATCACGATGGCGAGCACCTGCGGATGCTCGTGCTTGACCAGTTCGGCGATGGCGCGCGGCTCCATCCACTTCAGCACGTCCAGGCCCTTGCTCTTGCGGCCCACCTGGATGCGATCCATGATGCTGCTGGCCTTGTCGTCGCCCAGCGCATTGGTCAGCACGCGGCGGATATAATCCTCGGAGCCGACCTTGATGTCGGCCTGGCCTTCCATGGTAAGCACGAAGCTGCCCAGCACTTCGCCGACTTCCTCGCGCGAGGCGGATTTCAGCTGCGCCATGGCGGTGCCCAGGCGCTGCACGACCTTGGCGTCGAGGTGCTTGAGCACCGTTGCCGCCTCGCCCTCGCCGAGGGCCAGCAGCAGCATGGCGGCGCTGCGGGTGGATTCCAGTTCGGTAGTCATCGGCTTGAATACAGCAATTACCGTGCCGACCTCGGGCGCGAACCGCGTCACGGAAAGCCGCCGGAATTCCGGCGGGTACCGTGGGCGCGTGGCTAGCCGCCGAGCGCCGCGTGCAGGCTGGCCAGTTCGTCGGCGGTTTCTTCCAGCACCTTCTGGCAGGACTCGGGCGTCAGGCCCATGCGGCGGCTGGCGCTGGCCTCGGCCAGCTGCGCCTCCATGATCTGCGGATCGGCCTGCAGCGTGACCAGCCGGTCGGCGATGGTGAGCACATCGGTGAGATCGGGCTCCTCGTCGCCGTCGCGGTCGAGCTGTTCGAACTGCTCGACGGCCGCGATGATGTCGGGCGAGATGTCCCAGCTCTCCAGCACCGCCTTGGCCACGGCCGCATGCCAGTCCGCCATGATCTGCTCGCACACAGCTGCGTCGGCGAACAGGTCCGGGTGGCTCGCCGAGCGCGCCAGGATGTACACCTTGCCCACGCCATGCATCAGGCCGGCAAGCAGCGCCTGGTCGGGACTGACGCGCGCCCAGCGCCGCGCGGCCACATAGGCCATGGCCGCGACCTTGACGCTGCGCTCCCACAGTTCATTCAGCGGCTTCCGGATCGGCGCCAGCGCCGGGGCCTTGCGGATCTGCTCCATGGCATAGGCCAGCGAGGCGGTGCGCACGTTGGAGAAGCCGATGCGCGCGATGGCGCCCTTCAGCTCGGTGATGCGCGTGCCGGCGGGATTCATCGCCACGGAATTGGCCATCTGCAGCAGCTTGGCGGTCATGCCGGGCTCGGCGCTGACCACCCTGGCCACCTGGCCGGAATTGCAGTTGTCGTCGGACAGCACCTGGCGGATGCGCACCGCCACGTCCGGAAACGAGGGGATCTCGATCTTGCCCGCGGACATCTCCTGCGCCAGCATCTGCACGAAGGCGAATGCGGCCTTGTTGCTCGGGCCCGCGATGTTTTCCTGTCTCTCGGCAGCCATCCTGTTTCTCCCCGTCCCGAATGCCGTCAAACCATCTTCACGCGCGCGCCGGAGCATGCAGCCGTGCCAGCAGCAGCGCCTCGTTGCGCGCCACGCCACTGGCGCTGGCGATGTCCTGCGGTGCCACGCCGTTGCGCGCCATCTGCAGCGCCAGCTCGTAGCCGCGCTGTGCCGGTCCCGCCGCCGCCGCCAGCTCACGCCGGTCCTCGAGGCGCGCCTCCACCGCCGCCAGCTGCGTGGCCAGGCCCTGCGTCAGCTCGGAAAGCGCGCGGGTCTGCTCCAGCAGGCTCTGCATCTCGCGACGGCCGGACCTGCGCCAGCTCGCGAACGCCAGTGCGAAGCACAGCAGCGTCACGGCCAGCAAGCCGGCGCGTGCGGCAAAAAGTATCCACTCGTTCGGTGCGTACAACATGTCGAATGTCACGTATTGGGTTAATCAGGGATTCCCTTGGGAGACACCGCGCCGGAATGCCGGCGCTCGGGCTCGATGGAGCAGGATCCGTGCCACGGGCCGCGGTGCGAGGCACCCCGCAGACGGGCATCGCCCGGCGACGTGAACTACGTCACCCTGTGTCGCCGGCAGGCGGCATTGCCGGCGCGGCGACCGCGGTGGCCGCGGCGGGGTCCGCCTCCACCGACAGCACCACGCGCCGGTTGGCATTGCGCCCGTCCGGCGTGCTGTTGGGCACTACGGGGTGGAATTCGCCGTACCCCACCGCCGACAGCCGCTCCGGCGCGATGCCGGCGGCAATCAGCAGCTGCACCACGCTGACCGAGCGCGCGGCCGACAGTTCCCAGTTGGAACGATACTGACCGGCGACCGGCACATTGTCGGTGTGACCCTCGACGCGGATGTCCACCGCGAAGTCGCGCAGCACCTGGCCCAGCAGGCGGATCACCGGCTCGGCCTGCGGTGCGACGCCGGCCGCTCCCGAGGCGAACAGGATGTCGGAGCGGATGGCGATCGACAGCTTGCCATCCGCGCTGCTCACGTCCACCAGGCCCTGCATGATCAGCGGCGCCATCGCCTTTTCGGCCTGCTGCTGCAGCTGGCGCAGCGCCATCAGCTTCTGCTGCTCGGCCAGCTGCACCATGGGCGCGGCCACGGTGGTGGCCGCATGGCTGCCCACCTGGATCGGCGACACCGTGGTCGGCTCGCCGTGGAAGGCCGCGTTGAGCGAATCCGACAGTACGCGGTACTTGCCCTCGTTGACCTGCGAGATCGAATACATCACCACGAAGAAGGCCAGCAGCAGCGTCACCAGGTCGCCATAGGGAATGGCCCAGCGCTCGTGGTTCTCGTGCTCGTCGTGGCGGCGCCGCCGTGCCATGGCCGTCAGTGCAGGTAGCTCTGCAGGCGGTTGTCGACGCTGCGCGGGTTCTCGCCCTGCGCGATGGCGATCATGCCCTCGATGACCATCTCGCGCACGCGCGACAGCGCCAGCGCCGCGGTCTTCAGCTTGCTGGCGACGGGCAGCAGGAACAGGTTCGCGAGGCCGATGCCGTACACCGTGGCGGTGAACGCCGCGGCGATGCCGGTGCCGAGCTTGGAGGGATCGGTCAGGTGCTGCATCACCGCCATCAGGCCGAGCACCGCGCCGATGATGCCCAGCGTCGGCGCATACACGCCCATGCCCTCGAAAACCCGCGCGGCGCGCAGGTCCGCGGCCTCGCGGCCCTCCAGATCCACTTCCATGATGTTGCGGATGGCGTCCGGCTCGCTGCCGTCGATGACCAGCTGCAGCCCCTTGCGGATGAATTCGTCGTGCTCGTTGTCGAGCATGGATTCCAGGCCGAGCAGGCCCTGGCGGCGCGCGATGTGGCTCCACTCCACCATGCGCGCGATGATGGCGCGGGGGTCCGGCACCGGCGAGCGGAACACCCACGGCAGGATGCCGAAGGCGCGCTGCATCACGCGGCCGGGGGTCTGCACCAGGATCGCGGCAAACGTGCCGACCACCACGATCATCAGCGCCGCCGAGGACAGCAGCGCATGCACGCCGGCACCCTTCAGCACCGCTCCGGCGAGCAGCGCCACGAACGCCAGCACGATGCCCAGGATGCTGAGGAAGTCCATGGCCGCTCTCAGCTCTCGCGCTGCCAGCTCGACAGCTTGCCGCGCAGGCGCAGCAGCGCCTGGCCATGCAACTGGCAGGCCCGCGACTCACTGACGCCGAGCACCGCGCCGATCTCCTTCAGGTTCAGCTCGTCCTCGTAGTACAGGGACATGACCAGCCGCTCGCGTTCGGGCAACGCGGCAATGGCCGCGGCCACCGAGGTGCGCAGTGCACCGCTTTCGGCCTCGAGCAGCGGATCATGTTCCGCGCCGGGGATGTCCGCCACGCCGGCCACCTCCTCGAGGCTGGACATCTGGCAGGAGGCCGCGTCCTGCACGATGGCGTGGTATTCCTCCAGCGCAATGTTCATCGCCGCGGCGATTTCGGTATCACTGGCGGCACGGCCGCGCTGGCGCTCGACGGCACGCATTGCGTCGGCCACCTCGCGCGCCCGGCGGTGCACCGAGCGCGGCGCCCAGTCGAGCTGGCGCAGCGCATCGATCATCGCCCCGCGGATGCGGATGCCGGCATAGGTCTCGAAGCTGGCGCCACGGTCGGATGCGTAATGCGAGGCGGCCTCCAGCAGGCCGATCATGCCCGCCTGGATCAGGTCCTCGACGTCGACACTGGACGGCAGGCGGCCGGCCAGATGGTAGGCGATGCGCTTGACCAGGCCCGCGTGGCGCGCGACCAGGTCGTCGGCGGCCGGCGGCCGCGCGTTGGCGATGGCGTTGTAGGCGCCCACCGGGCTCATCGCACGGTCCCCAGTGGCGGGGTCGTCCGCGGCAGCAGGCGTTCCATCATGAACTCCACGTTGCCGCGCGGGCCGTCCGCCACCGGCCACTTGGCGGCGCGCTGCGCCAGGCGCGCGAAGGCGCGCGAGGCCGGCGCCGACGGGTAGGCGGCGAACACGGCGCGCTGCGCGCAGATGGCGTTGCGCACGAATCGGTCTTCGGGAATCTCACCGGCGTATTCCAGCACCACATCGAGGAAGCGGTCCGTGACGCGCTGCAACTTGCGGAACAGCGCCTCGCCGGTACCGGTGGCGACGGACATGTTGGCCAGCACGTGGAAGCGGCGCACCCCGTGCGCCTTGTGCAGCACCTTGATGGTGGCGTAGGCGTCGGCCAGCGAGGCCGGTTCGTCACGCAGCACGATCAGCACGTGCTGCGCGGCCTGGCAGAACTGCCGCACGCTGTCGGAAATGCCCGCGGCGGTGTCGATGATCAGCGCATCCAGGCCGCAGGCCAGGTGGCTGAAAGCCTGCACCAGCCCCAGGTGCTCGGCGGTGCTCAGCTCGGTGAGGCGCGCGACGCCGGCAGCTGCCGGGATCAAGCGGAAGCCGGCCGGCGTGTCGATGATCGCTTCCTCGAGCGTGCAGCGTCCATCGAGCACGTGCTCGAGCGTGTGGCGCGGCGCAAGGCCGAGCTGCACGTCGGCGTTCGCCAGGCCCAGGTCGCCGTCGAGCAGCAGCACGCGCTGGTGCTGCGCCGCCAGCGCCGCGGCCAGGTTGATCGCCACGCAGGTCTTGCCAACTCCGCCCTTGCCGCCAGTGACGGCGATCACCTGCACGGGAGTGGGCCGCATGGCGGCGCGCAGTCCGGCGGTCTGCTCCGCGCTGAAGCCTGCTTCACCGGAGGTCATGCGCCACGCCTCCGAAACGACGGACCAGCAGCTCTTCGCCGACCGTGGTGTCGCTGCTGCGGGCCAGGAACACCGCGCGCGCCACCAGCTGGTGCGCGCGCGCCGGCGCGAGGTCCTCGGGGATGCGCGGTCCGCCGGCCACATATGCCAGCGGCAGTTCGGACACCGCCAGCGCCGACAGCACCCCGCCGAGGCTGGCCGCCTCATCCACCTTGGTCAGCAGCAGCGCGCGCGGATCGAACGCCCGGAACGCCTGCATCGCATCGGCGATCACACCGGCCTGCGCCCCGGCCGACAGCGTCAGCCACAGTTCCACCCCGCCCTGCCGCGTGCTGCCGGCGAGCGCGCTGGCGCGCTCCTGCAGGTGACGGTCACGGGGGCTGATGCCCGCGGTATCGATCAGGATCAGCCGGTGCCGCGGCAACCGCGCCAGCAGCGCACCGAGCTGTTCAGCATCCTCCAGCGTGTAGCACTCGGTGCCCAGCAGGCGCCCCAGCACCCGCAGCTGTTCGTGGGCGCCGAAGCGCGCGTCATCCAGCGATACCAGCGCCAGGTCGCGCGGGCCATGGCGCATCACCCAGCGCGCGGCGAGCTTGGCGATGCCGGTGGTCTTGCCCACGCCGGTGGGGCCGACGAAGGCCACCCGTCCGCCACGGTCGAGCAGCTCGTCGCCGGGCGTGGTGCGGATGCGCCGCGTCAGCCCCGCCAGCACGCGCCGGTGCGCGTCCTCCGCCGCGATGTCCGCCGGCAGCTCGCGCAGCAGCTCGGCGGTCAGCGGGCCTGCCAGCCCCATCGCCGTGAGTTCCTTCAGCAGTTCCACCGTGGCCGGGGAGCGGCGCGCCAGATCATTCCACGCCAGCTTCGACAGCTGCAGCTCCAGCAGCTGGCGCATCGAGCGCAGCTCGTTGCCCAGCGCCGGATCGGCGCCAGCGCCGGCCGTCGCCGCGGTGGCCTGCGCCGGCAACGCGGCGAACTCACCGGCCTGCCCGGGCGCTGAGGCAACCGCGACCTGCGGCAATGCGGGTTCCTCGGGTTCCACGGCGATGGCTACTTCCACGCCGCCGGCGAAATGCCGCGTGGAGAGGATGACCGCATCGGGTCCCTGCTCCTCGCGTACCTCGCGCAAGGCGCTCTTCATGTCACGCGCTGTATAAGTCCTGATCTTCATGCTCACTTTCCTACGGCCGTCACCAGCCGCACTCGACGGTTATCGGGAATCTCGTTCCAGGCCAGTACCGAAAGGCCGGGCACTCCGGCGCGCACGAAGCGCGCCAGGGTCTGGCGCAGCGTCGGCGGCACCAGCAGCACGGCCGGCTCGCCCAGCATTTCCTGGCGGCGCGAGGCATCGGCGAGGTTGCGCTGCAGGCGCTCGGCGAGCCCGGGCTCCAGCCCCGGGCTCACCGCATTGGGCGCGGCGAGCGAGCCCTGCAGCAGCTGTTCCAGGTCGTTCTCCAGCGTGATCACCGGCAGCTCGTCGCGCAGCCCGGCGATGTCCTGCACGATCTGCCGGCCGAGCGCCACGCGCACCAGCGACTGCAGCTGTGCCGGGTCCTGGGTGCGCGCCGCGTGCTCGGCCAGGGTCTCGATGATGGTGCGCACGTTGCGCACCGGCACGCGCTCGGCCAGCAGGCCCTGCAGCACGCGCACCACGGTGCTCATCGGCAGCAGGCGCGGCACCAGGTCCTCCACCAGCTTCGGGGCGCTCTTGGCGAGGGTGTTCAGCAGGTGCTGCACCTCCTCGTGGCCCAGCAGCTCGTGCGCGTGGGTCTGGATCAGGTGCGAAAGATGCGTGGCGATCACGGTGCCCGGATCCACCACGGTGTAGCCCAGCGTCTGCGCATGATCGCGCGCGCCCGGCTCGATCCACACGGCCTCCATGCCGAAGGCCGGGTCGGTGGTCTCGATGCCGCTGACCTTGCCGAAGACCTTGCCCGGATTGATGGCCAGCTCGCGCTCGGGATACACCACGCCCTCGCCCACCGGCACGCCGGAGATGTTGATGCGGTACACCGTGGGCGCCAGCTCCAGGTTGTCGCGGATGTGCACCGCCGGCACCAGGAAGCCCAGCTCCTGCGTGAGCTTGCGGCGCACGCCGCGCACGCGCGCCAGCAGCTCACCGCCCTGGTTCGCGTCCACCAGCGGCACCAGGCGGTAGCCCACTTCCATGCCCAGCAGGTCCACCGGGCGCACATCGTCCCACGACAACTCGCGCGATTCCGGCTGCACCACCGGTGCCGCCGGCAGCTGTTTCGCCGCCGCGGCCTGCGCCACCTGCACCGCCAGCCGACGGTTCATCACCCGCGCGCCCCAGGCGCACAGCGCGGCGATGCCGAGGAAGGGCACGTTCGGCATGCCCGGGATCAGGCCCATCACGCCGATCACGGCGGCGGCCACGTACAGGGCCTTGGGCTGGCCGAACAGCTGGCGGCTGATTTCCCCGCCCATGTCCTGCGAACGCGACATGCGCGTGACGATGATGGCCACCGCGGTCGACAGCAGCAGCGCCGGGATCTGCGCCACCAGGCCATCGCCGATGGTCAGCAGCACGTAGGTGCGCGCCGCATCGCCCACCGCCATGTCGTGCGCGGTGACCCCGATGGTCAGGCCTCCGAGCATGTTGAGCACCAGAATGATGATGCCGGCCGTGGCGTCGCCGCGCGCGAACTTGCTGGCGCCGTCCATCGAGCCGTAGAAGTCGGCCTCGGAGCGCACTTCCTGGCGGCGCGTGCGCGCCTCCTCCTGCGTGATCAGGCCGGCGTTGAGGTCGGCGTCGATGGCCATCTGCTTGCCGGGCATGGCATCCAGGGTGAAGCGCGCGGTCACTTCCGAGATGCGGCCGGCGCCCTTGGTCACCACCACGAAGTTGATGACCGTCAGGATGATGAACACCACCACGCCGACGGCGTAGTTGCCGCCGACCACGAATTCGCCGAAGGACTTGATCACCTGGCCGGCCGCGCCCACACCGGTATGGCCGCGCATCAGCACCACGCGGGTCGAGGCCACGTTCAGCGCCAGGCGCAGCAGGGTGGTCATCAGCAGCACGCTCGGGAACACGCCGAAGTCCAGCGGCCGGCGCACGTAGAACACCGCCATCAGCACCACCAGCGACAGGGCGATGTTGAAGGTGAACAGCACGTCCAGCGCCAGCGGCGGCAGCGGCAGCACCACCATGGCGAGCACGGCGAGCACCCCGAGCGGCACACCGAGGCCGCTCTTCAGCAGGTCACGCATCGCCAATGGCTGGGCTGGCTCCATCACTTACCTTCGTCGGGCATTTCGATCTGCGGCGGCGACGGGCGCGGCAGGCGTCCCTGGATCGCGGCACGGAGCTGGAAGATGTAGGTCAGCACCTTTGCCACGGCCACGTACAGGCCTGTCGGAATCTCGTCACCGATCTCCACGCTGCGATGCAAGGCCCGGGCCAGCGGCGGGGCTTCGAAGATCGGCACGCTGTGTCCGGAAGCCACTTCACGGATTCGGGCGGCCATGTGGTCCACGCCCTTGGCCACCACCTGCGGGGCGCGCATGGTCTTTTCGTCATAACGCAGCGCCACTGCGTAGTGCGTCGGGTTCACGACGATCACGTCGGCCTTCGGCACGTCGTCCATCATGCGCCGCTCGGCCATCTCGCGCTGCAACGCCCGGATGCGGCCCTTGATCTCGGGCGAGCCCTCGGATTCCTTGTGCTCGCGGCGGATCTCCTCGCGCGTCATGCGCAGGTCCTTGTGGTATTGCCACAGCTGGAACGGCACGTCGATGGCGGCGATCAGCACCATGGCCGCGGTCAGCGCGATCAGCGCCTGCCCGGTGATCTGGATGGCATGGCCGATGGCCGCTTCCACCGGCTCGGACCCCAGTCCCAGCAGCCGGTCGCTGTTGAAGCGCAGCACCAGCACGCCGGCCACGCCGACGATGGCGAACTTGCCCAGTGCCTTGGCCAGCTCCACCCACGAGCGTGCCGATACCATGCGCGCCAGGCCAGCCCCTGGCGACAGCCGCGAAAAATCCGGTACCAGCGCCGAGCTGCTGAATGCCCAGCCGCCCAGCGCCAGCGGGGCGCCCAGCGCCACCACCAGCGTGATGCCCAGCACCGGCGCCATCGCCCACAGCCCAGCCAGCCACTGGTGGCCCAGTGACTGCGTCAGCGCCGCCTCGTCGAACACGCGCTCGCGCGGGATGGTCAGTGCGTCGCGCATCAGGTCGCCCAGGTGGCCGCCGAGCGCCCGGCCGGACATCATCAGCAGCATCCCGGCACTGATCATCACCGCTGCGGCGGTCAGTTCGCGTGAGCGCGGAATACGCCCTTCGCGCCGCGCATCGTCCAGGCGCTTCTGTGTCGGGGCCTCGGTACGCTCGTGGCGTTCGGTGTCTGCCATGGCTCAGCCCGCCCCCAGCAGCGCATTGGCGAAGCCGAGGCTGTCGCGCATCAGCCGTACGAACGCCGACTGCATGGCCGGCAGCCCGGCCAGCATGACCAGCAGGCCCGCGATCAGCGTCACCGGGAAACCGATGGCGAACAGGTTCAGCGAGGGGGCGGCGCGGCTGACCACGCCGAACGCGAGATTCACGATGAGCAGCGCGGTGACGCCCGGCAGCGCCACCATCAGCGCGCCGCGAAACAGCTGCGTGCCCCACAGCGCCACCTGGTGGAACCCTTCAGGATCCAGGCCGCCGGTGGAAATGGGCAGGGTGCGGAAGCCGTCGGCCAGCGCCTGCACGATGGCCACGTGGCCGTTCAGCGCGAGGAAGGTGAGCGTCGCCACCAGCGTGTAGAACTGCCCGACCACCGGCGCGCCGGTGCCGCGCAGCGGATCCACGTTGAAAGCGAATGACAGCCCCATGGTATTGGCCAGCAGCTGGCCGCCCATGGCGAGCGCGTCGAACACGATCTGCAGCACGAAGCCGATGGCAACACCGATCAGCAGCTGCTGCACGGTGACGATCAGGCCGGCGGCCGAGAACATGGCCACCTGCGGCGGCGGCAGCAGCGGCGCGACCAGCAGCGTGATGGCGCCGGCGAGCACCAGCCGGATGCGTGCCGGCACGTAGCTGGCGCCGAACACCGGCGCCACCATCAGGCAGGCGCCGATGCGCACGAACGGCCACAACCAGGCGCTGATCCAGCCCTCGATCTGCCCGGTGGTCAGCGTGATCATGGTCCGGCCCCGCCCGGCCTGTCAGCCGATCAGCCCGGGAATGCTTTCGAAAAGCTGCCGCGTGTAGCCCACGATCAGCTTGATCATCCACGGACCGGCCACGGCGATGGTCACCGCCATGGCCAGCAGCTTCGGAATGAACGACAGCGTCATCTCGTTGATCTGCGTCGCGGCCTGGAACACGCCCACCAGCAGGCCGGTGACCAGCGTCACCAGCAGCAGCGGTGCGGCCAGCAGCAGCGTGATCTCCAGCGCGCGGGTGCCGACGGTCATCACGGTCTCGGGAGTCATGGGTTCCTGGGTCAGTGGTAGAAACTGGCGGCAAGTGTGCCCACCACCAGCGACCAGCCGTCCACCAGCACGAACAGCATGATCTTGAATGGCAGCGAGATGAGCACCGGCGACAGCATCATCATGCCCATCGACATCAGCACGCTGGCCACCACCAGGTCGATGATCACGAAGGGAATGAAGATCAGGAAGCCGATCTGGAAGGCGGTCTTCAGCTCGCTGGTGGCGAAAGCCGGCACGAGGATCGACAGCGGCACATCCTCGGGCTTGTCGAAGCCCTGGCCGCCGGTGATGCGCACGAAGGTGGCGATGTCGCTCTCGCGGGTCTGCTGCAGCATGAACTGCTTCAGCGGGCCGGCCGCACGGGTCATCGCCTCGGTGGTCTCGATGCTGCCGGCCATGTAGGGCTGCACGGCATCGGTATTGATCTTCTCCACGACAGGCGCCATCACGAACAGCGTCAGGAACAGCGCCAGGCCCACCAGCACCTGGTTGGGCGGTGCCTGGCCGGCGCCGATGGCCTGGCGCAGGATGCCCAGCACGATCACGATGCGCGTGAATGCCGTCATCATCAGCAGGATGGACGGCAGCAGCGTCACCGCCGTCATCAGCAGCAGCAGCTGCAGCGTCAGGGAATAGCTCTGGCCGCCACCGGCGCCCTGCACCACCACGGCGGGGATTCCCGGCGCGGCGGCGCTGGCCGCCAGCGGCAGCAGCAACAGCAGCAGCGCGAGGCCGCGCGATGTCCGCGCAGCCTTCACTTGCCCAGGCTCCGGCGCAGCAATGCCGCGAAGCTCGCCGCCTGCGTTCCGGTAATGGCCGGCGGCGGGGCCTCGGCCTGCGGGGACAGTGTCTTCAGCAGCGTGACCTGTCCGCTGGCGACGCCGAGCAGCAGCCGCTCGCCATCCACGCGCACGATCACCGCCTTCTCCTTGGTGCCCAGCGAGGCCTGCGCCAGCACGTCGATGCCGTTGCTGCCGGTACCGCTGGCACCGCGCAGCCGCCGCGCCACGAAGGCCACCACGAACACCGCGCCGAGCACCACCACCAGGCCAAACAGCATCTGGCCAACGCCGCCGGCGGTGCCGGTGACATGGGATGCGGCCACTTCCGGCGCGGCGAAGCGGTGCGCGGGTGCGGCAGCGGGCGCGGTGGCATCGGCGGCGAGAGCGACCGGTGCCAGTGCCCAGCCGGCCAGCAGCAGCGGCCCGAACACGTTCTTCATGGGCGGCTACTTGAGCTTGCGGATGCGTTCGGCCGGGCTCACCACGTCGGTGAGGCGGATGCCGAACTTCTCGTTCACGACCACGACCTGGCCATGCGCGACCAGCGTGCCGTTGACGAACACGTCCAGCGCCTCGCCCGCGGCGCGCTCCAGCTCGACCACCGAGCCCTGGTTGAGCTGCAGCAGGCTGCGGATCGGCAGCCGCGTGCGGCCCACCTCCAGCGACAGCGTGACCGGAACGTCCAGGATGACGTCCAGGTTGATGTCCTTGGCGGGCGGTTCGGTGGTGGTGACGTCTTCATTCGACATGGCGGTGTCCTACTGCATCACGAAGCTGGTGAAATAGACGGCCTCCAGCTGCTCGGGCTTGCCGCCCTCGCTGGAGATGATGTGGCGCACGGCATCCAGTGCCGCCTTGCGCAGCGCTTCCTTGCCGGCTTCGGTGGAAACTTCCTCGACATGCTTGTTGCCGAACAGCAGCAGCAGGTCGTTCTTGATGATGGGCGTGTTGGACTTCAGGAACTCCACCATCTTCGGATCGCGCGTCATCAACTGCACGGCGACCTGCAGGAAGCGCGCCGACGAGCCCGGCTCGAAATTCACGACGAAGGGCGGATCCAGTTCCACGAACTGGGCCGGCAGCTTTACCACCGCCTTTTCCTGCCTGGCCTTCTCGTCCTTCTTGCCGGCCGGATGGCGCATGAAGGCGAAGTAGGCACCGGCGGCGCCACCGAGCACCACCACGGCGGCGAGGATGATGATCAGCAGGCCTTTCTTCGACTTCCCGGGAGCAGCAGCAGCTTTTGCTTCGGACATGGGGCGGAGCCTCGGACGTAGTGACTTGCCGTGAGGCACAGCAAGGCTTGTGCCATAAGCTGTCCGTCAGAGGTAATCCATTGATGTCGAAGGTTTTTCAAGCCGCCACGCAGTGTGACGGCGCGCACACCTGCCGGAATTCAGGCGTAGGTGTCGACCAGTCCGATGGCAATCCGTCGCACGGCCTGCCGCGCGGTGGAATCCACCCCGTCGAGCGCCGCGGCAGCGGCAGGCGCGATGCGCGGCGGCTCCGCGCCGCGCGTACCCTGGCGTGGGGCCTGCTGTGAAACCCCGGCCTGGCCCAGCGTCAGCCCCGCGCCGGCCAGCAGTTCGCGCAGGCGCGGCAATGCCTCGGTGAGTGCACTGCGCGTATCGGCGTGCTGCGCACCGAACCACACGTCGGCCGTGCCCTGGTTCACGCTGAGGCGCACCTCCAGCGGACCCAGATGCTCGGGCGTGAGATTCAGCGATCCCTCGTGCTGGTCATGCAGGCTCATCAATACCAGGCGCGAGCCCAGCTGCTCTGCCCAGCGCGGCGTTCCCACCGCGGCATGCAGCGTCGCATCCTGGGCTGACGTGGCTGGCGATGCATGCGGCGGCGCTGCGGCACTGGCCGAGATGGCGGCGAGCGTCTCTGGCGAAGGTCCGGGTGATGGCATCTCCGTCGCCGTTGAATCCGGCGCATGCGCGGGGTCCGTCGCGGGCGTCGCCGTCGCCGCATCAGCCGTGCGCCGCACCAGCTCGATCGCGACTGGCGCAGCGCCGGCCAGCTGCGCCAGGCTGTCGGGGTGCGGCGCGGGCGGCGGCGGCTTTGACGCCGCACCCGGTTCACCGGCGGGCGCATCCGTCTCCCCCGCCGTGGCCGACTGCGCGGGATTCATCATCTGCAGCAGCTGGCGCAGATCCATTCGTGGCGCAGCAGCGGCCGCCTCCTGGGTGGCAATGCCGGCATCGCCGGCAGCGAGCGCATCGCTGACGGCAGGATCCGCCGGCTGCGCGGCCGGTTGCTGCACGGAGCGCGGCGTTGTCCCGGCAATGACAGGCACCGTGGTATTGGTGCTGGGACTGCTGGTGGTGGTAGCCGCCGGCCCGGCGCCAGCGGCCGTCTCTGCGGCGGCCGCCGCCGCCGCGAGCACCGCGGTGGCGCGCACGGCCGGAAGCTGGGAGACCGGACCGGAGGCACTGCTCGTGGCGGCTGGCTGCTCATCCGCGGCATTTGCGCCCGCCTCGGCGGTGGCGGCGCCGGAGTTTCCGGCCGGGGTGGTCAGCGCCTGCAGCATGCCGGCGATGAGCGCGGCCATGTCGGCCGCTGCCGGGTCCTCGGCCGTGGTGCCAGCGGCACGCGCTGGCGGCGCATGTGGCGCACTCGCGGCCGCAGCGGCCTGCACAGGCACTTCGGCATCCAGCGCCGCCAGGAAATCCGGGCCCGGTTCGCCAGCGGCGGCATCGCCCTGTGAAGAAGGCGTGGCCTTGGCGGCCGCCACGCCGGTCAGCATTGCCGTCGCCGAACCCATCATTGCGCCTCCACGGAGCCTGCGGCACGCATGGCGACACGCTGGGCACGCTCGTCGGTTTCCTTCTGCTCGCGCCGTTCGCCGGCCCGCAGCTCGGCACCGCGCCAGCGATCCACCACGGTTTCAACGGCCTTCACCTGGCGGGCGGCGCCCTGCCAGGTGCGGCGCAGGCTCGCGGCCTGCTCGCGTGCGGCGGCCACGATCTTTTCCTGCTGCGCCAGCGCATGTTCGAGCCGCGCGAGGAAGGCCTGGAAATCGCGCAGTTTGGTAATGCTGGTGCCGTCCTCCGCGCGCTTGCGGAAGGTCAGCTGGTATTCGCCGTGATAGGTGCGCAGCTCGTTGAGCTTGCTCTCGGCGTCGGCGAGCCGGCGCTGCCCGTCGGCGAACTCCCGGGCGCGGTTCTGTTCGCCCTGCTCGAGTACCTGCTGCACCGGGACCATGCGTTCCGAACGGGTCATTCAACTGCTCCAATGAGGCGATCCAGCTGCGTGAAGCTGTCGGCGAAACCGACGCGCTGCCTGAGGTCCTGGCGCAGGAATTCCTGCAGCGCGGGCTGCGCGGCGATCGCCGCGTCGATGCGCGGATCGCTGCCGGCCCGGTAGGCGCCGATCGCCACCAGGTCGCGGTTGTGTTCGTAGGTGGCCAGCACGCGCTTGAACTGCCGCGCCTGCTGCATCTGCCGCAGCGGCACGATGTCGTGCATGACGCGGCTGATGGAAGTCTCCACGTCGATGGCCGGGTACTGGCCGGCCTCGGCGAGGCGGCGCGACAGCACGATGTGGCCGTCGAGGATGGCGCGCGCCGCGTCGGCGATCGGGTCCTGCTGGTCGTCGCCCTCGGTCAGCACGGTGTAGAACGCGGTGATCGAGCCCTCGCCCGCCCCGGCATTGCCGGCGCGCTCCACCAGCTGCGGCAGGCGCGCGAACACCGAGGGCGGATACCCCTTGGTGGCTGGCGCCTCGCCGATGGCAAGACCGATCTCGCGCTGCGCCTGCGCGAAGCGCGTCAGCGAATCCATGATGAGCAGCACGTTGCGGCCCTGGTCGCGGAAGTACTCGGCGATCGCCGTGGCTGTCCACGCGCCATGCAGGCGCATCAGCGGCGGCGCATCGGCGGGCGCGGCCACCACCACCGAGCGCGCGCGCCCCTGCTCGCCGAGGATCTTCTCGATGAACTCCTTGACTTCGCGGCCACGCTCGCCGATCAGGCCGACCACGATGACCTCGGCCTCGGTGTAGCGCGCCATCATGCCGAGCAGCACGCTCTTGCCCACGCCGCTGCCGGCAAACAGGCCGATGCGCTGGCCGCGCCCGACGGTCAGCAGCGCATTGATTGCGCGCACGCCCACGTCCAGCGGACGCTCGATGGGCGCGCGCGACAGCGGGTTGAGCGGCGTGCCAACCAGGCGCGCGCGTTCGTCCAGGTAGAGCGGGCCGCGGCCGTCCAGCGGTTCGCCGCCGCCGTCGATCACCCGCCCCAGCAGTTCCGGCCCGACGCGCACATGACCGGCGCCGTGCCGCGGAATCACCCGCGCGCCGGGCTTGATGCCGTGCACATCGCCGGTGGGCATGAGGTACAGCCGGTCGCCGGCGAAGCCCACCACCTCGGCCTCGAGCGAGGCAGTGCCGCCGGTGAGCACCGTGCAGCGATCCCCGACCGCGGCCTGGCAACCCACCGCTTCCAGCGTCAGGCCCACCATGCGCGTGAGCTGACCTTCCACCGCGGGCGGCGGCAGCGCCTGCGCCACCCGCAGCGAGCGCTGCAGCTGCTCCCGCCAGGGAACGGCATGTTGCGCCGGATTCATGCCGGCACTCCGTCACGGGGAATCCTGCGCTCATCGCCGAGCAGGGCAGCCAGGGCATCGTTGAGGCGCGTCGCGACACGTGCGTCGATGTGCGCATAGTCCGTGTACACGCGGCAGTCGCCGCGCGCCAGCGCCGGGTCATCGACGATAGTCCAGGCGGCTTCCGGCCCGGTGACCACCAGCCGTTCACGTACCTGGGCCGCATCCTCCGGATGCAGCGCCACGCGCACGCCACGGGTACTCGCCGGCAGCAGCGCCACGGTCTCGCGCACCATGCCGATCACCTGCGAGGGATCGGTGCGCAGTTCACGGCGCAGCAGTCCGCGGGCGAGTTCCAGCGCCAGCATCGCGATCTGTTCGTGAACGATGTCGTCGACCTGCGCCAGCGGGCGCGCCAGCGCATCGAGCATGCCCTGCGCACTGCGCAGGCGCGCGTCCAGCTCGCGTCGTTGCGCATCGATGTCCTTCTGCGCGGCAGCGAGCCCGGCGGCACGACCGGCAGCCTCGGCCTCGGCCAGGATGCGCCGCTGCTCCTCGCGCAACTGATCGCTGTTCATGCGGCGGCCACCGGCCCATGGATTCATGCCGTCGATGACCGGCGCCTGCCAGGTCGTCGGCTCCACCACCGCGAAGCCCGCGCCTTCCTCAGATTGCAACATCACTGCGCCGTGCCTCAGTCATCCTTCTGTACCCAGTCCTTCACGACCTGCGCCACGCGGGCGGGGTCTTTCGCCACGAGGCTGCGCGCCTGGGCGATCTGCTGTTCGTACGCGATCGTATTGGCCGGACGGCCCACCGCGGGCCCCGCCGCGGGCAACTCGCCCGGCATGCCCTGCGCGGCAGGCGTGCCCGGCACCAGCACCGGCGTTACCGGCGTGGCCAGGCCGCGCACCAGCGGCTTGATCACGAACAGCAGCAGCAGCGCGATGATCACCATGCCGGCGAGGATCTTGGCGACGTCGCGCAGCAGCGGGTTCTGCCAGACCGGGGTCTTCTCCAGTTCCGGCACGGTGGTGGTTTCCGGCAGGAAGCTCTGGTTCACCACCGAGACGCGGTCCCCGCGCGCCTCGTCGTAGCCCACTGCATCACGTACCAGCTGGGTGATGCGCGTGACCTGGTCCTGGGTCAGCGGCGTCTCGGTCACCTTGCCGTCCTTGTCGGTGGTGCGCAGGTTGTCGATCACCACGGCCGCGGACAGGCGCGTGATGCGCCCCGCGGGTGTGTGCGTGTAGGCCACGGTGCGGTCGATCTCGTAGTTGCGGGTCGACTGCTTGGATGAGTTGTCCGGTTCACCGGGCGCGGCGGCGGCCGCCACGGCCGGCGCGTTCGCCGCCGGCTTGACGCCCGGCGGCAGCGCGGTACCGCCCTGCGGCGGCTGGTTGGTCAGCGCGCCAGGCACGCCCTGCGCACCGGCGCCGCCGCGCGTGGTCTCCTCGCTGGTCTGCTCGCTGCGCACCACCTGGCTGTCGGGCTTGTACTGCTCGCGCGCCTCCTCGGTGCTGGCGGTATCCAGCTGCGCCACCACCTGTGCGCGCACGCGGTCCGGCCCCAGCAGCGGCGCCAGCAGCGCCACGATGCGCTGCGAGTATTCATCCTCGATGCGGTGCGCGAGCTCCAGCTGCTGCTCGCGCGCGGCGAATTCACCGTCCTTCTCCGGCGCGGACAGCAGCCGGCCGGCGCTGTCCACCACCGTGACATGCTCCGCATCGAGCTCCGGAATGCTGGAGGCCACCAGATTGACGATGGCATCGACCTGCTCGCGCCCCAGCCGTTCGCCGCTGCGCAGCTGCAGGAAGATCGAGGCACTGACCGGCTTGCGATCCCGCACGAAGGCCGACTGCTGCGGCACGGCCAGGTGCACGCGCGCAGCTTCCACCGCCTTCAGGCTGGAGATGGTGCGTGCCAGTTCGCCCTCCAGCGCGTGCTGGTAACGGGCGTTCTCCATGAACTGGCTGACGCCGAAGCCCGGATCCTTGTCCAGCAATGTGAAATCGTTGCTGCCCGGCAGGCCCTTGGCGGCCAGGCTCATGCGCGCCTCGTCCACCTTGTCGGCCGGCACCAGCACGGCGCCATGCTGCATCTTGTAGCGGATGCCGGACTGGTCCAGCGACTGCGTGATCTGCGCGGCCGCCGCGTCGGACAGGTTGCCGAACAGCAGGCTGTAACTGGGGCCCTGCGACCACAGCGCGATGCCCACGCCGGCGGCGACCGCGGCCGCCAGTCCCAGCAGCAGCAGCAGCGGACGCAGGCCCGCCACGGCGGGAATGCGCAGGGCGGAGGGTTGTGCGGCGACGGCCTGGTTGTCACTCATTGGGGATCACTCGTCAGATGGGCATGTTCATGATGTCCTGGTACGCACTGACCAGGCGGTTGCGGACTTCGACGGTGGCACGCAGCGCCACCGTGGCCTTCTGCGACTCCAGCATCACCTGCGAGAGCTCCAGGCCCGGCTCGCCCCGTTCGAAGCGCGCAGCAAGGTCGGCGGCCTGGTTCTGCGAGGCGTTCACGGCATCCAGGCCCTGCTTCAAGACATTGGCGAAACTGACACGGTCCGCCCCGGTCGCCTGGCCGGCACCCTGCGCGGGCGCCGCGGGTTTCACCGCCGCCGGCACTCCGATCTTTGTCTGCGCCTGCAGCGAGCGGATCTGCGCCAGCACGCTGTCGATGCTCATGTTGCTCATTGGATCTCCGCAAACATCAGGCGGCCGGCACGTCGATGCCCGCAGAGCGCAGCGCCGCGAGCTTGTAGCGCAGCGTGCGCGGGCTGATGCCCAGGCGCTGCGCGACCTCGCGGCGGCTCGCGCCGGCGCGCAGCGCCGACAGCAGGATCTGGTTCTCGGCGGCGCGCAGCGAGCCGCGCAGCGGCCGTCCGCCCAGGTCGATCACCGCGGCCGGCGCGCGCTGCGCCATCTCACGCAGGTTCTCGAAGTGGATGTGCGCGGCCTCGATCAGCGTGCCGCCGGCGTGGATCATGGCCCGCTGCAGCAGGTTGTCGAGCTCGCGGATGTTGCCCGGCCAGTCGTAGCCCAGCAGCAGCTGCGCGGCGTCGGCCGACAGCGCCGGGATGCGCGCGCCACGCGCGCTGCGCAGCTCCAGCAGGCGCATGGCCAGCGGCAGCACGTCATCGCGCCGCTCGCGCAGCGCCGGTATCGTCATCGGGAACACGCACAGGCGGTAGAACAGGTCCTCGCGGAAGGCACCGGCCTGCACCTGCGCGCGCAGGTCCCGGTTGGTGGTGGCCAGCACGCGCACGTCCAGGTTCATCAGGCTGCGCGCGCCGAGGCGCTCGACCTCGCGCTCCTGCAGCACGCGCAGCAGCTTGGCCTGCAGCGGCAGCGGCATCTCGGTGATCTCGTCCAGCAGCAGCGTGCCGCCCTGGGCCTGCTCGAACTTGCCCGCATGCGCATTGGTGGCGCCGGTGAAGGCGCCGCGCTCGTAGCCGAACAGCATCGCCTCGAGCATGTTCTCCGGGATGGCCGCGCAGTTGATCGCCACGAACGGCGCGCGCGAGCGCGGCGAGCGGTCATGGATGTAGCGCGCGAGGATTTCCTTGCCGGTGCCGGATTCGCCGTTGATCAGCACGGTGCAGTCGGTGACGGCCACGCGCGCCGCCAGCGCATACAGCGCGCGCGTGCGACGGTCCACCACCACGGGTTCGCGATCCAGTACCGGGGCGTCGGTGTTCGTATGCATGCCAGTGGAGAGAGCAAGTTCCATGCCGGCGATACGCTGCCCTGCCGGTGAAGCCCGTCACAGAAACGGACCTTCGACGTCAATCCTCCGTCGTTTCGTCCACGCCGCCGATCTGGAACTTGCGCAACCGCTCCACCAGCGTGGTGCGACGCAGTCCCAGCAGGCGTGCGGCCTGCGCGACGATGCCGCCGGAGCGCGCCAGCGCCTGGCGGATCAGCGATTCCTCGATGGACGCCACGTGCGCGCGCAGATCGATGCCGCCCGGCGGCAAGACCGTGCCGTCGCCGGTGGCGGGATCCTCGAGCAGCAGCAGTGCCTCGCGTTCGCTGAGCTCCGGCACCGCGGGTGCGACGGCCTTCGCAACCTTCACCGGCGCAGCTTCCGGCGCGGCGGCCGGCTGCATCGCCGGCACCAGGTCCGCGCCCGCCTCCGGGGTCCAGTCGCGCGGACGGTAGCGCGGCGGCAGGTCATCGGCCGTGACCAGGCGCCCGGCGGTGAGAATGGACAGCCGCTCGATCAGGTTGCCCAGTTCGCGCACGTTGCCGGGCCAGGCATGGCGGCGCAGGCACTCCAGCGCCGCGACCGACAGCCGCACCGGCGGGCGGCCGGCCGCCGCATTGCTCGCGGAGAAGTCATTGACCAGCGTGGGCAGATCCTCGAGGCGGGTGCGCAGCGCGGGCATCTCGATGGGAAACACGTTGAGGCGGTAGAACAGGTCCTCGCGGAAGGCGCCGCGCGCGATGGCCTCTTCCAGGTTGCGATGCGTGGCCGCGATGATGCGCACGTTGCAGCGGTACTGCAGCGCGCTGCCCACGCGCTCGAACACCCGTTCCTGCAGCACCCGCAGCAGCTTGACCTGCATGGGCAGGCTCATGTCGCCGATCTCGTCGAGGAACAGCGTGCCACCATCGGCCAGCTCGAAGCGACCCTTGCGCGTGGCCACTGCCCCGGTGAACGCGCCCTTCTCGTGACCGAACAGCTCGCTCTCCAGCAGGTCTGCCGGGATCGCGCCGCAGTTCACCGCGATGAACGGCCGGTTGCGGCGCGGGCTGGCATGGTGGATGGCGCGCGCCACCACCTCCTTGCCGGTGCCGGATTCGCCCAGGATCAGCACGCTCGAGTCGTGCACGGCGACCTGGCGAATCAGGGCGTGGATCTGCCGGATGGTGGGCGATTCGCCCGTGGGACCGAGATGAGTGAGGACTTCCGCCTGGACTTCTTGTTCTGCCGTCGCCATGAAACCGCGTGCACCCTTGGTAAACCAGTGGTGCCATTGTCCCGATCCGGCGACGCCAGAAAGGTGACGCGATGCGTCAACTATCCGCGAGTGCGCGTGATGCCGGTCTCACTTCCGGAACGGCGCGGCTGGCGGACGCCGGCGACGTGGCGCCGGTGACGGCGGAACGCCAGTTTCTCGATCAGATCGGCCACTGCCTCGCCGGGTGGCGTCAGGGTCGCCTTGACCAGCCCGTCGGAGGCCGCATGCGTGACGTTGGCAATCAGCCCCAGTGGCTGCGGCATGCAATCGCGCAGCCAGATCTCCAGCACACCCTGCGAACCCACGCGCGGTGGATCCAGCGTCTTCCACTGCGCGCCCTGCGCGTTGAACCGCACCATGACCGGCGAGGGCCGTGGCACCTGGGCGGCAAGAACCTGCCCCATCAGGTCCAGCAGCAGGTTCACCTTCACTTCCAGCCGCAGCAGGTCGGCCGCGTGCGGCGAGGTTTCGTCCTTGCGCTCCACCGCGCCCTGCTCTTCGATGGCGGCGCATACCTGCAGCAGGCGCACGTTGCGATCGGCCAGCGCGCCGGCCGCCGCCGCGTCCAGCGGCCGCGTCAGCGGCTTGAATGCCACCGGCAGCAGGTCCTCGTAGGCCAGCTCGTTGTTCAGGATGACTGTATCGACGCCTTCGTACATGCAGCCTCTGTGCACTTGCCGGGAACGCGCCGACCGCCTAGCCGATCAGCGCTCCCACCGTGCGATCCGATTCGGCCACCGCGGCGTGCAGGGCCGCCAGTGAACCGACTCGCGCCGGATCATCCACGTTTCGTGCCAGCTCGCGCAACAGGCGCTGCCGCTCCTTCTGCAGGGTCCGCACCGCCGCCGGGGCGCTGCCGTCGCGCAGCGCGCGCACCAGCTGCAGCGTCGCGGCCACCACCCCTTGCGAGAGCAGGCGCCGGGCCGGCTGGTGCGCCGCGCCGCTCATGGCCTGGCGCCAGGCTGTGCCGGGATCTGGATCCAGGCGCTGCGGATCTGCCGCAGCAGCTTGCCGACCTCCTCCAGCAGCTCGGGGCGATTCTCGATGTTGGCGCGCACCAGCTGGCGGCTCGAATAGTCGTACAACGCGGCCAGATTGGCCGCGAGCTCGCCGCCGGCTTGCATGTTCAGGCTGGCGCTCAGTTCCTGCACGATCTCCACCGCGCGGTGGATGAAACGATTGCTCGACTGCGACTCACCGTGCTCCATCGCGCCGCGCGCCGCACCGATGCGGTCCAGCGCGCCATCCATCAGCAGCACGATGAGCTGGTGCGGATCCGCGGCGGCCACGCCGCCGTGCGCCGCCACCGCGCGATATGCCGCAAGACTGGATTTGCCCGGATACGCCGCCATGAGATCTCCTTGCCTACATGCGGCTTAACGGCGGGAGACCGGGGAACTTGAGCCGGAATGGCGCGCGGGCGCGGCGCCTGCTCAGCCCTTGCTGGACGTGGCGTAGTTCGCGAGGTTAGACAGACCCTGCAGCTGCTGGGTCAGGGAGCTGGAGGTGGACTGCAGCTGCGACAGCAGCGTATCCAGCGCGGTGAACTGCTGCATGTAGCGATCCTGGATCACCTGCATGCGCGCATCCAGCGCGTCGCGCTGGTCCTGCAGGTCCTTTTCGCTGTCGGTGAGGCTGGTATTGCGCGCGGCAATGTCGCCGTTGTCGGCCAGCTCGCCGTCGAGATAAGTGCCGAGCTTGCCGACCACGCCGTCGCCCGAGGCGAAGATCTTCGTGACCGCGTCGGGACTGGCGTCCAGCGCCTTCTGGAACTTCGCCGTATCCAGCTGCAGCGTGCCGTCCGCGGCGGTGGTGATGCCCAGACTCGCGAGCGTGCTGTACGAACCGGTGCCCGCAACCGGAGTGCTGAGTATGCGCCGTACCTGCGAGTCGATGCCGATCAGCAGCGAGTCGCCGAGCAGCGGACCGGCGGTCTGGCTGGTGGCGTCGTAACTGCTGAGCGTCGTGATCTGCTTGGCGAGATTGTTGAACGCGGTGATGAAGTTCTGTGCCTTGGCCTGGATGGCGGCATCATCGCGCGTGATGTCGAGCGAGATGGTCTCGCCGCCGGCATTGGCCTTGCTGAGCACCAGCGTCACGCCATCGATGGCGTTGTCGACGGTATTGCTGCTGCTGTGGATCTCGAAGCCACCTACCTTGACGATGGCATCCTGCGCCACGTCCTTGACTGGATCCTTCGGCGCCATGCCGAACAATTGCGACAGCCCGGCGCCGTCGCCCGTGTTGCCATCGGCATCCACCGAATCCGCCAGATTCACCGACACCGCATTCGCGGCGCCCGTCCTGGTGCCGGCCAGCACCAGGTGCGCGCCGTCCTGGTCGGTGATCAGCGTGGCCGTCACACCCTTGTTGTCCGGCGCATTGTTGATGGCATCGCGGATCTGGGCCAGCGTGGCGTGGCTGCTGTCGATGGCAACCTTGAACTCCGCGCCGCCCACGTTGATGGCGAGAGTGCCGGTACCCACGGTGGTGTTCGCGCCACCGCCGGCTGATGCAAAACCCGTCGAGGCGAGGCGTCCGGCAGTGGCCAGCTGTACCACCGAGACGTCGTAGTGGCCGGCGACCGCGGCGGAGGTGGCGGAGGCGCTGAAGTAGGAACTGTCGCCCACCGCCGCCTGGCGCGCGTCGAAGGAACTGTCGGCAGTCAGGCTGCTGGCGGCGCTCTGCAGGGAAGCAAGTGCCCCTTTCAGCGAGGCGACGGCGCTGATCTGGGTGGTGATCGTCGCATCTTCGTTCGTGAGCCGCTGGTCCGTCGGCGCCCGTTCGGCCGCGACCAGCTGGCTCACCAGCGAATTGACATCCAGTCCGGAACCGATGCCCGCGGACGACAGGGTTCCGGTGACTGAAGACGAAATGGATGAGGTATCAGCCATGGGGCGAGTCTCTCACACCATGGAATCAACGAATGTGCCGGACTCGACATTAGCCTGCCGCAGCATCTGCAGCGCCTCTTCGCCGGGAATGCGCCGCACGACATTGCCCGCTGCATCCAGCACGGTGATCACCGGTCGTCCGGACTGCGGATCGACCTCGAACACCAGGTTGCGCGAATTCGAGCGCAGGTATTCGTTCATCTCCTGCGCCACGGCGGCCTGGCGCTGCTGCTGGTGCTGCACGACCTCGGCATCGAGCCGCGCGGCCACGGGCGGCGGCAAGTCCTTGCCGGCCTCCGTGGCTGGCGGGGACGATACCGCCCTGGCCGCGGGGACGGAGGCGGCAGGCGGCGGCTTGGTGGCAGGAATGTCCATACTGCCTCGCTGGTGCAAAAGGCGGCGGAGGTCCCGCGACCCCCGCCGCCCTGGTCAATGTGCCTTGCGGCTGAAGCCTACTTCAGCAGCGACAGCACGTTCTGCGGGATCGAGTTGGCCTGTGCCACCATCGCGGTGCCGGCCTGCTGCAGGATCTGCGCGCGGGTCAGGTTGGCCGTCTCGGCCGCAAAGTCGGTGTCGAGAATGCGGCTGCGCGAGGCAGTCAGGTTCTCGGACACGGCCTGCAGGCTGTTGATGGTCGACTGGAAGCGGTTCTGCACGGCACCGAGGGTGCTGCGCAGCGTGCTGACCGAGGACAGCGCCGCATCCACGCTCAGGATGGCCTTGTTCGCGTTCGTGGCCGTGAGCACGTCCTGCTGGTCCAGACCGGTGCTGGCGGCCACCGTCTCGTCGGCAAACGTGATCTTGCCGGTCTGCAGGCTCGCGTTCTCCGCGGCCTTGGTGCCGCCGATGGTCAGGTCGCCGCCGCCGACGATGGACAGCGTGCCGGCCGCCGAATCGTAGCTGGCATAGACGCCGGCCTGCGAGGTGATCGCATCGGCCAGATCCTGGCCGGTGGCGAAGGTACCGGTGACGTTCACGGCCGTGCCGGTGCCGACCTTGACCGTGAGGTCGCCCGAGGCGAGCACCAGGTTGGCCGGCGTGCCCGGAACGGCGGCGGTGCCGTTGTTCACGGTGTTGGTGCCCGTGGCGAAGTCGGAGCCGGCGAAGCCGCCGGGTGTGCCGGAGAAGGTGTTGACGACATTGATGTCGAACGACGTACCGTCGGCCTTCGTGAACTTCAGGTCTCCGCCCGCGACCGACCCGGTCTTCGTGATGCCCACGGCCGCCAGTGCCGCGGTCTTCGTGCCGATCGCGGTGTCGATCGTGGCCGCCGACAAGGTCGTGGCGGCGCTGCCGCTGGAGGCGACCGAATACAGCGAGACGCCACCGACCGACAGCGAGAAATTCTCGACCGCGGAGGCGGACGAAACGGACGCGGTAAACGTGCCCGAGGTGGTCGAGTCGTTGGCGGTGGCGGCGGACGCGCCGGTCACGAACAGGCTGCTGATGTCCACCGACGTGTCGCTGGCCACCTGGCCGATGTCCTTCGACTGCGTGCTGGTGCTGAGCGCCAGGTTGATGGTCTCGCCGACGTTCGCGCCCACCTGGAAGGTGGCGCTGCCGAAGGAGCCGTCGAGCACCTTGCGGCCGTTGAACGAGGTCTGGCTGGCGATGCGGTTGATTTCCGCGATGCGCTGCTGCACTTCCTGGTCGAGGGCGGCGCGGTCGCTGTCGCTGTTGGAGGCGTTGGCCGACTGCACGGCCAGCTCGCGGATGCGCTGCAGGTTGTTGGTCACCTCCTGCAGGGCGCCTTCCGTGGTCTGCGCCAGCGAGATGCCGTCATTGGCATTGCGCACGGCCTGGTCCAGGCCGTTGATCTGCGTGGTCATGCGGGTGGAGATCGCCAGGCCGGCGGCGTCGTCCTTGGCGCTGTTGATGCGCAGACCGGAGGACAGGCGCTGCAGGGAGGTCGCCAGGTCGCTGCCGGAAGCGGTCAGGTTGCGCTGCGCATTCAGCGACATGACGTTGGTGTTGATGACGAGTGACATGATCGTGCTCCTGTTAAGAACCCATCTGTTGCAAATCTTCCGGCTGGTGGCCGGCGGTTGCCCTGGTCGGTTACCGCGGCCAGTGCGCTCTCAAAAGGGTTAACGGCGTGGCGGGTGTTTTCTTGATGACCGGATCGGCGAAACGGGCCGGGGAAACGCGACGCGGTTCACATCCGCCGCATGCGGCCGGCGGCCGCGCCGGCTTACTTCAGCCAGTCGAACAGCGACATCTGGCCGATGCGCGTATAGGCCGCCTGCGCGGCCTGCAGCCCGACCATCTGCTGGTTCAGCGTGCTGATGGCCTGCGCCATGTCCACGTCCCTGGTGTTGGACAGCGAGGTGGTCAGCTGCGCGTTGAGGTCGTCGCGCATGCTGGCGGCGGTGTCCAGCGACGACAGCCGCGCGCCGATCTCGGTGCGCAGGTCGATGGTGTGGTTCAACCCGTTGTCCAGCTGCGCCTGCGCCTTGTTGAGCGCGGTGCCCAGCTGCGCGCGGGATTGCGGGGTGGCCGAGCCGCTGCCCAACGCCGTGATCAGGTCGTTCAGTGTCTTGAACAGGCTCTCGGTGCCCGCCGGCTGCACCTGGAAGGTGTCGCCCACCGCGGGCTGCCCGCTGAGACTGAACTGCACGCCGTCGAAGGAGATCGAACCACCATCCGTATAGCTGCCGGTGACCGGCGCGGGCGGGGTGCCGTTGTCCATCACCGGGTTGCCGTTGGCGTCCAGCAGTTCCCAGCTGTCGGCCGTGCCGTCGCCGTCCGGATCGGTGAAGCGGATCGTGTAATCATTCGGCAGCGGCGGTGTCGCGGCGGCATTGGCGGCGGCGGCGGCGCTCCACTGGGAGCCGTCCAGCACCTGCTGCACGCCGATGACGGCCGTGCCGGTGTTGGTGCCCGCCGTCACCGTGAAGGTGCCATTGCCCTGCGGGATGTCCATGAACACCCGCTGGCCCGGAAACCCGTCGGCGACTTTCTGCGAGCTGCTGATCTGCAGCTGGCGCACGCCCTGGTCGCCGGCATAGGTGACGCCGCTGCCGTCGTTGGCGAACGGCTGCGTGCCGGTGGAATAGCCGGCGAACAGGTACTCGCCGTTGCTGTCCTGGCGGTTGGCGATCTGCAGCAGCTCGCCAGCACGCTCCTTGAGCTCGGTGGCGATCGAGCCCAGCGACACGTCGTCCAGCGCGCCGCTGTTGGCCTGCACGGCCAGCTCCTGGATCCGCTGCAGCAGCGTGGAGAGGTCGGAAAGCGACTGCTCGCCGAGATTGAGACGGTCGGTGGCCGCATCGGCATTCTTGCCGTACTGGCCGAGCTGCGACTGCGCGCTCTCCAGGCCGAGGATGCGCGCCGCGGCCACCGGATCGTCGGCCGGGGTCTGCACGCGCACGCCCGAGGACACCTGGGCCTGGGTCCTGGCGATCAGCGTCTGCTGCTTCAGCATCTGCGCGATCGCCGCGGACTGCTGTCCGGCCGTGGAAATGCGATAAGTGCTCATCGGCTCACCGTCGACAGGATGGTTTCGAACAACGTCTGGGCGACGCCGATCATCTGCGCCGCTGCCTGGTAAGCCTGCTGGTAACGCAGCATGTTGGCGGCCTCCTCGTCGAGGTTCACGCCCGAGAGGCTGTCGATCGCGGAAGTGCTGTCGTCGAAGATGACTTTCTGGGCATCGCGGCTGGTGTCGGCACCGTTGGTGGCCACGCCAATGGTGCTCACCATGCGGCTGGCGGCCGCATTCAGCGATTCGCTGCCATTGGTGAGCACGCCCTGGTTCAGCACGGCGGACAGCTTCAGCGCGTTGCGGTTGTCGCCGCTGCCGCCGACATTGCTGCTGACGGTGAACGTGTCGCCGGCAGCGGGCTGGCCGCTGACCTGCACGCGCCAGCCATTGACGTCGATGTTGCCCCCAGCCGTGTAGGTACCGGAGGCGATGACGGTGTTGCTGGCGTCCAGCGCCTGCCAGTCGCCCGGGTCGGTGAACTGGATGGTGACCGGACTGCGCAACGCGGCGTTGCCGGCGTCCAGCACCTCGCCATCGGAGATGGTCGCGGTGCCGCTGTTGCCGGAGGTCGCCGCGGTGCGCACCGGCGCCGCCGCGGCGATGCGCGAGGGGTCCGTGATCAATGTCTGCAGACCATCGATGGCCCCGCTGGTCGGCTGGACCTTGAAACTGTCACCCGCGTGGGCGCTGCCGCCGACCGTCACCGACAGGCCGTCGAACTGCAGCGCGCCGCCGCTGCCCACCGTATACGCGACGGACTGCCCGCTGCCGGCGCGCTGCACCTGCCAGCTGCTGCCGTCGTAGCGCAGGATGTAGTCGTCCGCGGTGAGCTGGGTGGTGTCGGTGCGGGTCGCCGCGAGGGTGGCGCTGCCGGTGTTGGTGCGGCCGGCGAGCACCTGCACGCCGCCGACGGCGAAGAAATCCCCGCCCATGTCGCCATAGAGATCCTGGCCGGCATGGTGCTGGTCGTTGGTCACCTGGGTCAGCGCCACCGCCATGCGGCCGAGCTCGTTGCGCTCCGGATCGAGCAGTTCGCGCCGGAAATCGAGCAGGCCGCCGACGCTGCCGCCGGACAGCGAGCCAGTGATATCCATGGTGCCGGTGGAAGACTTGAACGCCAGGCCGACGCGCCCGGGCACGTAGTTGTCGGGCTGCGTGACCACCTGCGAGGCCTGGAAACCCAGCACCAGCGGCTGGCCAGTGCCGATGAACACGTTCACCGAGCCGTCGTCCTGCTTCACCACGCTGGTGTCCACGTAGGAGGCCAGGTTGGCGAGCTGCTGGTCGCGCGCATCCAGCAGGTCATTGGGGGCGGAGGCGCCGTTGCCGGTGGCGTGCGCGATCTGCTGGTTCAGCTGCGCGATGTTCTGCGCAATGCTGTTGATGGAGGACGCATCGGCGCCGAGCTGGGAATTGATGTCGGAGTCGATGTTGTCGAGCTGCGACTGGTAGGTCTGCAGGCGCGTGACCAGGCCATCGGCCTGCGACAGCAGCGCCTGCCGCGTGGATACCGAGGAGGGCGTATTGGCCACCCCCTGCAGTGCATTGGTGAAGTCCTGCAGCGACGCCGACAGCCCCGTGTCGCTGTCCCCGAACAGGTTGTTGATTGCGCCAGCCTGGTCCGCATAGGTGTCGAGGCGCGAATAGCTGCTCGACGCGCTGCGCATCTGCGCCGACAGCAGCTCGTCGCTGTAGCGGCTGATGCCGGTGACCTGCACGCCGCTGCCCACCGTGAGGCCGGCGACCCCCTGTGCGGGGGCCGTCGCCAGGTCCACGCGTTGCCGGCTGTAGCCGGGCGTGCTGGCGTTGGAGATGTTGTGGCTCGTCGTGTCCAGCGCGGTCTGGAAGGCGCGCAGGCCGGACAGGGCGACGTTCAGCATGTCAGCCACGTGATGGAACCTCTCAGACGGCGTTCGTGGTGTTTATCGGCAGACTGTTGCCGCCCTTGAGCCGCGCGGCGACCGCGCTGAGCTTGGCGACATATTCGGGATCGGTGGCATAGCCGCCGCGCTGCAGCCCGCGGGCGAACGCCGCGGCGTCGCTGCCGGTGCCGAGCGTGCCCGCGTAGCGGGGATCACTCTTCAGCAGCTGCACGTAATCGTGCACCGCGCTGGCGGGCGAATCGTAGGCGCGGAAGCTGGCATCGGCCTGCTGCATGCGGCCAGCGGAGAATTCGTGGGTGGCGGCCTGCACCGCCGGGCCCTTCCAGGCCGCGCCGGCCTTGACGCCGAAGAGATTGAAGCTGGAGCGACCGTCGGACGCCACCGGCACCGACTGCCCCCAGCCGGTTTCCAGTGCCGCATGCGCGATGATGGTATCCGCATCCACGCCCAGCTCCTTCGCCGCCGCAGTGGCCGCCGGCCGCAGTGCGCTGACGAACTCCTGCCGGGTGCGGGGCGGCCAGTTGCTGGTGAGGTCGGCCGCACCGGTCCCGGCTGCGGCCGCAGGCTTCGCGCCTGCAGCGGGCGCCGTGCCCTGGGTCATGCCTGCGGGCGCGGCATCCGGGGCGGACTGCATGAGCTGGCGCATCAGCATGTCGGCCAGGCCCAGGCCCTTGCCGCGCGACATCTGCGTGGCCATCTGCTCGTCGAACATGTCCTGGTACATGTCCGCCTGGTCGCTGCCGAACAGCGGATCCTGTCCGGTGGCCGAGCGCATGCTCTTCAGCATCATGTTGGTGAACAGGCTCTCGAACTGGCGCGCGGCCTCGCGGATGGCCTGTGGCGACTGCGTCGCCGCGTCCCGCTTCAGCCCGTCGAGGCTGGTCGGATCGGCGTAGAACGACGGATTGACGGGTTGCACGGCCATGGGGCTAGATGACGATCAGCTCCGCGTGCAGCGCGCCGGCTTCCTTCAGTGCCTCGAGAATCGCCACCAGGTCGCTGGGCGCGGCGCCCACCTGGTTCACCGCGCGCACGATCTCGTCCAGGCTCACGCCGGCATCGAACAGGAACATGCGCCCCTGCTCCTCGGTGGCGGAGATCTCGCTGCGCGGCGTGGTCACCGTCTGGCCCTGCGAGAACGGCTGTGGCTGGCTGGTATCCGCGCGTTCGGTGATGGTCACCGACAGCGAGCCGTGCGCCACCGCCGCGGGCGACACGCGCACATGCGAACCGATCACCACGGTGCCGGTGCGGGAATTCACGATCACGCGCGCCGGCGCCTCGCCCGGATCGACCTCGATGGCCTCCAGCGTCGACAGGTAGGCGATGCGCTGGCCGGGATCCACCGGCGCGGCCACCTTCACCGACACGGCGTCCACAGCCTGCGCGGTGTCCGCGCCGAGCAGCTTGTTGATGCCCGCGGACAGACGCGCGGCGGTGGTGAAATCCGGCGTATGCAGGTTCAGCACCACGAAGGGCTGCTGGCTGAAATTGTTCGGCACCTCGCGCTCCACCGTGGCGCCGTTGGGCACGCGGCCGCTGGAGGGCACGTTCACCGACAGCTTCGAGCCGTCGGTGCCCTTCACGCCGAAGCCGCTGACCATGAGGCTGCCCTGCGCGATGCCGTAGACCTCTCCATCCACGCCGCGCAGCGGTGTCATCAGCAATGTGCCGCCACGCAGGCTGGCCGCGTTGCCGATCGAGGACACCGTCACGTCGATGGTCTGGCCCGCCTTGGAGAACGCAGGCAGGTCGGCCGTGACCACCACCGCGGCCACGTTCTTGAGCTGCGGATTGACGTTGTCCGGCACGGTGACGCCGAAGCGTGCCAGCATGCTCTTGATGCTCTGCACGGTGAAGGGCGCCTGGCTGGTCTGGTCGCCGGTGCCGTCCAGGCCCACCACCAGTCCGTAGCCCACGAGCTGGTTGCCGCGCACGCCGGAAACGGAGGCAAGGTCCTTGACGCGATCGGCGCGCGCCACCGGCGCGAGCAGCGCCATGGCCAGTGCCGCGACGGCGAACAGTTGCTGCAGGCGATGGTTCATAGCGGATTGAGGATGGAGTTGAAGAAGCGCGACAGCAGGCCGGGACGGTTGGCATCCGCCAGCGCGCCCTTGGCGCCGTAGGCGATGCTGGCGTCGGCCACCTTGTAGGAGGCAATGGAGTTGTCAGGCTGGATGTCCAGCGGGCGGATCACGCCCTGGATGCGCACGTACTCGCGCCCCTGGTTGATCTCGATCCACTTCTGGCCGCGCACCACCAGGTTGCCGTTGGCCAGGCGCTTGGCGACCGTCACGGTGATGTTGCCCTGCAGCTTGTTGCTCAGGGCGCTGTCGCCCGCGCCGGCGAACTTGTTGCTGCTGTCGATGCCGGCGGAGATCTCCTTGCCGCCGATGGTGAGCGGCTTGCCGCCCAGCACTGGTGCCGAGATGTCGGCGGTGGTGGCCTTGGAGGTGTTGGTGCTGGAGCTTTTCTGCGCGGCCGTGCTTTCCACCAGGTTGATGGTCACGGTGTCGCCCACCCGGTGCGCCACGGTGTTCTCGAACAGCGCCACGTCGTAGCCGGACTGGAAGATCGCGCCGTTGGCGTTTTCGTCGCGTGGCAGATCCTCCGGCCAGGTGGCGGCGAAGGGGTCCGGCTGCCGCGTCGGCAGCAGCGAGCAGCCCGCCAGCCACAGCAGTGCGGCGGCGCCAGCGGCCGGATTCAGGATTCGCTGATGCTTCACAGGTTGTTGCTCACGTATTGCAGCATCTGGTCGGTGGTGGAGATGGCCTTGGAGTTCATCTCGTAGGCACGCTGGGTTTCGATCATGTTCACCAGCTCCTCCACCACGTTCACGTTGGAACCTTCGAGGAAGCCCTGCTGCAGCGTGCCCAGGCCGTTGATGCCTGGATTGCCCGTCTGCGCCGGGCCGCTGGCGGCGGATTCCACCACCAGGTTGTCGCCGCGCGGCTCCAGGCCCGCCGGGTTCACGAAGTCGGTGAGCTGCAGCGTGCCGACCTGCGTCGGGGTGGACTGGCCCGGCAGCAGCGCGCTGACCGTGCCGTCATTGGCGATGGAAATGCTCTGCGCGCCCTGCGGAATCGAGATGGCCGGCTGTATGTGGTAGCCATTGGCCGTCACCAGCTCGCCCTCGGGGCTGAGCTTGAACGAGCCATCGCGGGTGTAGGCCATGCTGCCGTCGGGCATCAGCACCTGGAAGAAGCCGCGGCCGCTGACCGCGACGTCCAGCGAATTGCCGGTGTTGTCCAGCTCGCCCTGGGTGTAGTTCTTTTCGGTGGCCACGATGCGCACGCCGGTGCCCAGGTTCATGCCGGTGGGTGAAACCGTGTCCTGCGAGGTCGCGGCGCCCACCTGCTTCTGGTTCTGGTACAGCAGGTCCTCGAACACCGCGCGGTCCTTCTTGAAGCCGGTGGTGTTGGCGTTGGCGAGGTTGTGCGAGATGGTGGTCATGCGCGTGTTCTGCGCATCCAGCCCGGTCTTGGCGGCCCATAGTGCGGAATTCATGGTGTTACCTCAGCGAAAGCAGCCGCGCGGAGGCGGCACCGTTGTCGTCGGCGGTCTTCATGGCACGTACCTGCATGTCGAAGCGCCGCTGCAGTTCGATCATGTTGACCATCGCGTCGGCGACATTGACGTTGCTGCTCTCCAGCACGCCGGAGGCCACGCGCGTCGAGGCATCCGCCTCGGCATCGGTGCCATCCTTCATGCGCAGCAACCCGTCGCCGCTCTTCTCGAGCTGCTCCTCGGCGGGATTGACCAGCTTGATGCGGCCGATGTCGGCGCGCGTTTCCGGTCCCTGTCCCAGCGGCACGATGGACACGGTGCCGTCGCCGCCGATGGCGATCGAGGTGTATGGCGGCACGGCGATCGGCCCCCCCTCGCCCAGCACCGGCTGGCCGGTGCCGGTCAGCAGCTGGCCGTTCGGATCCACGCGCAGGTCGCCCGCACGGGTGTACCCCTCGCGGCCATCCGGTCCCTGCACGGCGATGTAGCCCGGCCCCTGCACGGCCACGTCCAGGTCGCGCCCGGTGGACATCATGGTACCGGTGGTGTCGTCGAAACCCGTGGTCGCCACCGTGGCGTACACGCGGGATGCGTAGCCATCGCCCGTCACATGCCGTGCCTGGAATGCCTGCAGGTCGGCGCGGAAGCCGGTGGTCGAGGCATTGGCCAGGTTGTGGTTGTTCGCGGTCTGCGCCCGCAGGGTCTCGCGGGCGCCGGTCATCGCGACATACAGCATGCGGTCCATGACGATTACCTGATGTTGATGATCGTCTGGGTGACCTGGTCGTCGGTCTGGATCATCTGCGCGTTGGCCTGGAAGTCGCGCTGCGCGGTGATCATGTTGACCAGCTGCTCGGTGATGTCCACGTTGGAGGCCTCCAGCGATCCCGACTGGATCAGGCCGAAGCCCGTGCCGCCGGCCTGCCCGTGCAGCGCATCGCCCGAGGCAAAGGTCTGCGACCAGTTGGTGTCGGCGAGCTGCTGCAGGCCGTTCGGATTGGCGAAGTTGGTCATCGCCACCTGGCCCAGCACGATCGAGCGGCCGTTGGTGAAGCGCGCCTCCACGACGCCGGAGTTGTCGATGTTCATGCCGATGAGCTGGCCGGTGGTATAGCCGTCCTGCGTGATCGAGGTCACCCCGAAGTTGCTGCCGTACTGCGTCGCGCCGCTGAAATCCAGCGTCAGGTTCATCGTCGCGGCGCCCGTGCCAGGGGTATAGGTCGGGTACGGAACCTGGCCATTGGCGGGAAGCAGCAGCTGGCCGAGGTTGTCGAAGGTCAGCGGATACGGCTGCGGCGCGCCGGCCGGGACCTGCGGGCTCACCGTCTGCAGCGAACCGAACACGGCGGCCGCGTCGGTGCCGCCGAGATTGAGCGTGACATTGCTGTTGTTGGTGACGACGATCTGGTTCGCACCGTTCAGCGAAACCACCGCCTGCCCGGCGGTGCCGCCGCCTGCCACCACCGCCGTGTCGACCGCGGTCTGCAGCGCCGCCACCAGCGCGCCGGAATTGGCGGAGCCCGTGGCGACGGTCGTGCCGTTGACGGTCAGGCCGTAGTTCGCCGGATAGGTCAGCGAGGTGGCGTCCACGTCGCCGGTGCCCACGCCGGCCTGCGCCGTCGGCAGCGTGCCCACCGCCGAACCGTCCACGAACAGATACGAATTCCACTGGCCCGGCGCGGTCTTCTGGAAGTACACCGTGCCGGTGTGCGCGGCGCCCAGCGAGTCGTAGACCGTCAGCGAAGTGGCGCGGTTGTAGCTGTCCGTATCGGTGGGATCGAACGGCGCGTCTGTCGGCAACGCCGCGTCCGCCGGCAGGTTCAGCACCATCTGCATGTTGGAGGTGGCATTGGGCGGGCTCTCACCGGCCTGCAGGCGCAGATCCGTCAGCGTGCCGGTGTTGAACCCGCCGTTCGGCGCCGGCGGATAGACCTGCAGGCGCTGGTTGGAGGAATTGATCACGTAGCCACCGTTGTCGGTGTGGAACGACCCGGCACGGGTGTACAGCAGCGCGCCGTTGTCGCTCATCGTGAAGAAGCCCTGGCCGCTGATGGCCAGATCGAGGCTGTTGCCGGTGTTGTCGATGTTGCCCTGCGTGAACAGCTGGTTCACGGCCGCCACGCGCACGCCGTTGCCGGTGGCCGTGGAAGCCACGCCCTGCGGCGACACGGCGAACATCTCGGAGAACTCGGCGCGCGACTCCTTGTAGCCGGTGGTCGCGACGTTGGCGATGTTGTTGGCGGTGACCGTGAGATCCTGCGAAGCCGCGTTCAGGCCGGACAGTGCGAGACGGAAAGGCATGGGTCGTTTCTCCTTACATCACTTGGCGGACATCGGAGAGCGCGATGGGTCCGATGTCGGTATTGAGGGTGAGCTGGTAGGTGCTCGGATCGATGCTGACGCTGTTCACGTAGCTGGCGAGCTGGGTCTCCAGCTGCTGGTTGGCGCCGCCGACGTTGGCGACGGCGCTGAACTTGTAGGTGCCGGCCGGGGCGCGCGTGCCGAGGCCGGTGGTGCCGTCCCAGCTGAAGTCGGCTTCGCCCTGCTGGGTCGACAGCGGCACCCGCGCCACCTGCTGGCCGCTGGAATCGGTGACCAGGATGTAGGCATCGCTGGCGCCGGCCGGAATCGTCGTCGAACCGTACACGTCGCCGGTGGCGGCAAGCGCCGCGCTGTCGCCGGCGGCGAGCACCGCGTGGCCGACCAGCGAGGTGCCGCCCAGCACCTGCGAGCTGCGCATCGCGTCGCTCAGGCTGCTGATCGAATCCTGCATGTTCTGGATGCCGCTGACGGTGCTGAACTGCGCCAGCTGGCTGAGGAACTCGGTGGGATCGGCCGGCTTGGTCGGATCCTGGTTCTTCATCTGCGCGATCATCAGCTGCAGGAACGCATCCTGCCCCAGCGCATCCTTCTTCGAGGCCGAGCTGACGGCGCTGGCTGCCGCCGCGCTGCTCGTGCCGTTGACTGAATCCACTGACATGGTGTGCGTTGCCTCTCTGTGATTACTCGCCAAGCTTCAGGGTGTCGAGCAGCATGTCTTTCGACGTGTTCATGACTTCGACATTGTTCTGGTAGGCGCGCGAGGCACTGATCATGTCGACCATCTCCTCGACGACGTTGACGTTGGGCGTGAAGACATAGCCGTCGGCATTGGCCAATGGATTGCCCGGCTGGTAGCGCATTTCCGGGGCACGGTTGTCCTCCATGATCCCGGTGACGCGCACCGCGGCGGAAGCATCGACGCCGCCGCCCGGCGCCTGCATGCCGGCCTTCACGGCCTCGAACACCGGATGGCGGGCCTTGTACGCGCCGTCGGCGGTGCCGCTGACGCTCTCGGCGTTGGCCAGGTTGCTGGCCACGGTATTCAGCCGCACCGACTGCGCGGCCATGCCGGAACCCGCGATATCGAAGACCTTGAATGACGACATCAGTGGCTCCTTACTGGCCGGTGATGGCGGTCATCAACGACCGGAACTTGGAGGTGAGGAAGGTCAGCGTCGCCTGGTAGCGCACCGCGTTGTCGGCGAAGGCCGCCTGCTCGAGCTGCGGGTCCACCGTGTTGCCATCCAGCGAGGGTGCCAGCGGCGTGCGGTATTTGAGGAATGCGTCGGTGCTGCCGGGCGTAAGCACATCGTTGGCGGCGGTCACGCCGACATGGCCTGGTTGCGTGGCACGCAGCGTGGTGCCCGCGGCCTGGCCTTCGGCACTGGCCAGCGCCGCGCGGAAATCCAGGTCCTGCGCCTTGAACCCCGGCGTATCGGCATTGGCGAGATTGCGCGCCAGCAGCTCGGTGCGCTGCTCGCGCAGGCCGAGCGCCTTCGCGTGCACGCCCAGATACGAATCGAGATCGAATGCCACGGATGCTCCGTCAATAAGCCGTCCTGCGGCAGATGGAGCAATCGGCGTGCCATGTGCCTCGACCGCGGGTAATCCGGGGTCCAGCGTGGCGCCGGCGTGCGCGGGGCGTGACGGCCTTCACGGAGCGGTGGCAAGGACTTGCCGCGCGCGGCAGCGCGCGCGTCACGGGAGTTGCCGCGCCCCGTCACTTCCATCGGCAGCACGCGCGCGAACTTTAGCGCGTGTACATGGCACGCGGCTTGCTCTCATTCACCACATGACGCAACGACATACGCAAAGCGCCTTGATTCTGACGCTGCTGTTCGCGCCGCTCGCCGCGCGGACCGAAACATCGCAGACCACGGATGGCATCCGCGCCGCCGCCGAGCGCTTCGTCACGCAGCAGCTTGGCAACCCGGGCGATGGCATCATCGTGCACGCCACCGCCGCGCCGCTTGATGCGCGGCTGCGCCTGGCCGAATGCACCCAGGCACTGGGCGCGGTGCTGCCACCCGCCGCGCATATCGCCGCGCGCGTCACGGTTGGCGTGAGCTGCGGCCAGCCGCGCTGGACCGTGTATGTGCCTGTGAACGTGGAGACCGAGCTGCCGGTGCTGGTGCTGCGGCAGGCCGCGGCACGTGGCAGCAAGCTGACGGCCGCCGACGTGGAGATACGCCGCCTGCGCGTCCCCGGGCTGGCCGACACATATATAAAGGACCCCACCCAGCTCGCCGACCGCCACCTGAAGACCGCCGCCGCGCCGGGCACCCCGCTGGACGTCGACTTGCTGGCCGCCGACATCCTGATCAAGCGCGGGCAACGCGTGATGCTGGTGGCCAGCCTGCACGGGCTGGAGGTGCGCGCCGCAGGCGAGGCCGTCGCCGACGCCACGCCAGCCGGCCGCGTGCGGGTGCTGAACCTGGATTCCCGGCGCATCGTGGAGGGTCAGGTCGAATCCCGCGACCTGGTGCGGATCACGCTGTGAGCGGCGGGATGCGACATATTCCACGGAAATCCCGCGCGCCGGCGGATAGGGTCTCAAAGCCCTCAAGTTCCACCCGCCGCTGCCGTTAAACCCCACGAAGAGACTGGAATGAACATACCCGGAGACAGTGCCGTGCCGAACAAGATCAACGGTGTGGAGGGCAAGCCAGCGCGCATCGCGCCCGCCTCCACCGTGAACCGGCGTGCCAGCGGCCAGCCCGACGCGGCCGGCAGCGCTCCGGTGGAATCCGATGCGGACGTGCAGCTAACCGGGGCCGCGCGCGGCATGGCCGCGCTCGAACAGTCGGTGCGCGCATTGCCCGCGGTCGATGAGGCGCGCGTGGCGGCGGTGAAACAGCGTCTGGACGACGGCAGCTACGAGGTCGATCCACAGCGCGTGGCTGACCGGATGCTGCGCCTGGAAAGCGACCTGCAGCGCGGCTCGCCGCTCGACAAGAACCCGCAGCGCTGACGCCATGCCGCTGGAACTGCAAGCCTGCCGGGAGCGTTTCGCCCGGCACCTGGCCGAGGAAACCGAACTGCTGGCCGTGCTCGAGCAGCAGCTGGTGCGCGAGCACGAGATGCTGGTGGCCAACGATGTCGAGGGCCTCGAGAAGGCCGGCGGCCTGCGGCAGCAGACTGTCGCGCGCCTGCTGCGCGTGCACGATGAACGCCGCGCGCTGTGCCGCGCGCGCGATCTCGATGCCGATGCCGGCGGCTTCGCCACGCTGCTGGCGTGGTGCGACCCGCAGGGCACGCTGGCCGCGCCGCAGGCGCGCTGCGCGGTGCATGCACAGCGCTGCCGCGAGCAGAATGAACGCAATGGCGCGCTGGTGACGGCGCGCCTGAAGCGCGTCGGCGGCATGCTGGGGATGCTCGGCGGGGCCAATGCCGCGGGCACCTACCAGCCGCGCACTTCCGGCCGCGCCCCGGCACTGCTGGCCGCCGGACGCATGGTATCGACGCAGGCCTGAGTCCTGCCGCGCCGGCCGGGCCTGGCGCTCGCCAACCGTGACGCGCTACCTAAGGGTGCGGTCTCTGCTGCCGATAACCTTGCAGCAGGGCATGCGCAGCCCGCGAGGTCTGGGTCTTGTTTGCAATCATCGGAACAGTCGTCGTCCTGGGATCTGTGCTCGGCGGGTATCTGGCCGGCGGCAGCAGCCTGCTGCTGCTGTGGCATCCCTTCGAAGTGCTGGTGATCTGCGGCAGCGCGCTGGGCGCGTTCCTGATCAGCAACCCGCTGAAGGTGGTCAAGGCCTCGTTCAGCGGCGCGATCGCGCTGTTCGGCAAGCCGCGCTACGGGCGCGAGGAATACATCCGGCTGCTGAAGCTGGTGTACGACATCCTGGTGATGGCGCGCAAGGACGGGGTGCTGGCCATCGAGCGGCACATCGAGGATCCCGCCAAGAGCGACATCTTCAAGAAATACCCGAGCGTCCTCGCCGACCACCACATGACGGAGTTCATCACCGACTGCCTGCGGCTGATCTCCGGCGGCAACCTCGACCCGCATGAGCTGGAGAGCCTGCTCGAATACGAGCTGGAGACCCATCACAAGGAGGCCGCCGAGCCCGCGCACGCGGTGCAGAAAGTGGCCGACTCCCTGCCCGGCTTCGGCATCGTGGCCGCGGTGCTGGGCATCGTCGCCACCATGGCGGCCATCGACGGGGCCAGCACCACCCAGATCGGCGAGCGCGTGGGCGCGGCGCTGGTCGGCACCTTCCTGGGTATCCTGGTGGCCTACGGCTTCGTCGGCCCGATCGCCGCGGCGATGGAGCACCGCGCGCACGAGGAGGGCAAGGGTTTCGAGGTGGTGAAGATGGCGCTGGTGGCCAGCGTGCGCGGCTACCCGCCGCCGGTGGCAGTGGAGTTCGCGCGCAAGCTGCTGTTCTCCGACGTGCGCCCGAACTTCAAGGACCTGGAGCAGGAGCTGCGCGGCAAGAAGCCGGCCACCAAGTAGCGCATGGCTGCCCAAATGGCCAACGACAAGGAACGCCCGATCATCGTGGTGAAGCGCCGCCGCGCCGGCGGCGGCGGCCACCACGGCGGCGCCTGGAAGGTGGCATACGCGGACTTCGTCACCGCGCTGATGGCGTTCTTCCTGGTGATGTGGCTGGTGACCTCGGTGTCCAAGGACCAGCGCGCCGCGCTGTTCGAGTACTTCAAGAACCCCAGCATGGAAGAGGGCAAGAGCGTCAAGGCCGCGCCCGGCCAGGCAGGTCCGGGTGGCGCCAGCACCAGCCCCATCAACCTCGGCGGTGGCCTCGACGCACCCAAATCCGCGCCGGTGGATGCCAGCGGCCTGGGCCAGCCGGTGAACACCGAAGTCACCGAGGACCAGGCGAAGAAGCTCGCCAACGAAGCCGAGAAGAAGCAGCTCGAGTCGCTCGAGCAGGAACTGCGCGAGGCCATCGACAAGAGTCAGGCACTGCAGCCTTTCAAGGACCAGCTGCTGCTGGACATCACGCCCGAGGGCCTGCGCATCCAGATCGTCGACAAGCAGAACCGGCCGATGTTCGACCTGGGCAGCACGCGGCTGAAGGACTACACCACGCAGATCCTGCAGGAAGTCGCCAGGTACCTGAACACCGTGCCCAACCGCATCAGCCTCAGCGGCCACACCGATGCGCAGCCCTACCCCGGCGCGCGCGGCTACACCAACTGGGAGCTGTCGGCCGACCGCGCCAATGCCGCGCGGCGCGCGCTGCTGGATGGCGGCCTGCAGCCGGAGAAGATCGCGCGCGTGGTGGGACTGGCTTCTTCCGTGCTGTTCGACCGGCAGAATCCCTTCAATCCGATCAACCGCCGCATCAGCATCATCGTGATGACCAGGACCGCGGAGGCCAATGCGCTGTCCACCGACGCGGCGGACGTGAATGGCACGCGCGAGCGCATCGAGTCGGGCGCGGCGGCTGCCCCTGGCACGACAGGGTCCGCTAACACGGCGCCGGACGCCGGGAAGGGTGCGCCGGCGACACCGGCCCCCGCTTCCCCGCCGACGGCGCAGTCATCGCCGCCCGCGGCGGCGCCGTCCGGCGCCGACCTCGGCGCGGCCGCGCGCGCCGCCGAGGCCGCGCTGGCCAGGGCGACCGCGGCAAAGCAGCAATGAGCCTGTCAGCCCGAATCGCCTAGCAGGGAAGCGGCGCCAGCGCCGCCAGCAGCGCGCTGATGCCATCGGTGGCCGAACGCGCCTCGTGGATCATCGCTGCGGGGAGCTTCAACGCCTCGGTGGCGGTATCCACCAGGCCCGGGGTGCAGATTCCGGCATGCACCAGCTCGGTGGTCAGCGCCTGCGCCATCATCAGCAGCGTGACGCATTCGGGACGATCGAGGCTGTCCTGTTCCTCGCGCCAGCGGATGATGGCCAGCCGCATCTCGCCGGGCAGACCCCAGCTGCGCGTGACGCGCGAGGCGAGCTCGTCGTCGCCCGCCTCGAAGATCTCCTGCATCACCGGACCCATCACGCGTTGCGCGCATTCGCGCTCGGCCTGCGCCAGCGCGCGCAGCGCGGCGATCTCGCCGGCCCGGTGCAGCAGGCCGACGCCAGTCAGCAGCGGCGCATCGCGACCGGCCAGACGGGCCAGTACGCGCGCATGGCAGGCCGTGGCCAGGGCCTCGCGCCACAACAGCGCCATCTCGCCCTCGCGGCCCGGCGCCGCGAACAGGCTGTCGCGCAGTGTCTGCAGCGCGCGCAGCGCCATCGGCCGGGCGCCGAGCTGTGCCGGTGGTTCCTGCAGCCACGCCACGCAGGCGGCAACACCCGTGGGCCGGGGTGGACAGCGCGCGAGCGCGGCATCGAAGGCGCGCAGCACCCGCGCATCGCGCGGCGCGGAATCATGGGGATTGCGGGGATTCAGGTAGTGGACGTTGGCGCTGGTCATCGGGCGATTATTCAATGGCGATTTGACCTTTGTCCGGGCGGGATTCAGGAATTGCCAAGCCTGTCGCAGCTGCTGGCCAGGACGCGTCACACTCAGTACTCGAACAGCGGGCTGTTGTGCGCCAGCCGCGGCGGCCAGGGATTCTCATAGCGCGCTTCGGGGCGGATCGGATGCGGATGGAACATCCCGTAGTTCAGATGCTCACGGCCGAACTCGCTCTCTGAAATGTAGTCGATGATGAGCCACGACCAGGCCTTGCGCTGGCCGAGGTCCGGGTCGAGCTCGGCGCTCACCGTCGCCTCGGTGGGCAGCAGCACGTCGCTGTGATAGGCAGCCGAGTAGACCCGCCCCGAGTAGTTTTCCGGAATGTAGTGGGGCCGGTGACTGAGCTCGCGCCGCTTGCACAGCGCCGCCGGATCCGCAGTGGTGTTGTGCCAGCTGCAGCTCGGCCTGCCCTCCTGGCCGATGCCGCCGTTGCCCACCGAGTACATGGCGATGTCGAAGATCCACTGCACGGCTTGCGGCAATGACGCAACCACGCCGCGCATCACCAGCGAGTTCGCCAGGTGGCCGGGTGAATTCACCGAGATCAGCAAGCCACCCGGCACGCGCCGATCATGGTTCAGCGTGCGGTGCGCGCCGGGATAGAATATGTTGATTCCCGCCCTGAAGATGCCGTAGTCGCCATCGCGCCGCAGCGGAATGGCCTCGTTGTAGATGGTCTCGCGCTGCAACGGCGCGCTTTCCATGATGTACAGCTCGGCGGCGCGCTGGCACGCGTCCAGCAGTCGCTGACCCGGCCGCGCGCGTGCCAGCCGCGGGTCCTGGAACAGGATCAGGAAGCCGCTGGAGAGGCCCTCGGCTGCGCGATCCTTCCATGCCCTGCGCTCGGACTGGATCTTCTCCGTGACATGCCAGTCGCCGAGCTTGATGTCCGCCCAGGTGATGACGCAGAGGTCGAAATTGACCCCTTTGGCGCCACGCGCGCCCAGCCGTCCGAACAGGCACGGCTGGTATCGCGCCAGCCAGTCCAGCAGCGCCTTGCGGCTGGCGGCCTCGTCCGCATCGCCGCCGAACATCAGCTGGTGTACCGCATCGATGTCCCGGCCGAAGCTCATGTCCTCCGGGTAGATGTCCAGACTCGCGATGATCTCGTCAAGGGACTCAGCTCCCTGCCCAACCCTCTCCAGTACTGCCGCCATGATGGTCTCCTCCGGTGCGACGACGAATGGAGCGGATGCCTCGCACGAGACTGGTCACCAATCGTCCGGAGGTTGTGAGGCGCGCCTCGTGGAGGCGGTCTGACGTGCGGCCCTGCGAGTGCCTTGTGTATCCTCGGCCCGCCGCCCGGATGGGCCGGACGATGCGGAGCCGTTGACTTGTATGCAGCATGCAATTAAATTAATGAGCGCCCCATGAAAGCGCAACGACTTGAGAATCTGCTTGGGGCTCTCGCTCTGTCGGTTACCGACGCAGTCGCCCGCAGCATCGAGGAGACGGAAGGCGCATACGGGTCGGATACCTTTGCGCTGGTCCTGCTCCAGCATGCGGAAACACTGCGCACCGACGTGCTGTCGAGACAGCTGCGGCTCGCCCAGTCCTCCACCGTGCGCCTGGTGGACCGGATGGAGCGAGAGGGATTGGTGAGACGCGAAACAGGAGTTGACAGGCGGACGGTGCTGGTGAGTTTGACGGCCCGCGGATTGCGGGCGGCGGAGAAGGTGCTGTCGGTGCGACAGAACGTGTTGCGGAATCTCCTGGGCGAGCTTTCCGACAGCGAGAAGTCCTCACTTCAGGCCATCACCACCAAGCTGCTCACCAGGCTCACGACCGACCTGGCGAGCGGCGAACAGAATTGCCGGCTGTGCGATGAAGATGCTTGTGGTCTGGCCGAGTGCCCGGTGGAAATCCGGTACCAGACCTTCGAAGGCGCCCTGCTTCCTCCGAACAGGGAACGTTCAAATGCCCGCAAGGACGCGGGCAGGAAGCTTTAACGCGGAACCGGCGCCGCAAGCGAGCTGGCAAGCTCGCAAGCCACGCGTCACCATCGCTCGTGAATCCCGGCGCTACGGCTCTCGTTTGAGCAAGAGCGTCACGCTCCCTCCTGGAATGAAGAGCACCATCCTCACGACCCCTCCTTCCTTCCCGGCAGTGATGCTGAGGTAGGCAGTGCAGGATGACTGAACGACAGGGCAGTTCCGCATCATGCTGAAGATCACCTTGTCGTCGTTCAATGTTCCAATATAACCATTGCCGACGCCCTGATTGTCCAGGCGAAAGAAATGAATTCCCGCATAACGGGTGTCGATACCGTAGACAAACACCGCAGGATGCAAGGTGTGGAACGAGTTTGACCAGGCGGGGATTGAGCTCCGCACCCCATTGCGATCCTCGCCGTAGATCATGTCGATATCGGGCCAGGTCGCGTCAATCACGCACTGCACACCGGGACCGGCACCAATAGCAGCACAGTCCGCGACGCCGCGGACAGCGACCGACTGCCTTTCCTGCCTGGTTGAAGGATCCGCCAGTGTCTGTTCGACCTGGCCCTCCACGCGAAAGTGCCCCACCAGCCGGCCAAGCCACACCCGCAGCTCCGCGAGCTTGCGGGCCCTTGCAGCTTCATCAACCACTTCCTCGATCTTCAACGCCTGGTCGTTGGTCCGATGGACCTTCCGGCCGCTCTTTTGAACCTGCTGCACCGACGGCCCGCGCCCCTGTGCCCACAAGTGGCTTGCACCCAGCAGCGCAGTGCCGACCAGGAACACCATCGCGCAGGGATTCGATTGCTTCATCGTGTCTGCGCAGCCGGCGCAGCAGCGGGGACTCGATTCATCACGAAGGTGAATGTCTCCGCCTTCTTGCGGTCGATTTCCAGAACGACCCTCATCTCGACCTTCTTGAGGTCCGGACTGGCTGTTATCCGCATGATGCGCTCGCAGTCCCCGGGTATACCCGCGCAGGGTTTGCGGGATGCCAGTGTGTCAGGGTTGATGAGATCGCCCCACGCGCCGTCGGCTGTACCCTTGTTGTCCACGAGCACATAGGTAATGTGTAAACCGTCGGGAGCAACGCCGTACAGCATCACGGCCGGATCCAGCGTCGATTCCCCACCCAGTAGCAATGCACCGGCGTACGACCCCTCCTCCTGGTGCCAGCGGATCCTCAGTTCACACTGCAGGCCGGGCTCCGCTCCGACCGCGATGCACTTGCTCTGCCCTTCCACCTTGCGCTGATCTGCCGGATCGCCCTTGCCGTGCAGATCGACGCTTCCATCGACGGAGAATTGTCCAAGCAGGCGCGTGAGCCAGGCGACGACTTTGCGTGGATCCCTCAAGGGCTTTGCGCCTGCGACCAGCAACTCATCCAGTTCCTGATCCGCCGCGGCGGCGGCACTTGCGGGTGATTTTCCAGGTAGGACCTTTGCGGCACCAGCTGCTGCAGCGAAGCCCGGCGCCGAGAGCATCAGCGCGATCAGCCAGCTCTTTACTCCGTTGATGCCCTGGTGTCCGTTCACCATGCCTCCTTGTGGAAACGCCCTGCCGCCGGATGCGATAGACCGGCATGTGGGCGTGACCCTCACCAGCCACTACGCTTCGACCTAGATCGCCGTGAGCGCTTGCTCCAGATCGGCGATCAAGTCGGCGGGATCCTCGAGTCCCAGAGATAGCCGCACCGTGCCCGCCTCGATGGCGGAAATCGCCGCCAGCTCCGGCGGCAGATCGGGCGGTCCCATCAACCCCGGCGGAATGATCAGCGACTCCGGCGAGCCCATGCTGGCCGCGATCGCGAACAGCTGCAGCTGATCGGCGAAGCGGTCGCCCGCGGCACCGCCGGCGCGCAGGTCGAAGCTGACGATGGTGCCGAACTGGCGCATCTGCCGCCGCGCGAGCTCATGCCGCGCGTGGCCGGGCAGCCCGGCGTAATGCACCCGCGCCACCTTCTCGTGCGACTCCAGGTACTGCGCCACCGCCAGCGCCGCCGCGCACTGCGCCTCGTAGCGCAGCTGGTAGGTCTTCATGCCGCGCTGGATCAGCCACGCCGCGTGCGGGTCGAGCACGCCGCCCAGCAGCGTGAACTCGGGCCGCAGCCGCCGGATCAGCTCCGCGGAGCCGATCACCGCGCCGCCCATCACATCGCCATGGCCGGAGGCGTACTTGGTGAGGCTGTGCAGGAACAGGTCCACGTCGGTGTCGCCGTGCTGGTGGAATCCGGCCAGCGTGTTGTCGAGCAGCGTGAGCGCCCCTGTGGCGCGCGCCTGGCGCGTGATGTGGCCGATGTCGGCGATACGGTTCACGGGGTTGGTGGGACTCTCGAAGATCACCAGCCGCGTCGGGGTCTCCCGCAACACCCGCTCGATGCCGGCATCGTCGAGGATGGACAGCATCGTATGGCGCACGCCAAAACGCGCCAGCAGCCGGCGGATCAGCGCCCGCGTCGGCGCGTAGGTCTCCACGAAGCACAGCACGTGGTCGCCGGACTTCAGCAGGCCGACCAGGGCCTGTGCGATCGCGCCGACGCCCGAGGCGCACACGATGGCATCCTCGCGCTGCTGCAGTTCGGCCAGCGTGCGCTCCAGCAGCCGCGTGGTCGGGTTCGCCGAACGCGAGTAGAAGAATCCGGGCTTTTCGCCGCGCAGGCTGGCCAGCGTTCCGGCCACTGTGTCGTGCTCGAACTTGACGCTCTGATAGATTGGCGCGACCAGCGGCAGGTTGTCCGGGGGCACCTCCACCCGTGGCGGATGTACCAGGCGTGTCTTGTCCTTCATCGCGGCCAGCGTATCACTGCAGGCGGCGCAGGCAGGCAATCGCGGCCGCCAGCGTGGCGTTCTGCTTGGCGAAGCACAATCTCAGCAGGCTGTGCTTGACGGGTTCGCGGTAGAACGGCGTGAGCGGAATCGCGGCCACTCCGCCCTGCTCCAGCAGCCGGCTCGCCGCGGCCATGTCGTCCAGGCCGGCGAGCTGCCCGCAGGCCGAGTAATCCACCAGCGTGAAGTAGGTGCCCTGCGCGGGCAGCACGCGAAAGGCGCTGCCGGCCAGGCCGTCGGTGAGCTGCGCGCGCTTGTGCGCGAAAAAGCCGGCCAGCTCGTCGAAGACCTCCGGCCGTTCTTCCAGGTACGCGGCGATCGCGTGCTGGAAGGCCGTGGCGATCGCGAAGGTGTTGAACTGGTGCACCTTGCGCAGCTCGCTGGTCAGCAATGGCGCGGCCACGCAGTAGCCCACTCGCAGACCGGTGGCGTGCAGCGACTTGCCGAAGGAGTACACGGCCAGCGCGCGCTGCCGCAGCGAGGGATGCGCAAGCACGCCCAGGTGGCGTGAGCCGGGATAGACGATGTGCTCGTAGACCTCGTCCGACAGCACGATGAGGTCGCGCTCCTCGGCCAGGCGCGCGAGCTCGAGCAGATCCTCCTCGCGCAGCACCGTGCAGGCCGGATTGTGCGGCGTGTTGATGATGATCAGCCGGGTGCGCAGCGTCACGGCCGCCCGCACGCGCTCCCAGTCATAGCGGAACTGCGGCGGCAGCAGCGGCACGTGCACGCAGCGCGCGCCGGCGACGCGCACCGCCGGATCGTAGGAATCGTAGGCCGGGTCGAAGACCAGCACCTCGTCTCCGGCACCGACCAGCGCGGCGATCGCCGAGAAGATCGCCTCGGTGGCACCCACCGTGATGGTGATCTCGCTCTCCGGATCGACCGCCAGCCCGCGGCGACGCGACAGATCCTGCGCGATGCGCTCGCGCAGCGCCGGCAGGCCGGCCATGGGCGCGTACTGGTTGTGGCCGGCGCGCATGGCCTCGGCCACAAACTCGATCAGCCGCGGATCGACCGGGTAATCGGGAAAGCCCTGCCCGAGGTTCACCGCGCCGAGCTGCTCGGCGCGGCGCGAGATCACTGTGAAGATCGTCGTGCCGATGTCCGGCAGCTTGCTGTTCAAGCCGAGCGTCCCACCGCCGCCATGGCCGCGCCCACCGCACCGGCCGCGGCACCGAAATGTGCCACGCGCAGCTCGGCGCGCGAGCGCAGCAGCGGGGAGAACTGGTCGTAGTGTTCGCTGACCCCGCCGCCGATGACGATGAGCTCGGGCCAGAACAGCCGGTTGATGGCATCCAGGTACTCGTTCACCAGCGCCGTCCATTCCGGCCAGCCGAGATTGCGCTCGGTGCGCACGCGCGCCGAGGCCCGCAGCTCACCCTCCGCGCCGCCGACTTCCATGTGGCCGAGCTCGGTGTTGGGCACGAGCTTGCCGTCGATGAACAGGGCCGAACCGATGCCGGTGCCGAAGGTCAGCAGCATCACCGTACCGGCGATGCCGCGGGCGGCACCGGCCTGCACTTCGGCGATACCGGCCGCATCAGCGTCATTCAGCAGCGTGACCGCGCGACCCAGCTTGCCGGCCAGCACGCGGCCGGCATCCAGGCCGATCAGCGAGGGATCGAGGTTCGAGGCCGTGTGGATGACACCGCGCCGGATCACCGACGGCAGCGCGATGCCCACCGGCAGCGTGGCCGGCTGCGTCGCGGCCAGCCGCGCCAGCGCATCCATCAGGCGCTCGGCCGTCGGCGGCTGCGGAGTGGGGCTGCTGGCCAGTTCCGACAGCAGCTCACCGGATTGCGTATGCACCGGCGCGTACTTGATCGACGAGCCGCCGACATCCAGTCCCAGCGCCACATCCCCCGTTGCCATCACCATTGCCCTCAGGGTTGGTTCAGTCCCGCCTCCGCCATGCGCATCTCGCGCGCGCGCTTCTTTTCGGCGCGCTTCATCAGGATGGCAGAAATCACCACGCCGGTGGCGACGATCAGCACCATCAGCGTCGCCAGCGCATTGATGCTGGGGTTCACCCCCAGCCGCACGCGCGAATACACCACCATCGGCAGCGTGTTCGAGCCCGGCCCAGACACGAACTGGGTCACGACCACGTCGTCCCACGACAGCGTGAAGGCGAGCAACCACCCCGACATGATGGCGGGCGTGATCAGCGGCAGCGTGATGCGAAAGAACACCCGCGCCGGGCGCGCGCCCAGATCCTGCGCGGCCTCCTCCAGCGAGTCGTCGAAACTGGCCAGGCGGGATTGCACGATCACCGTGACATAGGCCATCGTGAAAGTGATGTGTGCCAGCGTGATGGTGGTGATGCCGCGGTCGAACTGGATGCCGAACAGCACCTTGAACAGCTGCTCCATCGACACGAACAGCAGCAGCATCGACAGCCCGGTGATCACTTCCGGCATCACCAGTGGCGCGGTGGTCAGCCCCTGCAGCAGCGCGCGGCCGCGGAACGGGCCGAAGCGCGCCAGCACCAGCCCGGCCAGCGTGCCCAGCACCGCCGCCGCGCTGGCCGCCATGGCCGCGACGCGGATCGACACCCAGGCCGCCTGCATCACCTGGTGGTCGCGGAACAGCGCGCCGTACCACTTCACGGTGGGGGAATTGGCCGCATCCCACACGGTGACCAGGCGCGAGTTGTTGAACGAGTAGATGACCATCGACACGATGGGCATGTACAGGAACAGCAATCCCAGCACCAGCACCACGTTGGGGAGCGTGAAGTACTTCTTCATCGTCCCCCGGATCATCGGCGTTGCGCCCGCAGCTCGCGGTTCTGGAAGTACTGGAACACCATGATGGGCACCAGCAGCACCACCAGCATCGCGATCGCCACCGCGCTGGCGCGCGGCCAGTCGCGGTTGTGGAAGAACTCGTCGGACAGCAGGCTGGCGATCATCAGCTGGTCGGAGCTGCCCAGCAGCGAGGGAATCACGTACTCGCCCACCGCCGGGATGAACACCAGCAGGCTGCCCGCGACGATGCCGGGCACCGACAGCGGCAGGGTGATGCGCAGGAAGGAGCGCACCGGGCCGGCGCCGAGGTCCGCGGCGGCCTCCAGCAGGGTGAGGTCGTGTTTCTCCAGGTTCGCGTACAGCGGCAGGATCATGAACGGCAGGTACGAGTACACGATGCCGACATACACGGCGAAGGTGGTGTTCATCATCTCCAGCGGATCATGGATGATGCCCAGCGCCAGCAGCATGTTGTTGATCACGCCGTCGGTCTTCAGCAGGCCGATCCACGCATAGACGCGCAGCAGGAAGGATGTCCAGAACGGCAGGATGACCAGCATCAGCAGCACGTTGCGACCGGTGGAGCTGGCGCGCGCGATCGCATAGGCCATCGGGTAGGCCAGCAGCAGGCACAGCAGTGTCGAGACGGCCGCGATCTTCAGCGAGTACAGCCAGCCGCCGATGTACAGCGGCTCGTGCAGCAGGTAGCTGTAGCTGCCGAACAGCAGCTTCAGCTGCAGCGCGCCGTCCTGCATCCACCGCAGGATGGGCTCGTAGGGCGGCCGGCCGAACGGCGCGAACTCCGCGAAGGAGATCTTCAGCACGATCAGGAACGGGATCACGAAGAACACCACCAGCCACAGGTAGGGCACGGCGATGACCAGGCGCTGCCCGGCCCAGTTGCGGCGGATGTACTGCGACCAGCGCGGCGGCCCGAAGCGGAAGAACAGGGCCCACAGCGGCCCGGCGCGGCCGCTGCGCAGGGTGGAAGGATTGGTGGCGCCGTGCGCGGGCACTACTGCGTCACCACCACCGGGCTGCTTTCATGCCAGCTGAGATAGACGGTCTCGTCCCACTGGATGCGCTCGTCGTCCGACAGGCGCTCGACGTTGGGCAGCGTCACCCGCATGATGCGCCCGGTGCCTATCTTCACCAGGTACACCGACAGGTCACCCATGTACGCGATCTCCGTCACCACGCCACGCACGCAGTTCTCGCCGCTGCGCGGCTGGCGGGAGATCTCGATCTTCTCCGGACGGATGGCCGCCCAGACGATGGCGCCGGGCGCCGCGCTGATGCCGTGGTCCACGTACACCACCCCGCCGAGCTCATCGGACTGGATGCGCACGCGGTCGGGCAGATCCTCGACCAGGCGCCCCTCGAACATGTTCACCGAGCCGATGAAGTCCGCCACGAAGCGCGAGGTGGGGAATTCGTAGATCTCGGTGGGCGTGCCGATCTGCACGATCTCGCCGCGGTTCATCACGCCGATGCGCGTGGCGAGCGTCATGGCCTCCTCCTGGTCGTGCGTGACCACGATGAAGGTGACCCCGAGCTGCTCCTGGATGTTGATCAGCTCGAACTGCGTGTACTCGCGCAGCTTCTTGTCCAGCGCGCCCAGCGGCTCGTCCAGCAGCAGCATTTTCGGCCGCTTCACCAGCGAGCGCGCCAGCGCCACGCGCTGGCGCTGGCCGCCGGACAGCTGGTGCGGCTTGCGCTTCGCGTACTCGGACAGCTTCACGATGCCGAGCATCTCGGTCACACGGTCCGCCACCTCGCCCTTCGACAGGCGCTCCTGCTCCAGGCCGAAGGCGACGTTCCTCTCCACCGTCATGTGCGGGAACAGCGCGTAGGACTGGAACATCATGTTCACGGGGCGCTGGTACGGGGGCAGTTCCGCCATGTCCTGGCCATCCAGCAGCATGGAACCGGAAGTCGGTTTCTCGAAACCGGCCAGCATGCGCAGCAGCGTGGACTTGCCGCAGCCCGAACCACCCAGCAGGCAGAAGATTTCGCCCTGGTAGATCTTCAGGGAGACATTGTTGACGGCGAGGAAGTCACCGAACTTCTTGGTGATGTGGTCGATCTGCAGGTATGGCCTGGCCAGCGGGTCGCGCCATGATTCGACCTTCTTCTTCTCGACGCGCATTTCCGCCATGCACTGCTCCCGGCCTGAAAGAAAGCGCGCCGCCCGGGGCGGCGCGCTGCGTGACGGATGCTACTTGCCGGTCTTGAAGCGTTCCCAGACCCGGGTTTCCGCCTTGGTGAAATCGGCGCTCTCGGGCAGGTCGGGCACCAGCTTCGCCATCAGCTCCGGCGGCGGGTACACGTCCGGGTTGTTCTTCACCGCATCGCTGATCATCGGCAGCGAAGCCGAGTTGCCGTTGGCGTATTGCACGAAATTGCTGTTCTTCGCGGCGATCTCCGGCCGGTTCAGGAAGTCGATGAACAGGTGCGCGTTCTTCACGTGCGCGGCATCGGCCGGGATGGCGAGGTTGTCGAAGAACTGCACCGCGCCCTCCTTCGGGATGTGGTACTTGATGTGGAAGGGTTTCTTGGCCTCTTCCGCGCGGTTGGCGGACTGCAGCGCATCGCCCGACCAGCCCAGCGACAGGCACCACTCGCCATTGGCAAGGTTGTCGATGTACGCGGAAGAATCGATCTTCTTCACGTACGGGCGGATCGACATCAGCACCTTCTCGACGGCCTTGAGGTCATCCGCGTTCTCGCTGTTGGCGTCCTTGCCCAGGTAGATCAGCACCGTGCCGACCACCTCGCTGGGTGCGTCGAGGATGCTGACGCCGCACTTGGCGAACTTCCTGATCTCGTTCGGATCGTAGAACATCGCGAAGCTGTTGACCGGCGCGTTCGGGTCGATGGCCTTGATCTTGTCCTCGTTGTAGGCCACGCCCGAGGTGCCCCACATGTAGTTCACCGCATACTGATTGCCCGGGTCGAAGGCTTCGAGCTTCTTCAGGATGACCGGATCGAGGTTGCCCCAGTTCTTCAGCTTCGAGCGGTCAAGCTTCTGGTAGATGCCGGCCTTGATCTGGTTGGCCAGGAAGCTGGCCGAGGGCACCACCACGTCGTAGCCGGTGCGGCCGGCCTGCAGCTTGGTCTGCAGCAGCTCGTTGGAATCCATCACCTCATAGTTCACCTTGATGCCGGTTTCCTTGGTGAACTGGTCGAGCAGCGTGGGCTCGATGTAGTCGGACCAGTTGTAGACGTTCAGCACCTTCTCGGCATCGGTGTCGGGCGCAGCCGTGGCGGCGGCGCCGGCCGCGGGCTTGGCTTCCTCGGCCGGCTTGCCACCGCAGGCAGCAAGCAGCACGCCGAGCGCCGCCAGGGCGGTCAGGTTTCGCGGATGAGCGGACATGGAGGACTCCCTTGGTTGTACGCAACAACGGACCACCCGGCGCGGGCCGGTCGCGCGACTATAGCCAACCGTCCTGCTTCAGGCCAGCCAGCGTCATGTCGAGCGTACGCCAGGCCTTCTCCACCAGCTCGTCGATTTCTGAGGTCGTGATCACCAGCGGTGGTGCCACGATCATGGTGTCGCGCGTGGCACGCATCACCAGCCCGTTGGCGATGGCATGGTCACGGCAGCGCTCGCCGACCTTGCCGCGCGGCTCGAACCAGACGGGCGGCTGCTTGGCCTTCACCAGTTCCAGCGCGCCCAGCAGTCCCAGGCCGCGCGCCTCTCCCACCAGCGGATGCGCCGCCAGTTCGGCCCAGCGCCGCTGCAGGTACGGTGCGGCGGTGTCGCGCACGTGCTCGACCAGGCGCTCGCGCTGCATGATGTCCAGGTTCGCCAGCGCCACCGCACAACACACCGGATGCCCCGAATAGGTGAAGCCGTGGGCGAATTCCCCGCCGCTGTCGATCAGGCGCCGGGCAACGCGCTCGCCGACCATCACCCCGCCGATCGGCAGGTAGCCGGAGGACAGCGCCTTGGCCATGGTCATCAGGTCCGGCCGCGTGCCGTAGTGCTCGCAACCGAACCACGCACCGGTGCGGCCGAAGCCGCAGATCACCTCGTCCGACACCAGCAGGATGCCGTGGCGGTCGCAGATGCGCTGGATCTCCGGCCAGTAGCTTTCCGGCGGGATGATCACGCCGCCGGCGCCCTGCACCGGCTCGCCGACGAAGGCCGCCACGCGCCGCGGGCCCAGCTGCTGGATCTTCGCCTCCAGCTCGCGCGCGGCGGCAAGTCCGAACTCGTGCGGTGACCGGCCGGCGCCGCGCTCGAACCAGTACGGCTGGTCGATGTGCTCGAAGCCCGGCGACGGCAGCAGGCCCTGCTCGTGCATCCAGCGCATGCCGCCCAGACTCGCCCCGGCGATGGTGCTGCCGTGATAGCCGTTCCAGCGGCCGATGATGACATCGCGCTGCGGCTGGCCCTCGAGCTGCCAGTAGCGCCGTACCAGCCGGATCATCGTGTCCACCGCTTCGCTGCCCGAGCCGGTGAAGAACACATGCTGGAACTGCGGCGGCGTGATGGCAGCGAGCCGGGCCGCCAGCTCGATGGCCGGTGGTGTCGCACACTGGAAGAACGCGTTGTAGTACGGCAGCTCGTTCATCTGCCGCGCGGCGGCCTGCGCCAGTTCACGGCGCCCGTAGCCCACGGCCACGCACCACAGACCCGACATGCCGTCGAGCAGCTTGCGCCCTTCCGCATCGTACAGGTACACGCCCTCGGCGCGGGTGATCACGCGCGTGCCGCGCGCCGCGATCTGCTTCGCATCGGAGAACGGATGCAGGAAATGCGCCGCGTCCTGCGCCTGCCAGTGGCGGAACTGTTCGTTCGCGTTCATCCGCTCATACGTTCAGCAGCAGGTGCTCGCGCTCCCAGGAGCTGATGACCTGCAGGAACACCTCGTGCTCGGCTTCCTTCACGATGGTGTAGGCCTGCACGAAGGGCTGGCCCAGCACCTGGATCAGCGCCGCGCTCTCGCGCAGCCGGCGCACCGCCGCGTCCAGCGAGCGCGGCAGGCCGAACGGCAGGTCGTGGGCGCTGCCGGTCACCGGCTCGGTGGGCTGCTGGTTCTCCACCATGCCGAGATAGCCGCAGGCCAGCGAGGCGGCGATGGCCAGGTACGGGTTCGCGTCCGCCCCGCCGATGCGGTTCTCGATGCGGCGCGCCTCGGGAGTGGAGACCGGCACCCGCAGTCCCGCGGTGCGATTGTCGTAACCCCAGTGCACATTGATCGGCGCCACCTGCGTGCGCGTGATGCGGCGATAGGAATTGACGTTGGGCGCGAACAGCGCCATCGCCGCCGGCAGGTACTTCTGCAGGCCGCCGATGTGCGAGAAGAACAGCTGCGAGGGCGAGCCGTCCTTGTTGCTGAACACGTTCTCGCGGGTCTTGCGGTCCACCACGCTCTGGTGCACGTGCATGGCGCTGCCCGGTTCGCGCGCATGCGGCTTGGCCATGAACGTGGTGTACATCTTGTGGCGCAGCGCCGCCTCGCGCGCGGTGCGCTTGAACAGGAAGGCCTGGTCGGCGAGATCCAGCGGATCGCCGTGGATCAGGTTGATCTCCATCTGCGCCGGGCCGTCCTCGTGGATCAGCGTGTCGATCTCGATGTCCTGGCGCTCGCAGAAGGCGTAGAT